>Ga0126382_10000043_pt1 | contig 36197 bp, 29 predicted proteins | sample PanSoiMetPlot_30_FD_92548 | JGI IMG/M metagenome (GOLD analysis project Ga0126382, IMG submission 92548) | Tropical forest soil microbial communities from Panama - MetaG Plot_30 | ecosystem: Environmental > Terrestrial > Soil > Tropical forest > Bulk soil | place: Panama | collected 2016-02-17
CAGCGCGCGCAAAAGCTCGACGATCTGCGCCTGGATCAGCATGTCGAGCGCGCTCGTCGGCTCATCGAGCACCACGAAGGTGGGCTCCAGCACGATGGCGCGGGCGACGGCGATGCGCTGGCGCTGGCCGCCGGAGAACTCGTGCGGATAGCGAAAACGCGTCTCGGGATCGAGTCCGACGTCGCGTAGCGCGCGGGTCACGCGCTCCTCGCGCTGATCGCGGGTCAGGCTCGGGTGGTGCACCCACAGACCTTCCTCGATGATGTCGGAGACCGACATGCGCGGCGACAGCGAACCGTACGGGTCCTGGAACACGATCTGCATGTGGTGCCGGAACGGCCGCATCTTCTTGAACGTCAGCCCGGCAATCGAGCTGCCGAGAAAGACGATCGGTCCTTCCGACGACACCAACCGCAATATGGCGAGGCCGAGCGTCGTCTTGCCCGAGCCGGATTCGCCCACGATGCCCAGCGTCTCGCCCTGGCGCACCGCGACACTGACCCCGTCGACCGCCTTGATGTGGCCGATCACCCGGCGCAAGACGCCACGCTTGACCGGGAACCAGACCTTGAGGTCCTTGGTCTCGACCACGACCGGCGCATTGGCATTGATCGGGGCCGGATCGGGCTTCGGTTCGGCGGCCAGCAGCGCGCGCGTGTAAGGGTGCTCCGGGGCGGTGAAGACGCGCTCGACCGGGCCGGTCTCGACGATCTTGCCCTCCTTCATCACGCAGACCGTGTCGGCGAGCCTGCGAACGATGCCGAGGTCATGGGTGATGAACAGCATCGCCATGCCGAGCCGCGTCTGCAGCTCCTTGAGCAGGCTCAGAATCTGCGCCTGTACGGTGACGTCGAGCGCGGTGGTGGGCTCGTCGGCGATGAGGAGGTCGGGTTCGTTGGCGAGCGCCATCGCGATCATCACCCGCTGGCGCTGACCGCCGGAGAGCTGGTGCGGGTAGCTCGCAAGCCGCGTCTGCGGCTCGGGGATGCCGACCTGGGTCAGCAGCTCGATCGTGCGCTTGCGCGCCGCCTCCCCGGCGAGGCCCTGGTGCAGCAGCAGAATCTCGCCGATCTGCTTCTCGATGGTGTGGAGCGGATTGAGCGAGGTCATCGGCTCCTGGAAGATGATGGTGATGTCGTTGCCGCGGACGTGGCGGATCTCGTCCTCCGGCAATCCGAGCAGCTCGCGGCCCTTGAAGCGGATCGTGCCTGACGGATGGTGCGCGGACGGATAGGGCAGCAGCTTGAGCACGGACAGCGCGGTGACCGACTTGCCGGAGCCGGACTCGCCGACCAGCGCCACGGTTTCCCCCTTCTTGATCTCGAACGAGACGCGATCGACCGCCACGGTCTCGCGCTGCCCCTGCCGGAACGAGACCGAGAGATCCTTGACCTCGAGCAGTTCCTGATAGCTTGCGTCCATCACGTCACCCGAAGGTCTTGCGCGGGTCGAAGGCGTCGCGCACCGCCTCGCCGATGAAGATCAGCAGCGAGAGCATGACCGCGACCGTCATGAAGCCGCAGATGCCGAGCCACGGCGCCTGGATATTGGCCTTGCCCTGGGACAGCATCTCGCCGAGCGAGGGTGAGCCCGGCGGCAAGCCGAACCCCAGGAAATCGAGCGCGGTCAGCGTCATCACCGACGACGACAGGATGAACGGCAGGAACGTCATGGTGGCGACCATGGCGTTGGGCAGGAGATGCCGGAACATGATGATGCGGTTCGACACGCCGAGCGCCCGCGCGGCCTGGACATATTCGAAATTGCGCCCCCGCAGGAACTCGGCGCGCACCAGGCCGACTAGCGATACCCAGGAGAACAGCAGGAGAATCCCGAGCAGCACGAAGAAACCGGGAACCATCACCGAGGAGATGATCAAGAGCAGGTAGAGCGACGGGATCGAGTTCCAGATCTCGATGAAGCGCTGGAACAAGAGATCGGTCCAGCCGCCGAAATAGCCCTGCACCGCTCCCGCCGCAACGCCGATGATCGAGGAGATGATGGTGAGCGCCAGGCCGAACAGCACCGAGATGCGAAAGCCGTAGATGAGGCGCGCCACCACGTCGCGGCCCTGATCGTCAGTGCCGAGCCAGTTGTATTCGAGGTCGCGGCAGCCCGAGAGCCCCTTGCGCTCGACCACCGCCTTGCACTCCGCCTCGGTCAGCATCCAGGTCGGCTTCGAGGGCGCCGGGGTCGGCAGGTCGAGATTGTGGGTGTTGTAGGAATAGCGGATCGGCGGCCAGAGCATGAAGCCGCCCTTCTCGGCGATCAGCTTCTGCAGATAGGGATCGCGAAAATCGGCCGCAGTCTCGAAATCGCCGCCGAAAGCAGTCTCGGGATAAGTGACGAGCACCGGAAAGAAGGACTGGCCGTCGTACCGCACGAAGAACGGCTTGTCGTTGGCGATGAAGTTGGCGAACAGCGACACCACGAACAAGACCAGGAACGCCCAGAATGCGACATAGCCGCGCCGGTTGGCCTTGAAATTCAGCCAGCGCCGGCGATTGAGCGGAGAAACCGCGAAGCGATGGCGCTCCGGCAGGACGGCGAGCCCCATCGGCGTCTGCGCCGTGGTCTCCGGAACCTCGATGACGGTGCGGTCGTCCACCTTCAGACCTCCCGCGTCTCGAAGTCGATGCGTGGATCGACCCAGGTATAGGTGAGGTCGGAGATCAGCCCGATCAACAGGCCTACGAGCGACATGATGTAGAGCGTGGCGAACACCACGGCGTAATCGCGATTAAGCACGCTCTCGAACCCGAGCAGGCCGATCCCGTCGAGGGAAAAGATGGTCTCGATCAGCAGCGAGCCGGAAAAGAAGGCGTGTACGAACGCACCGGGAAAGCCCGCGATCACGATCAGCATGGCGTTGCGAAACACGTGCCCATAGAGCACCTGGCGCTCGGCGCAGCCCTTGGCGCGGGCGGTGAGCACGTACTGCTTGCGGATCTCATCGAGAAACGAGTTCTTGGTGAGCAGTGTCATGGTGGCGAATGCGGCGAGCCCCATGGACGTGATCGGCAACACCAAGTGCCAGAAATAATCGAGGATCTTGCCGCCCACCGACAATTGCGCCCAGTAGTCCGAGGTCAGTCCGCGCAGCGGGAACCAGTTGAAGAAGGAGCCGCCGGCGAACAGGATGATGAGCAGGATCGCGAACAGGAAACCCGGAATCGCATAGCCGATGATGATGACGCCCGATGTCCATACGTCGAACTGCGAGCCGTCCTTGACCGCTTTGCGGATGCCGAGCGGAATCGAGATCAGGTAGGTCAGCAGGGTCAGCCAGATGCCGAGCGAGATCGACACCGGCAGCTTCTCCTTGATGAGCTGGAGAACGGTCGTGTCGCGGAAATAGCTCTTGCCGAAATCGAACCGCGCATAGTTCCACAGCATCAGGAAGAAGCGCTCATAGGCCGGCTTGTCGAAGCCGAACTGCTTCTCCAGGCTGGCGATGAACTCGGGCGGCAGGCCCTGCGCGCCGCGATACTTCGAGTTCATGGCGTCGACGCCGGACGCACCCTGCGCCCCCGCGCGACTGCCGAAGTCGCCGCCTTGCGAGCCGGTCACGCGCGTGGTCGCGCCGGTGTCGACCCCGGAGAGCTGGGCGATGATCCGCTCGACCGGCCCGCCGGGCGCAAACTGCACGACGACGAAAGACACCAGCATGATGCCGAACAGCGTCGGGATCATCAGCAGCAGGCGGCGAATGATATAGGCAGCCATGTTTGCGCTAACCTCGCTGCTCGAGCTTGGCGGCCTTGTCGCGATCGTACCACCAGGTCTCGGGGATGCCGCGCGCATAGCGCGGTTTTGTCGCGGGCCGGCCGAAAACGTCCCAGAATGCGAGCCAGTGCGTTCCCTTGTACCAGTGCGGAATCCAGTAGCGGCCGCTGCGGATCACCCGGTCGAGCGCCTTGCAGGCGGTCACGAGCGTGGGTCGGGTGTCGGCGGCGATGATCTTCTCGATCAACGCATCGATGACCGGATCGGATATGCCGGCCAGATTCTGTGATCCCTTGATGGCGGCGGCCTGGGAGGAGAAATAGGTCCGCAAGGAGTCGCCGGGCGTGCTGGAGAAGCTGAACCGCTGCACCACGAGGTCAAAATCGAAGTCGTCGACGCGCTTGCGGAACTGCACCGGGTCGACCATGCGCAGAGTTGCCTCGATGCCGATGACCCCGAGATTTTTGATGAACGTCATGTGATGCGGCTGGAACGACGGCTCGTCAAGCAGGAACTCGACGCTGAAGCGCTCGCCCTGCGGCGTCACGCGTTTGCCGTCCTTGACCGCGAAGCCCGCCTCCTGCAGCAGAGTGCTCGCCTTGCGCAGCAGCGCGCGATCCTGCCCCGATCCGTCCGACACCGGCGGCACGAACGGTTCGCCGAAGACCTCGTCGGGGACCTTGCCGCGAAACGGCTCGAGCAAGGCAAGCTCGTCGGCGTGGGGCTTGCCGACGGCCATCATCGAGGAATTCTGGAACACCGAATGAGTCCGATCATAGGACCCGTACATGATGCTCTTGTTGGTCCATTCGAAATCGAAGGCGTAGATCAAGGCCTCACGCAGGCGCTTGTCCTTGAACTTGTCGCGGCGGGTGTTGAAGAACCAGCCCTGCGCGCCCGACGGGGTCTGGTCCGGGAGCACATCGCGCTTTACGCGCCCGTCGCGGATCGCCGGAAAGTCGTAGCGGGTCGCCCAGATGCGCGAGGTGAACTCCTCGCGGAAGAGATAGCTCTTGCCGGTAAAGCCTTCGAACGCAACGTCGCGATCGCGGTAGTACTCGTAGCGCACGACGTCGAAATTGTTCTGCCCGCGCGAGACCGGCAGATCACCGGCCCACCAGTCCTTCACCCGATCGTACTCGATGTAGCGGCCGGCCTCGAAGCGCCCGACCTTGTAGGGGCCACTGCCGAGCGGAACGTCGAGCGTGGTCTCGTCGAACGGCCGGGTCGAATAATAGGCCCGGGAAAAAATCGGCAGCGACGCCACGAACAACGGCACATCGCGCGCGCGATTGGGCGCAAATCGCACTATCACGGTCGCATCATCGGTCGCTTCCGCGCCGGCGAAGTCGCGCAGCATTTGCTGGGCGATCGGGTGCCCCTTTTCCTTGAGAATCTGCAGCGAGAACGCCACGTCGTGCGCAGTCAGCGGGCTGCCGTCGTGGAATTTGCAGCCGGGCCTCATCAGGAAGCGATAGGTGAGCCCGTCCTCGGATATCTGCACGGCGCGCGCCGCCAGCCCGTACAGGGAATCGGGCTCGTCCGAGGCCGACGACATCAGGGCGGCGAAGGTGAGCTGCATGCCCTGGGCGCCGTCACCCTTGAGGATGTAGCTGTTGAGCGAATTGAAGGTGAGAAAGTTCTGGTTATAGCCGCGGGTCGATCCGACATGGGAGAACAGGCCGCCCTTGGGCGCGTTCGGGTCGACGTAGTCGAAATGCTTGAAGTCCGCTGGATACTTGAGGTCGCCGAAGGCCGACATGCCGTGGCGCTCCGTTCCCAGCGCCGTTTTCGGGTCTTGCGCCCGTGCAGGCAGTACGACGACCGATGCGAGCGCGCCGGCGCCGATAACGAGCGTCTCGCGGCGCGTCACATCGCGGGCGGAAGTCACTGACGCGGCCCACCCTGGCGCGTTCCGGTCTTGGCGGCCTTCTCGGCGTCCCACCACCATATCGTCGGGAACGCCGCCGCGGCGTATTTCGGCAATGGATCGGGCCGGCTGAAACGGTCCCAGCGCGCGGTGCGCTGCTTGTCATAAGTGTATTGCGGCACGACGTAGTGGTTCCACAGCAGCACGCGGTCGAGCGCCCGGGTAGAGGCGACCAGCTCGGCACGATCCTTGGCGAAAATGATCCGTTCGATCAGTGCGTCCACCGCCGGGTTCTTGATTCCCACATAGTTGCGCGAGCCCTGCAAATCGGCCGCCGGCGAGCCCCAGAAGTCGCGCTGCTCGTTGCCGGGTGACAAGGACTCCGGCCAACTGGCAACGATCATGTCGAAATCCCATTTGCGCAGCCGGTTCTCGTATTGCGAATCGTCAACGTTTCGCACCGTGACGTTGACCCCGAGCCGCTCGAGCGAGGGCTTGTAGAACAGGATCAAGCGCTCCATGTTCGGATCACTGATCTCGCCGAGAATCTCGACGCTCAGCGTCTCGCCAGTCTTGGCGTTGACCTGCTTTTGATTGCGCACCTCATAGCCCGCTTCCTTCATCAGGCGCATGGCCTCGCGGAGATTGGCGCGCACATTCTCTGGACCGCCGCCGACCGGATTGCTGTAGACCGTGGTGAAGACTTCGGGCGGCACCTGGTCGCGCACCTTTTGCAGGATTTCCAACTCCTGGCCCTGCGGCAAACCGGAGCACGCCAGCTCGGTGCCGAAGAAGTAGCTGTTGATCCGGCTGTATTGGCCGAAGAAAAGCTGCTTGTTCATCTCCTCGAAATCGTAGACGAAATTGAAGGCACGCCGCAGGCGGGCATCCTTGAACTTGTCGCGCCGCGTGTTGAGAACGAACGCCTGCATGATCCCGCGGCTGCGCACGGGGAATTCCTCGAGCAGCACGCGCTTGTCCTGGCGCGCGGGGAAATCGTAGGCCGTCGCCCAGTTCTTGGCGCTGTTCTCCGAGCGCCAGTCGACCACGTCGGCCTTGAAGGCTTCGAGCGCGACGGTGGTGTCCCTGAAATATTCGTAGCGAATCTCGTCGAAGTTATCGCGCCCGACATTGACCGGGAGGTCCTTGCCCCAATAGTCCTTCACCCGCTCGTAGACGACGGTGCGGCCGGCGACGAATTCCTTGATGCGATAGGCGCCATTGCCGAGCGGCGGCTCGAGCGTGACGCCGCCGACGTCGCGCTTCTTGCCGTTCGGATCGGTGCCTTCCCACCAATGCTTGGGCAGCACGTTGAGCTGGCCCAGGATGACCGGCATCTCGCGGTTACCGGGCGCATCGAAGATGAACGTGACCTCACGCTCGCCGACCTGCTCCACCTTGGCCACATGCCGGTAATAGGCCGCGCTGAACGGGCTGTATTTCTTGAACATCTCGAAGGAGTAGATCACGTCCTCGACCGTGATCGGCTTGCCGTCATGGAAGCGCGCGCCGGCCCGCAACCGGAAGGTCGCCGACGCGAAGTCCGCCGGATGACTGGCCGCCTCGGCGATGAGCCCGTAATCGGTCGATACCTCGTCGAACGACGACACCATCAAGGTATCGGAGATCACCCCCGAGCCCGCGGCAATCGACCCCTTCACTCCGGCAATGACCTCGTTGAAATTGTCGAAGGTTCCGGCAGCGATCAGGCGCACAGTGCCGCCCTTCGGCGCCTGCGGGTTGACGTAGTCGAAATGCTTGAAGCCTTCGGGATATTTCAACTCGCCGAACAACGACAGGCCGTGTTGCCATTGGCGCTCCTGGGCCTTCGCCGGCGTCGCCAGCAACGTCCCCGTGAGCGGCAGGCCGAAGCGGCCGACGATCGGAGACAAGGCGGCAAGGGCGCCGGTGCGAACGAGGGAGCGACGGGTGAGGCGCAAGGTAACCTCCGGGGGCTCGAGGCCTGATAACGCAGGTATTTCGGGGATTATGTCCGATTTTGGATGGCTCGGCACCTAGCCGGCGCTGACATCTGCGCGACCTTCAGTTGATAGCTAGGATGGCAACAAGGCCTGCGCCACGGGAACCAGCCGTTTTGGCGCGTTCATTACGAAATCTTAAAGTGAGCGCGCGCTTTGCCACGCCCGGCTTCGTCTGTAAATCGTCCGCGCTTCGCAGCGCGATCGCGGCTACTGCGCCTTCGGCGCGCCCGGTACCTCCGCGGCCTTCGGCAGCGGAGCCGGATTGTCGGAGAGGGTGTTGAGATAGGCGATGAGGTCCGCCCGCTCGCTGCCGCGCTGTATGCCGGCAAAGGTCATGTTGGTGCCGGCGATCGTGCCGCGCGGATTGTTGATGAAGTTGTTGAGGTCGTCGATGGTCCAGTTGCCGCCTTTCGCCTTCATCGCGGCCGAATAGTTGAAGCCTGCCTCGGACGCTCGCGCGCGGCCGACGATCCCCCACAGGTTGGGGCCCACCAGGTTCTTGCCGCCCTTGTTGAATGTGTGACAGAGCGCGCATTTCTTCGCCGCGCTCTCGCCGCGGCCGACATCGGCCTTGGCGAGCAGCTGCGCAATCGGCTCCTGCTTCTCCTGCTCCGCGGGCGCTGCGCCACGCGGCTTCTGCTCCGGCACCGCGATCTCGTAGCCCGGCTTTGCCGGCTTCACGGGAGCGAAGATCGCCCCGGCGGCAATGTTGATCGTGAGCACGCCCAGGCAGGTGCCCAGGATCGCGCCGAGGATTTTGTTCAACTCGAAGGAGTTCATCGCCTGGGAGCTCGCGGAAGTAACCGGATTGGAGGCGGCCGTGCGGCCAAGGGAGGTTACGGCGGCGCACAAATAGCCGGTTTGCCTCGCCCCTGGCAACCCGTATAAGCGGCCAACCCACGATACATTTTGTAGCGGGTTCAACCGGCATTGGAATTCAACCGGCATTGGCAGATGGCCGACGTCCTGATCCTCATTCCGGCCCGCATGGCCTCGACCCGGCTTCCCGGCAAGCCGCTCGCCGATATTTGCGGTCAGCCCATGATTGTTCACGTCATGCGCCGGGCGCAGGCCGCCGGCGTCGGCCCGGTGGCGGTCGCCACCGATTCGGAGGCGATCGCGGCCTGCGTGGAAAAGGCCGGGGGTCTGGCGGTGATGACCCGCGCCGACCACGTTTCGGGGTCGGACCGCATTTTCGAGGCACTGCAAACCGCGGACGTGGAGCGGCGCGCGCACATCGTCGTCAATGTGCAGGGCGACCTGCCCATGCTCGAGCCCTCCGACATCGCCGCCGCGATCGCGCCGCTCGCCGATCCCGCCGTGCAGATCGGCACGCTCGCGGCCGAGATCAGGCGGCCGGACGAGCGCGTCAACCCGAACGTGGTGAAGGTGGTCGGCACGCCGGTGGCGGCGAAGCGGCTGCGCGCGCTCTACTTCACCCGTGCCACCGCGCCGGCGGGCGATGGCCCGCTCTATCACCACATCGGCCTCTACGCCTACCGGCGCGAGGCGCTCGCCCGCTTCGTCGGCCTTCCCCCCTCGCCGCTCGAGCAACGGGAAAAACTCGAGCAGCTGCGCGCGCTGGAAGCCGGCATGCGCATCGACGTAACCATCGTCGACAGTGTGCCGCTGGGCGTCGATACGCCCGAGGAGCTCGAGCGCGCGCGCAACCTGCTCAGAGCGCGTTCCGACTAGGTCGGAACGTGCTCTCGTTTTTTCGTGGTCGCATTTTCTGCGGAAAACCGGTGACCACTTTTCCGGAAAATGCTCCGGCCGCCCGTTGACTTGTACGGTCCGCCTGCGTACCGGAACTGCCATGACGACAGCCAAGAAAGTGGTATTTCAAGGGGAGCCGGGGGCCAATTCGCACCTCGCCTCGCGCGAGGTCTATCCGGACTACGAGCCGGTGCCGTGCGCGACCTTCGAGGACGCGTTCGCGGCGATCAGCAATGGCGAGGCGGAGCTCGGCATGATCCCGATCGAGAATTCGGTCGCGGGGCGCGTCGCCGACATCCACCACCTGATGCCGGGCTCGGGGCTCCACATCATCGCCGAGCATTTCATGCCGGTGCGGCACCAGCTGTTGGCGCCGAAGGGAGCGACGCTGAAGGGCATCAAGACGGTCGAGAGCCACGTCCACGCGCTCGGCCAGTGCCGCAAGGTCATCCGCGAGCTCGGCATCAAGCCGATCGTCGCGGCCGATACCGCGGGCTCTGCCCGCGAGGTCGCGGAAATCGGCGACAAGACGCGTGCGGCCATCGCCACGCGGCTGGCGGCCGAGATCTACGGCCTCGACATCCTGGCGCAGGACATCGAGGACGAGGACCACAACACCACCCGCTTCATCGTGCTCTCGCGCGACGCCAAGTGGGCCAGGAACAACGACGGCCCGGTCATCACCACGTTCCTGTTCCGGGTGCGCAACGTGCCGGCGGCGCTCTACAAGGCGCTCGGCGGCTTCGCCACCAACGGCGTCAACATGACCAAGCTCGAAAGCTACATGATCGAAGGGAATTTCTTCGCCACGCAGTTTTATGCCGACGTCGAGGGCCACCCCGAGGACCGCAACCTGGTCTTCGCCTTCGAGGAGCTCGCCTTCTACTCCAAGGAGATGAAGATCCTCGGCGTCTATCCCGCGCATCCGTTCCGCGCAACGTTCGAGGAATCCGTGGACTGACGCTCCCGCGCAGGGGACGAAGCGCCGCGGCTACGCGGCGCTCCGGTCGATCAATTGCTGCGGCGCGCCTTTGGCGGCGACGCTCCGCTTCACGCAGGGCTTGTGCAGGAGGACCGTCGCGACCGGCGCGACCTTGCCCTCGATCCCGTGGCCCGAGCCGCGGCCGTACACCACCGATTCGATCTCCGAGCGGTGCAGCCCGATGTCCTTGAGCACGCGGTCGTCGAGCCCGCCGAGTTCCTTGATCGCCCGGCGGCGCTCGCGCCAGGCCGTGTAGGCCCGCCAGCGACGGCCAATAGCGGCCGCTGCATGCTTGGCCACCACGCGGACGAACGCCAGGATCGCGACGAACAGGCTGCGCAGCAGTTGCGATCGGTGTTCCCGCGCGCCGTGCACGGCGCTCCGCTTGATGCGATCCCATTGCTCCGGCGTCAGCGGTCTGTGCTCAAATCTCAGAAAGTAGAGGTCTTCGGTGTCGCCCATGGCACTCTCCTAATCAGGTTTCTGGAGAGGGGTTTACTTGGGCCGAAACATCACGTAAAATGAATAATTATGATGATTTCAATCTCAATATGAGAATGATCGAGGCCTCATGGATCTGACCGATCTCGACATCTTCCGTGCCGTCGTGCAGGCCGGCGGGGTCACCCGGGCGGCGGAGAAGCTCAGCCGCGTCCAGTCCAACATCACCACGCGCGTGCGTCAGCTCGAAGCCGACCTCGGCGTTACGCTCTTCATCCGTGAAGGCAAGAAGCTGCGTCTTTCTGCAGAGGGCGAGCTTCTCCTCGATTACGCCGGCCGGCTGCTCGATCTCGCGCAGGAGGCGCGCGAGGCGTTGCAGGATGCCAAGCCCCGCGGCCGCCTGCGGCTCGGCTCCATGGAAAGCACGGCGTCGGTGCGGCTGCCGGTGCCGATGAACCAATACCTTTCGCGCTATCCCGAAGTGAGCCTGGAGCTGCGCATCGGCACGCCGCGCGAGCTCGCCACGCTGGTGCGCGAAGGCGAGCTCGATGCCGCGTTGGTGGCGGAGCCGGTCGCCGATGCGCCCTTCGAGAAGGTGCCGCTTTACGACGAAGAGCTGGTGATCATCGCGTCCGCGCATCATCCGCCGATCAAATCACCGAAAGACGTCCATGGGCCGGTGCTCGCCTTTGAAACCGGCTGCTCCTATCGGCAGCGCATGGAGGAATGGTTCGCCAGTAGCGGCGAGATGTCCGATCACATCATCGAGACGTCGTCCTACCACGCGATCCTGGGATGCGCGGTGGCAGGCATGGGCATCTCCATGGTGCCGCGGATGGTCCTCAAGACGTTTCCCGATGTGAAGCTGCTCAGCGTGCATGCGATACCGCCGCAGTTCGGGATCGCGCCGACCGTGCTGATCCGGCGCAAAGGCGCGGCGTCGCCCAAGGTCAACGCGCTGATCGAGATTCTGCTGGAGCAGCCGGACATCAAGCTGCGTCCGGCCGCGCGGCGGAAGAACGGGGCCGGGGTCGTCGCCGCCTAAGTATCGTCGTCGCGGCCTCGCCGGGTCGCGCCTCAAATCGTCTGATTGTATTCGCCGACTTCCTTGTGGGTGCGCAGGACGGCGTCGACCGCCTTGAACATCTCGCGCATACGGGCTTCCGACACCGGGCTTTCCACCACCACCACCAATTCCGGCTTGTTGGAGGAGGCGCGCACCAGGCCCCAGGTGCCGTCCTCGACGGTAACGCGCACGCCGTTGACCGTGACGAGGTCACGGATCGGCTGGGCCGCCACTTTCTCGCCCCTGCCCTTCGCCGCCTCGAAGTGCTTCACCACATCCTCGACCACGCGATATTTGATTTCGTCGGCACAGTGCGGGGACATGGTCGGCGACGACCAGGTCTTCGGCAGCGCGTTCTTGAGGTCGGCCATGCTCTTCCCGGGATTGCGATCGAGCATGTCGCAGACCGCGAGCGCAAAGACGAGCCCGTCGTCGTAGCCGCGGCCGAGCGGCTTGTTGAAGAAGAAGTGGCCCGACTTCTCGAAACCCGCCACCGCGCCGATCTCGTTGACCCGCCGCTTCATGTAGGAATGGCCGGTCTTCCAGTAATCGGTCTTGGCACCGAGCGTCCTGAGCACCGGGTCGGTCATGAACAGGCCGGTCGATTTGACATCGGCGACAAAGCTCGCGCCCTTGTGCTGGGCAGCGATGTCGCGCGCCAGCATCACGCCGACCTTGTCGGCGAAGATCTCCTCGCCTTCGTTGTCGACCACGCCGCAACGGTCACCGTCGCCGTCGAAGCCGAGCGCCACGTCCGCCTTCACGCGCAACACCTCGTCGCGCATGGCGTGCAGCATCTTCATGTCCTCGGTGTTGGGATTGTAGTTCGGAAAGGTGTGGTCGAGCTCGCAGTCGAGCGGGATGACCTCGCAGCCGACCGCCTCCAGCACCTGCGGCGCGAAGGCGCCGGCGGTGCCGTTGCCGCAGGCGCAGACGACCTTCAGGCGGCGCTTGAGCTTCGCCCGATTGGTGAGGTCGGCGATGTAGCGGGCAGGAAAATTCTCCACGAAGGCATAGGAGCCGCCGCCGCGCATGTCGAAGCGGGCGTCGAGCACGATTTCCTTCAACCGGCCCATCTCGTCGGGGCCGAAGGTGAGCGGGCGGCTCGCCCCCATCTTCACGCCGGTCCAGCCGTTGTCGTTGTGCGAGGCCGTCACCATCGCCACGCAAGGCACGTCGAGGTCGAACTGGGCGAAATAGGCCATCGGCGTGACGGCAAGCCCGATGTCGTGGACTTTGCAGCCTGCCGCCATCAGTCCGGAGACCAATGCCATCTTCACCGACGCCGAATAGCCGCGGAAATCGTGGCCGGTGACGATCTCCGGCTTGACGCCGAGCTCGCGGATGAGCGTGCCGAGGCCGAGCCCCAGCGCCTGCACCCCCATCAGGTTGATTTCGGTCCCCAACAGCCAGCGCGCGTCGTACTCGCGAAAACCGGTGGGCTTCACCAGCGGCTCGGATTCATAAGCGTAGGTATTGGGCTTCAGGGCAGGTTTCGGCTTTGGAAACATCAGGGCTCTCTAAAGCGCATGCGTGCACGCAGCGACATAGCGCAAGCGCGCCGCGGGGAAAAGCCGATCCGGCGGCGATGGTTCCCGCCCTGGCCGATTCTCATGCCCGTCCCATCGGCAGCGGGCTGCGATCGGCCAGCTCCATCTCGCGGTAGGCGAGCTTCTCCATCAGCTCGCCACGCACGCCACGATGGGCCGCGTCCTCGAACAGGTTGTCCATTTCATGGGGATCGTTCTGGAGATCATAAAGCTCGCCCCAGGGGTCTCCGTGGGCGATGGTCATACGCCAGCGTTGCGTAACAAGCGTGCGCAGGCGCGGCGGCGCCTCGTAACCGAAAGCGACGCGCTGCTGGTCGTCCTCGATCACCATGGAATCGCGGACCGGCGAGCCCTCCCCGGCAATGGCCGGCAACAGGCTGATGCCCTGGATGCCGTTGTAGGGCTGGATGCGGGCGCGATCGAGAATCGTCGATGCGATGTCGAGGGTGCCGCCGAGAACGTCGGATGTCGCCGCCGGCCGCGTACCAGGCTCCGTCCAGACGAACGGCACGTGGGTGATACCGTCGTAATGCGCGGGACCTTTCAGCATCAGACGGTGATCGCCGAGAAAATCGCCGTGGTCGGTGGTGAAGATCACGATCGTGTCCTGCGCCAGCCCGTGCGCCGCGAGCGCTCCGAGGATGCGGCCGACCGCGTCGTCGATCATCGCGATCATGCCGCAGCTCAGCGCCATGGCCTCGCGTGCTTCGCGCTCGTTGACAGCGAAGGCGGCCTGCTCGGTGACGACGGCCTTGCCGCTCTCGCGCTGCCCCAGCGCCCAGGCGACCGGCCGCGCCAGTGGACGGTTGCCGTGGTGGAAGCTCGCCGGCAGCGCCATGTCCTGCGGTCGATACATCGACCAGTAGCGGCCGGGCGGCGTGAACGGGTGATGCGGGTCCGGGAACGACGCCATCATGAAGAACGGCCGGCCGCGGTCGCCGGCGGCGTAACGATCGAGCCATTCGCAGCTTTTGTCGGCGATGTAGGCGGTCGGATAGAGCTCCTCGGGGATCGGTGTGCGGAACGCCTGCGGGCAGACGTAGTCGTGCGGCAGCTGGTTCTTGTGCTCGCGCAGCGCGTCGGCATCGCCCCGCCGTGACTTGAGCCAGACGTAATAGTGCCCGCCGACAAGATCGCCGTGCGCGGTGCACAGATCGACGTGCTCGAAGCCATAGAACGGCAAGGTCATCTTGAAGTCGCGGCCGGGCTCCCAGCGCCGGGGATGCTCCTGGTCGTAAGGCCCGTCCGATGCCGCGGGCTTCCGCGCCTCGGCGAATTCACCATCAAGCACGTGGTCGCCCGGACGCGGCGGAGGGCGTTTGAGCACCGCCGGGAATTCGGAAAAATTTTGCAGGTGGCTCTTGCCCACCAACGCGGTGGCGTAGCCGGCGGCACGCAGCGCGTCGACGAAGGTGTTGGATTTGAGCGGCAATGGCGAGCCGTTGCTGCGCACGCCGTGCACCGACGGCATGCGCCCGGTCATCAGGGTCGCGCGATTGGGCATGCAGACCGGTGTTGCCACGTAGAAGCGCGTAAAGCGCGTGCCACGCGCCGCGATCGAGTCGATATGCGGAGTCTTGAGCACGGGGTGGCCGTAGCAACCGAGATAATCGACGCGGTGCTGGTCGGTGATGAAGAACAGGAAATTCGGCCGCCTTGCCACCGGTGAGCCCCCGTATGAATGCGAGCATCCCGAACCATGTGCTGTTCCCGCCGCCGCCGCAAGGGCGGCGGTCGCAGGTCGGAAACCGCGGTCTGCTATTGCTCGAGGATGAGCTTGCCGCGCTCGTGGGTCCAGCGCAGCTTGGAGAGGAACGCCATGCCGAGCAGATTGACGCCGAGCGCGTCGTCGCCCTGGACGAGCGCCGGAACGTTGCGCACGACGATATCGCCGACTTCGACGGTCCGCAGCTGAACGAGGGCGGCGCGCGTTACTCCGTTCGCGGTCGCGACATTGACGGTATAGTCGCGCGCAGCGGGATGGATGCCGAGCCGCGCGGCGTCGCTCGCGCGCAATGCGATGGTCGAGGCGCCGGTATCGACCACCAGCTCCAGCCGGCGGCCATCCACCCGGGCATCGGTCCAGAAGTGCCCGCCCTTGCCGCGCGAGAGCGTCACGGTGCGTGAGTTGGACGAAGGCACCGGCGTTGCCGCCATCGCCGATGGCGCGCGCGGCGCCTCGTGGCCGGGCCGCTCGACGAGGCGCACAGCCACCACGCCGAAGATCAGCATCGCGCCTGCGAAAAGGATGATCCTACCCATGATCTTGCGCTGTCCTTGGCATGGATGCAGATCACCATGCCGGCGCCCAAGCGTTCCTTAAGGCACCGCCATGGCCGCCGGGGCTTCCAGCCTCAGGGTGACCATGCCCTTAAGCCGATCGTTCGAGTTCTAACGATTGCCGGTGGCGGCCCTGGCCACGGCCGGCTCGCTCGCCTTCGCCCGCAAAGTTTCGTCGCCTTCCACGATCTCGCGCCAACGCGTCGGCACGGCCATCAGCCACGTCAGCCAAAGATAGATCGCGAGCACGATCGCCGGCTTGAGCGCGCTGTTGACGTCCATGTGCCAGACAAATCCCAGCCCGACCGCGGCCAGGATCAGCAACCATCCGCGATAGTCTGCATCGGCCCGTGCGATCATCACCAGAGCCAGCGCGGTGATCGACGGCGTCAACACGATGAACGACAGATACTCGTTGCGCGGGCCAAACAGGGTGATGTAGCAGCCCGAAAGCAAGAGGACGGCGAAGGCGAAGCTATGCAAGCCGCCCGCCTGCGGACACGCCATGCCAGCGCCAGTGTGCCGAGCGCGGCTGCAAGTCGAACGCCGAGCATCGCGGACGCAGGCGGATCGATGCCGAGCGCACGCACCAAGGTGGAGAAATCAGCCTGGTAGAACCATTCCAACGGCGGCTCTGTGGCAATGAGCCAAAGTTTCAAACCCATGAGCCGATACTGTTCGAGAAGATAGCTCCAGTCCAAGAACGCGAAGGGCAGCAGCAACATCGCCGCAACCGCGCAGAGCAGCGGCAAACGCATTTCGCGGACCAGCGCCGCACACAGCAACACCATGACGATCGCCAACGGTTTCACGGTTATGGCGATGAACAACCAGAACGAGGCGACATTCCATCGCCCTCGCACCATCGAAGCGCATGCCGCGATCATCGCCGCGGTCATCGGCACCTGCGCCTGAATGCCTTTGAAATTGAACCATGCGGCCGGGATATTGATGAATAGAAGCACACCCGCAAGCGCGAGCGCATCGCGCGACCGGCCTTGATTAGCCAAAAGCGCGCCCATCAACGCGGCACATGCCCAAGCAAAAAACCCGGCATCGATCGTCAGCACGATCGCTGCCGCCGACACCGGATCAAGCTTGGTGAGAGGAACATGGATCAGCAACGAAATCGGAAAATAGAGAAAGTCGCCAAGCGTCAGCGGATTGTAGACGCGCTCTCCCGCCCACAGGCGCTCGGCCGCGTCGAGATATGCAGCGAATGTCGAATCGAAGCGGCGTGGGTGAATTCGCGCGATCGCGACGCCGACAAAAATATTCCACGCGAGCCACTCGCTCCATGGCAGCTTCTGAAACAGTGCGATGACCGCAACGCGTGCTCGCACTAAGGATGCAAGCATCGATGATCCCTCGCGACCACGAAGATTCGAGCTGGAAGGTTCTCGGCTGTTCGACCCATGCGATCAGAATCTGCAGGTGTCTTCAGGGGCATGGAGACGAACGCAATGGGATATAGCGCTCCTTCGGTCCAAGCCCGGCCACAACCGGTTGGTCGCCGGCGCGACAAGGGAAGCTGAATCGAAAGGCAACATTTTTGTCTGCACCGAAGCCCAATCGAACCGACTCGGCGACACCCGGCCATTCACCTTGCGTCGCAGCCGCACCCACCATGGTGCCTCCGACAAAGACCGCGACGTCGAGGGGCGTACCGTCTCCGTCGGTATCGACGAGCCATCCGGCAATCGTCACCTGCCGTTCGTCGATCCGAATGATCCCATCCACGATACCGACGAAGCGCCGCGACAACCGCAACCCAGCGGCGGCCGCAGCCCCGGTCAGGTCGGAATAGCTGGACACTTTGCGGCTCGCCAGCCGCTCGAGGGCCGCGCGCTTGTCGCCGGGATCCGGGAGCGCGTGCGTGGTTCTCGGTTGGCTCAAAATCAGGACAAGGTTGCCGATGAAGGCAGCAGCGAGAAAGCCTATGATCGCCGTTCGTTGCACCGAGGCTGTGCCCATCAGAAAAGTCTACGCAAATGCCATAGTCCGCGAAAGGGAGCCCTACTCACGACGCGGCTTGGCGCGGCGGGTGGGCGGAGCGGCCAGCGGATTGTCGGGCCAGGGATGGCGGGGATAGCGGCCCTTCATCTCGGCTTTTACCGCGGCATAGCTGCCGCGCCAGAAGCCCGGCAGATCCCGCGTCACCTGCACCGGCCGATGCGCCGGGGACAAGAGCTCAACCACCAGCGGCACCCGTCCGCCGGCGATGGCGGGATGGTGGTCGAGACCAAACAGCTCCTGCACGCGGATCGCGAGCTTCGGCCCCTCGTCCGCCTCGTAGTCGATCGGCACCGACGAGCCGGACGGTGCGGTGAAGTGCGTGGGCGCCTCAGCCTCGAGCCGGCGCTTCAGATTCCAGGGCAACACGTTGTGCAGAGCCTGGGTGAGCTCATCGGCGCCGAGCGCGGCGATTGCGGTCTTGCCGGCAAGTGCGGGCGCAAGCCAATCAGCGGCCGACGCGGCCAGCGCAGCATCGGACAAGTCGGGCCATTCGTCGCCCTCCGATTTCCGCAGGAACATGACCCGGTCGCGCCATTGGCGCAGCGCGTTCGTCCACGGCAGCCGCCCGATGCCGATCCGTGCGATCCCCGCTGCAAGCATGCGTGCGGTCGCGTCATCCGGCACGACCTTCATGGTCTGCTCGGAGAGCGTAATCGCGCCGAGACGGCGCAGCCGCCGCGCGCGCAGGCTGGCGCTGCCTTCGTCGAACACGATCTCGTCGCGGTTCTCGATGTGGCCGGAGAATTGCGCCTCGATCTCGGCGGCTGTCAGCGACGCCGCCAGCACGATGCGGCCCTGTGCGGCGGTGCCGCTGATCTCGGCGACGGCGAGAAACGGCTCGCGCGACAGCGCCGACGCCGGATCGACGTTCGCGCCGCGCCCGTTGGCGAGCAGAAAGGCGCCACCCGCGCCGCGGCTTCTGGCGACGCGGTCGGGATAGGCGAGCGCGAGCAGCGCGCCCGGCGACAGTTCTGTCCTCTCCGCTCGCCGGTGGTTTCCCGCGACATCCGCCCATCGCTTCGCCATCGCGCGGGCGTCGCGGGCCCGGTTCGAGCGCTCGCGCCGCAGGGTATCCATGCGATGGCCGAGATCGACGTCGTTGCCGCCGAGCCCGCGCTCGGTGAGCACGACGGCGACCTCGGCGGCAAGCTCGGCCTCGCCGACCGCCGCCGCATCGACCACCATGCGCGCCAACCGCGGCGGCAGCGGCAGGTCGCGCAGCCGCCTCCCCTCCTCGGTGATGCGTCCATCGCCGTCGATGGCGCCAAGCTCGCGCAGCAGCGCCTTGGCTTCGGTGAGCGCGGCCGCCGGCGGCGGATCGAGGAAGGCGAGCGACGACGGATCGGTCACGCCCCAGTGGGCGAGGTCGAGCACCAGGCCGGACAGATCGGCGGCGAGCATTTCCGGCTTGTTGGACGGGTCGAGCGAGGCGGTCTGCGGCTCGTCCCACAGCCGGTAGCAGACGCCGGGCTCGGTGCGGCCGGCGCGCCCGCGGCGCTGGTCGGCCGAGGCGCGCGAGACCCGCACGGTTTCGAGCCTGGTCAGGCCGACATCGGGCTCGTAGCGCGGCACCCGCGCAAGCCCGCAGTCGATCACCACGCGCACGCCATCGATCGTGAGCGAGGTTTCCGCGATCGAGGTCGCCAGCACCACCTTGCGCCGGCCCGCCGGCGCCGGCGCGATCGCCCGGTCCTGCACGTCGGCTTCGAGCGCGCCATAAAGCGCCACGATATCGACGAGCGGATCGGCGACACGCTCGCGCAGCAGCGTCTCGGTGCGGCGGATCTCGGCGGCGCCGGGCAGAAAGACCAGGAGCGAGCCGGCATCGGCCCGCAAGGCGCGCACGACCGTCTCGGCAACCTGCCGCTCGACCGGCTCGCGCGTGTCCCGTCCGAGATACCTGGTCTCGACCGCATAGGCGCGGCCGGCGCTCTCGATGACCGAAGCGCCGTTGAGCAGCCGGCCGACGCGCGCGCCGTCGAGCGTCGCCGACATGACCAGAAGCTTGAGATCTTCGCGCAGCCCCTGCTGCACGTCGCGGGAGAGCGCGAGCGCGAGATCGGCGTCGAGCGAGCGCTCGTGGAACTCGTCGAGCAGGACGGCGGCGACACCGGCGAGCGAGGGATCGTCGAGCACCATGCGCGTGAAGATGCCTTCGGTGACGACCTCGATGCGCGTTTGACGCGACACTTTGGAGCCGAAACGGACGCGGTAGCCCACCCTGGCGCCAACCCCCTCGCCCAAAGTCGCCGCCATGCGCGCGGCCGCGGCGCGAGCCGCGAGCCGGCGCGGCTCCAGCACGAGGAGCTTCTTTCCCTCGGCCCAGGGCTCCTGCGCCAGAACGAGCGGCACCCGCGTGGTCTTGCCGGCGCCGGGCGGCGCCACCAGCACCGCAGCGCTCCCCGCGCGCAGGGCGGCGGTCAGCTCCGGCAGCGCTGCATCGATGGGAAGGGGATCGCTGACAGCCATCGCAGTCTAGTTGGTTAATGCCGGCCTAATTTCCGGTTGGCACCGTACTTGAATCGGTAAACGCCGAGGCAACGGATTCATCCGTATATGATACAAATGGGAACCGAAATGGGACGTTCGACACAAGCGGCGGCGGCCGCTGGCGGCGGCCAGCGCATCGACTGGGTCGATTATGCCAAGGGTTTCTGCATCGTCTTCGTGGTGATGATGCATTCGACGCTCGGCGTCGAGAACGTCGTCGGCCGCGAGGGCTGGCTGCATGCGGTCGTGGCCTTCGCCAAGCCGTTCCGGATGCCCGACTTCTTCCTGATCTCCGGCCTGTTCCTGGCCCAGGTCATCGACCGCGACTGGCGCACCTATCTCGATCGCAAGGTCGTGCATTTCGCCTATTTCTACCTGCTGTGGACCGCGATCCAGTTCGCGGTCAAGGCGCCGCTGTTCGTGCAGGAGCACGGGGTGCTGAGCACGGTCTGGCTCTACATCGAGTCGTTCTGGGAGCCGTTCAGCACGCTCTGGTTCATCTATCTGCTGCCGATCTTTTTCGTGGTCACTAAGCTGGCGCATGGCCTGCGCGTTCCGGCGCTGGTCGTGTGGCTGATCGCCGCCGCGCTCGAGATCGCCCATATCCACACCGGCGCGACCGTGATCGACGAGTTCGCGAGCCGCTTCGTCTATTTCTACACTGGCTATCTCTTTGCGCCGCGCGTGTTCGAGCTCGCCAAGAAGGCGGACACGCATCCCGAGATCGCGTTCGCCGGGCTCGTGGCCTGGGGCGTGGTCAACAGCCTGTTCGTCTTCAACGGGCTCGCCGAGCTTTCCTTCATCTCGCTCGCGCTCGGAATGGCGGGCGCCGCGGCGGTGGTGTCGGTCTCGGTGCTGCTTGCCAAGAGCGATCTCGCCAAGCCGCTGCGCTATTGCGGGCGCAACTCGATCGTCATCTATCTCGCGTTCTTCCTGCCGATGGCGGCGAGCCGCATGGTGCTGATCAAGACCGCCTGGATCACCGACGTCGGCACCATCTCGGTGCTGGTCACCCTCGCCGGGGTCGTAGGTTCGCTCGTCTGGTTCTGGGCGGTGCGCTGGACCGTCCTGCGCTTCCTGTTCGAGCGGCCGCAGCAGTTCTGGATCGCGTCCAAGAAGCGGCTGGTGGCGCAGCCGGCGGGGTAACCGCTTCCTTGTAGAAGAGACAAGTGAATAGCGCGGCCGGACGGGTGGCGAAGCCGCGTCGCAAGTGTTAAGTCGGGCGCATGCCCGCCAAAGCCGCCACGCCCGCCAAAAGCGCGAAAAGCGCCGGAACCGCCGTCCAGCCCCGACCGCCGAAGAAGGGCGACCACGTCTTCCTGGTGGACGGCTCCTCCTACATTTTCCGCGCCTACCACGCGCTGCCGCCGCTCACCCGCAAGTCGGACGGGCTGCAGGTCAATGCCGTGCTCGGCTTCTGCAACATGTTGTGGAAGCTGATGCGCGACATGAAGCCGGAGGAGCAGCCGACCCATCTCGCCGTCGTGTTCGACAAGTCGGAGCGGACGTTCCGCACCGAGATGTATCCCGACTACAAGGCGCACCGGCCGGACCCGCCCGACGACCTGCGGCCGCAGTTCCCGCTCATCCGCGAGGCGGTGCGCGCCTTCGACATCCCGTGCCTGGAGCAGGCAGGCTTCGAGGCCGACGACCTGATCGCCACCTATGTGCGCCAGGCCTGCGATGCCGGCGCGGTCGCGACTATCGTGGCGTCGGACAAGGACCTGATGCAGCTCGTGACCGACTGCGTCTTCATGTACGACACCATGAAGGACCGCCGGATCGGCATTCCCGAGGTGATCGAGAAATTCGGCGTGCCGCCGAACAAGGTCATCGAGGTGCAGGCGCTGATCGGCGATTCGACCGACAACGTGCCGGGCGTTCCGGGCATCGGGGTGAAGACCGCGGCGCAGCTCATCGGCGAGTACGGCGATCTCGAAACGCTGCTCGCCCGCGCCGGCGAGATCAAGCAGGAGAAGCGGCGCCAGTCGCTGATCGACCACGCCGAGAATGCGCGGCTGTCGAAGAAGCTCGTCACCCTCGACGACAAGGTGAAGCTCGACGTGCCGCCGGCCGATCTCGTGGTGCACGAGCCGGAGTACAAGCGGCTGATCGCCTTTCTCAAGGCGATGGAATTCAACACGCTCATGCGGCGGGTGGCGGAGTTCGCGCAGATCGACGCCGCGCAGATCGAGGCCGACGGCCAGCTCACGGCGCGGCGCGGCGAGCCGGCAGCGCCCTCCCCGGCGCAGCCTTCAGCCGGCAACGCCAAGAGCAGCCCGGCCCAGGCCAGCCTGGGGCTGGTCGGCGGCAGCAGCCCACCCAAGGCGCAGGAGCCGGGTCCGGCAAGGGTGGGCGCGCCGGCAGCGCAGATCGAGTACCGGCCGCAGGCGCTGGCCGCCGCGCGGGTCGAGGCGGCACGCAATGCCAAGGTCGATCGCTCGCGCTACGAGATCGTGCGCAGCCTCGACCGCCTCAATGCATGGATCGCACGCGCAAGTGATCTCGGCCGCGTGGCGATCAAGACCGAGACCACCAGCCTCGACCCCATGCAGGCAACGCTGTGCGGCTTCGCGCTCGCGCTTTCCACCAATGAAGCCTGCTACGTGCCGCTCGCCCACCGCAAGGGCGGCGACGGTGGTGATGGCGGCCTGTTCGCCGGCGACATCGCGCCCGATCAGATCACGGAGGCGGAGGCGGTCAAGGCGCTGAGGCCGCTCTTGGAAGATCCCGGCGTGCTCAAGATCGGGCAGGACCTGAAATATGCCCTGCAGATCTTCGCGTTGCGCAGCGTCGCGCTCGCGCCCCACGACGACACCATGCTGATGTCCTACGTGGTCGACGCCGGACGCTACAGCCACGATATCGGGCCGCTCGCCAACCGCTATTTCGACTACGCCGCGATGGATCCCAACGAGATGACCGGATCGGGCAAGTCGCGCATCACCTTCGACTGCGTCCCGATCGAGAAGGCCGCGGCATACGCCGCCGAGGGCGCAGACCTGACATTGCGGCTGTGGCTTGCGCTCAAGCCGCGGATGGCGGCCGAGCACACCCGGACGGTGTACGAGACGCTGGAGCGTCCGCTCATCCCGGTGCTGGCGCGCATGGAGCGGCGCGGCATCTCGATCGACCGGCAGGTGTTGTCGCGGCTGTCCGGCGAGTTCGCCCAGCGTGCCGGCGGGCTCGAGGCCGAGATCCAGGAGCTCGCGGGCGAGCCGATCAATCCCGGCAGCCCCAAGCAGCTCGGCGACATCCTGTTCGGCAAGTTCCAGCTGCCCGGCGGCACCAAGACCAAGACCGGCCAGTGGTCCACCGGCGCGCGCGTGCTCGACGACTTGGCCGAGCAGGGACATGCGCTGCCGCGGAAGATCCTCGACTGGCGGCAGGTTACCAAGCTCAAATCGACCTATACCGACGCGCTGCCGGGCTACGTCGATGCCCGCACCCACCGGGTGCACACCAGCTACGCGCTGGCGGCGACCCCGACCGGCCGCCTCTCCTCGTCCGAGCCGAACCTGCAGAACATCCCGATCCGCACCGAGGAAGGCCGCAAGATCCGGCGCGCCTTCATCGCGGTCGATGGCCACAAGCTTGTCTCCGCCGACTATTCACAGATCGAGCTGCGGCTCCTGGCCGAGATCGCCGACATCCCGGCGCTGCGCAACGCCTTCCGCGACGGCCTCGACATCCACGCCATGACCGCCTCGGAAATGTTCGGCGTGCCGGTGAAGGGCATGCCGGGTGAGATCCGCCGGCGCGCCAAGGCGATCAATTTCGGCATCATCTACGGCATCTCGGCCTTCGGGCTCGCCAACCAGCTCGGCATCGCGCGCGAAGAGGCCGGCGCCTATATCAAGAAATATTTCGAGCGCTTCCCCGGCATCCGCGACTACATGGAAGAGACCAAGGCCTTCGCCAAAAAGAACGGCTACGTGCTCACGCTGTTCGGCCGCAAGTGCCACTATCCCGACATCGCCGCCTCCAACGCCTCGATCCGATCCTTCAACGAGCGCGCCGCCATCAACGCGCGGCTGCAGGGCACCGCCGCCGACATCATCCGCCGCGCCATGGTGCGCATGGACGCGGCGCTCGCGAAGCAGAAGCTCAACGCGCAGATGCTGCTGCAGGTGCACGACGAGCTCGTGTTCGAGGTGCCGGAAGAGGAAGTCGAGAAGACAATGCCGGTGGTGACGAAGGTCATGGCGGAGGCGCCCATGCCGGCGCTCTCACTCTCGGTGCCGCTGGCGGTCGAGGCCCACGCCGCCGACAATTGGGACGAGGCGCATTGATCATTGGGCCGCGCCCACAGGTTCCGCTATCGTCCGCGTAAGGAGATGACCCGGCAACGCCGGCCTTGCCTGTGACGGGGCCTTGCCTCAAAACAGAGGTGATGCGGCTCTCTCTCCCTGCTTCGATCACAGCCTTCGCGGTGCTCGCGCCGGATGCGGCGCAGGCCGCCGCCGCGCTTGACGGCAGCACATTGCGCTGGCCATGGGCGCTGCCGTTCATCGGTATCCTGCTCACGATCGCGGCCGGGCCCGTGTTGTTCCCGCGGTTCTGGCACCGCCACTACGGCAAGCTCGCCTTCGTCTGGAGCACGCTGACCATCGCGCCGCTCGCGGCGCTCTACGGTCCGCCGGTCGCACTTGCCGCCTTCGCGCACGAGATGCTGACGGAGTATCTGAGCTTCATCGTGCTCCTGTTCTCGCTCTACGTGGTCGCCGGCGGCATTCTCGTGACTGGGAACCTCCGCGGCACGCCGGTTGTCAACACCGCGATCCTCGCCTTCGGCACCCTGATCGCGAGCGTCGTCGGAACGACCGGCGCGGCCATGATCCTGATCCGCCCGCTCATCCGCGCCAACGCGGCGCGGCTGCACAACGTGCACGTGATCGTATTCTTCATCTTCCTCGTCGCGAATATCGGCGGCGCGCTGTCCCCGCTCGGCGATCCGCCGCTCTTCGTCGGCTTTCTGCACGGCGTCGATTTCTTCTGGCCGGCGCGGCACCTTGGGCCGCCAACCGTATTCGTCGCCAGCCTCGTGCTCGTGACCTTCATCGTGGTCGACATCTGGTACTACTACCGCAAGGACCGCATGGTCACGACCGTCGGCGAAACCAAGCCGCCGATCGACCTTCGCGTCAGCGGCACCATCAATCTGCTGCTCATCGCCGGCATCATCGGCGCCATCCTCGCCTCGGCGTCCTGGCGACCGGGCATCAGCTTCGAAGTCTACGGCACCACGCTCGAACTGCAGAACGTCGCGCGCGACGCCACGCTTCTGCTGATCGCGATGCTGTCGCTGGTGCTGACGCGGAGCGAGCACCGCGAGGCGAATGGCTTCACCTGGGAGCCGATTGTGGAGGTGGCGATCCTGTTCGCCGGCATCTTCACTTGTGTGATTCCGGTGCTGGCCGTGCTCGCCGCCGGAAAGGAAGGCTTCTTCTCTTGGCTGCTCGACGTCGTCACCGCGCCGGACGGCAGCCCGCGCGAGATCGCCTATTTCTGGCTGACTGGCGTGCTCTCCGCCTTCCTCGACAACGCGCCGACCTATCTGGTGTTCTTCGAGCTCGCCGGCGGCAAAGCAGGCGAGCTGATGGGGCCGCTCGCGCCTACGTTGGCCGCCATCTCCATGGGCGCGGTCTATATGGGTGCCATGACCTATATCGGTAACGCGCCGAATTTCATGGTCTATGCCATCGCGGTGGAGCGCGGCGTGAAGATGCCGAGCTTCTTCGGGTACATGGCCTGGTCGTGCGCCGTGCTGCTGCCGGTGCTGGCGCTGCTCACTTTCGTTTTCGTCGCGCGGTCTTGGTAGCCGTCTTGGCGCCCTTTTTCTTGCCGGCTGCCTTGGCGGAGGTCGGCGCGCGCGCCGGCGCCGGCAGCACCGCGACCGCCTCGATCTCGAGCAGCGCGCCCGCGCGCGCCAGCCCCGAAATCGCGATGGTCGTGCTCGCCGGGCGGTTGCGGTCGGGCAGGTAGCTGTCGCGCACCTGGCGATAGATCGGCAGATACTTCACGTCGATGAGGTAGTTGTTGAACTTGACCACGTGCTTGAACTCCGCCCCGACCGCGCCCAGCGCGCTCTTCAGGTTCTCGAAGGTCTGCACCGCCTGCAGGCGAAAGTCGCTGCTGAGCTTGCCGTCGCGATCGACCCCGAGTTGGCCGGCGATATAGACCAGCCTCCCGGGCGTGGTGGCCTCGACCACGTGGGTGTAGCCGGGCGGCTTTTGCAGCGCGTCGGGATTGATGAAGCGGGTCTCGCTCACGGCGGTCTCCTCCCTGTCGGTCGCGACTCACTGCGCCGAAAATCTAAACAGCCAGTCGTAGCACGGAATGGGTGCGGCGCGCCCTCGTCTTGACAGCCCCCGGGCGCTATTTGAGCCTGCCCGTCGCAGGGGGTAGCACGCATGGCGGACCAGCACTTCGTGCCGCATATCTTCTTCGGCCTCGACCCGATGGTCGTGTCGACGGTGATCCTGGTCGTCACCTATGGGGTGATCATCTGGGACAAGCTCAACCGCGCGATCGTCGCGCTGCTCGGCGCGTCGGTCATGGTGGTGATCGGTGCGCTCGACCAGAGCGAGGCGCTCAAGGGCATCGACTGGAACACCCTCGGGCTGCTCACCGGCATGATGATCCTGGTGTCGATCTCGCGCCGCTCCGGCATGTTCGAATATCTCGCGGTGTGGTCGGCGCAGAAGGCAAAGGCCCATCCAGCCGGCATCCTGCTGCTGCTGCAGATCACCACCGCCGTTGTCTCGGCCCTGCTCGACAATGTCACGACCGTGCTGCTGGTGGTGCCGGTGACGCTCGCCATCACCAGGGAGCTCGACGTTCCGCCCTACCCGTTCCTGTTCGCCGAGGTGTTCGCCTCCAATATCGGCGGCACCGCAACCTTGATCGGCGATCCGCCCAATATCCTGATCGGATCGCTGGTTGGGCTCGACTTCAACGCCTTCATCATTCACCTCACGCCGGTCATCATCGTGGTGATGGCGGCGCAGGCGCTGATGATCCATCTGGTCTGGGGAAAGGCGCTGAAATCGACCCCCGCGCGCCGCGCGCTGGTCATGGGCATGAATGCGCACGAGACCATCCGCGATCCCATCCTGCTCAAGCAAGCGCTCGTCGTACTGACCCTTGTGATCATCGGCTTCGTGCTGGCACGGCCGCTCCACCTCGAGCCCGCGACCATCGCCATGGCGGGCGCGGCCCTGCTGATGTTCCTGGACAATTGGCAGCACCACACCGAGAAGCAGTCCGAGAACGTGCACAGGACCTTCGGCGACGTCGAATGGATCACGATCTTCTTCTTCATCGGGCTGTTCATCGTCGTGCGCGGGGTGGAGGTCGGCGGCCTGCTCACTTTGCTCGCCAACAAGCTCGTCGCCGCGACCGGCGGCGATCTGGCGCGGACCGGCTACGCCATCCTGTGGGCGTCGGCCTTCCTGTCGGCGATCATCGACAACATCCCGTTCGTGGCCACCATGATCCCCTTGATCAAGAGCATGGCGCCAGCATTCGGCGGGCCGGACAAGATCGAGCCGCTGTGGTGGTGCCTGTCGCTCGGCGCCTGCCTGGGCGGCAACGGCACGCTGATCGGCGCCTCGGCCAACCTGACCGTGGCAGGGATCGCCGAGCGCAACGGCATCCCGTTCCGGTTCATGACCTATCTGCTCTACGGCATGCCGATGATGGTGGTCTCGATCGTCATCTCCCACGTCTATGTGTGGTGGCGCTACTTCTGAGCGGCTCCAGACTTTTTCTGAGGGCGCGACCTTGATTTGTGGCGCCACGGCGGCGCCGGCGTGGCGGATTTTTGCAATGGTATGAAGGACTTGCGGCGACGCTTTCGTCACCGGACGTTTACTTTTTGGGAGCTAAGTAGCCGCCTGAAATCATGAACCTTTTCCTCGGTTGCCACGACTAATGGATGGGAGCCCGGGGCGAAGCCCCGGCGCGTTGCAAGGCGTACGCCGAGGAGTTGGCGTGCGTCCACGGGGGATCGCCAATGCTTTTCCGTCGCCATCTCAACAAAGCCATTCTGCTGACGGGCTTCGCCGTCCTGGCACTCGTGGTGACGACCGGCGCGGCCTCGGCGCAGAACATCTTCGACTCGCTGTTCGGGCGCTTCAACCGCGCGCCCACTGGGCCGTCCACCACCGCCTACGCCGACCCGTTCTCGGCGTGGAATCCGTTCGGCTCGCGGCCGGCCGAAACGCCGCCAGCCGAGATCGGCGGTGGTGTCGCCTTTTGCGTGCGGCTGTGCGACGGCCGCTTCTTCCCGATCCAGCGGCACGGCAGCCAATCCCCGGCGCAAGCCTGCAGTTCGTTCTGCCCGGCGAGCCAAACCAGGATTTACAACGGCAGCAGCATCGACCAATCGGTCGGGCCGGACGGCAAGCCCTATCGCGAGCTGGGCACGGCCTTCACCTATCGTGAAAAGATCGTCCCCGGCTGCACCTGCAACGGCAAGGATGCGTTCGGGCTGGTCAACACGCCAGTCGAGGACGACCCGACACTACGGCCCGGCGACATCGTCGCCACCAACAATGGCCTGATGGCCTACAACGGCGGCACGAGCCCGCGAAAGGCCGCAAACTTCACGCCGGTCGCCGCCTATTCCGGCCTGCCGTCGGATCTGCGGCGCAAGCTGACCGAGACCAAGATCACGCCGGCGGCGGCGACCCCGACGCCTGCTCCGATCGCGCCTGGCGATGTCACGGGATCGACCCGCAACGCGAAGAACAAGCGGGTTCAGGCCGAAAGATAGCTCGTGGCCTCCTCCGCGATCGACAGCGCGGAGGTGAGCCCGGGCGACTCGATGCCAAACAGGTGGACGAGCCGCGGAATGCCGTGCTGGGCCGGCCCGTCGATCATGAAATCCACCGCCGGCTCCTTCGGTCCCGTCAGCTTGGGCCTGATGCCGCAATAGTCCGGGACCAGCCCGTTATCCGGCAGGCCAGGCCAATAATCGCGGATGCGGGCATAGAACGCCGCCGCGCGCGCGGCATCGACGTCGTAATTCTCCTCTCCCACCCATTCGACATCCGGGCCGAAGCGCATGCGGCCGGCCAGATCGAGCGTGACGTGCACGCCGAGCCCGCCGGGGATCGGCACGGGATAGATCAACCGGGAAAACACCGGCTTGCCCGCGAAACCGAAATAGCTGCCCTTTCCGAGGAACAGCGGCGGCACCCGCTCTGGTGGATAGCCCTCGGTCGCGCGCCCGAGCTTCTGGGCGCCGAGCCCGGCGGAGTTGACCACCGCATCGACCGTGATCGACTGCGGATCGGCGCCGCCGAAATAGACCTGCCAGCCGCCACGCGTCTGCACGATGCGCTCGATCGGGGTATTGAGCGCGATCACGCCGCCGCGGTCTTCGAGGTCGCCCTCGAGCGCCAGCATATAGCGATGGCTGTCGATAATGCCGGTTTCCGGCGAGTTCATTGCAAGGGTGCAGGCGAGCGCCGGCTCGAGGCGCCGCGCGGCGGCGCCCTCGATCATCTCGACCCCTTCGACGCCGTTGATCCGGGCTTGCTTGATGATCACTTCGAGCCGCTCGGCCTCGCTGTCGTTGGTGGCGACCACGAGCTTGCCGCACTTACGGTGCGGCACGCCGTGCGAAGCGCAGAACTCGTAGAGCATCCGCCGCCCGCGCGGGCAATGATGCGCCCGCTTCGATCCGGTCGGATAATAGAGCCCAGCGTGGATCACTTCACTGTTGCGGGACGATACGCCCGTGCCGATGGCATCAGCGGCCTCCGCAACGACCACCTCGTGCCCGGCCAGCGCCGCTGCGCGAGCGATCGCAAGCCCCACCACGCCGGCACCAACCACCAGGACCTGCATCGCTCTCCTGCCCGCCCAAAGCCTTTCTGTTTTTGTCGCAGAAAACGCGTTTCGCCGCTACGCCTCGACTGGCAGCCCGACATAGTTCTCGGCCATCGAGCGGGCGGCCGCCTCGGAGCTCGTCACATAGTCGAGCTCGGCCAGCTGGCGCTTGCGGTCGAAGGCGTTGTGGCTGGGGTCGAGGTGGAACAGCTGGGTCATCCACCAGGAGAAGCGCTGCGCCTTCCAGACCCGTCGCAGGCAGGTCGCCGAATAGCGTTCGAGCAGATCGTTGCGGCCGGTGCGATAGAACGCGACCAGCGCGCGCGACAACACCATCACGTCGGCGAGCGCGAGGTTCATCCCCTTGGCGCCGGTCGGCGGCTGGATGTGGGCGGAATCGCCGGCGAGAAACAGCCGGCCGTATTGCATCGGCTCGACCACGAAGCTGCGCATGGCGGTGATGCCTTTCTGCAGCAGCGTGCCTTCGGCCAATGGCCGCGTCCCGCCCAGCCGCTTATGCAGCTCGTCCCAGATGCGCGCATCCGGCCAGTTCTCGATATCCTCATCCGGCGCGCATTGCAGGTAGAGCCGCGCCAGGACCGGCGAGCGCATGGTGTAGAGCGCAAAGCCGCGCGGGTGGTAGGCGTAGATCAATTCGTCCGCGGCCGGCGGGGATTCCGAGAGGATGCCGACCCAGCCGAACGGATATTCGCGATCGTAGACGGTGAGCACGCCGTCTGGGATGCTCGGCCGGCAGATGCCGTGAAAGCCGTCGCAGCCGCCGATGAAATCGCAGGCGAGTTCCTGCTGCTTGCCGTCGTGCCGGAAGCGGATCTTCGGCGCGGTGCCGGCGAAGTCGTGGACGCTCACATCCGTCGCCTCGAACAGGATCTGTCCACCGTCGGCGAGCCGGCGCGCGATCAGATCCTTGATCACCTCCTGCTGGCCATAGATGGTCACGCCCTTGCCGACGAGGTCGCGGAAGCTGATGTGGTGCAGCGCGTCGCCAAAACCGAAATAGACGCCGTCGTGGAACATGGCTTCGCGCTGCATGCGCGCGCCCAGGCCGGTTTCGACCATGAGGTCGCTCGCCCATTGCTCGATCAGGCCGGCGCGGATGCGGCTCTCGATATAGTCGCGGCTGCGGTTCTCCAGGATCACGGACTCGATGCCCTGGAGATGCAGGAGATGTGACAGCATCAACCCGGCCGGCCCTGCCCCGACGATTCCGACTTGCGTACGCATTCGCTTCAACTCCCACATTCCAAATTGACGTGAGCCTATAGGAATGTCGCCGCGCCGCCGAGAAGGGACGCTGTCCGGATTGGCCGGAACATTTCCATCCTGCGCAGGCAACCTAGCGTCGGTCGATCAGCGGCCGGCCTAAGATGCGCAGGAGCCCGCGCCGGCCGGCGGCCAGCGCCGGGTAGAGCGCGTCCGCCCATGGTGCCTTGCCGACGAACCAGAGCAGAAATCGCTGCCAGGGCGTGGTCGGGTGTCCGATCTCGGCGAGCTTGCGGGTCGCGTCGGCGCCATAGTGCACGACCCCGCCGATTGCGACCACCATGCTCTCGTCGATGGATCTACCGGCGGCCGCATGCTCGGCCACCAGCGCCGGGTTCACACGCGCATCCATGAGCTTGACGTCGGCGCGCCCGGTGAGCCCGGTCGCGGCAATGTAATGCGCGCAAGCGGGGCACTGACCGTCGTACAGGACGTAATCGTCACTCATCTACCCGTCGCCGACTTTGTCCGCTCGACTCGCGCCGCCACCAGCACACGGCAAGTCCCGAGACGACCTGCAGCACCGCGCCGATTGGCGGGAAGCGCATGACCCATCCCAGCACCGCGAGCGGCAACGGCCCGTGCTCGAGCAAACGGGCGGCCGCCAGCATCCCCTTCTCGTCGATGCCGGCGTTCGGGCGCCGGTAACGCAGCCGCAGTCCATCGTGCGCTTCGCGCTGCCGGACGTGAACGCCGCGCGTCATGCCTGCACAGGCGCGCCGCCATAACCGATCCCAGACCCAGCGCGCCGGCCCGTCGCGGCTGATCGCGACCTCGGCTTCGCCCTCGACGAAAGGGCGCCACCGAAAGCTCCATTCCGGGACCTCGCCGCTGAAGCGTTGCCACGCCTCCGGCATCGCGTGCGCAATATGGCCGGTGTTGTACCAGCGCGCATAGATCGCGTCGAACATCGCGAACGAGACGGCGATCAACGCGAGCCCCCAAGAACGCGCGTAGCCGGCGAAGAGGAGCATCACCAGCGCCGAGATGATCTGCATGGGATTGGCAACGAACGCATAAGGACCGGTCGTGACCACCCGCTTGGGAGGATCGAACGGGATCGGCGTTCCCTGCCCTATGGTCGCGAACTCCACGGTCGCAGCGATACCAACGAACAGCAGGAGGGAGGCGGCCAGGGCGAGCGCCACATCCAACGGCGATGTCGGCAGACGCCAAAGATCGGCGAGGCCGCCGCCTTCAAAGGACAACACGGCGGCCGGGATGAGCAGGACGAGATAGCCGCCCCAGCCGAGCACATGAAAGACGGCGCGCACCGCCGGCAGTCGATCGTCACGCGTCAGGACAGCCGCCGTCAGTGCCGGAGCGAGGCAGATCATGACGGCCGCCGCCTCGCCCATCCACCAGCCGTCGTGGACCTGAACGAGCGGCGTGAGCAGCGGCATCGAGACAACGTCGAGCGTGACGGCGGCAATGACGATCACCACCGGGGAGATCAGCCGCGTGGCCAGCATTGCGACGGGTCCCCACCAGATTGCCCAGCCGATCCATACATCGATCGGAAGTCCGCTCAGCTCGTTGCGCGCGTCGGGGAAGCTCCACCACCCCTGGCTGACGCTGAGCAGATGCAGAAGATACAGCGCCGGCAACTGCCAGAGGAACGCGACCATGGCGGCCGTCGCCTCGCGTGGGTTGGGCCGCAGCATGATCACCATCACGGCTGCCAGTGCCAGCGGGCCGAGCAGCAACGCGGCGCGTTCGATTGCCAGCAGCTCGGCAGGCGTCAGCGCGATCACAGCTCGCTTCCCCACCATGATCGCCCCAGGCGGGGGTGCCCGAGCGCGATCGACACCGCCAGCACGGCCGGGATCGCGACCAGCATCAACACGATGCGATCGCCGGCGAAGACTGCGAGCGTCGTCCAGACGGTCACGAGGTCCTTGGCGATCCGGTTGGCGAGCACGCGCGGCGATGGCGCAAATGCCAGCACGAAGGCGAGCGAACCCGGGAGAACGACTTGGAGCGCGATCGTATCGACATCGGCCAGCGACCAGGGCGCACGCATCCACAGCGCGAGCACGACTGCCGCGCAAGCAAGCGCCGCGAGCGTCTGAGACTTTCCGTCGCTCCAGGCCGGCACCAACGGTGCGAGGCGATAGGGATATCCGGCGGGAAAATCCACGTTGGTCGCTCCTGCCAAGCCCGCCGACTATCGCACGAATGCTTAATATTCCCGATAACGATGGATGCACCCCTCATCCCAGCGCAGCCGCAAGATCGGCCATCAGGTCGTCGGCGTCCTCCACGCCGACCGAGAGCCGCACTAGCGTGTCGCTGATGCCAAGGGTGGCACGCACCTCGGGCGGCACCGAGCCGTGGGTCATCAGCGCGGGGTGCTCGATCAGGCTCTCGACGCCGCCGAGGCTCTCTGCGAGTGCGAACAGCCGGCAGCGCTCAAGGAAGCGGCGCGCGTCGTCGAGCGTGCCGGTGAGCTCGGCCGTGATCATACCCCCGAAGGCGCGCATCTGCTTCTTGGCGAGCGCATGCTGGGGATGGCTGGCGAGCCCCGGATAGAACACCCGCTTTACCTTGGCATGGCGCTCCAGCCACTCGGCGATCTTGAGCGCCGAGCTGCAGTGGCGCTCCATGCGCAGCGCCAGCGTCTTCAGGCCGCGCAACGCGAGGAAGGAGTCGAACGGGCCCTGGATGGCGCCGACCGCGTTCTGCAGGAACTTCATCTTGTCGGCGAGCTCGGCATTGCTGCCGACGATCGCCACCCCGCCGACCATGTCGGAATGGCCGTTGAGATATTTGGTGGTGGAATGCACCACCAGGTCGATGCCGTATTCGAGCGGGTTCTGCACATAAGGGCTGGCGAAGGTGTTGTCGGCGGCGCTCATGATGCCGCGCTTTTTCGCGATCGCCGCGACGCGCTCGAGGTCGACCAGCTTGAGCAGCGGATTGGTCGGGGTCTCGATCCAGATCAGCCGGGTATTGGGCCGGATCGCCGCCTCGATCGCGCCGGCGTCGCTGAGATCGAGCTGGCTGATGTCGAGGCCGGCGGAACGATTGCGCACCCGGTGGAACAAGCGCCGCGAGCCGCCGTAGAGATCGTCGACGGCGATGATGTGGGAGCCGTGGTCGAGGCAGTCGAGCGTGGTCGAGATCGCCGCCAGCCCTGACGCAAAAGCAAAAGCCGCGCTGCCGCCTTCGAGGTCGGCGATGCAGCGCTCGAACGCCATACGGGTCGGATTCTTGGTGCGGGCGTAGTCGAAGCCCTTATGCACCCCCGGCGACTGCTGGACGTAGGTGGACGTCGTGTAGATCGGCATCATGACCGCGCCGGTCGTGGGATCGGGCTCCTGCCCGGCATGTACGCAGCGGGTGGAAAAGCCGAGCTGGTTCGGTTTGTTCACGGTGTGATCCTGAAGTAGTTGATGAGGTCGAGGCGGGTGGCGACGCCGAGAAACTGATCGCCGTCCATGACGATGGCGATGTAGTCCTTGCGGAACAGCGGCACCAGATCGGCGATCGGCGCGTCGGCCGAGATGGTCTCGAGCCGCGTTACCATCACGTCCTTGACCGGCAGCGCGAAGACCTTGTTGGCGTCGTCCGGCTCGGTTAGCAGCGCGGCCAGCACGTCGCTCTCGTCAACCAGGCCGACCACCTGCCCGCGAGTGTCGACGACCGGGAGCTGCGAGACATCGGCCGAGCGCATGCGCGCAAACACGGTGCGCAGATTGTCGTCTGGTCGCACCACCACGGCGGTGCCTTCACTGTAGCGGCTGGTGACGACATCGCGCACGGTGCCGTGGCGGTGCGGATGGGTCCAGCCCTCCTGCGCCAGGAATGCCGGGTTGAACACCTTGGACAGATACTTGGCGCCGGAATCGCAGACCAGGCTGATGACGCGCTTCGGTTCGGTCTGCGCGCGGCAATAGCGCAGCGCCGTCGCCAGCAGCGTGCCCGAGGACGAGCCGGCGAGCACGCCTTCGGCGCGCAACAGCTCACGCGCGATAGCGAAGCTCTCCGCGTCGGGAATCGAATAGGCACGGGACACGAGCGTGAGGTCGGCATTCGGCGGAATGAAATCCTCGCCGATACCCTCGACCGCCCAGCTCCCCACGGCCGGCATCCGACCGGTCTCGACATACGGCGCGAGCACCGAGCCCTCGGGATCGGCGAGGACCATCGCGGTGTTGGGCGAGGCCTGCCGCATGAAGCGGCCGACCCCGGTGAGCGTTCCGCCGGAGCCGACGCCGACCACGATGGCATCGACCTTGCTCTCCATCTGGCGAAGGATTTCAGGGCCGGTCGTCTTTTCGTGCGCCAGCGGGTTGGCCGGATTGGCGAACTGGTTGACGTAAAAGGCGCCGGGCGTGCGTTGCGTGATCGCCTGGGCAAGGTCCTGATAGTAGTCGGGGTGGCCCTTCCCCACGTCCGAGCGCGTGATGACGACCTCGGCGCCCATGGCCTTGGCGTGCAGCACCTTTTCACGCGCCATCTTGTCCGGCACGACCAGCAGCGTGCGATAGCCCTTGCGGCCACCGACCAGCGCGAGGCCCAATCCGGTATTGCCCGCGGTCGCCTCGACGATGGTGCCCCCAGCCTTGAGCCGCCCGTCCCGCTCCGCCGCCTCGATCATGGTGCGGGCCGGCCGGTCCTTGATCGATCCGGATGGATTCGCGCTTTCGAGTTTGAGAAACAGCCGGCACGGCCCGCGGTCGATGCGCGTCACCTCGATGAGCGGTGTCTCGCCAATGAGATCGAGGACCGAGGCCATGGGTCAGCCTGCCATCCATTCCGCAAGCGCTGTGTTCACCTGCTCCGGCCGCTCCATGGTCGAGAGATGGCCGCAGTCAGGGACGACGACGAGCCGCGATCCGGCGATGCCGGCCGCGATCTCCTGCGAGAGCGACGGCGGCGTGAGCTCATCGCCGTCGCCGACCAGCACCAAGGTCGGGCATTTGATCGACGGCAGCAGCGGCTGCACATC
>Ga0126382_10000044_pt1 | contig 35761 bp, 29 predicted proteins | sample PanSoiMetPlot_30_FD_92548 | JGI IMG/M metagenome (GOLD analysis project Ga0126382, IMG submission 92548) | Tropical forest soil microbial communities from Panama - MetaG Plot_30 | ecosystem: Environmental > Terrestrial > Soil > Tropical forest > Bulk soil | place: Panama | collected 2016-02-17
CGCCTGAGATGTGCACGTGCGGAAGATTGGCGCGGATCCAGCGCGCCGCCTCGATGAAGGCGACGCCGTAGCCGTTGTGCTCCTCCATCCCGGTCGCAATGGCAAAGATGTTGGGATCGAAGACGATGTCCTCGGGCGGGAAACCGACCTGGTCCACGAGAATATCGTAGGCGCGTTTGCAGATCGCGCACTTGCGCTCGAGCGTGTCGGCCTGGCCTTGCTCGTCGAACGCCATGACCACGACCGCCGCGCCGTAATGACGCACGGTCTTGGCGTGCGCGATGAACGCCGCTTCGCCCTCCTTGAGCGAGATCGAGTTCACCACCGCCTTGCCCTGCAGGCATTTCAGCCCGGCCTCGATCACCGAGAACTTCGAGGAGTCCACCATGACGGGGACGCGCGCGATGTCGGGCTCGGCCGCGATCAGGTTGAGAAACGTCACCATGGCCTTCTCAGAATCGAGCAGGCCCTCGTCCATGTTGACGTCGATGATCTGGGCACCGTTCTCGACCTGATCGCGGGCGATGGCGAGCGCCGCCGTGTAGTCGCCGGCGGTGACGAGCTTGCGGAACTTGGCGGAGCCGGTGACGTTGGTGCGCTCGCCAACATTGACGAACGGGATCTCCGGCGTCAGCGCGAAGGCTTCCAGGCCGGAAAGCCGCAACCGGCGCGGCACTTCGGGGATCCTCCGCGGCGCCTTGCCGGCGACCGCCCCCGCAATGGCGCTGATGTGCTCGGGCGTGGTACCGCAGCAGCCGCCCACGACATTGACGAGCCCGGCATCGGCGAACTCGCCGAGCAGCGACGCCATGTAGTCCGGGCTCTCGTCGTAGCGGCCGAATTCGTTGGGCAGCCCGGCGTTGGGATAGGCGCAGACGAAGGTGTCGGCGATGCGCGCGATCTCGGCGATGTGTGCGCGCATCTCCTTGGCGCCGAGCGCGCAGTTGAGCCCGATCGAGAACGGCGCGGCATGGCGCACCGAGTTCCAGAATGCCGCCGGCGTCTGCCCGGAGAGGAGCCGTCCGGAACGGTCGGTGATGGTGCCGGAAATCATGATCGGCACCGCGACGCCTTGCGCCTCGGTGACGTCGGCGATGGCGGCGATCGCCGCCTTGGCGTTGAGGGTATCGAAGATGGTCTCGATCAAGAGCAGATCGGCGCCGCCTTCGACCAACCCCCTCACCTGCTCGGCATAGGCGCTACGCAGCTCGTCGAAGGTGACGGCGCGGAAGCCCGGATTGGACACGTCGGGCGAGATCGAGGCGGTGCGATTGGTCGGCCCGAGCGCGCCGGCGACGAAGCGCGGGCGGCCGTCCTCGCGCTGGGCGATGTCTGCGGCGGCGCGGGCGAGCCGCGCGCCCTCGAGGTTGAGCTCGTGGGCGATATCCGCCATGCCGTAGTCGGCCTGCGCGATGCGGGTCGAGGAGAACGTGTTGGTCGAGACGATGTCGGCGCCGGCGCGGAAATAGGCGAGATGGATGTCGCGGATCTTGTCCGGCTGGCTGAGGATCAGCAGGTCGTTGTTGCCGCGCACCTCCCGGTTCCAGGCATCGAAGCGCGCGCCGCGATAGCCTTCCTCGTCGAGGCCGAGCGACTGGATCATCGTGCCCATGGCGCCGTCGAGCACCAGGATGCGCTCGCGGGCGAGCTTGTGCAGTGTGGCGGCAGACATCACGCCGCCTCCTTCACGTCAGGCCGCAGCCCCAGCAGATGGCAGATCGCGTAGACGAGATCAGCGCGGTTCATCGTGTAGAAATGGAAATCGGTGACGCCGCGATCGACCAGGTCGAGCACCTGCTCGGCCGCGACGGCGGCGGCGATCAACTTGCGAGTCGAGGCATCGTCGTCGAGCCCGTCGAAGCGGCGCGCCAGCCAGTCCGGCACCGAGGCGCCGCAGCGCGCAGCAAAACTCTTGGTCTGCTTGAAGTTCTGCACCGGCAGGATGCCGGGCACGACCGGCACGTCGATGCCGCGCGCCCGCACGCGGTCGAGATAGCGGAAGTAGAGATCGTTCTCGAAGAAGAATTGGGTGATGGCGCGGCTGGCGCCGGCATCGACCTTGGCCGCGAGCATGTCGAGGTCGGCGTCGACCGTGGGACTGTCCGGATGCTTCTCCGGATAGGCCGAGACCGACACCTCGACATCGGCGATCCGCTTGATGCCGGCGACGAGATCGGCGCCGTTGCGGTAGCCGCCTGGATGGGGCGCGTATTTCTCCGCGACGCCGCCGATCGGATCGCCGCGCAGCGCCACGATGTGGCGCACCCCGGCTTCGTGATAGTTGCGGATGACGGAATCGATCTCGTCGCAGGTGGCGGCCACGCAGGTGAGATGGGCCGCCGGCGTGAGCGCGGTCTCCGCCAGGATGCGCTTGACGGTCGAATGGGTGCGCTCGCGCGTTGAGCCGCCGGCGCCGTAGGTCACTGAGACAAAATTCGGCCGCAGCGGCGCAAGACGCGTGATCGACTCCCACAGCGTCTTTTCCATCTCCTCGGTCTTCGGCGGGAAGAACTCGAACGAGACGCGGATACGGCGCTGGTCGCCCGCTTGGACGAAACGGCTGGCGCGAGGCGCGGCGTTCATCAGGCGACCTCCCGGGCCGGCGTCGCGAGCGCAATGCGCTGGTCCTTCCCGAGCCAGAGCGAAACGGCAATCTTGCCGTCCGACGTCGGCTCCGGCGCAAGACTGCGCTGCAAGACCACGTCGAGGCCGGCCGCGCGCATCCATTGCGCCACAGTCTCCGGCGCGAAGCCCAGACGACGATGGGCGTGCTCGTCGCGCAGGAATTCGAGATCATGTGGGGCGAAATCGACCACCAGCAGGCGGCCGCCCGGGCGCAGCACGCGCGCCGCCTCGGTGATCGCGCGCGCGCCATCATCCAAGAAGTGCAGGACCTGGTGGATGACGACGGCGTCGAACGAATCCTTCGGCAGCGCGAGGTCGTAGATGTCGCCCTGCCGCACGCTGCAATGCTTGAGCCCGGCACGGTCGAGCCGTGCCCGGGCGAGCGCCAGCATGTCGAGCGAAAGGTCGAGGCCGAGGCCGCGCTCGATCTGCGGGCCGAACAGCTCGAGCATGCGCCCGGTGCCGGTGCCGAGATCGAGCAGTGCGCGCATCTGGCTACCCGCCAGCGCGCCGCCGATCGCCTCCTCGACCGCCTCGTCGGCGATGTGGAGCTTGCGGATGCGGTCCCATTCGGCGGCATGGCTGCGGAAGTAGGCTTGCGCCACGGCAGCGCGTTGGGCGCGGACCGCCGCGAGCCGCTCGCGGTCGCGCGCCAAGGTCGCGTCGGCCGGATCGAGCCGCGCGATCAAGTCGCGCGCCAGCTCGGCGGCGCCGCCGCGCTCGCCCAGGCGGAAGAAGGCCCATGACCCTTCGCGAAATCGGTCTACCAGGCCGGCCTCGGCCAGCAGTCGCAGATGGCGGGAGATTCGCGGCTGCGACTGGCGCAGGATGGCGGTAAGGTCCGACACCGTGAGCTCGGCCTCCGCCAAGAGCGCGAGAATGCGCAGCCGCGTCGCCTCCCCGGCCGCTTTCAGCGCGCCATTGAGAGTCTCGAACTGCAGGGGGGCCGGCGTGGGCATGACGTGGGCCATGTTCCTATTTTGGCCTGATTGGCCGCATTGGCGGAGCATATAAAGATATCTTTATACGTTTAATAGGAAGTTGCAAGCCCGGAGTGGGCAGCCGCCTACGCGGCGCCCTTTCATGGATCTGGATTGTCGCCGCCGCTCTTGCATCGAGGCCGTGAAGCCGGCGACATCTCGGCTTCGGTGAATGGCGGCCAAGCGCCGGGAGCAACCATGAACGACGACGAATTCGGCATCCGCGACGGTGAGACTGCGGTCGAGCTGCCGGCGCAATTCGACGCCTCGCTCTATTTCATCGGCCGCATCCGCACGCCCTGGAAGCGGCGGGCGGACTGCCCGAAAAACCCCCGTGAATCCGATGCAATCTGCACCCTCGAGCTCGATCCGCGCTGGGCGCAGGCACTCGACGGCGTGGAGACGTGCAGCCATCTGGTCGTGCTTTATTGGATGAATCGCTCGCGCCGTGACCTGGTGCTGCAGATGCCCCACACCTACCGCACCGGGCGCGGGACGTTTGCCCTACGTTCACCGGCACGGCCGAACCCCATCGCCATGAGCGTGGTGAAGCTCGTCAAGGTCGAGGGGACCCGGCTTTCCGTGGTCGGCCTCGACTGCCTGGACGACACCCCCCTCCTTGATATCAAGCCCTATTTCGCCTCGACCGACGCCTTCGCTGATGCCGTGGTGGGGTGGCACCAGGCCCGGAAGGCCTGAGGCCCCCAGAAAAATATCAACAATAACAATATCGTGGCTGCCCTACCCCGGTACGGTTAATTTTTTCCGCTGGATTTTGAACCTAGCCGCCCCCCAGGCCGACCAATGGACATCACAGGGGGACGTCATGAATACCTATTCCCGTTTTGCGGCCGTCGCCGTGCTCGCCATCGCCGCGACCGCCTACTCCACCGCTGCTTCCGCCAACCCGCTCAATCCGTTCGAGGCGCTGTTCGGCCCGCACCGCGAGCCCGTGACGACGCCGGCTTATGCCAATCCGAACGATGACGGCACCGAACTGCGCGCCGACCTGAAGCGGCAGATCGTCAACTACCGCACCACCGAGGCGCCCGGCACCATCATCGTCGATACGCCCAACACCTTCCTCTATCTCGTCATGCCCGGCGGCAAGGCGATGCGTTACGGCATCGGCGTGGGCCGCGAAGGCTTCACCTGGTCGGGCGTGAAGACAGTCGAGCGCAAGGCCGAGTGGCCGGATTGGACCCCGCCGCCCGAGATGATCCAGCGCCAGCCCTATCTGCCGCGCTTCGTCGCCGGCGGCCCGACCAACCCGCTCGGCGCGCGCGCCATGTATCTCAGCGGCTCGGTCTACCGCATCCACGGCACCAATGCTCCTTCCACCATCGGCGGCCGCGTGTCGTCGGGCTGCATCCGGATGGTCAACGAGGATGTGATGGATCTCTACAACCGCGTTCAGGTCGGCACCAAGGTCGTGGTCCTGCCGATGAACGCCGCTCCCGAGCGCCGCGCAGCCAGCAGCATCGGCAGCATCTATTGAGGCTCGTTAGGCGACGCTGCCTCCGTACCGAGTGAGTGTTGAGCAGACGCCGGCTTCGCAATGCGGAGCCGGCGTCTGGTTTTCCGGCGCGCGCAGCAGAGTCAGCCGCGCCGCAGCAACGGCCAGAACTCGTCGAATGAATTTTGTTCGCCCAGCGTCTTGAGCGTGGCCAGGATCTTCCCGGCGGTGTCGCGCGAAACCGCCTGGGTGGCGCAATCGAAGAACTTCTCCTCCATCTGCGCTCCCGTCATCGGATATTGCTTCGTACCGCTGGCATGGACCACGAGCTTCTCCAGCGTGCGGCCGTCCTTGAGCGTGATCGTGAGCCGCGTCGGGTAATCCTCGTGGGCGTCGGCGAATTCCGGGTCGATTGCGACCGCGATCAGGCCGGCCAGCGACTTCACCCGCTCGTCCTTGATGGCGGGCTCGTCGAAGGAGGCGAGCTTCGGCACCCCGTGCACCAGCGAATAGGCCACCACGTATTGCAGATTGAACTTCGCCGCCTCGGTGTTGGTCGGATACTGCTCGCTGGCGCGGCTGGCGGCGTATTTGGCGATGCCGGCCTTGATCCCGGTGATGTCGGCCACGCGCGGGCCGAGCTGCTCGCGCAGGTCGAGGGCGGCATCGATGCCGGTGTGGATCACGCCGCCGCAAGGATAGCGCTTGGGCCGGATGCCGCGCTCGGCGAGGTCGAAGCTGCGGCCGAGGTCGCCGAACGCCTCCGGCTTCCATGCAAGCCCGCGCGCGAAGGTGCGGGCAAAGCCGCCGCGGCCTTCGAGCGCGGACCGGTTGGCGGTGAAGCCGTGTCCGCCGAGATGGGCGGCCATCACGGCGTTGCGCGCGGCCTGGCCGGCATGCAGCGGCTTGGTCATGGTGCCGTAATTGGCGTTGACCCCGGAGGCGAGCGACACCGCGATGCCGATGACGTCCGGCAGCGCCGCGGCCGGGAGCTTCGTCAGCCTGGCGCAGGCCGCGGCCGCCGCGATCGTGCCGATGGTGCCGGTGCCGTGCCAGGATCCGCCGCCGTTGTGGTCGGGGTTGGCGCGGCTCAGCCGTGACGCGACCTCGAACCCGGCGATGAAGGCCGCGAGCGTCTCCACCGGCGACGCCCGCAGGCTCTCCGCCAGCGGAAGCAACGCCGGAATAACGGGTGCAAGGAGCTGTCCCTGCGCGTAGGTAAAGTCGAAGTCGAGCGCGTGGGCCGCCACGCCATTCGCCAGCGCTGCGAGCTGCGGCGACGTCTGGTACGCCTGGCCGACCACACCGACCGCGGGCTTGGCGCCTTCGGCGCGCACCATTTCGCCGACCAGCGCGGCCGGCTCGGAGCGGCTGCCCGCCAGCATCACACCCATGGTGTCGATGAAGGCCGTGCGCGCGCGCTCGACAGCGAGCGCCGGCGCCTGCTTGAGATCAAAGCCCGCGACGAACTCGGCGACGAGCTGCGTGGGCTTGCCGCCTTCCCCGGCGTCCACGTTTGGCTTCGGCGCCGGTGATGCCGGCTGCTGCGCCAACGCTCCGGTCGAGGCGCCGATCAGTGTCGACGCGCCGGCGGCGAGAAACAGCCGGCGGTCGAGCGGGCTCGTTGCGTCGTCGTTTTCCATGGTGCTTCCTCCGCGTTTTGCGGTCGAGTGTGATGCTTTTCGGAGATCGAGTGAACCGAAAAAAGCGTAGGATGCGGGGGTGGAATTCGGGAGGAAACAACATGAGCGCCAGGTCGAAGACAGCGCTGCTGGTGGTGAGTGGGCTCGCGTGCTGCGTCGCGCAGGCGCGCGCCGAGACCATGGACGAGCTCTACGAGAAGGCGAAGCTGGAGAAGACGCTGGTGCTCTACGGCGCCGGCCCGACCGGTTCCCACGACCGCTGGATCAAGGACTTCCGAGAGCGCTATCCCGGCGTGACCGTCGAGCTGACCGGCGGCCTGAGCACCGCGCTCAACAAGAGGGTGGAGCAGCAGCTCGCGGCCAAGAAGATCGAAACCGATCTCGCCATCTTCCAGACCATCCAGGATTTCGGCAGATGGAAGCAGGCCGGCGCGCTGCTTCTGTTCAAGCCGGAAGGCTCGGAGACGATCGACCCGGCCTACAAGGACGAGGACGGCGCCTTCACCGCGGTGAGCGTCAACACCATCGTCTATGCCTACAACACCCGGCTGCTCGCGCCCGCCGACGTTCCGAAATCCGCGCTCGACTTCTTGAAGCCGGCGTTCCAGGGCCAGCTCATCACGACCGATCCGACCGAGGACGATGCAGCGCTCGCCGTGTTCAACATGATCGTCACCAAATATGGCTGGAGCTACATGGACGGCTACATGGCGCAGAAGCCCGTCTTCGTCACCACAGGCCACCAGACCGTATCCAACGCCATCGCCGACGGCGAGAAGCTCGCGACCTTCGATTCCACCTCGACCACGCCGCGGCTCAAGGCCGCCGGCAAGCCGATCGAACCGGTGTTCTCGCAGGTCGACGACACGCCGGTATTCCTGGTGGGCGCCGCCATCTTCAAGGACGCGCCGCACCCCAACGCGGCCAAGCTCTATCTCAACTGGTACATAGCCAGGGAGCAGCAGAGCCGCAGCGGCACCTTCTCGCCACGCGCCGACGTGGCGCCGCCGCCGGGCCTGCAACCGCTTTCGTCCTACAAGATCGACAGCGGTTACCGGAAGCTGGTATCGGACGAGGCCCGGGTGGCGGATTTGCGCAGGCGCCTCGCGGCCTATATCGGCAAGCGGTGAGCCTCGTCCCGATGGCCGCCGATCAGTCGGGCCAACCCGAGTTGCGATGACGAATGATCTCGCCCTGAATGAAGGGATCAGGATCGTATCCCCTGACCGGCGGGCGAACCTGGTTCGTCCGCGCAGGGGCACGCTGCTTGGATGCCGAGTAATTCGTCTGGGACCAAGCGGGCTCGTTTGCCAGGAGTGTTGCAAGAGCGAGCGACGCCGCGATGGCAACGACCAGAATCCTCACGACCATCCTCCCGTTCTCGGACGTTACGACGCCGGGCCCTTTCCCATCCAGCGGGCGATCGCGGAGCGAACCGGCCGCATGGCGATGACGTAGACGACAAGCACGATCAGCAGCAATCCGACCATAGCTCGAAACAGCATGAAATTGGGCGACTGTTCGGAGATGAACAAAGCCGGGATGAATGTCACGATCGCGAAGATCGTCTCACTGATCCAATCAAGCATCGATCTCCTCCGCAATTGACGAGCATACAGTGATGCCATCAATCGGTTTGACTTTTGTCAAAGCCATTTCGTCCTCGCTCCGGTTGTATACTTGTCTTTGCCGGGGCCGTATATAATGGGCGGTGGGTGAGGTCTCTACGCATGGGCGATCCGTTTCTGAACTACTTCGCGCTCGGTCTGCTCGTCTTCGTGATTGTGGTGCTGTTCTACGGCATCATCGCCATCCATGACATTCCGTACCTGATCGCAAAATCGCGCAACCATCCCCACCAGGATGCGATTCACGCCGCCGGATGGGTCAGCCTGTTCACCTTGCACGTGCTGTGGCCGTTTCTCTGGATCTGGGCGATGGCGTATCGTCCGGAGCGCGGCTGGGGCTTTGCGTCCCAACCCTCGGCCGGCACGGGGTCGTCTATCGGCGAGGCCGAGTTGAACGATTTGCGGCGCCGGATCGCCGAGCTTGAAAGCAAGATCGGGTCGGGAGGCCGCTGATGGAACTCCTGTTGATCCTCATCTACGTCACGATCTGCTACGCGATCTTCAAGATCTTCAGGATACCGGTCAATCAATGGTCGCTCGCGACCGCGGCGCTGGGCGGCATCATCGGCATCTCGCTGATCTTGCTGGTCATGAACTACAACCACCCCTTCACGGACAATGCCCGGATCTACTTCGCCGTGACGCCGGTCCTGCCATCGGTAAGGGGCCGCGTGATCGAGGTGCCGGTGCAGACGAACAAGCCGCTCAAGCAAGGCGACGTGCTCTTTCGCATCGACCCGAAGCCGTATCAATACATCGTTGACCAGAAGCGAGCCATGCTGGCGGAAGCCGAGCAGAACGTAAAGCAGCTCAAGGCTTCGCTCGATCAGACGACCGCAGCGGCGGAAAGGGCCAATGCGCAATTCGAGCTGGCCCAGCAGAACTACGATCGGCAAGCCGAGCTGTTCGACAAGAAGATCATCGCGCAGGCGACGCTCGATACTTTCACACGCAATCTTGAAACGTCAAGGCAATCGCTGACGGGCGCCAGGGCGGAAGAGGAACGGGCGCGCCTCGCCTATTCCTCGAACATCGAAGGCGTCAACACGACGGTGGCCCGCCTCACCGCCGAACTGGCCGATGCCCAGTACGATCTCGACCAGACCGTGGTGCGGGCGCCGGGAGCCGGCTTCGTCACCCAGGTGGCTACGCGGCCGGGCTTATACGTAACCCCCCTGCAGATGCGGCCCTCCATGGTGTTCGTCAACACCGAATCACAGGACCGGGAGCTGGGCGCGGCCTTTCAACAGAACTCACTGCAAAGGGTGAAGGCCGGCGACGAGGCCGAGGTCGCTTTCGATGCGGTGCCGGGCCGCGTGTTCAAGGCCAAGGTGCGCTTCGTGCTCGATGCGATCGCCGCCGGCCAAATGACCGCTACCGGCGCGCTCATCGATTTTGGCGAGCGGACATCCGGCGGCCGGGCATTGGCGGTCATCGACGTTGAGGAAGACCTGAAGCCCTATCAGATTCCGCTGGGCGCCGCCGCCCAGGTTGCGATCTACACCGAGCACTTTCACCATGTCTCGATGATCCGAAAGATCCTGCTGCGCATGCGCAGCTGGCAAAACTACATCTTCCTCGAGGGGCATTGAGACGCGCTCAGCCGAACCGGTCTGCAGCCAGGCACGCAGATTCTGCAAGGCTTGCCTGCGGCAGGAAAACGCACACGATTGATGAGAATCAAATCGTCAGCGCCGCGGCAGGCGTATCATATCGAAGGGAAAGCAGGAGGAGAACATCGTCATGATGAACCGCTTGTCGCGATTGATGATGATCATCCTGCTGTGGTCGGTTCCGCTCGCAGCAATGGCGGAGACGTCACAGCCCGCAGCGGCACCCTCGCAGCCGCTGCTGAAGGAGCCGGAGCTCGACCAGCTGGTAGCGCCGATCGCGCTCTATCCTGATCAGCTGCTCAGCCAAGTGTTGATCGCGTCGACCTATCCGCTCGAGGTCGTGCAGGCGGACCGCTGGGCCAAGTCGAACAAGAACCTCAAGGGTGATGCCCTGACGACGGCGCTCGGCAAACAGAGCTGGGACGACAGTATAAAGTCGCTGGCCCAGGTTCCGGACGTATTGTCCATGATGGGCGAGCAGCTCGATTGGACGCAGAAGCTCGGCGACGCCGTGCTCGCGCAGCAGGCGGACGTCATGGACGCGATCCAGCGTCTGCGCGGCCGCGCCCAGGCGAACAACAAGCTCAACACAACCAAGGAACAGACGGTCACGGTCAAGACCGAGGGCCAGAAGCAATACATCACGATCGAGCCGACTTCACCCAACCAAATCTACGTTCCGTACTACCAGCCCGCCACCGTCTACGGCGCCTGGCCTTATCCGGCCTACACGCCGTATTACTTCCCCCCGCCCTACGGCTATTTCCCCGGCGCCGCACTTGCGACCGGCATGGCATTCGCAACCGGTGTCGCCATCGGCGGTGCCATCTGGGGCAACTGCAACTGGGGCAATAACAGCATCAACGTGAACAAGAACGTCAACGTCAACAATATCAACCGCAACAACGCCAATTTCTCGAAATGGGAGCACAACGCGGATCACCGTCACGGCGTAAAATACAACAACGCCGACGTGAGCAAGAAATTCGCGAAAAACGACATCCAGGCTGGCAAGGGGGCGCGGCAGGATTTCCGTGGCAAGGATGGCCAGCAAGTGCTCAATACCGATCGTGATCGGCCCGGCGCGGGCGATCGCGACCGGCCCGGTGCAGGCGATCGAGATCGGCCGGGTGCAGGCGATCGAGATCGGCCGGGTGGCGGTGATCGTGACCGCTCCGGTGCAGGCGACCGCGACCGGCAGGGCGGCGGCCGCGATGCCAGCAAGGGAGGCGGTGGTCAGAAGGCGAGCCAACGTCCGAGCCAGGGCGGCGGCCAGAAGGCGAGCCAACGTCCGAGCCAGGGCGGCGGCCAGAAGTCGGCCCAGCGGCCGAGCCAGCCGACGCGCGACACCGGATTTTCAAACGTCCAATCGGGCGCCAGGACGCAGGCCCAGTCCAATCGCGGCCGCCAAAGCATGGGCGGCGGAGGCGGCGGCGGAGCGCCGCGCGTGTCCGGGGGCGGCGGTGGCGGACCGCGCGCCGGTGGCGGTGGTGGCGGCGGAGGACGTGGTGGCGGCGGTGGCGGCCGGCGGTCCGACGTCACGCTCAAACACGACATCACTCTGCTCGGTCATCTCGACAACGGCCTCGGGTTCTACCGCTTCAGCTATGTCGGCAGCGACAAGGCCTACGTGGGTGTGATGGCGCAGGAAGTGCAAACGGTCATGCCGGAGGCGGTTGTGCGCGGCCGTGACGGCTACCTCAGAGTCTTCTACGAGAAGCTCGGCCTGGAGTTCCAGACCTACGACCGGTGGGTGGCGTCGGGTGCACAGCTCCCGACGGCCCGGACCCGACACTAGTGCGAGCGAGGAGGTCAGGATCATGATTTCGTCAGCACCCCAATCTCGCCTCTTGTCGTGGTTCCTACAGTGCCTGCGCGCGGCCGCGACGATCGGCTTGCTCACGATCGCGACCGGCGCGTTTGCACAGGAGTACAAGACGCCCGAGGAAGCCGTGACAGCTCTGATCAACGCGGCGAAAGCCGGCGACCGCCCGGCGTTGATGCGCGTGCTCGGTCCGGGTAGCGCCGACATCGTGTCATCCGGCGACGACGTCGCCGATGCCTCTACGCGCAAGATTGTCGTTGAAGCCTACGAGATCAGGCACCAGGTGGTCATGGACGGCAACGACAGGGCCACCCTGGTCGTCGGCAACCTGGAGTGGCCATTCCCGATCCCGCTCGTGCGCAAGGATGGCACCTGGCGGTTCGATACCCCCGCCGGCCGCGAGGAGGTCCTCTTCCGCCGTATCGGCCGCAACGAGTTGGCCGCGATCCAGGTGTCTCTCGCCTATGTCGATGCGCAGAACGAATATGCCGAGAAGGGCATCGCCGGCAACGGCGTCTACGCTCAGCGCATCGTCAGCCAGCCCGGAAAAAAGGACGGGCTCTATTGGCCGACGCAATCCGGCGAGGATGAGAGCCCGCTCGGCGACCTCGCCGCGACAGCCTCCGCGGCGGGGTATCGCGCCGGCCAGCAGCGCCAACCCTATCACGGCTACTACTTCAAGATTCTCACCCGGCAAGGTCCGAATGCGCCCGGCGGCGCACTCGACTACATTGTACGCGACAAGATGATCGGCGGCTTTGCGCTGGTCGCCTATCCGGCAGAATACAGGAACTCCGGCGTCATGACGTTTCTCGTCAATCACCAGGGTGTCGTGTACGAAAAGGATCTCGGCCCGAATACCGCCAGCATCGCCTCCGGTATGACGACCTTCAATCCGGACGGTACCTGGCAGCGGGTGACCGAAGAGGAGCAGTCGGGGGTCAATGCCCGGTGAAGAAGCCTAACCAAGCACTTCTGGAACGCGATCCGTCGAGTGGATCTTCTGCCCGATTGCAATGAATGAGTCCGCTGCCGAAATGGCGGCGCTAGCGCGTGGTCGGTGGGCAATTCCGTGCCTGACAAGCCCCCCCTCGGATTGACCTGGCTGCCGGCACTGAGCTGGATCCGCACCTATACCGGATCAAGGTTTCGTCTCGACCTGATCGCCGGCCTGTCGCTGGCCGCGTTCGTCATCCCGGAATCGCTCGCCTACGCGTCGCTGGCGCAGCTCCCGCCCGTCACCGGGCTCTATTGCTATCTCGTCGCCGGCGTCGCCTATGCCCTCTTCGGCACCAGCCGTCAGCTTGCGGTCGGTCCCACGTCTTCGCTGTCGATCGTGATCGCGACGAGCGTCGTCGTGATGAGCGGCGGCGATCCCGCCCGCGCCGTCGCGCTTGCATCGGCGGTCGCGCTGACGATCGGGGTGGTGGCCATTACCGGCCGGTTCGTGGGGCTCGCCAACGCCGCCTATTTCATTTCCGACCCCATCCTGGTGGGGTTCAAGACCGGTGCCGCGCTCTACATTGCGTCGACCCAACTGCCCAAGCTGTTCGGGATCGAGGGGGTGACCGGAAATTTCTTCGAGCGCGTCGGCCATGTGCTCGTCTCGCTCCCCGAGACTCACATTGCGTCGCTGGTCATGGGCTTGGCGGCGATCGCGCTGTTTGTCGGATTTGAACGGGCTCTGCCCGGCCGCCCGACGACACTGGTCGTCGTTGTCGCGGCGATCGCGGTGATGGCCGTTTTCGGGCTCGACAAGATCGGAATCAAGATCGTGGGCGACCTTCCCATCGGCCTGCCTGAGATCGCCTTCCCGAGTATCAAAGCGTCCGATATTGCGGACTTGGTCCCGATCGCTCTTGCCTGCTTCATCCTGGCCTACGGCGAAGCGATCTCGGTCGCCCGTAGCTTTGCGCAAAAGCACGGCTACGAGATCGATCCCGAGCAGGAGCTCACGGCGCTCGGGGCAGCCAACATAGCGACGGGAATGGCGCACGGATATCCGGTCGCCGGCGGAATGTCGCAGACCGCCGTCAATGACATGGGCGGTGCGACCTCGCCGATGGCCGTGCTCGTCACCTCGGGCGCCATCGCGTTGACGCTGCTGTTTTTCGCGAAGTTCTTTCACGATCTGCCGGAGCCGGTCCTGGGCGCGATCGTGCTGATGGCCGCATCGCACCTCGTCAAGCTGGATGATCTGCGCCGGTTGCGCGGCGCGTCACGCCCCGAGTTCCGGATTGCGCTCCTCGCCTTCGCCGGCGTGTTGCTGCTGGGGCTGCTCGACGGACTGCTGCTCGCAGCATTCGGCGCGCTGATCATGCTGATCGCGGCTGCGTCGCGACCGATGGTCGTCGTGCTCGGGCGCGAGCCGGGCACCGGACGCTTCGTCAATCGCACCCGCTATCCCGAGGCCGGGGATGCGCCCGGCGCTCTCGTCGTGCGCAGCGCGGGCGCCTGGCTCTACTTCAACGCCGAGCATATCCGCCGGCGCATCATCGAGTTCGTCGATAATGCGCCGACCGGGCTCAGGACCGTGGTGCTCGATTGTTCGATCATGCCCACCATTGACACTACCGCCGCCGGCACATTGCGCGCGCTGGCACGAACCCTGAGAGCTCGGGATATCAAGATCGAGCTTGCAGAGCTGCGCGACGATGTCGTCGAAAACCTTAGGGCCGCCGGGACAGAGCAGGATCTCGGTCCGATCGTCGCGCATCGGACGATCGAGGATTGCCTCACACCGGCTCCACAGGGGCGAACCTGATTGTCGCTCGGAGACTCATCCTTTGGGGTCCTTAGCCAAGATATTCAATCGCGTGCTCGATCCCATGGACAGGATCTCGGAGGTCCTGTTCGCCCTGATCATGGTCCTCACCTACACCGGCACGCTCAGCGTCGCGACGGCAGACCATGCCGAGGTCCGAACCATGCTCATCGGCGCACTCGGCTGCAACCTCGCCTGGGGGATCATCGACGGGGGTTTGTATCTGCTGGCGCGCATCCATGAGCGGGGGAACAACATCCTGATGTTCATGAAAATGCGCAAGGCGGCCGATCCAGGTGCAGCGCGACGCATCATCGCGGATGCCTTGCCGCCGCTGGTGGCATCAGCCCTGTCACAGGAGCACTTGGAATTCGTGCGGCAGAAGCTGGTGCAAACGGCCGAGCCGCCCGCGCGTCCTCGACTGACGAAAGACGACTGGCTCGGCGCCCTGGGGATCTGCCTGCTGGTTTTCTTTTCCACCTTCCCCGTCGCGATTCCGTTCCTGTTCATCGGCGACGCCTGGCTGGCGCTGCGCGTATCCAACGCGATTGCCATCGCGATGCTGTTCCTGTGCGGCTATGCATTCGGGCACTACGCGGGGCTGCGACCCTGGCCGACGGGCCTTGCGATGGTCGCCATTGGCGGCGTGCTCGTGGCCATCACCATCGCGCTCGGAGGCTGAAACGGCGAGTGCTCGATTCAGCTCGGCAGGAAATAGAACATCGCCGCGATGATGATGTAGACCGTCACGAGCTGGACGCCCTTGAACCAATTCGCTTGCCCGTCCCCGCAAACGATCGTGCCGACGAGCACGCCGATGAGGAGCGCGCCGACTTCCGCGCGCGTGAATGAGAGCTCCAGCGGCTGCGGACCGATCAGGTAACTCGCGAACACCAACATCGGGGCCACGAACAACGCGATCTGAATAGAGCTTCCGATCGCGATGCCCACGGACAAATCCATCTTGTCCTTCCGCGCCACGGCGATGGCGGATCCGCTCTCGGCCGCGCCGCCGATGACCGCCAGGAAAACGATTCCGATGAAGATTTGCGACATGCCGAGCGCCTTGCCCGTGCCCTCGGCGACGCCCACCAGGATTTCGCTCATCCAAGCCGCCAGCACCGACGCGCCGGCCAGGCTGAGAATGGCACGCGGCATGCTCCAGCGCTCGCCCTCGTGGTGCGTTTCGCCCTCACCGTCTTTGACGCTCGCAAATGCGCCGGGGTGCGTCTTGATCGAAAAGACCAGGTAAAGCCCGTATGTCAGAAGCAACAGACCGGCAACGCCCAGATTGAGGAGTTGCTCCTGCCGGATCGTTCCTTCCGGCGCGAAATAGCGGCTGAACGCGCTCGGGACCGCGAGGCTGGCCACGGCCAACAGCATCATCGAGCTGTATATGCGTGCGGCAATCCGATTGTAGCTCTGATCGTGGTAGCGGATGCCGCCGAGAAAGAAGGCGATGCCCAAGGCCAGCAGCAGGTTCGCCAGGATCGCGCCGATGATCGAGGCGCGCACCATGTCCGGATAGCCGGCCTTGAGCGCAACCAAGGCGATGATGAGCTCCGGTGCGTTGCCGAACGTGGCGTTGAGCAATCCGCCCACGGCATCGCCGGTCCGCATGGCGATCTGCTCGGTCGAGCGCACGATCAATACCGCGATCGGCACGATGGCGAGCGCCGCGGAGAAGAAAATAATCGGCGGCGGCACGTTGGCGACGTGCTCGAGAATCACGGTGAGCGGAATGAATACGAGAAGCCAATGGACGGAGGGTTTCATGGGATCGACGGGTTGTCTATTCGAGGGCGAACCAGAACTTCGCGACGACCGTGGCGCTGCACCAGCGCGACCTGAGACCTTCCGGGTTGCGCACGGGATCGATGCTCCCGCCGGGCGTCGCATTGGGGTCGCCCGTGAAGACGAAACAGTCTTCCTTCGACAGATTGGTGTCGTAGTAGCGCAGATCCAGGTTGAACATCTTGCGGGTGAAGGTCACTCCCGCATTCCAATTGAGATAGGCGGGCAGCGGAAAGCCGCCCAGTTCGGCCGATTGATTGCCGAACCAGAAGTACCCCGCGCCGCCGGTCAGCGACGCGGTGATGCCGTGCGGCAGCGCCCCGCTCGGCAGGTCGATGCCCACGCCGAATGCCGCATACTTGCTCCACGCGCCGGTGTTCGAGACGTTCGGCGAATATGCGAAGCCGCCGGCGACGCGCAGCAGGTCGCCAATCTTGGTGTCGGCGCGGGCAAGGGCTTCCCAGTATTCGATCCCAGCACTCCCGCCGACCGGCGCAATCTCGCCGGGATACATGAAATAGGTCCAGCCGAAGTCGAAAGCGATGTTCCCCACCTCAGGCCGGATGCCGCCCGTCATCGTGATCTCGCCGGCGGGTTGGGTGGGCAGCTTGACGCTGGCGAAGCTGGCAGCGGCATAGAAGATGCTGTACGCCGCTTCGATGGCAGCGCCGACCGCCGGTTTGCGGTCGGAGAGCGTGGTGCCACGGTAGATGTAATCGGACGCAAGTCCGGCGCGGACGCTGAACTCGACCGGGCTTTCTGCGCCATCCTTCGGCGCAGCCGCGGGAGGCGGAGCGCCGCCGACGATTCCGTGCGCGCCAAGACCAATCGGACCGACGGAATTGTTGTCGCGCGGCTCCGCGCGCGCCACGCCGCCGGTCGCGGACACGAGCCAGAGCGCGGCGACCGCGATGACCGCAGCACCTGCGATTGCGCGCGAGCGTCCGCAAGGGAATTCGACCAGGACGCCCGGTGGCATGATGTCAGCCCCCTCCCCTCGGGAAATGCGTCAATTAGACGTCGCAATGCATGGCCGATGAAGAAGCAAATGCTGTTCACGCTTGGTTTGCAACGACGTGTTGCACCGGAGACACGGCGCGACGCGCTACTCGCAAAGTCAGCCGATGAACGTCAGACCGACGATGATCGGCCCAAGCACCGTCAACAGCACATTGGCGATGGCATAGGGCACGGCCACCCCCAGGACCGGGGTCTGACTTTCCGCGACTTCGCAGGAGCCGGCGACGGCGGCATCGACCGTCATCGCGCCCGCGAGAGCGCCGCAGACAATGACGGGATTCATGCGCAGGATGTGGTACGCGAAGAGCGTGCCGATGATCAGGGGCGTCAGCGTCACGACGACGCCCGCCCCAAACAGCGTGAGCCCATGCGCCTGGATCGCCGCCACCGCGGCCGGACCGCTCGCCAGGCCGATAGCGGCGACAAAACCGGCCAGTCCCAGATCGGCGAGGGATTGTTGCGCCGCCGGTGGAAACGCTCCCATCGTCGGCCGCCGCGAGCGCAGCCACCCGCAGACCAGCCCGGCGATCAGCGCACCGCCACCACCGCCGAGCGTCAGCGGGACCGGGCCGACCTTCACGCTGAGCAATCCGACGAGCAGGCCCACCGCAAGGCCGCCGGTCAGAAAAGCGATGTCGGTACGGTCGCTGGAGCGGAATGGCTGGCCGACGAGCGGCACGACTCTTTTGAGGTCATCGTTGAGGCCAACGAGTGTGGTGACGTCGCCGACGTAGATGCGGGTGCCGGGAGTGATCGGCACGTCCTGACCCCGGCGGGTCAACGAGCGCATGAACACGCCGCGTGCCCGGTCGCCGACCCGCTCGACGATGTCCGACAACGTCCGGCCGTGCAGATTGCGGGCCGTCACGTAGACCTCGACCACGTCACCCGGGACCGAACGCATCACGTGCTCGCCTTCGATCTCGTGGCCCACCATGGGCGCCGCCGCAACGATTGCCCCCGACGGTCCGGCCAGCAGAATCTCGTCGCCGGCCTGCAGCCTGGTTTCGGGACGCGGCTCCACATCCCCGCCACCGCGCAGGATGCGCTCGACCACCGCGCGCCGGCCGATCTGGGCCTCGAGCTCGCTCACCGTACGCCCAGCGGCCGTCGAGACCTGGTACGCGCGCGCCTGGAATTTCCGATAGAGAAGATTGCCCGCCTTGGCGGGGGCGCCGCCGGCCAGCGCGACCTCGAGCTTTATGGCCTCCTCTTTGAGGTTGACGCCCATCAGTCGCGGCGCGACCAGCGGCACGAAGAGCAACACCAGAATGTAGCCGCAGATGTAGGTGACCGCGTAGCCGGCCGCCATGTTGGCCTGTAGTTCCTGAAGCCGGCCAGCCGGCACCCCCAGCCCCTCCAACGCCCCCGATGCCGTACCCATCATCGATGTCTGCGTCAGGCTGCCGGAGCCAAGCCCGGCGGCCGTACCAGGGTCGAGCTGCAACGTGTAGGCAAAAACGAGGATGGCGATCAGCCCGCACCCCCCCATCACCAGCGCCAACGCGACCTGCGTGAGGGTGCGAAAACTCAGCGAGGCAAAGAATTCGGGCCCGGAACGATAGCCGATCGTAAAGACGAACAGACCGAACAGCATCGACTTGAGCAGCGGCGGGATGACGAATGTGCCGAGCTGTCCGAGGATGACGGCGACGACCAGGGTGCAGGCCGTGGCGCCGATGGCAAAGCCATGGATCCGAATGCGCCCGAGCAAAGTACCAATCGCCACCGCAAGGAGCAGAAAGGTCTCGGGCGCACTCGTGACGGCGTGTTCGATCCAGCCCATCAAATTGCCGAGCCGGTGCGTTACCTCATGCGGGCATCATTTCTTCGGGGCGCTCTTCGAGGCTTCGTATGCGTCCCGATACCCGCGAGCAATCGCCCGGACTCCGCGCCCGATGTCCTCGTAGGCTTCGTCGGGCAGGTTCGCCAGCGACACGCGCATCGACCAGTTGGGCGCCTCAAACCCTCCGCCGTTCAGCAGCACGATTCCGTGCGCCTCGGCCAACCGGAACGCGAGATCGAGCGGATGAACATTCTTCTTCAGGTATTCGACCGCATCGTCGCCGATGTTCTTGCGCGCCCAGAATTCGAAATCGATGAGCCCATAGTAGGCATCGAAGTTCGGGTTCGGGGGAATGTCCAGGCCCATGCCTTCGATCATCGACCTGGCGCGCCGGTGGACGATTTCCATGCACGCTTTCTGGTAATCCTTCTTCGTATCCATCAATTCGTACAGCGAGAACATGCTCATCATCACTTGCTGCGGCAGAGACAGCCCCGCAGTGTGGTTGAGACCGATGTCGCGACTGTCGGCGACGATGCGGTCGATGAACTTAAACTTGCGTGGCTCGAGAGTTATCGGCCCGTACCGCTTGTCAAGCGCCTTCACATGCTGATCCGGCAGCTTGGCGATCATCTCGTCGAAGATGTTGCTCTCGTGAATGGCGATGGCGCCCAGCCGCCAGCCAGTACAGCCGAAATACTTCGAATAGGAGTAGACCCCGATGGTATTGTGCGGTAGCTCGCCGAGCAGCGAGCGGAAATCCTCGACGAACGTGCCGTACACGTCGTCTGTCAGCAGCATCAGATCGGGGCGCTTGTTCTTCACCAGATTAGTGATCTTGCCGATCGTTTCCTTGCTCATCCCCATGCCGGTCGGATTGCCGGGATTGACGATGAAGAAGGCTTTGATCTTCGGGTCCTCGAGCTTCTTGAGCTCGGCATCGCTGTATTGGAAGCGGTTTTCCTGCGGCGCCGCGATATTCACGACCTTGAGGTCGTAGTCCTCGAGGTGGGTCATCTCGAGATAGGGGGTGAAAATCGGCGTGCCGAGCGCAATCGTATCGCCGGGAAACAGCAATCGATTGGCCTTCAGCGATTTGAAGATGTAGCACATCGCCGCGGTGCCGCCCTCGACCGCGTAGATGTCGAATTTGCCGGACGGCCGCGGGTGGCCGCACATCGCCCACATCAGGTATTCATGCACGATCCGCTCGTTGTGGACGAGCATGCGATCGGGGACGGGATAGTTGTCGCCGATGATCGAGTCGACGAGCTCGTGGACGAACGCGTCAGGGTCAAATCCGAATGTCTTGATCGCGAACTTCACCATCGACGACAGAAAGTCCGCGCCGGGCATGTTGCCGTGCTCGGCGAGCCATCCGTCGAGACGGGCTGCGATGCCTTTGGCCTGCGGCATCCCGCCAATTCCGGGCGACTGCTCCATCACTCGTTTGCTTTCGGTGATGGCGAACTGGCCGAGCAGGAAGAAGCCTTCGCGCGGGGTGGTCGAGATCCAGTTGGGATTGCCACGGCCGGCATTCAAGAAGGCGGACTGCGTGGTGCGCGAGGTCTTCTTTGCCAATTCGATCAGCTCGTTCTTGATCTCGAACGGGCTCAACGCCTCGAATTTCTTCAGCGTCAGAATGTCGGCCATGACTTACTCCAGATTTTGTCGTCTGCATTTAAAGAGAAAAGACGATGATCATGCGGTCAGCACGTGGATGGGCAGGCCTGTTTCGCGCCTAGCCCATCATCATGATGAGGACCATTCCCCAGATCGTCAGCAGCGTGTTCCCGACCGCGTAGGTGACGGTGTAGCCAAGCCCGGGAATCTGGCTCTTGGCGCGGTCGTTGATCATGCCGAGCGAGGCCGTCGTGGTGCGCGCACCGGAGCAGGCCCCCAGCAGAATGGCATCGTCGAATTTGAACAGGTATTTTCCGACGTACATCGCCAGGATCAGCGGCACCGTGGTGGCCACGACACCCCAGAGAAACAGGCCGAACCCGAGTTTCTGCAGCCCGGCGACGAAACCCGGCCCGGACGAGATGCCGACCACGGCGATGAAGACGTTCAGGCCAACGGAGTTCATGAACCACACGGTGGGCGACGGAATCCGCCCGAACGTCGGACGCACCGACCGCAGCCAGCCGAAGAACAGGCCGGAGATCAAGGCGCCGCCGGCGGTGGATAGCGTAAGCGGCACGCTGCCGATCTTATAGACGATCGCGCCTATCAGCGCGCCGATCGCGATGGCCGCGCCGATGAACGCCACATCGGCCACGTCGGTCGCGCGATCGGGGACGCCCAGCATCTTGGTCGCTGCCGCTATGTCCTGGGTCCGTCCGACGAGATTGACGATATCGCCCCTTTGCAGCTCCGTTCCCGGCAGGATCGGGATGTCGGTCGCAGTCGCCCCTCGGGTGATCTTGCGCAGGAACACGCCGCGCGCCGCGGGGCGCTGCGCCAACTCGGTCAGGGTCTTTCCATCGACATCTTTGGCAGTGACGAAGACATCGACACCTTCCACCGGAACCGCCAGCAACTCGCGATCGTCAATCTCTTCCGCTTGAGCGCCGATCAGGTTCACCAGCACGTCGCGCCGGCCGGCCACTGCGACCACATCCCCCGCCTGGATCATGGCATCTGCCGTTGCATCCATGATCTGGCTGCCGCGACGAATGCGTTCGATGAATACCCGCTGCTCGGGCAGCAGCGCCTCGGCTTCCTGCACCGTCTTGCCCACGACCTTTCCGCCCTCGCGGACGCGGAATGCGCGCAACTCGAACTGGTGCCAGGCCGTGCCCGGGCCGCCCGCTTGTTTCTTGCCGCCGCCATGCTTCTCCTCGTAGGCCTTGCATGCGGCCTCGAGATCGATGCGAAGCAGCGCCGGGGCGAGCAGGGCCAGGATGACAGCGGACCCGACCGTGCCGAAGATATACGTGACGGCATAGGCGACCGGCATCGCATCGAGAAGCGCCTTGGTTTCGTCAGCCGACAGGCCGAGCCGGTTGATCGCATCGGTCGCCAGACCCATCGACGCGGAGATCGTCTGCGACCCGGCATAGAGGCCCGCGGCGGAGCCGAGGTCATAGCCGGCGATCTTGGCGACGGCGAAGGGAGCCAGCAGACAGAACACGCAGACCACCGCGGCGAATATGGCTTGCGGGATGCCGTCGCTGGTGATTCCGCGCACGAATTGCGGTCCCACGCCGTAGCCGATGGCGAACAGGAACATCAAGAAGAAGAATGGCTTGAGCGGACCGGAGATCGTAATCCCGATCTGGCCGATGATGACGGCGGCAATCAGCGTCGCGGTCACCGCTCCGAGACCGAGGCCTTTATAGGTGAAGGAGCCGAAGTAGTATCCCAGAGCCAAGGACAGGAAGACGGCGATCTCCGGATAGGTTTTGAGCGTTTGAAAAAACCAGTCGATCATTCTCGCCTCCCAATGTCCCCAATGGCTGTCGATTTTCGTTTGCGAACACGTTCACGCGGCACGTTTCGGAACCTTGGCGACCTTCGCCAACGCGTCGGCGCGCACCAGTTTCAGACCCTGCGCGCCGTTGTAACCGTGGATCTCCTTCACATCGAGCTTGCGCATGAAGTCGATCGTCTCCTGCGTTATCACCTGGCCCGGCACCATGATCGGGAAGCCCGGCGGATAGGGGATAACGAAGTTCGCCGAGACGAGGGCGGGACCTTCCTTCAAGCGCCGGTCAATCTCCGGGTCGGCAAGCCGGATATATTCGCAACCGGCGGCATCGTAGGCGGCGTAGAACCCGCCGCGGATATCGCCCTCGTTCGTCCGCTTGCCCGCGTCCTTCCGGAACGCATCATGGAAGTGTGAGAAGTTCGGCAGGTCCGGCACATCGGTCATCAGGCTCTTCACCCGCGCTTCGAATGCCTGCCGGACGTTGGGGCCGCCCTGGGCCAGACGCTGGTCGATCTCGTTGCTGATCTCGACCAGCACGCGGATCAGATGGGCGACGTCGCTGCGCGTGTTGTTGATATTGGATTGCAGGAGAACCGAGTTTCGCGACGTCTTGTTGATCTGAATGTTGTAGTTGTTCGCCAGCATGCCCTTGAATTGCGTGCCGTCGTATCCGGCGGTGCCGCACACGAGCGTCATGCGCGTGGGATCGAGACAGAACTCGTCCTCCTGCAGGCTGCGGCGCGCGGCCGCCCAGTTGGACTTGGGATCGAGGAAATCCGTGTAGCCGCTCTCGCGATACTCCGCCGGAACCATCTTGTCGGCACCGAGTATGTGGAAATACTTGGAGATCAGCGGGTGCTTGCCGACCGCCTGGCGGATGTCCAAGGCCACCTCGATCGCGTTGTGCACCAAACCATATCCCTCCAGCTCCATCTGCCGGCGCGCCACGTCCAGGCTGGCAATCAGTTGCTGGTTCGGGCTGGTGGAGGCGTGGGTGAACACCGCTTCCTTGAATTGTGCCTCGACCGTGTGGAACTCGACGTCCTTCACGAACAGCATCGACCCCTGCCGCAGGGCGGACATCGACTTGTGCGTGGAGTTCGTCTGGTAGACCCGCAGCTTGACCTTGCGCGGGTCGGGGATCAGGCGCGTCTTCAGCAGGATGTCGTCGGAAGGCTTCTCGCCGAGCTCCGCCTGCTGCTTCTCATACGCGGCGACCGACTTCGGATCATGCAGCCAGGCCTCGATGTCGTTGGCCGCGCCCATCGCCGTGCGCGGCCGCAGGAACGGGGAGAAGCGTGCAAACCCGAACCACGCCTCGTCCCACAGGAAGATCAGATCAGGCTTGATCGCCAGGCATTCTTCCATGACCCGCCGCGTGTTGTAGATGTGGCCATCGAATGTGCAGTTGGTCAGGTCCACCATCTTGACGCGGTCGAGCCTGCCGTCCGCTTTCAGGTTCAGCAGCGCCTGCTTGATCGTGCGCAGCGGCACGGCGCCATACATCGAGTACTCCGTCATCGGGAATGCCTCGACGTAAAGCGGCTGCGCGCCTCCCAGCACCATTCCGTAGTGGTGGGACTTGTGGCAGTTGCGGTCGACGATCACGATATCGCCCGGCGACAGCAGGGCCTGCACCGCCATCTTGTTCGATGTGGACGTCCCGTTGGTGACGAAGAAGACGTGGTCGGCGCCGAACGCGCGCGCGGCCATCTCCTGCGCCTTCTTGATGTTGCCGGTCGGCTCGAGCATGCTGTCGAGCCCGCCGGTGGTCGCGCTGCTCTCCGCCAGGAATAGCGTGGGACCGTAGAATTCCCCCATGTCGCGTATCCAGTCGGACTTGAAGATCGACTTCCCGCGCGCAATCGGCAGGGCGTGGAAAGTGCCGATCGGCCGCTGTGCGTATTTCTTCAGATTGTCGAAGAACGGTGTCTCGAACCGAGCCTGCACGCCCTCAAGGATCGCCAGATGCAGCTCGAGCAGTTCTTCCACGGCGTAGAAGACGCGACGTAAGGCATTCGCGGCCCGGCTGCCGGCGATGTCCTCGACGCGCCCGTTCGACACCAGGTAAAGGTCGAGCTCCGGCCGCACGCGATTGAGTACCTGCGCCAGGTGCAGTGCCGACACCTCCGCGCTCTCTTTCTGGTCGGCGGCCTCGACCAGCGACCGCAAGACCGGCGCATCATGCCGCGACCGGAAAGGGAAGCCTTCGTGGATGATGACGGCGGCGAGGTCGGGGTTGAGGATCGTTGCGCAAAATGCATCCTCGAAGCTGCCGACCAGGACCGGCTCGTACACGAACGAATCCTGCGGCCGGCGAAGCCGGCGCCATTCCGCGATAAGAGCCGGCCAACGTGCGGCCGGGGCTGCGGTGACGAGCAACACCTCGAAATAGGGCCGATGCGCCTCCGCGCGCCCCAGCGTCGGCGGCAATACATCCGCCGCAACGTCGTCGCCATCCTCGTGCACGTCCCAATCGCCGGCGTTCTGTCGAAACGAGCGGGTGAGCAGCGCCCGGGTAATGCGACGGGCAAGGGCCGCGGTCGCCTTTCCATCGTTTGCCGCGATATGATCACGCAGCGCAGTCATCAGTTGCGGGCCGGGATAGGCGTGGAATTCCTCGGTCGCCGTCATGTCGGCGAGCGCCGCCTCCACCTTCGCTCGGTCGCCCGAGCCGCCGGACCACGCTTCGGCCAATCCCACCAGATGTCGCCATTGGTCGGCCCGCGCTCCCGGGCCGGGAAAAAACCGATCGATTTGAACGGGATGAGAGCTGGCTGCCGTGGACATGGGGTTACTCCTCCGCCGCTGTGCAGAGCTTTGCAATTTCTAGCAAGCCCGTGGTCAGGGGGCCTTGAGGAAAATCAAACAAAATGGCGATCCCCGGCCGGGGATGGCCGGGGACTGGAGGTTTGCCACGATCGAACTTATGCGGCTACGGATAGAAATTCCGTTGCCAGCGGAAAAACGCCGACCACACGCCGTTGTCGTCCATCAGGGTCACCGCCGGCCGCGACGGATTGGCGGTGTACAACGCCGGTCCCTTGTAGGCGGTTAGATTCTGCGAATAGAGGATTTCGAACCCGATATCGAGCTGCGGCACCGGGTTCCACTGCGTGCGGCTGCCGATTTCCCAGAAGCTGTAGTCGGGGTTGCAGCTGTTGCCGGCATCCGCCCTGACCGCCGAGAGGTTTCCGACCAGCCCCGCGAACGGTCGGGCACATACCGAGCCTGCCACCAGCGCTGAATTGAGAATATCCCTGGCGGTGCCGTCGTATGTGACGTTGGCGTAGCCGCCGACCAGCGACGTTTTCCAGCGCGCATTCCAGATGTGCTGATAGGCCGCCTGGACGCTCCAGGCCCGGGTCAGCTGGATCTCGGTGCCGGTGGTGAAGACTCCGTCGGAAAGCCAGCCGGCGGCAACGCTGGTGGAGGAATTGTAGAGCTGCGCCACCGCTTGACGGGTGCAGAAACCGATGGCGCCTTCGGTGTAGCACGCATTGATGCCGACGATGTCGCCGCCCGGCAGGTTCAACTGGCCGCCGGCGGAAATCGCCCAGCCGAGCCGGTCGCCCGGATGGCCATTGTTGACGTTGTTGGGAAAGCCGTAATAGGCGCCACCCACCTCGTGGATCGCTGCGCTGACGCCCGCGTAACCCCACTGCTGGTCGACCCGCAGATTGAAAATGATGTCGGGCATCCGCCAGCCGTTGATGCCGGCCGCTTGTTGCGAAAACGCGGTATCTCCGACGACGACACCGTTGACGGCGAAGAAGCCGGGAACCGTGGCGTCAAAGACCGGCGCGCGGGAATGCCCGGTCGGGCTCTCCGCCGAAATTGTGCCGGTGAAGCCGTTGCCGAAGTCCGCGGTGTAGCCCCACACGGTGACGCCGTTGGAGACGCAGGTGTCACCGGTGACCCGCGAGTCGTGATAGGCGTAGCTGCAATAATTGAACAGGTCGAAGAACGAGAGCGTCTTACCTACCGTGAAACCGGCGAACTGAATGAACGCCCGATCCCAGTAGACGTTGCCGTTTTCGGTGTCGGTCGGGGTGGTGACCTGGATGCCGGTGCGGATAAAGGTGCGCAGCACGCCGTACTCGGTCTGCTGGCGCACGTCCCACGATATCACGGCCCGGGTGCGATAGTTGACGTCGTTGGTGTTGTCGCGCGTGAAGCGAGCTTGTGGCGCCATCGTCCCGCCGTTGCCGATCGCGACGGCACCAGAGCCCGCATTGTATTCGGCTTGGGTGCGTATGAACCCGCCCATCTTGATGCAAGTGTCGGTGCCGGGGATGTAATAGAAGCCGTCCCCGTACAGGCTGCAGATCTTCACATATTGCACCGGCTTTGCCTTGACCGGCATGTCGGCGGCCTGGGCGCTGGCCGTTGCGGCGAGTCCCGCGGCGGCACCGAGGATAAGACCTTTCAGCGCTTTCATCGCAGCCTCCATCGTCGGTGGAGGAGCAGAATTTGTCGGGCCCGCCGTTTCGAAGCGGTCAGTTGGCTTTTTTCCGAGCAATTGCCGGCCGACTCCCCCAAGCCGGTTTGATTATAGGATTGCCGGAGTGCTCGACAGAAGACTCCAAGCGCTGTTCACGCTTGATCTGCGGCGAGGTGTTGCAAAATCGACACCACGCTGTGGATTACGGTTGGAGCTCGAGGCTGAAGTTGCTCTTGCAACCATTCATTTTCGCGTTGGACCGGACCTGCGCCACCACAGCGCCACCAGCAGCGAGCCGAAAACCTGGACGATGCCGTAGGCCAACGCTGCAGATACGGCCGCCGTGCCGGCGAAATTGCCGGTGACGATCACCAGGCCGACGGCGACGTTTCGTAGCGCGGTGGTGAGCGCCATTGTCTTGCGGCTGTCACGTCCCGAGCCTCCGGCCAGCCAGCCGGTCGCGAGGGTCGCGGCCAGCAGGAGCAGCATACCGGCAAATCCCCGCAGCCGGATATCCATCAACATGTGAAACTGCGAGCCGAGGATCCCCACGGCGACGCACAAGTTCAGAATCTTGCTGACCAGCTCGAACGGGCGGAGCAATGCGTCCGCCAGCCGTGGATGCCAATGTCTTGTCAGCAGTCCCAGCAGCAGGGGCAGCAATTGCGTCAGCAGCAGCGCGCCCACCATCGCAATCAGATCGATCTGCGGTGCCCCGCTACCTGACACCCAAGGCAACATCACGTGCAACAGCTCCGGCGACACGATCGCCGACGATCCCGCCAGGATCACCATCAAGCCGACCGCCATCGGCACGTTTGCGCGCGCAACGCTCGCGATCGGCGGGCCGAACGGCGCTCCCGGACAGGCGGCCAGCACGAGAAAGCCGGCGGCGACCATCGGATCGGCGTCGAACCAGAGGAGCAGAGCGACCGCGATGGCCGGGACCAGCAGATAGTTGGCCACAGCTGCCCGCATGACCAGTCGCCAATCCCGGACGGTCTGGGCGAGCTGGGCGAAGGTCGCCTGCAGCCCGACCAGCATCATCATCTCGATGAGCGTGATCGTGACGAGGATGTTGATCAGCCGATCGAAGGACATCGTTGTGTCAGCGGCAGCCGACCTCCACCCGCCCTCGAATCAATAATCGACAATCGACGGCGCGGCATAAGGGTGTCGCTGCCACCGAGCATGATCTAGTCGATAATGTGATATCCGCCGTCGATGTAAAGCGTCTCTCCGGTGATCAGGCGGGCGGCATCGTGCGCCAGGAAGGCGGTGGCGGCGCCGACGTCGTCGATGCTGACGAGGCTGCGCGCCGGGGCTTTCGCTTTCGCCTTGTCGAGCAGCTCGTCGAACTCGGGTATCCCGGACGCGGCCCGCGTCGCGAGCGGTCCGGGAGAGATGGCGTGCACGCGGATGCCCTTCGGCCCGAGCTCGGCGGCGACATAGCGCACCGCGCTCTCCAGCGCGGCCTTGGCGACCCCCATGATGTTGTAGTTCTCGACGACCATCTGGCTGCCGTAATAGGTCATCGTGAACAGCGTGCCGCCTTTGCGCATGAGCGGCTCCGCCAGATGGGCCATGCGAATGAACGTCCAGCAGGACACATCCATCGTGGTGAGGAAGCCCTCGCGCGGCACGTCGACCACCCTCCCCTGCAGCGTATCCTTGGGCGAGAAGGCGATGGAGTGAACAACGAAATCGAGCTCGCCCCAGTCCTTGCCGATGCGCTCGAAGACCGCCTCCATCTGCCCGGGCACGTTCACGTCAAGCGGCAGCACGATCGGCGCTTCGAGCGCACGGGCGAGCGGCTCGACGTATTTCTTGGCCTTTTCGTTAAGGTATGTCACGGCGACCTCGGCGCCGAACGCCCGGAACGCCTTGGCGCAGCCCCACGCAATGGACTGGTCATTGGCGATGCCGACGATGAGACCCTTCTTGCCTTCGAGCAACTTCGCTTTCACAGCAGGAATCATGCTTGGCCCTCTTGGTCACAGCGTCATTTCCGGCACTTGCTTCGGCATGACAAGCTCGGCCTCGGTCGCCGCCGCCACCTGAGCGGCGGATATCCCCGGGCCGGTCTCGAGCAGGGTCGCGCGCCCATCCTTGAATGCGATCACCGCCAGCTCGGTGACGACCAGGTCCACCGGGCGCACCGACGTGATGGGCAGCGTGCATTTCTTCATGATCTTCGGTTTGCCTTTGGCGGTGTGCTGCATCGCCACGATGACGCGTTTGGCGCCGGACACCAGATCCATGGCGCCACCCATGCCCGGCACCATCTTGCCGGGGATCATCCAGTTGGCGAGCCGTCCGGCCTGATCGACCTGCAGGCCGCCGAGCACCGTGAGATCGAGATGGCCGCCGCGGATGAGACCGAACGACATCGCGCTGTCGAACGTGCTGGCGCCGGGCAGCGCAGTCACCGGGCGGCCGCCGGCGTCGGTCAGCGTGGGATGCGCCATGCCCTCCTCGGGAGGCGCCCCGGTGCCGATGAGTCCATTCTCGGACTGGAAGAAGACGGGCATGTCCTTGGGCACGTAGTTTGCCACCAGCGTCGGAATTCCGATGCCGAGATTCACCAGCATGCCGGGTGAAAGCTCCCGGGCAATGCGGCGCGCGATGATCACCTGCGGTTCCATGCGCTGCTCGTCAATTGGCGATGAGGTAGTCGACGATCGGCGCCGGCGTCGCGACGTGATCAGGCGCGAGCACCCCGACGGGAACGATATTGTCGGCGCCGGCGATGACGGTTGCGGCCGCCATGGCAATCACCGGGTTGAAGTTGCGGGCGGTCAGCGCGTAGCTCAGGTTGCCGAGATAATCGGCGAGGAATGCCTGCACCAGCGCAAAGTCGGCGCGCAGCGCGACCTCCAGCAGATAGCTCTTTCCGTCCACTTCGATGCGTTGCTTGCCGTCCTCGACCGGCGTGCCGATGCCGGTCTGCGTCAGGATGCCGCCCAGCCCGTGGCCGCCGGCGCGGATGCGCTCGACGAGGGTGCCTTGCGGCACCAGCTCCACTTCCAGCTCGCCCGCCATCATCTGCCGTTGCGTCTCGGGATTGAGGCCGATGTGGCTGACGATGGCCTTGCGCAGCAGCTTGGCGTCGACGAGCTTGCCGATTCCTCTGCCCGGCATCGCCGTATCATTGGCGATCACGGTGAGGTCGCGCTTGCTTTGGCGCACGAGCTCGTCGATCGCGCGCTCCGGCGTGCCGACAGCCATGAATCCGCCGATCATCAGACTTGCGCCGTCCGGAATCTTGGCGACGGCCTGGTCGAGCGAGAGCGTCTGCATTCGTTTCAGCCCTTTCGCGCGAACCCGGCAAATTGCGCATCACGGCGGCTGGACGGATCGACCGCTCGGGATAGGATCATGTCCCTTCGTGTGCGCGATCGTCTTAGTCGGTGCCGAACGGCCCCGCGGACACGGTGCCTCTCTCCTCCGGAGGCAGGGTGCTCACGGCCAGCTCCAGCCGCCGCGCCTCGTCATGCAATCCGATCCAGCGCAGCTTGCGTATCAATTTCGCCCATTCACATGGCGGCTGTTGATTCATGACAACGATATTGTCGACGCCTGCTTGTTCCATGGACGTCCTCCATTGAAACTTTGGCCGCGGATGGCTTCAGCTCGGTTGCCGGGAACCAGCTCACGAGATCGTGACTGCCGTCACGTGCCTGCTTTCGGCACGCCGTTGGAGAGCGACCGGGTTATCTTTTGCATGATTTTTTGACAGTCTTCGGACATTCGCTGTCCGTCTTCCGCAGCCATTTGCATTCGTTGCGCGACACATTTCTGATAGGCCTCCATGGCCTCTGGAGGAGACCGTGTCGCAGTCAGTTTCTTGGCCAGGTCCGACCAGAGCTCCACTTCGGACTTCACCCGCGCAAGCCAGGCGTTGCTGGTTTGTTCATACGCTTCGAGCAGCTCTTTCTGCAGATCGGCCATCGCCTCTGTTTGCTCTTTCCCAAATTCGAAAAATGGCGTTGACCCCGACGCCGAGGAACCCGGTGCTTTACTCGCCATATGAATTGTCTCCGCCGCGACAGCCTCCCTTGAAATACAGTACGCTTGCGTAAACAATGGATCATTGATTCAAATCAAAGGCTCCGCGTTGCAATACCTGGCTCACTTGCGTCTTCTTGGCGGCCGGGCAACGGATCGTCATGCGGCTGACATGTTTGCGGGAGATCAAAGCGCCAGCCGCCCACATGGGGCATAAGCCCCTGTGAAGCACGAAGCCATCCAAGCTGAAGGTCGCGATCATTGACCTTCTGGCGTAATCTCTTATGACGCCTGTTCGGGCGAGAGACGGCCTGACACGGATTGTGAACTCAACATTCCGCTCGAGCTGCCGAGGCAACAAATTTTCTTGAAGTGGCCGACGCCTCCAATCCGGGCCCGCCAGGGGCAAGCGGACGCAAAGAAACAAGAGCAAGGAGTAGAGCCAATGTCACCAAGCCCGGAGCATCCACCGTCGCTCGACATATCCGCGCCGCTCGGCGTGTTCGCCCCCGCGATGGACTACATGATCGACGCCGCGCAGCGCAGCGTCTTGTTCTGGGACACCATGCGCCGGCGCGGCAATCAGTACCGTGCGCACCTGGCGGAGACGGTCCCGCACGTGCTCGACTTCGAGGTGGAACTCCTCGTCGACGGCCGCACCCTCGATCGCCCGGTCAACTATGCCCTCGTGAAGGTCGTGCCACCGCCCAGCGTCGACATCGATCCGACCCGGCGGCCGTTCGTCATCGTCGACCCGCGCGCCGGACACGGCCCCGGGATCGGCGGCTTCAAGGCCGACAGCGAGATCGGCGTCGCCTTCAAGGCCGGGCATCCTTGCTATTTCATCGGCTTCCTGCCGGACCCCATGCTGGGCCAGACCATCGAGGACATCGCACGCGCCGAAGCGATGTTCCTGGAAAAGGTCATCGCCCTGCATCCCGAAGCCGACGGCAAACCCTGCGTGATCGGCAACTGCCAAGCCGGCTGGGCGGTGATGATGCTGGCCGCCATCCGTCCCGAATTGTTCGGCCCCATCATCATTGCGGGCTCGCCGCTGTCGTACTGGGCGGGTGTGCGCGGCAAGAACCCGATGCGGTACAGCGGCGGCCTGCTGGGCGGCAGCTGGCTCACCGCCTTCGCCAGCGATCTCGGCCAGGGAAAGTTCGACGGCGCTTGGCTCGTGCAGAATTTCGAGAACCAGAACCCCGCCAACACGCTCTGGACCAAGCAATATAATCTCTATTCGAAGATCGATACCGAGCCCGAGCGCTATCTCGACTTCGAGCGCTGGTGGGGAGGCCATGTCAATCTGAACGCGGAGGAGATCCAGTTCATCGTCGACGAGCTGTTCATCGGCAACAATCTTGCGGCCGGGAAGATCCAGACGTCCGACGGCGTCACGGTGGACCTGCGCAACATCCGCTCCCCGATCGTGGCGTTTTGCTCGAAGGGCGACAACGTCACGCCGCCTCAGCAGGCGCTGGGATGGATTGTCGATCTCTACGAGAACGTCGACGAGATCCGCTCCTATGGCCAGACCATCGTGTACACCATCCATGAGAAGATCGGCCATCTCGGCATCTTCGTCTCCGGTGGCGTCGCGAAGAAAGAGCACCGCGAGTTCTCCAGCAATATCGATCTCATCGACACCTTGCCGCCCGGTCTCTACGAGGCGGTGTTCGAGCCCAAGACCAAGGACACCGCCAGCCCGGATCTCGCCACGGGCGAATGGGTGATGCGATGCGAGGCCAGGACACTCGATGATATCCGCGCACTCGGCGGCAACGACGCGGCGGACGAGCGACGGTTTGCGACCGCTGCCCATGTGTCGGAAACCAATCTCGCCCTTTACCGCACATTCGCGCAGCCGGTCGTTCGCACGCTCGTCAGTTCGCCGCTGGCGGAATGGGTGCAGCGTTGTCACCCTCTGCGCCTGCAATACGAGTTCTTCTCCAATGCAAATCCGATGATGGCTCCGGTCGCTGCCATGGCGGCGCAGGTCCGCGAGCACCGCAGGCCGGTGGCCGCCGACAACCCGCTCGTCGCGATGCAGGAGAACGCATCCCGGCAGATCGTCAGCGCGCTCGACGCCTGGCGGGACGCAAGCGAGGCCTTGGCGGAACGGTGGTTCCTCGCGGCTTACGGCTCGCCGGCGCTGCAGACCGCCGCCGGCATCGACTCGGCCGCCAAGCGCCCGTTGCGGAGGGCCGGCAAGAATCCGCTGCATCGCGAGCTTCTGCAGAAGCGGATCGCGGAGCTCAAGTCGCGCATCCCGGTCGGCGGCCTGCGCGAAGCCGTCATTCGCGCGCTGCTCTATGCCGGTGCGCCTCGAGCCTCGGTCGACGAACGTGGCTTCGAAGCCGTGCGCCGCATCCGCCACGCGCACGGCGACTTGCCGCTTGCGGACTTCAAGGCGCTCGTGCGCGACCAGTTCAACATGCTGCTGATCGACCGGGAAGCGGCGCTCGCGGCCATTCCATCCATGCTTCCTGCCGATACGGAAAGCCGGGTCGCCGCATTCGACCTGATCAGGCAGGTGCTGGGCGCCCGGGGAGAGTTTTCTGCCGAAGACCGCGACAGGCTGCGCGAGATTGCGCGGCTGTTCAATCTCGAAGAAGACGGGAGTGCGGGCCGCCCTCCCTTTCGCCAGCCTCGAACGGAGTTCCAGGCAAAAGCATCATGACGCGCCGGCGTCACGCGACCACGACCGTTGCGGAGAGGCGAACATGCTCAATCACAAGGACAGCGACATCGGCACCATCGCAGCACTTGGCCCGGTCGGCGATCCGCCCCGTTCGAAATACGAGCGGCTGATCGAACGTGCCAAGCAGGTGCCACCAGCCACCACCATCGTCGTTCATCCCTGCGACGAGGCTTCGCTGCGGGGTCCGGTCGAGGCGGCCGCGGCCGGCATCATCGTTCCGATTTTGGTCGGCCCGGCCGCGAAGATCTCCGCGGTGGCGCGCGAGCATCGGCTCGACATCGATCGTTTCGAGATCGTCGACGCCCCGCACAGCGAGGCGGCGGCGGCCAAGGGGGTCGAGCTCATCCACGCGTCCAAGGGCGAATTGCTGATGAAAGGCAGCCTGCACACCGACGAGTTGATGCGCGAGGTGACCTCGAGCAAGACGGGCCTGCGCACGGCACGGCGGATCAGCCATGTGTTCATCATGGATGTGCCGACCTATTCGGAAACGCTCTTCATCACGGACGCGGCGATCAACATCTTTCCCGATCTCGATGCCAAGCGCGACATCGTGCAGAACGCCGTCGACCTGTTCACGCAGGTCGGTCTCGGCACGCCGCGGGTAGCGATCCTCTCCGCCGTCGAGACGGTGACCGCCAAGATCCCATCGACGATCGAGGCGGCTGCGCTGTGCAAGATGGCCGAACGCGGCCAGATCACGGGCGGCGAGCTCGACGGGCCGCTCGCCTTCGACAATGCGATCGATCCTGAAGCGGCCAGGATCAAGGGCATCAAATCCGCGGTCGCGGGCCGCGCCCAGATCCTGGTCGTGCCCGACTTGGAAGCCGGCAACATGCTGGCCAAGAACCTCACTTTCCTCGCCAAGGCCGACGCCGCGGGCCTGGTGCTTGGCGCGCGCGTTCCCGTCATCCTGACGTCCCGCGCGGATTCCGTGCGCTCGCGCATGGCCTCCTGCGCGGCGGCGGTGCTGTACGCGCATGCACGCCGCGGCAAGGTCGCCCTGCCGGCGGCGTGACGTGTGATGGACACGATCCTCGTCGTCAATGCGGGCTCCTCGAGCGTGAAGTTTCAGGTGTTCGGGGTCGACGGGAATCGCCCGCCCGCTCGGCTGATCAAGGGGCAGATGGATGGCATCGGCACGCGGCCGAGACTGCGCGCCGAGGCAGCCGACAAGACGCCGCTGGTCGACGAGTCCTATGCGTCGGAGCGGGTGACCGACGTCGCCGCCGCCCTCGCCGCCGCTGGAGCCTGGCTCGCCGACACGCAGAAGCTAGCGCCGATGGCAGTCGGCCACCGGGTCGTGCATGGCGGCCCGGACTATGACCGCCCGGTCCTGGTGAACGACAAGGTGCTCGCCAACTTGGAGCGCTATGTGACGCTGGCGCCGCTGCACCAGCCGAACAACCTCGCCCCGATCCGCTCCATTCTCGCCCGCTCTCCCGGACTTCCGCAGGTCGCCTGTTTCGACACCGCCTTCCACCGCGGCCATGACGCCATCGTCGATCGCTACGCTATCCCGGAGCGCTTCTATGCGGCCGGCGTGCGTCGCTACGGTTTCCACGGCTTGTCGTACGAATATGTCGCGAGCCGCCTGCCGGAGGTCGCGCCCGAAATTGCGAAGCGGCGCGTGATCGTCGCCCATCTCGGCAGCGGCGCATCGATGTGCGCGCTGGCCGGCGGCCGCAGCATCGAGAGCACGATGGGCTTCACCGCGCTCGACGGACTGCCCATGGGCACCCGTCCGGGGCAGATCGATCCCGGGGTGGTGCTCTACCTCATCCAGGACCAGGGCATGAGCGCGGCGGAAGTCCAGGACTTCCTCTATCGCGATTGCGGACTGAAGGGATTGTCGGGCATCAGCAACGACGTGCGCGAGCTCGACGCGAGCGCCGACCCGAGGGCACGGTTCGCACTCGACTATTTCGCCCACCGCGTCGGGCTGTATGGGGGCCTGCTGGCAGCCGCGCTGGGAGGTCTCGACGCATTCGTATTCACGGCCGGAATCGGCGAAAACTCTCCCGGCATGCGCGCGCGC
>Ga0126382_10000045_pt1 | contig 35689 bp, 37 predicted proteins | sample PanSoiMetPlot_30_FD_92548 | JGI IMG/M metagenome (GOLD analysis project Ga0126382, IMG submission 92548) | Tropical forest soil microbial communities from Panama - MetaG Plot_30 | ecosystem: Environmental > Terrestrial > Soil > Tropical forest > Bulk soil | place: Panama | collected 2016-02-17
AGCAGAATCCACCATCGGCGCAAAAAGATTTTGAACACGCCACGGTAAGGATGTTCCCACCGATATAGGATGACGTAGATGCCGCAAGCAGTCATCGCAACCATTGCCAGGAGTGAAATGATTCGGTAACGCATTCCGGGAACGTATTATTAAGAATTTTCTTCCGAAGGGCCAGTCGGCAGGACTGTTTTTCGAGAATTTAGCCGAATGAAACGGTATTTAACATACTTTTAACATCCTAGTCGAAGAGCGTTAACCTGCGAGGCCTATACTGTCCGTTTAAGGCTCAAAAAGCAGAGGAGACTAGAAAAATGAAAACCTATAGTAATGCAAGAACCCCCATAATGGCAGCGCTAATTCTTTGCTTCGTTTCCACGGCATTTGTCGGTTGTGGAACATCTAGTAGCAACCCGTCCGCCGAAGTAATGCTACAAGGCGCGGGCGCAACCTTTCCAAACCCTCTCTACCAAAAGTGGTTTGCTGAGTACAACAAGATTACGCCGAATGCGAAATTCGATTACCAGTCCATCGGTTCGGGCGGCGGAATCAAACAAATCACCGCAAAGACTGTAGACTTCGGTGGCTCCGATGCCCCGATGAAAGATGACGAGCTTAAAGCGGCACCCGGCGAGATTCTTCACATCCCAACCGTGCTGGGCGCAGTCGTTGTTACCTACAACGTCCCGGCTCTGAAAACAGACCTCAAACTTGGGCCCGAAGCGCTGGCAGGGATCTACCTTGGCAAGATTACAAAATGGAATGATCCTGCTATTGCTTCGACGAACCCCGGGGTAACCTTCCCCGACACACCCATCACTGTCGTGCGTCGTTCGGATGGCAGTGGAACATCTTTCGTGTGGACAGATTATCTCTCGAAGGTGAGTCCGGAATGGAAGTCGAGCATTGGCGCAGGTGCGATGGTGAATTGGCCGAATGTCGGGATCGCGGCAAAAGGAAATGAAGGCGTCACCGGCCAGGTTAAATCCACTCCAAACTCTCTGGGCTATGTTGAGCTGATATATGCTGAACAGAACAAGCTTCCATATGCCTCGATCAAGAATTCCGCGGGCGAATTCGTAAAACCGTCGCTTGAGTCAGTCACCGCGGCTGCCGCGTCTGCCGCGGGACAGATGCCTGATGATCTGAGAATCTCGATTACCAACGCCTCCGGGAAAGATGCGTATCCGATTTCCTCGTTCACCTATTTCCTCGTCTACAAGAATCAGGACAACGAAGCTAAGGGTAAAGCGCTTGTCAACTTCTTGTGGTGGGCAATACACGACGGCGAGAAGATGACCAAGGATCTGCTCTATGCACCGCTGCCTCAAGAGGTAGCTTCTAAGGCGGAAGACAAAATCAAGGCCATCACCTTTCAGGGCAAGCAGTTAAAAACGAGCTAACCAGATAGTCGCGCGCTATGGCATCAACAATTGCAGGAAAAACACCGGGTTCAACTCGGTCGCCCGGGCCAGGTTTTGCGACGGAGTCTTCACTCTCGAAGACATCGCGGCCCAGGATCGGCGACCCACTGTTCAAGGCATTGACGGGCGCGTTCGCAGTGCTGGTTGCCGGGCTCGCCGCGTTGATCATGGTCGAAATGGCGATAAATTCAAAGCTGGCGTTCCAAAGATTTGGATTTGATTTCCTGGGCCGATCGATTTGGGATCCTGTTGCCGAGCGATTCGGTGCGTTGCCATTCATCTATGGCACTATTGTTTCCTCGATTTTGTCGCTGCTAATTGCGGTGCCGATCAGTCTAGGGGTTGCTATTTTCCTCGTCGAGAAGGCACCCCGTTCTCTTTCGAATCCCATTCTGTTCGTCGTGCAGTTGCTGGCGGCTATTCCTTCAGTGGTGTACGGCCTTTGGGCAATGTTCGTGCTTGCTCCTCTACTGCGCGAACAAATCTACCCAAAGCTGCAATCTGTCTTTGGATTTCTCCCGCTATTTCAGGGTAACCAAAACGGACTGGGACTCTTAACGGCTGGGCTCATCCTTTCAATAATGGTTGTGCCGATCATAACTGCGGTGTCCACGGATGTACTACGAGCTGTACCAGGCGCCCAGCGAGAAGCGGCACTGGCGCTGGGGTCAACGAAGTGGGAGGCGACGCTGATTGTGCTGCAAAACGCAAAATCAGGGATCTCGGGCGCGATCATCCTCGGTTTAGGACGAGCTATCGGAGAAACGATGGCGGTCACGATGGTGATCGGAAATAGCCCCCACATTTCCGCGTCCTTGCTAGCACCATCGAACACCATCGCATCTACCATCGCAAATGAGTTTACCGAGGCTTCAGGCGAGGTTTATCTTCAGACGCTGATCGAACTTGGCCTGATCCTGTTTTTGATCACTTTCCTGATAAATATGCTGGCCCGCTTGCTCGTGTGGAGCGTAACTCGCGGCGAAGGGAGGGGTGCGCATGTCTAGCATCTCTCGACGCAAGCTGCTCGACAGAGCGATGACCGCGCTGACCGCGCTATGCGCTGCCTTCGCTGTGATTTCGCTGTTCGTAATTCTCGGCTACATTCTCTTCGACGGTCTCCGGGCATTGAATCTTGGTTTCCTGCTGAACTCGTTTAAGCCTATCGGCGAACCGGACAGCGGAATCGCCGGTGATATTGTAGGTTCAGTCTTACTCATCGGCGTTGGATCGCTGATCGGCATGCCGATCGGGATTTTGGCGGGCATCTACCTTTCAGAATTCGGATCGAACAAGTTCGGCACTGTTCTGCGCTTCCTGGTAGACACACTTACCGGCACTCCTTCGATTATCATCGGCGTCTTCGTTTGGACAGTAATGGTTCACCCGATGGGTCATTTCTCTGCTCTTTCCGGAGCCGTTTCATTGGCAATCATGATGATGCCGATTGTCGCTCGAACGACGGAAGAAATGATCAGGCTTGTGCCGCACAGCTTGAGAGAGGCAGGCCTTGCACTCGGCGCTCCGAAGTGGCGAGTGACTTTGGGCGTCGTGTTGAGGACAGCGGCCAGCGGAGTAGCCACAGGAGCCATGTTGGCGATTGCAAGAATCGCGGGGGAGACTGCTCCGTTGTTATTTACCGCGTTGGGGTTGAATTATCTTAGTACTGACTTGATGCGTCCGATGGGTTCCTTGACCGTTCGGATCTTCTACTATGCCGGCTCTCCTTATGAGGAATGGCACAACATGGCGTGGGCGGCGACGCTGGTTCTGGTGACGATAATTCTGGTCTTAAACGTCACAGTGAAGATTCTAGCCAGGAATCGTCATCAGCAGGCGTAACGGAAGCAGTGGCGAACTACAAAATGGACAAGCACGAACAATGATGCGCGGAACAGCTAATGAGTTTTACGCGTTTTCAGCGTGCTCCGTTATTCTGATGTGTGAATCAATTTTACCTTTTGAACCATATAAGAACTGAATGATGAATGATTACCAAGAGATAGCAGAAAAGGACGACAGTATGCATACGAGCAGTTCGTCACCAGCGATCTTATCCTCCGAAACAGATGGGCAGCCAACGCCTGACGTCTCTGTTCCAGATCGCAGTAGCAAGGATCTAAGCGCGGCTCCGGACAAGATGCGGGTTGAGAAATTGAATTTCTATTACGGTCGTTCGCGAGCTCTGAAGGATATATCACTCTCGGTTGTTCCGAATCAGGTGACCGCGTTTATCGGTCCGTCCGGCTGCGGCAAATCGACGTTAATTCGCACGCTGAACCGGATGAACGATGTGATACCCGGCACACGCGTAGAAGGCGTCATAGCCCTTGATGGCGAGGACATTTATTCCCCGGGTACCGATGTTGTCACTCTGCGCCGCAAGGTTGGGATGGTTTTCCAGAAATCGAATCCATTCCCCCGCTCGATTTTTGACAATGTGGCATACGGTCTCAAAGTGAACCGGATGACTCGCTCGCGGACAGAATTGGCCGATCGAGTGGAAGCCAGTCTACGCTCCGCAGCGATATGGGATGAAGTAAAAGACCGGCTCAAAGAATCCGCCTATGGCCTCTCCGGCGGACAGCAACAAAGGCTTTGTATTGCACGAGCCCTCGCGGTTGAGCCTGAAGTAGTGTTGATGGATGAGCCCTGCTCGGCGCTTGACCCAATCGCAACTCAAAGGATCGAAGAACTCATAGTAGAGATCAAAGAACGCTATACCATTGTGATCGTCACCCACAATATGCAGCAGGCCGCCCGTGTATCGGATTCCACCGGCTTCTTTTGGCTCGGCGAGCTTGTGGAGTTCAGCAACACGGAAAAAATGTTTACAAAGCCCGACAAACAAATGACCGAAGACTACATTACGGGCCGGTTCGGATGATTTGGGAAGCCGGAGCAGTGAAATGCATAAGAGACTCATAGAACACAATTTGAATCAAATCCGCGACAAGCTGCTGGTGATGGGCGGCGCGGCGGAGAAGGCCATTATGCTTTCGATGCGCGCTATCAGCGAGCGAGACTCGAGTCTTGCTGAACGGGTGATCAAAGAGGATGACGCGATCGACAGCATGGAACTCGAGCTCGATCAGATGTGCGTGGATGTTCTCGTTCTAAAACAGCCGGCGGCATCAGACCTCAGGTTCGTGGTCTCCGTAGCGCGGACCGCCCCAATGGTCGAGCGCATAGGAGATCATGCGGTGAACATTGCAAAGCACGCGCTTGCTTTGAACAATGAACCGCAGTTTGAATTCAGTCTGGATCTGGCTGAAATGTCGAGCAAAGTTCAGGACATGCTGATAGACGGTCTCGATGCATTTACTTCCGGCGATCCTGAAAAAGCTCGAGCCACTATCGAACGGGATGATGAGGTCGATTCACTGTACGATATCTGGTACTCAGACCTAATCAATGCAATTCAGCGCGACTCGTCGCTTGTAGATCGGGGCGTCCAATGGATGTTCGTGATCAAGCACCTCGAGCGCATTGCAGACTACGTCACCAATATCTGCGAGCAGATCGTCTACATGTCTCGCGGTCAGGTTATAAAGCATACAGTATGGTAGTAACAGTGGAACCCAAGACAACTCAAGCATATAGAGAGGATGGCATTCGTACAATTGTAGTCGCTGAAGATGCAGGCGATCTTGCAGATTCCATTCGCTACAATTTGGAACATCAGGGCTACCGCGTTTTAGTGGCGAATGATCGCCAGTCATCGTTCGACTTGGCGCTCGCCAACACCCCAAGCTTGTTTCTTCTGGACATTAATTTATCTGGTGTAAGCGCGGTCGATCTGTGCCGGCAATTTCGGAATGATCCTGCGACTACTCGAGTTCCAATATTAATGCTGACCGCTCGCTCAAGCGATTCGGATCAAGTTTTAGGTCTTGATCTCGGAGTCGACGACTACCTCACAAAACCGTTTCGAATGCGTGAACTTCTGGCCCGAGTAAACGCACTACTCAGACGAAACGACGGTCTTGATCTCAGACCGGTTTACGACGACGGAGTCCTGGTGATTGATCCCTGGAGCTTTAGAGTCACGTATGAAGGACGAGAAATACGTCTTACTCGAAAAGAGATGAGATTGCTCGATGAACTGGCGCGTAATGAAGGACGTGTGATGATGCGAGATGTCCTGCTCGACAGAATCTGGGGATTGCGCAACTACGGAGACTCGCGTACCCTCGACGTCCATATAAGGAGACTGCGAACGAAGTTGGGCAATCCCAAACTGATCGAAACAATCACGGGAGTTGGATATCGACTCAGATGTTCGCAACCGACCGAATGATCCACCGTACATCAACAAAAGCGATAACTAGGACAAAAAGTGAGTGTGGTCGCGCAACCTGAAACTTTAAGGTTTCGAAACGGCCGTCAGGGATTCTTCTCCCGAATCTGGAAAAAAACTCAATACTCATAAGGAGAAACTGATGAGCAGCAAGTTGGTGCGTGTGCTTCGCCTCTGCCAAACGATCAGCTTTTTTTTCCTTTTAAATCTCGTTGCGGTATCCGCGCAAACGATAACCCCAAATATCAAACTCGTGTCGCCCGCGGGAACCTCAGTTCAACCATCATCAGCGCCGACTGCTAACGGTCTCGAAACTGAGCGGATTCGTGCTTTGGAGGACACTTTGAGGCAGCAGAATGAAAAGATCGATCAAATGCTTAAGCTGATTCAACGCCAACAGCAAATGATCGATTCGCTCGATGCTCGGACGGGGCGGGAAAATGGCAACGCATCAAACGTCTCAGCCGTCGTGGACCCGGCGTCTCGCCCCAGGGAAAGCTCGGAGGGCGCGCCTGTAGATCCGTCGGTCCGCACTGGTGGCATATCTGGAAAAACGCCGGTCGCTGGAACCCCCACCACACAAACTCAGCAGCCGTCTATCGAAGACAGAATTAAGCAGATCGAGGAACGCGTCACAAAGATCGGGCCTATCCGGTTTGGTGGAGATTTCCGCCTCCGATTTGATGGAACCTTCCGGCCTGCCACCGACCCGCCTGATCCGTCGCTCCAACATGTGCAAAATGCTCGTGTGCGATACCGGTTACGATTGAATCTCGATAGCGATATCAACAAGCTCCTTAGCTTTCACGGTCAGCTCTCCACTGCACCCATTAACAACGGCCTCACTCTGGATCAGGACTTCACCTCGACTGTAGCGCGTCATCCTTTCTTCATAAATGAGGCCTGGGTGGATTTTCACCCAAACAAGAACCTTCAATTCCAGGGAGGGCGTGTACTAGACGTCTTTGCCGACAACTCGCGGTTTTTGTTCGACGATGATGTGCGCTTCAATGGTTTCAACGAAAGGTTTATTTGGCCGTTTAGCAAGGGCGGCAATACGAATGTCGAACTGCGGGCAGGTCAATACTGGTTCAGCAACCCGAATGTCGCGGTGATAACTGCGGGAAGCCCGCTTGATTTGGCAGGAGCTGAGATTGGAACAATAGGTCGATCTTCCAATCTGTTTCACCAGGGTCTGTTGTTCAACCTGAAAGTCGGTGAGCACTGGGCTCATCAGTTCGGGGGAGATGTCCAGGTATTTCGAGAACCGAATCAGATCCAGCTTGCATCGACTGCAGCCGGAGTGGTTTTCATAGTGCAGCCTGGCCTCGGACTTACCTTGTCAGGTCCTATGAGTGGGACCGGCAATGCCACCACAACACCTGGTGGCGCTATCTACACCGCCGAAGATTTTCACGTCGCTCGCCTGACTTACAGGTTGAATCATACCGGATTCAAAGTAGGGAAACATGCCTATCCGATAGTATTCAATGCGCAGGTAGCTCGTAACTTTGGTACCGATGCTAACGAGCGAGATGCCATGCTCGCCGCGCTTCAAGTGGGCAGGACGACAAAGTTTGGTGATTCGGCGTTTCTGTACGTCTTTTCAATAAAGGGCGCAAACTCGATCATTTCCCAATTAACTGACGATGATCTTGGAACCGGCACAGGAGTGAATCTTCGAACACATCACATCAGATGGGACTTTGGACTCTCACGGAACGTAACGCTTCAAAGCCTTCTCTTTATTCAGCGGGAGTTGCGGAACAGCGGTCAGTTTCCGAACTTCTTCGTGCCGCTGAACGGATTCACTCCTCGTCAATATCGGGTTCAGGAACAGATCGTCTTTACTTTCTAGCTAAGGGCAGGAGTAGGAAGTTATGGTAAGAGCAGCAGAAGAGAATCGAGTCCGCAGCATCATTATCGTTGAGGACGACGAAGATATTGCGGACTCGATACGCTTCAACCTGGAGCGCGAAGGTTTCCGCGTGCGAATCGCAGTCACTGGCGAAGAGGCACTGAATGTGATCCTAAACGGTCCGCCTAACCTGATCCTGCTGGATCTCAATCTGCCCGGCATGAATGGATTCGAGATATGCCGGCGCCTCCGAGCCGAGTCTACAACCGCAAAGATTCCGATCGTGATGCTCACTGCGCGTGCGGATGAAACAGACAAGGTCCTTGGACTGAACATGGGGGCCGACGACTACGTTACAAAACCGTTTAGCATGCGAGAGCTGGTGGCACGAATCAATGCCACACTTCGGCGCTCGGACAGTGCCGGATCTGATCGTCCCATTTTCGACAACGGGACTCTGCGGATCGATCATTCGACGTATCGCGTGAGTTACAAAGACGAAGACATTCGCATGACTCGAAAGGAGTTCGCACTTTTGTCGGAGCTCGCACGGAATGAAGGTCGCGTCCTGACGCGTGAGACTCTGCTCGATCGCGTTTGGGGTATGAATTACTTCGGCGATTCCCGGACCCTTGATGTGCACATTCGGAGGCTAAGACAGAAGCTGGGGAATCCGGGTTTGATTGAAACGGTTACGGGAATTGGCTATCGGTTGTGCACCGAGGCGGATTCAGGGGATGTAGAACATTAATAGTTATCAGGTCGCTGAAAGTCTTTTCAGATCGTGTTCAAACGGGCCTTCAGGGTCAACGTTTTAATCTACCGCTTTCTTGTTAATACGTCTGAGTTTCTTGTGAACCTGATTGTATCTCTCCACCGCAACTTCAATTTCTCGAGACTTCTTCGTCTGCCATGACGCGTCTAAGACGCCTGGCGTTGAGTTCGCATCGCGATACTCTTGAACTGCACGCCCGATCGCGAGGACTCGACTGTGTGCTTTTCGGCGTAGACGACTCGCTCGCTTGTGCAACTTCTTCGACATAGATAACCATTCTTTCTGGGGCCATTTCTCTCCCGCGGCACAGTAACTACTTTAAAGAAAAGGCCTTACTATAATATGTCGAGTCCTTTAAATCTTTGTAAAAGATGAAAATAGGGCCTGGCCTGGGTGAGCAGATAACCCTAAGAGGTAAGATGGATCTGGATTGACATAAGGGTGTAAAGTTATTATTTTACCGGTTCCCTCAGTGGACGCGTATGTTAGATAACCCCCGAGTTCAGGAGAGCAAAATGTCACAGGACCGAGTGACCGACCTTTTGGCCGCGTACTTTAGTCAGCCTTACGTCGATTATGGAGATGTGGTTATTGAGATCAAGAACAGTGGCGGCCTTACGTCGGAAGAGGTTCGGAAAATCCGCAGCAGCGTATTAGCCGTAGATGCCAACGCTATGATTAGACACACAGGCTCCACTGAAGACCATTAGAACTACACCGGCTACTACTGCTCCTTGCGGCGATGAACATACAACAGGAAAAGCCTCCCAACTGAGATAGCATCAAAGCGGGAAGTCCCACGGGACTTTGCGATGGGGTGTCAGGTACCCTGAATCGTTATGCACCATTTGGCAGGCTTTCATCACGGCCCGGTTGTCGCGCTGATTGCCGCTCCCACGATAGCGATCTCATCAGTTGTGTGAACTACTTCCACCGAACTGCCCTGTAGCGGACTCATTTTGACCATTTCCTTGAGTCGCAACTGAATGATCTCCGTATCAACGCGTTTTGCGTAGGGTCCAGAAATGAAAAACTTTCCCGGGCCGTCCAAATGAATCGAGGTCGCAGTTGCTGCTGCAAGCGCTCGATGCCACAAGTTGACGAATTCAACGCACCTTGGATCTCCGGATTTTGCGTGATCGAATACCTCATCGGGCTCGAGATCAAGGAATCTAAGACGCATCGCACGATAGCCCATGATCCCCTCGAGATGCCCAGAGCCACCGCACGAACAGAGACTCTCTTTTGGGTCCAGGCTCACAATCGTATGGCCACCCTCGCCGGCGCCCCCCGTCAGCGGATACCGGCCATATCCTATCCCGCTTCCCAAAAACCACAAACGAACAATCTTATCCAGATGACCGCGCGCAGCCGCTATCCCCGCAGCCATTGCGTCGGCATCGTTGAGAACGTGCACCTTCACCCCAAGACCGGCAGTGGCAAGCAGGTAAGTCAATCCGGTCGCCAGTTCCTGACCCTTCATCTGTGGGATGTTTGGGCACTCCTCGACAACTCCATTTCTAATAATTCCCGGAAACGCTATGCCAACAGACTCGACCGCCCGTCCGTTACTCGTATCACTTATCTGTTGCCTTAGTTTCTCGAGGATTTCAGAGGCGGGCATGTTGGACAAAGAGTCGGGCTCATGATTTCCATCAGGAAACCGATTTATGGGGTTTACTATTTTTTCGCCCTCAACTACAGCGGCTGCGATGTGGCCGGCAGCATTGACACCGATGGTGATCCCCATGTCATTTCCTTTCGGCAGCATCCACAGCCGCCGCGGTCTGATCTATGCTTAACCCAGCCTTGTAAGCTTGTTCAGCCCGTTAAAGGCAGCTGCTTTGTAACACTCAGCAAGCGTCGGATAATTAAATACCGTATTAACAAAGTATTCAATGGTACCGCCCAGCGTCAGAACTGCTTGTCCGATGTGAACTAACTCGGAGGCGCCCTCACCTATAATGTGCACACCCAGCAATTCCTTGGTATCGCGATGAAAAATCAGTTTAAGTCTTCCAGTGGTATCACCTCGAATCTGCCCGCGCGCTATTTCCCGATAATAAGCGAGCCCAACTTCGTACGGGACATCCTCATCGGTGAGTTGTTCTTCAGTTTTTCCCACAAATGAAATTTCGGGTATCGTATAAATGCCGTAAGGATAATAAGCCGGCTGCGTCTGCAATGATACGCCAAATGCCTGCCCGGCTGCGATTCGGCCCTGTTCCATTGACACCGATGCTAAGGAGGGAAATCCAATGACATCCCCAACAGCGAGGATGTTCGGTTGTTTGGTACGGTACTGATCATCGACCGCAATTCGACCTCGCTCATCAGCTTCAAGGCCCGCTGCCGGAAGGTTGAGCTCTTCGACATTTCCCTGACGGCCAATCGAATACAGCAGCATATCGCCGGAGATTTTTTTTCTGCTCTTCAAGTTTGCGACGACGGAGCCTTCGGCGGTTTCCTCGACGCTCTCTACTTCCTCATTTAGTCGCAGCGTTACGCGGGTATCCCGCAAGTGATAACAGAGCGCTTCGATTATCTCCGAATCCGCGAAACTGAGCAGGCGTGCTTGCTTCTCAATGAGTATGACGCGCACGCCAAGAGCAGCGAACATCGAGGCATATTCAACGCCGATTACTCCACCACCAACGACTATCAGCGTCTTTGGGATATTCTCCATCGATAGTATCTGATCGCTATTGATAATTGTGGTCCCATTAATTGGGACCGTTGGTGAGGAAGAAGGCTTGGTGCCGGTAGCGATAACTATCACCGAGGCTTCGTAATCGGATTGCCCGTGCGAGTTCTGGACGCGCACGTGGGAGTTGTCCAGAAAGCTCGCGGACCCATATAGCATCTCGACTTCGTTGCGGGACAGCTGAGCCTGGGTGACGTCGACCTCAGTCTTCATCACATGCTGGATTCGGAATGAAAGATCGGCCATCGTGATCTTTTCTTTCACCCGATAGTTCATTCCGTAGATGCCCTGATATCGATAGCCGGATAGATGCATAACGGCTTCACGCATTGTTTTGCTGGGGATTGTTCCGGTGTTAATACAGGCCCCTCCAACCACTTCGCGCTTTTCGATGAGGGCGACGCGTTTGCCGACTTTCGCTCCCTGAATTGCCGCGCGCTGGCCAGCAGGACCGGAACCAATGACGATTAGATCGTATGCTTGCATCGGATTGCATTCTACAGCAGCTTGAGTTTGACGCAAATTACAACGATGTTAAATCTTTGCAGATTGTCTATCTACTGGCTTGGTTCCGCTGCCATATTGCTAACAGGTTGTTTACGACTTCGGATGTGGGAGGCTCGGAGGTCGAGCCTGGTTCAATCTGGAGACCATATCTCTGGTAGATGGTGAATGGGCTGTCGGAGAATATCACCGGCACGGTAGTATTCGCCGGACGAAAGCCGTGTTTGAGTGATTCTCGCTGGATTGGTTCTGTGAGCAGGAAACTAAGAAATTTTTCTGCTCCCGTCCTCTGTTCTTTGGAGCTCCACGGTGCATCGATAATGTAAAACGGATTTTCACTCCACATATTCTCCTTCGGATAAATAACGTGCAGCTCTCCCCACCTGCCCTCGGCGCTTTTGAGGAAGTCGATGGCGACACTCTCATAAACAAAAACTGCGTCAAATGATGACGGCCCCTTTAGCACCATCTCTCGCATAAGAGTGCCGGTACTGTCGGAGAGACCATTCACGGCTTGCTCTAGTTTCAGCATCCAGTTTTGAAAGTCGACGCTCAGTACATCCTTGAGCGTTAGCCCGCGAGTCTTGCCGCCGAAGTCATAAGCCATAAGGACCAGGGTCATCAGCCCACTATTTGATTTATTTGGATGCGTGTGGCCCAGCTTGAACAAACCCCATTCAGGTTTGTTGGATATTGCCTCCCAGCCGCCCTTCTCTTTGAGCGCTTGCGAAATCGTCGTAAAGTTTACCGCCTTGTATTTTTGAATAAAGGCCTGGTAGCGCTCGTTCCACATAACGAAAACCATCGGGGTCAATGCGAGACTATCTTCCTTCAATATGGGATTGTTGCTGTATTTGATTTGCCAGTCTTGAACGAAAATATCTTTGTAAAGTGAACTGGCTGGTGACCAGGCATTAATACTCTTGTCTCCAGCGAGCAGGGCTTGTGCGCCCTCCTGCGATCCTTTAGGAATCAGGTTGATCTTTATCTTTTTACCATCTTCTGTCTTAGCAAATTCTTGAGCCGCCCATTCCAACCAACTCCTTTTTTCGGTGCCATAGGCAATACCTATCTCTACAAGATTGCCCTTAGATTGGCTGGACTCCGCTCCCTTAGCAGCTGCGGCCTCGCCGCTTTGTGTATCAGCCGATTTGCGCTGAACCAAAAAATAGTACGAAAGATAGCCGCATCCTATGATGAGGAGCACCAAAATGATCTTACCCCACAGGGTTAATTTGCCTTCTGGCATGATCGACTCTCCATTTTAGAAGAATGTTGAAATCTCTTTGAACACCGATTCAATATTCTGCGGAGTTCCTTCGTAAAACCTGGCTTGAGTGGCATCGGCGATCGACTTCAGCACATCTTTGACTGCGTCCGAGCCGTAACCGATGGTGAAGACTCGAATCGTCCTTCGTTCATTGTCGAATTGTATCTGGGCGAGCAAATCAGCAAGCGAGGTCTTACTGTCGGTGTCCGCACCGTCTGTGAGTACGATAATAGCGGAGATGTTCCTCGACTTAGGAGCATCCAGGAGAGATTGGTACGCAGCGCCTACCGAGTCATAAAGCGCGGTGCCGCCTGATGCAAAAAAACTGTCTATTGTTCGCAGGGCGCTTTCCCGGTCCTTTTGAATTAACAGATCCTTTCCAGCCCATGACGGCGACGAGCTGAATGGCAGTATGGAAAGGTAGTCATTGGCATCCAGCAGAGTAACTAATTGTCTCGCTCCGAGCTTTGCATTCGGCAGCTTGTTGTTTTCCTTCATGCTTCCGGACGTATCAAACACCAGAACGATATTGGAATGTTTCTTGTGAAGCTTCCACAGATTGACTATAGCGTCCATCACTTCGACAGATGGCATTTCCAAAGTGGTCTTTGGTTCGAGCGGGTCGACACCATGTTGTGAATCGACCGGAGAAGTCAGCGCTATATTCACATCACCAGGATGAAATCCATAACTGAGTGTCTTTTCTTGCTGAGGCCTGTCCATGAGAAATTTGATATAAGTCTTGGCTGCGTCTCGATGTTCAGGTGATACCCACTCTCGATCGACGATTCCGACCGGGTGATCGCTCCAGAAGGTGCCTTCCTTTGGATAAATAGCGACCACTGGAAAAGGCAAATTATTCTGCTGGGAATAAGATTCGATCACATTGCTTTCATAAAGCACCGCCGCGCTAAGATACTCTGGGCCATTAGACAGCATCTTTGTATTGAAAAAACCCGTCGATGAACCGTAGTGAACCACTGCTTGTTCGATGCCTTCGAGATATGCGGCAGTGGTTGGCTTGTTTACGTCGGCTACCGTGAGCCCTGTAACCTTACCCGTAGCTGCGTACACTTCCGCGAGAAGCGAAATCAAACCGCTATTACTGAACTCCGGATGTGTATGTCCAAACTTAAACGCACCCCACTGATTTCTTCCGTACGCAGACCAGCCTTGCTCATTGCGAGCGAGCGCCAGGATGTCGGACCAGCCAATAGGTTTCTTGCCCCAACCCAAAGCTTCAGCCATAGGTTTCCACATAGCGACTACAACCGGGGACAGTACGAGCGTTTCCGTGGTCGATACCAGATCCTTTCCTGTTTGCGTTCGGGACTGAGCGTTGCCGAGTTTGATGAAGGCCGATGATGCCGGGCTGATGAGATGCGTCTGGCGCTTGCCGGCAAGGATTTCTTCTACTGATTCCCCCGAACCAAGTGGAATCGCCGTTACAAAGATCTTTCTGCCGCTGCTCGACTTGTGATCGCCAACGTTGAATACCGCGGTGACGTCTTTGACCCAGGCTTCCTTCTCGGAACCATACGTGAAGATAAGCTCGAGACTTCCTGGAGGGGCTGTTTGTTCCTGACGATTGTTGGAAACAGATGATTGCGACTTGCACGCCGCTACCAGAAGGATTGCTGGCAGGAAGACGAAAGCCCATTGCAGAGTTCTCTTTGACATCATTACGCCTTTCCACAAATCGAATCGTGTCCAGGGTGATTCGAGCGTTCCCAAGACGAATGCTTGGCTCCTACTCTGACCGGCCCAGGCGCGCGGCATACTCTACTCCAGGCGGCCCGCACCTCGTCAATTCCGCGATGCTATACTTCAATTGTAGCCAGCGAGAATGCGAGTCGATATAATGACCCCTCACGCCGATTTCCAGAAGAGTCTTAGCATGGCAAATGGCAAGAATGTTTTAAAATCGCTCTATCAAAGTCTGCCTAATCTTTTATTCGTCGGCTTAATGATTCTTTTTTCTTTAGCAGTCCATCCCGCGTTTCTTTTCATATTACTTGGCGGTGAACTGAGCGTCCTCTTTCTTGCTCAAACTGCGTTCGTCCAACGAATGCTGGGCGCACAGGCAGAGCGAGAGCGAAAACGCGAACACCAGCGGATCCAGAATCAAATACTGGATGGCTTGCCTGAAAGCTATAAGAATGATTTCCGAGCGCTTCAGCAACTCTGTGATGAAATCGAAAGACGCGCAAACGAGCTTGAAACCGACCAGACGTCGAGACCCTTGATGGACGATATCATCGAAAAACTTTCGAGCTTCCGCCTGGAATATGTACGGATGCTGCGCGGCCATTTCCTGCTTGGAAATCGAAACTATGCCGAGATCGAACACCGTCTCGAAGACGAAGTTAAGCGGCTCGAGGGATCAGCGGCTAACGAGCGGTCTGAGCAAGTTCGCACGACGTTGGATCAAAATATTCAGATACTCCGACAGCGGGTCACAAAGGTCCGTCAACTCGATGAGCTTGTGCGTCTAATCGAGGCTCGACTCCGAGTTGTGAGTGATTCCCTACAACTTATCCAGGATGAAGTCTATAGCATGACTGATGTACACGGCGTTTCAGTTGTTGTTGACGAGCTATTGGTCAAGCTTGAAATGAATGAAGAGCTTCGTTCGTACTACGATGACGTCATAGCTGAAGGCAGTTCAGCGCTGGCAGGATTGGATTCTCCTCAATCAATATCTCGGTCGGGACAAAGGTTAACTGATTATTAACGAAACCCAGCTGGCTAGTACATCAAGATGAACATATTTTTGAAAAGGATATGCCGCACCGGCTTATCATTTGCGCCGGTTCTCGCGTAAGTAGTCTCACGAGCAGGTCTTATCAGTTAGTTGAGTCGGCTTGCCCAAAGCACCTCGAACTTTACTGCTACGAACGTTCCGAAAAGAAAGGATGATCATATTGTGACGATCTATGTCTTTGCTCTGTTGATTGGCCTCGTCGCAGGGCTACGAGCCATGACCGCTCCCGCTGCAGTTAGCTGGGCAGCATATCTCGGTTGGCTCAATTTGAATGGGACGTGGTTTGGTTTTTTCCACAGCGCGTTGGCGCGATGGCTGCTGACTGGCGTTGCGGTGGTCGAACTGGTAACTGATCAACTTCCGTCCACGCCAAGCCGCACAGTACCCGTTTCGTTCGGCGCACGAATCGTCACTGGCGCACTCTCCGGGGGCGCAGTCGGGGCCGCTGGTGGAGCTTTGCCAGGTGGAATTGTAGCGGGGATCGTAGGAGCAATAATCGGCACTCTCGGAGGACGTGCGGCTCGCGCACGCCTAGCAGCTGCTTTCGGCAGCGACAGCCCCGCCGCTTTCATTGAGGATGTGGTCGCTATTGCCGGCGCGCTGTTGATATTAGGAGCAGTCCGATAGGAAATGGGGTCACATAGTAACGAATTTATTCATTCTGATTCGGATACGTTGGGATCGCAATTCAGAACGAATGAATTCGTTACTACGTGGAAACGCGCTCGGCCAAGAAGCCCATTTTAAAAAGACTAGCCACCCAAAGCTAACAGGCGTTTGCGGAAGTGGTCGCGCCAACCTGCCGGCAACTCGGGCAGATTGCTGACCTTTTCCAACAGTTCCCGACCGGGCGCTTTCGCAACATACAAATTTAAAATATCGGGAACGGTCACGTGCTGTTCATTCACCGATAGCCGCTCGATCGCGTCGCCCGCACTGATCTGTCCCTCTTGGGTAACCGCAAGGTAAAACCCGGTTCGGCCACTCTGAAGAAAACGCTTCACTATGTCATCGCGGCCCAAACGAATTCCCAGCTTGTAGCATGGGATTCGGGGTTGCGTAACCACAAACTCAGCTGAGCCAATTCGAAACCGATCACCAATGTTGAGCCGATCTTCAAGCAAACCTTCAGTCGTAAGATTCTCACCGAATGCGCCCCAGGGTAACTCTGTCTCAGGGAGCTCACTTTGCCAGTAGGAATAGTGCTCGGATGGATACGCATAAACGGCCATGTTTACTCCACCATGAACCGTGAGATCCGACTGCTGATCACCATCGAGATTGAGTGTTCTTACCTGCACGCTCCCAGAGACCGGTTCCTTGAAAATAGACGTGCGCACAATCTTCCCCCGCCATTCGATCTCTCGCGGAAGACCTACGTTTACGGAAATGATCCTCATACGCTGCTCTCCGATCCTAATATCAAACAAAAAAATTGTCGTGACGGCTGCCGAGTTCAAGCCACTCTTCGTCGCTCAACTGTCGACCGGACGCAGCAATCTGCGCCAGTTCTTCGAAATACGCTTCTCTAGGCGCACCTGGTGCGAACAGAATCAACATTGATGCAGGTTTGCCGGAATCATTGGTGAATGCGTGAATTCCGCCTTCAGGAACGTACAGAAAGTCGCCTTCGGTCGCTGAAATCCAACGCTGACCATTGAACAACTGCACGGTTCCTGAGAGGATGAAGAACGATTCGGACATAGTCCTGTGGAAGTGCGCTCTCGGTCCGGATGGATTGGGTCCGAAGTCCCAGCGATACAAGCCAAAATGACCGCGTGTTGATTCACCAGTAGCCAGGTAGCGCACCACTGACGATGAACCAATTGTAAGGTCGGGCTCATGATCCGAGGAGCTAAAGATTGCGCTGACCTCACCGTTGTCACCTAGATAGTGAGGATCCGGATACGACATTTTCTTCCTCCTTTTCGATTAAGAGTGATTCATCGAACCGGTCGTCCGGTCCGTCGTATCGACTGAATCGGATCGAACCCTGGCAACTTCGTCTATCCTCCGAGTCTGTTCAGATTGCTGAGATGATAGCGAAGTAATTTGAGGGAATAACCAATCTAACGTTTGCTGCGTCATTCTGGATTGAATCAAATTACTCAAACCGGTACCGATCATGAAGGCGCCCCATACCGGAATCCAGCCGCAAAAAATCAACCAGATCAGAATCCAATTTGAGTGCCAGTCGGCGTGCTCGCTGAATAAATACAGCGGGATTCCAAGCAATATGCCCGCTACAAACAGAAGCGTGCCCTGGAGAACACGGCGGAGCCCGTCAGCCTGTAGTTGTATTCTCTTTTGGACGAGCTCAACCCTCGTCTCTCCGGTCGTAATGAATTCTGTGGAAATAGTGCCGGTACTGAGTGCCTGAGCTACAACTTCGAGGTCCGTGCCGCAACTACGGCAGAAGCGGGTCTCATTTTGATTTTCTACAGCGCATCTCGGACAAAACATCAGCTGTCACCAACTTCGCTATCGAAAAATATTACGTCCAGTGACGTTCTTTGTTCAATTATCACTCGGAAGAATTGTTACATTCTATTATCTTAGTGGGTTAAGTCTGGTACACTAGCCTCGCACCGCGTTCACCGTCAGATGATAAAGATGAATGATGGAGTGTCGCCGTGTTAGTACGCTACGTAACCTGTGTGTGCTTCTGTGCTTTTTCACTGGCGTCGTCCGGACGCAAAACTTCATCCGTGTTGAACAAACCTTTGTTCCATTTCCCACTCGCTTCAGTGTTCAAGACCGCAGGCCGGACGTGGTTATATCTGAAGATCTTCGTAACGGACTCGGAACTTTTCATAACATTATTAAAGGGGAATTTAATGGGGATCGGATTGATGACTTACTAATCACGAATAGTAGCGCGGACGGATCAGTGCCAGGAGCCGGGCGGGCATCTGTGTTTCTTGGTGGATCGTCCTTCGGCTCTTCCAGCAGTATCAACCTCACTACGAATCAACCCGACTTAGCTATCCTGGGGCCAAACCAATTCGCACAACTAGGCTATAGTGCTGCCGCAGGAGATTTGAACGGAGACAGAATTGACGACATTATTCTAACCGCGACAGGAACAAAGGCGATTTATGTTATCTTTGGATCGCCCGTATTCACGAACCGCATAATTGATCTGAGTCGAGCTCAAGCAGATGTTACCGTACTCTCAAAGCCTTCAGATAACTTCATTAACGGTTTGGCCGTCGGGGATATTGATGGTGACGGCTTTAACGATCTGATTTTCGGACGCGTGGCTGGCGGCCCGACTAACATTGCTCTACTTCTTGGACCTTTCCGCTCGACAACTACTTTCAATCTCGCTTCGACGGAACCCGACATCGTTATACATAGCAGTTTTTCGGGCTTCGATAGCTTTGGATACGCGATCGCAGTGGGAGACCTGAACGCCGATGGGATCTCAGATCTGGTGATCGGAGATCCCGTTGGTGCCGGAGCGGTGTACGTCCTTAAGGGATCGCCGGCTCTGGCGCGGGGTTTGTCTCCATCGGTAGCACAACCGCTGCTCACAATACTCGGGGCTTTCGTTGGCAGCGACTTCGGGCTGGGAGATAGTTTGGGTCGGGTCCTTGCCGTCGCTGATGTCAATGCTGATGGAATCGATGACATAGTGATGGGCGTGCCCTCTTCTATTCGGTTGGGAAATGGGCCAGGGCCACCTCGGCCGGAGAGACATACGTCGTATTTGGTTCTCCCACGCTGAGTGGGCAGGTAGACATACGCAACGGCCAACAGGAGGTGACAATCCAGGGCCGTTCAGCAACGAAGGAAGGTAATCACTCTGAACTCGGGGATTCATTAGGCCAATCAATAGCGATCAGAGACATCGACGGAGACGATCTCGCCGATATGATTCTAGGGGCCCCAGGAGCCGGGGGAACTAAAGATTCCGGCGAAGCTTATGTGGTTCTGGGATCCGGAGGACTGACATCAGGTGCGTTGATCAAGATATCTGAAGATGATCATGACCTCGCCGTACTCGCTCAACAGCCAGGCGGTTTTCTTGGGTTCTTTGTTGCAAGTGCAGACCTCAACAACGATGGCATTTCCGATCTAATCCTCGAAGCACCTAATGCCGATTCTCCAGGCGGAAATCAACAGGTCTCCGGTGTGATCTACATTTACTTTGGCGGGAAGATTCGTCCGCCAGCGATCACCACAGCGAAATATAAGGAGAGTAGATCGAAGCTTAATATCTTTGGGTCAGAGTTTACCGGAGACGTCCAAGTCGAGATAAACGGAACGGTAGTCAAACGTCAAGTCACCTTGTCTACAGCGGACGGCTTACTGACAGTCAATGGTACAAAGCAGGAATTAAACCTTACCTCGAGCACCAACCAGGTTGTTCTGATAAGAAAAGGAACGCGTTCCAACTCTGCGAAAGTAAAGGGCTTAGGAAATTAATCTGCGTGTACTTCAATAAGGCGTCCACTTCAGTGCGACGCCACATGATTTGTTGACACCTCCGCAATCAACTTCTCCTCTTGCCCAAGAACAATCGTTCGCACCACGCTGACTGTCTTCCCTTTCTTGACAAAAGAAGCGACCGCCTTAAATGTCCCCGACTTTTGGTTGCTTGCGAAGTTTGCATTCAAGTTTATCGCGAGAGGAAACCCTGTCATTCCCTTTCTGAATTCAGTTGAGCCCATCGCAAGAACGGTGGCGGTGACGTCCGCAAACCAGAGGATCGCCCCTGCGTGTACGACTCCGAACGGATTCAATATGCCGCGCTGGATTGGCATCTCAGAAATCACTTGCTCGGGTGTCTGTTCCAATACGGTGAATTTTATGTTTCCTTCGACTCTCATTCCTCCTCCAAAGTATTCGTTTTTGGTTGCAAAATGGCGCGATTCACAATCCATTCAATCAGCCCGCAAAGCCGCCCCGTGTCACAGCTCGACCTCTCCTCTGTTCGTGCCGATCTACACGGATATTGAGGAACTCTCGTCAAGAAGTTCCGCTTTTCTCGTCAGTGGTTGCGGTTAACTCGAAGACAGGGTACCGGTCGACCAGGGGCTCAAAATCCCGAACAGGCGAACCGGCTGGAATAGGAAAGTATCTTTGAACCGTCGTCTTGTACCGATCTAGATAGGCTTTCAGAATCTCAGGCTTTTCATTATCCGGTATAGTTCTCAAAGAAACTTCTTCTCGCCTTTTGCCCTTAACCAAACTCGCCGATTTATTGGCGACCACATTCCTGACCCACTGCGTGTATCCCCGTGGTGCAACAAGATACTTAGCTCCCTTATGCTCGAGGACATTTACCGGCGTGGAGTAGATTTTCCCGCTCTTCCTGCCTCGAACCTCCAACATAAAGTTGTGCGATAAGCCAAAGCCCATTCTGACCAGAAACCCGAAAAGACGGTTGAACAGACGTTCACCAGCGCTCGGTCGCATGAAATGCGTTGATGGTTGATCGGAACCGTCCATCATATTGGATTTAGCCTTTCACCCATCATATTGGATTTAGAATTTCACCCACCGTTCGGCCCAGCGCCCGAGGCTCTCGATCACCGGCTCCAGGCTTTTGCCCGCCTGTGTAAGCTCATAGTTTACACGCACAGGAGGACCCGGAATTACCGTGCGGCGAACGAGTCCTTCCGACTCGAGCTCACGCAACCGCTCGGTAAGGAGCCGATCCGACAATCCGGGTATTGACCCCAGCAGTTCGTTAAAGCCTTGCGGACCATGACTCAGCATTACGCTGATGATTGCTCCGCTCCAACGCCGCCCGATCAGCTCCACCGCATGATGAAATCGCGCACAAACCTTCGAATCCACGCGTCCGTCATTCTTTGCCGAAGAAGACGCAGAGCGCCTAACCGAGCCGTCAACTATCTTTGCTTTTCGTTCCACAAGCTAATCCCCGGGAGCCAAACTTATTTTTAATTGCCTACTTGACTATCGTAGCCTCACACTTATCATCACTTCTAGCTTACCAAAAGTAAGCTGGCAACGCAATATTAGGGAGGACGGTTATGACACCTGAAAACGCGTTTCGCGATCGACCGGCGGTTGATTGGGCGCTCCTTATAGCCCGCATTTTCGTGAGCATCGTCTTTACCGCGCACGGAGCGCAGAAACTCTTCGGCGCATTCGGCGGACCGAGACGTCCGCAGTCGTTGAGATGATGGGGCCGCTGGGCTACCTTGTTACCATCGGAGAATTCTTTGGTGGACTCGGACTCATCTTCGGAGTCTTTTCACGGTTCTCCGCAGCATCAATCGCTATCATAATGCTCGGAGCAATTGCCACGGTTCACGCAAAGTTTGGTTTCTTTATGAACTGGACTGGTAGCCAGGCCGGAGAGGGTTTCGAATATCACCTGCTGGCTATCGGCGCGCTCCTGCCAATAGTGATCGCTGGACCGGGGCGGTATGCGATTGGACGTTTGTTGCATTTGCCCAACATCGCCGGCCACGGACGACCTATCACGGTGCTTGAATAAGACAATAGGTCATATAGGTCTTATAAAACCTACATGACCTATTACATCCCCACCCGTAACTGCCACTCAACACTTGAATTTTATTTCGCAGGCGATGTATTCTCTTGCCTTAATTGATCTCTTTCTGATCAGAATGGTTGACATTAATCGACCGCCCTCGAACCTCACAGAAAGGCGCGGCAACAATCATCCAGATGAATTAGCCCAGTGCCCGCAACACCACGTAAGCCGAGTTGTCTGCAATCGGAGGCGGTTATGTCCAGAAAAAATATAATTAAAGTCACATGTCTCGCGTTTTTTTTGGCCGCGTTGGTTGTCGAGCTGTTGTCCAACAATACAGTCAGAACCGTGGGTGCATTTGCTGAGGGTCCGAACCCGGGACATTCGGGTGCTCCAGGCGAACTCACCTGTGCAGTGTCCGGATGTCACGGCGGGGAGCCGAATACCGGCCCAGGCCAGTTTCAGATAACAGCTCCGTCGTCCTATGAACCCGGTAAGACCTACCAGATAACCGTAACTCACTCGACGTCTGACACCTCCCGGCGCAGATGGGGGTTTCAACTCACCGCTCTGGATGGCTCCTCCAATAAAGCGGGCGACTTCCAAAGCACAAGTATTACTCAGGTACTCGAGGGAGGCCCCGGAAACAACCGGCAATACATCGAGCATAACTTCCTTGGAACCTTTCAAGGGCAACCTTCCGGTGCTATGTGGACATTCGATTGGGTGGCACCATCAAGCGATGTAGGACGGGTTACTTTCTACGCAGCCGGCAATCAGGCTAACAACAACGGCAATGCGACCGGCGATCAGATTTATGTGACAAGCGTCAGTGTCCCGCTCGCCAGCGCAATAACCGGAGCGCCCGTAATAACCGAGGCGGCTGTAATGAATAAACAACTCCTGGTGACCGGAGACAACTTTGCCTTCGAAGCGCAATTGCTAATGGATGGAGCCAAACAGAAAAAAACCTTCAACGATGAGGTCAATCCAAAGACTTTGCTGGTCGCCAGAAAGTCGGGCAAGTTCATCGCGCCCGGCCAGACCGTGGTCTTGCAGGTTAAGAACCCAGACGGCACTGCGTCGAACGAGTTCAGCTTTACGCGTCCGCTTTAGCAGACGCCCAATCATCTTTTTATTAAGAGGAGTCACGGCCACAGCAGCGCTTGTATTTGCGACCGCTGCCGCATGGGCACGGAGCATTTCGCGTGACTGCGACGGAAGGGGTCTTCTGCGACTGGCCCTCTTTGAATAATCCAAGCGTTATCAACAACCACCAGACTACCACTGCCACGACCGGTTGGGAGAACGCATAACCATGCATGATGTCGAACAACATACCCGACCTGTCTTCCCCGCGAGTAATTAATTCATCGACCTCCATACTGGTGAGCTTTGCTGTGGCCATCACGACAGGAACCGTCAGCACCACCATCACGCCAAGTCCAACGAGAAGCGAGCGGATCTTGGCGCGCATCGAGTCGGCGTGCGTCACAACCACCAGCGCCGCCAGCATCGGGAACCCATAAGTCACCGTATCAAGTCGCAGCGCTGACGAATTCGGCTGTGGGCCCCTTAATTGCGATGCCGCAACGCTTATCCTCACAACTTTTCCATCTGGGACGATTGATACACGAGGGTCGAGCAATGAATAGATCCAGTTCGCAAGTAGACCTGTGACGTGGGCCAGGATGTCCAGCGAGTACCACCACAATGGAAGAAACGCCAGGTACAGAACAATGGCGAGCAGCAGCAGCCTGATCCATCTACGACTGCCGATGCTGAACAGCGAATCGATCGAGCCAGAGGATGAGTAGTGCTGTCGAGAGGAGGATGACGATTGTTTGAGCAACGTAGACATGCAATTCTTCGAATAAAGACGGCAGGTAAACTCCAGCGTAGTATAAGCCGACCAGCCGGAACAAGTTGATCGCATGAATCGCGGGAATCCCCAGTGCGAGGCCTATCAGTCTCATTCGCCAGGGAGTCGGAAACGCGAGTACTCCCGCGACAAACAGGCTGGAGGCTTCCACGCCGTCGCAGCCGGTCGCGATATCTATCGTGAATCGCGCCGATGAAACCTGCGTCCCGCCCGCAGTTGCCGCTGCGCCGAACAGATTGATGAACGCGGCAACTGCGCTTGCCAGGAATTCGGTGTAGGGCTTGATGATCCCGGCCTTCACTCCGGGCGAGATGCTCAGGAGAAAGTAGCACGCTGCGAAAGCGAGCACGAATATAACAAGAAATCGTAAGGTTTGTTCGTTCGCGCTTAAGAAGCGCATTACATGTTCGCTTCGACGCATAACAATTAATCAGGGGTTGGGGGCAGGAGGTTGGGGGCGGGGGTTGGGGGTCGGAGGTCAGCGGTCTCGGGTCGGTGGTTAGTGTTCCACGGATCGGTCACTAGTGACCAAGCACCACGAACCACTGTCCTCCTGGCTCTGTCCCTGTCCCTGACACCACTGACCCCTGTCCCCTATCCCCTGCCCCCTACCTTTAACGTCGTCTAGCGCCGACAATCAGTAGATGGATTATGAACGCCACGACCAAGCCGGAGGTAATAGCACCCGCGACGTCAACCGGTTTTGGCGACCATACAATTAGAGCCAGTACGATTCCGGCTTCGACGTACAGAGTCACCTTTCCCAGGAGCGGCAAGTCAATTGCCTTCATCGGCTTTTGAGCCGCAGGCATTGACGCACCCGCGGCGAGCGCCATTGAACTCTTACGGCCGGTGAGGAAAAACACGCAGGCGGCGACTACGATCAATCCCATTAATATCGCGCCCCACTCCGACAGCGTGGGAACTTCGGCGGATGCAGCTTGTCTGACAAGTTGGCCGCGCACAACACCGCCGGGGTTCAGAGTGGAATGAATGTTGAAATAGAACCCCGATGGATTGGCAAGCAGTCTCTGCACCACATCAGCAGGACCGGGGAGATTGCCCCGGCTGAAAACGGCGCTGCCGTTAACCACAGGTACTGGGTTCGCCGGACTTAGCAGCGAATCAATCCTAACAGGGCCGTTTACGCCCGCCGCCGCCTCATGTATGTGCGAGAGTATCAGCGCGGGGGCGGCGACATTGTTCACACTCCAATCAAACCTGAAATTGTTGTTGGAAGTGTCCAGAGTGACGAGGACTTGTCCAAAGGCCGCCGAATCTGCGTTGGAAACGGGCGGCACTTCGTTGGATGCCAATAGCTGGGCGGTGAAAGTCACGATGTCTGCCCTGGCCGAGCGCATCATCATCAATGCGACCGCAACGACCGTAAGCGCCATCAAAACAACCGATGCGACAGATCTTCTCATTATTTGCCTCCTCCTAACGATTGGCGTGAAACCGCCTGTGACACACGGCGGCTCGGCTTGTGAGTGAACGGAAGAATTTGCGGGTTCTGTCGCGGAATGTGTTCTTGAGGTCGCGACAGGCCCTTACTTAGCCCACTTTACGACACGGGGAGCGGCCCCGGGACGATAGCTTGTGTCGGACAATCAGGTCAATCAGGTATAAGTGCTTTTCGAGGCCGGAATATAGCATAGCGTTCGTAACCATTCAAACAAAAAAACATGTTAAATTTTCCACAAAATGCTTATGAACAAGACTGTGCGTGATGCGTGATGCGTGATGCGTGATTCGTGATGCGTGATTCGTGATGCGTGATGCCTTGACTTATTTCAGATTTCAGATTTCAGAGTCAAATTGCAGATTCAGATTCAGAATCCACATACAAATTGCAGATTCAGATTCAGATACAAATTTGAGTAAAGCTAATCTCTGCGATATGAATCTGAATATGAATCCGAATCTGAATCTGAATATGAATCCGAATCCGAATCTGAATCTGCAATTTAAAATTATTCAAAATCTGAAATAATCTGAAATCTGAATTAAGTCAAGGCATCACGCGTCACGCATCACCTCACGCCTATCCCCCATTCGCGAAGCGAAGTTTTAAAACGATCATCAGTAGTTTATACTCGCGTCAACAGAAGTCCGTGGGAAACAAAGGCTGTACCAATTAAAAACCATTCCACTCGAGGAGTTCACGAATGCACAATCTAAGATGTATCCTGGTCGGAGCCGTCACTCCGATGATAGTAATGTTGTCCTCAGCGCTCTGCAGCGCCAGACCTTTGACCGATCCACCCGCGCAGCGTGAAATAAAAGTAAGCGCGCGCAAATTCACGTTCACACCGAAAACAATAACTGTAGCCAGGGGCGAGCGAATCAGGCTCGTCATCACTTCGGAAGACGTCGATCATGGATTCGCCATCAAGGAATTCGGCATCGACCAGGAGATAAAAGCAAAAGAGACGAAAGTAATCGAGCTAAACCCAGATAAAGAAGGCCGATACCAGTTCGCCTGCTCTGTCTTCTGCGGGGATGGCCATGCAGAGATGATCGGTGAGCTGGTAGTCACCGGCGGCCCTACTCCTGTCGCGACGTCGCAGATGAAAGTAACGTTTGATCCATCGTCTCCAGGCGTCGTATTTGTTGAGTCCGCAGGGGAACGCGTGCGGATTGATACGTCCAACAAAACCGTCGATAGAATCGCCGAAGCTGAAACGCGGGCCACCAAAGACGAGTCAGCTCAAGTCCCAAAAAAGGAGCGCGAGAGCAGCAAAGCTTATGAGCCTTATGACTATCACGTCGTGAACATCCCCACGCCCAAAGCCGTGCGCCGGCATAGCTTGAATCTACACTTTACACATCGGTTTCAAGAGCAGATCACCGCGCTTGAGCGAGAGGACTTCGATGATCATATTGCACGAATTTCGAAGGATCTCCTCGGATTAGACAGCTCATCGGTGTCGTCGTTTGGCGTAACCTACGGATTTACTGATCGGTTTTACGCCAATGTTTATCGCTCGCCCTTATGTCAGCCGGGGCTCTGCAAAACAATAGAGATAGGTCTCGGGTATCACTGGCTCGACGAGGCGGGCAAGTCTCCTGTTGCAGTGTCGACTTACGGAAGCGTCGAGGGTGACCACAACTTTACCGAGCGTTACACCTACAACTTGCAGGTGATGATAGGGCGAAGTGTAACCAGGTACGTGAATGTATTTTTCTCGCCGGCTGTTCACATCAACGCGAATGGCGGCGATCGGTTTAAGGAGTTCCTGGCATCCCAGCCCCTGGCCGCAGATCTAAAGCTGGGGGAACATTCCGGCTCGTTCGGCTTCGGGATCAATGCGAGGGTCCGTCCAACGACGTCGTTGCTTTTTGAATACACGCCGCGAGTCGGATTCAAGCTAGGTCAGATCACCCCTGTGTTCGACCCAACGCTCGGGCGGATAACTGGATTCACAAACGACTCGGAGGCGGCGATCGGATTCGGCATCGAAAAGCGAATTGGTCGCCACGTTTTCTCTCTCACGTTCTCTAACACCCAGACGACTACGACGTCGAGGTACAACTCCAGCAACCTTGCTCTGGGGCCTGACCATTTCACCATTGGGTTTAACCTGTTCCGCCGGCTTCTGTGAACGGCAGCTAATGTTGGGGGGTCAGTGGTCGGTACAACCGGACACTGACCACTGACCCTGTTGAACGAGCTTTTTGACGGCCTTGATCCTGGCTCGCTCAGCGCTAGAATTAGTTACAACAGAGCTCCATTCACTTCCTCCTCACAGCGAAAAAGCAAATCTACGAAGGATGTAAGGGATCGTACTCTCCAGAACTCTGCGGCCTACTGCAAGGGCTTGGCCCGCATAAATCGCACTCAGTGTCCAGCCTGCGATAAAGTGTCCGCGCTATAAGGGAAACGGTACGGCGAAGTCGCACGACCGAGCTGCTTTCGGAAGGGATCTCTGTATTGTCTGTCACGGCAGAGGATGGTGCACTCAGCGCCGCAGTAGAGCAAAGCGTAGAGTGTCCAGCCTTCGTTGTATTTCGCGTTGCAGACATCCTCAGACTAGACAGTCAACGGTACGCGATCCGACCGAACAGTCTGGCGCTACGCAAGGTCGAAGAGCAGAAGCTCCGCGTCGTGCTCCGCTCTTAACAATAGTTCGCTTTCCTCACTGATGGCGGCGCCATCGCCCGCCCCAAGAGGCGTACCGTTAAGTGCGACGCCACCCTTAATTACCTGCACCCAGGCGTGACGGTCGCCACCCAGACTGTACGAGAGCTTGTCTCCCGCCGACATCAACGCGTCATATACCTTTACGTTCTGATGGATCGACACCGAACCGTCTGCGCCTTCTCGCGAGGCAATCAGACGCAGACGGCCGCGTCTCTCGTTTTCAGGAAACAAACGTTGTTCGTACTCAGGTTTTAGCTCGTTGTGATCAGGGATTATCCAGATCTGGAGAAAATGCACCGGCGCGGTCGAAGAAGAGTTAAACTCGCTATGACTGACGCCAGTCCCGGTGGTCATTCGTTGAAGCTCATTTGGGCGCAGCACACCGCGTCCGCCTGTCGAATCTTTATGCTCCAGAGCACCCTCAACGACGTATGAAAGTATCTCCATATTGTCGTGAGAGTGCGTACCGAAGCCTTTGCCGGGCGCAACGAAGTCTTCGTTGATGACTAACAGATCTCTGAATCCTGACCACGAGGGATCATAGTATCGATTGAAAGAGAAGGTGTGATTGCTATCCAGCCAGGATGTTCGTGTCTTACCCCGTTCACGCGCTGGTCTTAACGTTATCATTTCACCTCCTATCTCTTTTCTAGCCGCCGTTCTACCTGGCGCCTGTAGCAGCTGAACGTTCCTTCGCTCTCACTAACGGGACGTCCACCAGGTGCTCGCTCAAGAACCAGACCTGAAGCTCGTTAGAGCGGAGCACATCGCTGACAACCAAATCATTAGTGCCGTCATCACCGAGCTCTGAGGCGCGGCGTGCCAGGGGCCTAGCTCCTTCGATAATGATCTGATGTGCGTCGAGCAAGCGCGACAGCTGGACGGGAACTTCTTCGCGACCGCGAGGTGGGCGCTCAATCCTGGTGGTCTCAGCCACATCCGCCGCCATGGCCAGACTAATCCCTCCGAGCAGCTGAATCCTCTCGGCAATCAAGTCAACCAGCTCAACTTGTTCTCCATAATGTTTGTCATAGAGCAGGTGCAGTTGATAGAAGGTTGGACCGGCGACTTGCCAATGGGATTTTTTGTACAAATCCCTAATCGTCATTGTATCTGCAAGCAACTGGTTCAACTTATTCGTCATTTCCAGTCTAACCGTTTCTTCGAGATCAAGCGGCAGCGCATGGTTAACTGTTCCGTAGGGCTGAATTTCGCCGGCGCGTTGATGGAAACGTGGTTGGGCACTTATGTCCCGGGCATGGTTTTTTTCACTGTGCTTCTTTGCCATTAGACTTCTCCTTGTTCGTAGAACTCGCCTCGCAACGAAGAGGCAACAATAAATAGATTAGAAACTAGCTCATTCAGATGCAAGAAATCTCACAACAGCTTTCTGTTGTTTGTTTCTGGGACGCTCTTGCAAAAGCGAGTGATCGAGTATTTTGTAACGGCGGCCGTTTGACTTCTCATGGTCCTCCTTCCGCGGCTTCGTTCGGGTGAGGTTGAGTATGATCTGCCAAGAATATTAACCCGACAAAACATACTTGGAAACCTGTTCAAGCTTAACGTCAAGGTAGGCTCCGGATTTTCGTTTGCGCGCTTGATAAATGATTCAGTTTTGAACTGCTGGGTCATGCGGCTACATCATTCTGAAGTGATACTTTCTGAGCTCCCGTCACTCTTTGGTGAAAGACAGCGAGAAACTCATGCAAGAGAGCGAATCGATAAAGGACGGGAAGTAAAAATGAAACATCTTCGCAAAATGATTGCGGAATTGCTGGAGAGTCTAGCCGTTATGCTGCTGATTGGTACTGCCGCCATTTTCGCCGCCGCCCAAAGGATGGACCCACGGCGCCTCGACGATTAGAGACACCTATTAAGCTAGAACGGAATCCTGGTTCAACTTGCGACGCGTCCCAGCTTACTAAAACCAGTCACGCAGTTAACGAATTTATTCGTTCTGTCTGTGTATCCCTTACACAGAGTCGCAACGAATAAATTCGTTACTACTTGGGACACGGCTCGAACCGTCCATTTCCGAACCTTCCCCCTGATGAATAGAATTTAATGCGTGGTTCGCTTTTAATTAATCTTGAGGTAGTAGACTCTGTTTCCAGGGAGCGAATGCCGGAGGATCCTTCTGTTGCGTTAAGCCACATGACGCACTCAGTTCTTATGCTCTCGGAGGATACACTATGCGCGTTTCCATTTTGTTGGTCGCGACCCTGAGCGTTGCTGCAATTCTCATCTCCTGTCACGCCCAACTCCACGACAATGCAGTTGCATCGCAGCCAAACAAGAACGAAAGAACAACTGAACCACAAGCCTCAAAGACCGTTAAGCTTATTGCCACGATTCACCTGCCGGGGAAAGGAGGCTTTACCGATTACTTGATCCTTTCACCTGAGACGCACCGGCTTTACGCGGGTTACCGAACCGAAAACAAACTTGTAGTCGTCGACACCCAGACAAACACCGTCGTAGACTCGATCGGAGGTTTGTCGAGAGTCTGCAGCGTTGCCCTTGTGCCAGAACGCAAGCTCGGCTTTACCACCAACAGAGGAGACGACACGGTCGGAATAATTGATCTTGCGACGAACAAACTTCTTCGAAAAATACCGGGTGGTCACGGACCCGATGCGACTATTTACAACACGGCAGCGAAGCTGGTTTGTATCTCAAATCACGAAGGCCGAAGCATCACGTTGATAGACTCGGCCACCGAAAAAAGCAAAACGATTCCACTCGGCGGGCTTGCAGAATATGTTCAGGCCGATCCAAAGTCGGGATTGATCTATCAGAACCTTGAGGACACAAGCGAATGCGTAGTAATCGATCCCAGCAAGTATGCAGTAACCGCACGATATAAGACCTCGCCCGGTCACGAGCCGACTGGGCTCGCGTTCGACGCCGAGCACAACAGACTGTTCGTCGCTTGCAGTAACGAAAAGCTGGTTGTGCTCGATAGCGAGACCGGCAAGATGATAACGTCGCTTCCTATAGGCTCGGGGGTAGACTTTGCCGCCTACGATGCCAGCCTACAGCGGATCTACACCGCGAACGGCGGCTCAGGAACGGTGACAATTATTCATCAGGATTCGCCCGACCGATATACAGTTGTTCAGAATGTTCCCACGCATCGAGGTGCTCACGCCCTTGCTGTCGATCCTGAAACTCATCGCATCTATGTCACGTACGGAGGAAGCGAGATCGATGTGTACGATGCGGTGACTCCTTAACTTATTCCTTTCGACGCGGAGCGTTTACCGTGAGAGGAGAGAGTTATGCCAGCACCTCACCGAGACTGTTCGTACCGGAGAAGTTTCCTTCAAGTATTGCGTGCCACACCCATTGCCAGGAAGAAATAACTTACCGTACTTTTTGTTGCAGTCTTCTTATTGAGAAAGATTCATGCGTTTCAGCAGATCTGCATATCGCGGGTCGGATCGAACGCTATCAAACTCGGGGCAAACTTTAAGCTGCGCCAAACCCCAGTCCCTCTCCTGATAGGCATTCTCGAGCCACCCGAATACCTTGTCTTTATCGCCCAGGGCCGCATAGATCATTCCTATCAGGGTCGGTGAATAGTATCTGTGCTTTGAATTCTCCAAGATCTCCCCCAGTAATCTTTGCGCCTCTCCTCGCCTTCCCGACTGTGCTTTAATGCGAGCTAAGGTAAGGAAATTATAGCTGTCATCAGTCAGAGTGATGGCCTTCTGGCATTCAGCTATCGCGTCGTCATAAAGACCACTCTGCTCATAAGCCGTAGCGAGAAAGTCGTGCGCGGGAGAGAAGTCAGGGTAAAGCTCGGCGGCTTTGCGAAACTCTTCGATCGCCCGGTCGTAGTTGCGCCCCTCGTAGTAAGAAATCCCAAGCTCGGAAGTTATGATTGGTGATAGCGGATCGAGTCTCAGCGCCTCTTTCCGTTCAACCAAAGACTCATCGATACGGCCCATGTTTCCAAGGTACTCGCCGTACCATTGATGAGCTGTGGCATAATTTGGGTTCAGTCTTATGGACTGCTTGAACTGCTCCTCAGCACCCTGCCAATCCCAATCGTAATAAAACTTTACGTAGGCCAGCGCAGTATGTGCTTCGGCGACCGTGTCATCGATCTCTATTGCTTTCTCGGCTGCAAACCTCGCCTTCGGGCAATACGAGCTCGGCGACAAACTTCCGTGGAAGATCAACACCTGATAGGAATCCGCCAATCCCGCGTAAGCCTGGGAATATTGAGGATCTATTCCGATTGCTTCATCGAAGAATGCGATCGCTTTTCGGAGATCGGGTTCTGTTCGCTTGTTCCAGAAGTAGCGACCGCGCAGATATGACTGATACGCCTCAGTGCTTTCGGTGTATCGCTTCGAAAGTTGAGCCTCTTCTATTCGCGTCAAGCTTGACCTAAGTTTCCCTGAGATCCCCTTAACAACTTCCTCCTGCACGCCGAGAATGTCTGTTGCATTGCCATTGTACTGTTCACTCCATAGATGGCGATTGTTCCGGACATCAATGAGCTCGACATGCACTGTTATTCGGTTAGCTTGCTGGGCTACCTCGCCGACTACGACTGCCTGCACGTTAAGTTTGTTACCGACCGCCCGCGCATCCTGCGCGATCTGAAGATTACCGCCCGTATAGCGCGAAGCCGCGCGACTTGATACGACAGTCAGACCCCGTAATCGAGAAATCCTGTTGGTCAAATACTCGGCTATGCCATCTGATAGATAGTCGATATTCGAGTCCGGCGAAGCACTGGCGAAAGGAAGGATCGCTATCGAGTTTATTGCGTTTACATTCTCGAAAGGCAAAAAGTAGATAGCCGCAGCCATCGCCACTGATGTTAACGACGCGAACGTGATGAATCTCGAGTGTCTGCCCATCCCACCTGCAATGGATCCTTTCCAGGTCCTCCGGACTGCGTCTGCATTACGGGGTGAGTCGTTCGTTTGCCTAACAACCTTCTCTGATGAAGGATAATGCATCGGAGGAACAATGATTTTCTGTCCGCCAGTGGAGGAACCCTGCGTATCCAACTGTTGTCTAACCTGTTTCAGATCTCTTACCAACTCCGCTGCGGTCTGATAGCGAGCCTTCCTGTCTTTTTGCAATGTTCTATGCACAACCGACTCGAATTCGACTGGAATCCCTGGCGAGATCTCTGATATGGGCAGCGGGTCCTTTTCAAGTATCGCAACTACCACATGGCTCGTCGTTTCACCCTCGAACGGCTTTCGGCACGTCAGCATCTCGTAAATCACCGCACCCAGACTAAAGATGTCTGTTCTTCCATCCACTTTTTGCCCACGCGCCTGCTCGGGTGACATGTAGTGCGGCGTTCCCATCACCACACCCGCTTGCGTACTTGTCTCCCTTTCAAGCCCCGCTGATCCATTCGCTGGCTGCTGCTGTTCGGACATCTTCGAAAGCCCAAAGTCCAGCACCTTTATGTACCCGTCAGGTCGCAGCATTATGTTCTCTGGCTTGATGTCCCGGTGCACTATCCCTGCCCGGTGTGCCACCGCCAATGCGCTCGCTGTCTGCATAGCTACATCCAACACCTCACCCAGCGTCATCTCAACGCTTTGCATATGCTCACGCAACGTCCTACCCTCTACATACTCAGTGGCTATGAATTGCGTACCCGCTGACTCCCCAATCTCGTAAACAGTTAGAATGTTCGGGTGATTGAGGGCTGATGCTGCACGAGCTTCCTGTTCGAACCGGCGCACTCGCGTCCTGTCACTCGTGAAGTAGTCAGGCAGGATCTTGAGCGCTACTTTGCGTCTCAGGCGCGTGTCCTCAGCGAGATAAACTTCTCCCATTCCACCAACGCCGAGTAGATCGACGATCTTGTAGGCCCCAACTTCCTGGCCGATCATCGATCCAGACTGATCGTCGGCGATGAGTTCTGCCGCTATCCGAACTATTGGTTCTTCAATGAAGCCTTCCGATTGATGGTCAGATGCGAGCAGAGACTCCACTTCCTTCCGTAGCTTGCAATCCTCTACACAAGCCTCTGCCAGAAAGGCAGCTCGCCTGTCGCATGATAGTTCCGCTGCAGCCTCAGCAAGCTCAACAATTTTCCGCCAGCGTTCCGTCTCCATCACTGCCCCTGTTGTTGATCTCTCGGTACAGATACGCCTTTGCCCATCGCCATTCCCGCTGAATCGTCATCGAAGAGAGCTTCAGCACCTCGGCGGTTTCTTCGATGTTCAACCCACCGAAGAATCGGAGTTCCACGACTTGACTCTTTCGCGGATCCATTGCCGCCAGACTCGTCAGAGCGTCGTCGAGAGCAACGAGCTCGGACGCTCGCTCTTCGGACAAGATTGCCGCCTCGTCGAGTGAAACCCTGTGCGCGCCTCCGCCTCGCTTTGCATAGTGATGACTTCGGGCGTGGTCTATGAGAATGCGACGCATTAACTGCGCGGCCAATCCAAAGAACTGGGCGCGATCCTGCCAGCGCAGATTCGAATAGTCCACGAGACGAAGGTAGGCCTCGTTTACGAGAGCTGCGCTTTGCAGCGTATGGTTGTGACGTTCCCTCCGCAGGTATTGAGAAGCCAACCGCCTCAGCTCTTTATAGACAAGCGGCATTAGCTGATCGAGCGCGGCTTTGTTGCCGTTGCCCCAATCAACCAACAGTTGTGTCACTTCCTTCGGAGCGGATATTCCCAATCAATACACCTGGAGGGTGGCCTTACCGAGTCCCGGCGATTATACCAAACCTCAATAGCCACTTCTCAAGTAAAAAAGACTTCTCTCCATTCAGACATGAAGAAGTTCGCCCGGAATTCACGCTCTAGTAAATGAAGGCCCAAAAACCTTGCTCAGGTTTGAGAACGCACAAACGACGTAACTGTCGGGGACTCGGGGGGTTACGAACGACCAATCTACGTCACGATTGTACAAGGAGATCTTATGAGTAAATCGACCATTACGACGACCACAACGGCCGAACTGTCCACAGGGAGGGTAAGGGCGATTCTAGCGCTGGCGCTCGTTATCGCTTTGATTGCGGCAGGAGTGTTCGCGCGCGTGCGAGCGAACACTGACGACGTGCAAGCGGAGGCTGCGGGTGATCTTGATCCCACCTTCGGAAACGGGGGGAAGATTGTTACGGACTTTTCTGTGCCCGCCGGAGCTAATGCACTTGCTATCCAGAGCGATGGCAAACTGATCGTCGCGGGTATTGTCCAACTCCCGACCGGCTTTGATTTCGGGTTGGCTCGCTACAATCCAGACGGCAGTCTCGATACGAGCTTTGGCAATGGTGGAAGTCTTGCGATCGATTTCTTCGGCGGAGATGACCGAGCTTTGGCCGTAGCACTTCAGCCAGACGGGAAAATTGTCGTTGCTGGACACGCCACAACACAGTCGGGTGGCTTAGATTTTGCGCTCGCGCGGGTCAACAGCAACGGAACCATCGACACCAGTTTCGGATCAGGCGGGAAGATAACCGATGATTTCCACGGGCGTGACGACAGAATTCGCAGCATCCTCATTCTGTCTGATGGCAGGATAGGGGTCGCTGGCTTCGCGACTCAAGCGGACGGCAGTTCTTACGGGGCCGCGGCAGTGTACAAGGCCAACGG
>Ga0126382_10000046_pt1 | contig 35675 bp, 30 predicted proteins | sample PanSoiMetPlot_30_FD_92548 | JGI IMG/M metagenome (GOLD analysis project Ga0126382, IMG submission 92548) | Tropical forest soil microbial communities from Panama - MetaG Plot_30 | ecosystem: Environmental > Terrestrial > Soil > Tropical forest > Bulk soil | place: Panama | collected 2016-02-17
CGTGATGAACGACCAGCGCAAGGTCATCTTCGACCAGCGCATCGAATGGATGCGGGACGAGGCGGTGAACGAGATCGTGGCCGACATGCGCCACGCCGCCGTCGAGGACCTGGTCGGCAAGCACGTTCCGGAAAACGCCTATCCCGAGCAGTGGGACACCAAGGGCCTGCGGGAAGAGCTCAAGCGCGTGCTCGACATCGACTTGCCGGTCGACGAATGGGCCAAGGAGGAGGGCATCGCCGACGAGGAGCTGCTGACTCGGATCGAGCGGCGCGCCGACGAGCACATGGCGTCCAAGGTGGCGCAGTGGGGCGCCGACGTGATGCGCTACGTCGAGAAGTCGATCCTGCTGCAGACGCTCGACCACCTCTGGCGCGAGCACCTGGTGATGCTCGAGCATCTGCGCCAGGTGATCGGGCTGCGCGGCTATGGCCAGCGCGATCCGCTCAACGAGTACAAGGCGGAATCGTTCAATCTGTTCGAGGCGATGAGCACCGGCCTGCGCGAGGCGGTGACCTCGCAGCTGATGCGGGTCGAGATCAGAACGGCGCCGCAGGAGGAGCAGCAGGCGAGCCTGCCCTATATGGAGGCGCACAAGATCGATCCCTCGACCGGCGAGGACGAGATGGCGCTGGCGCGGGCCGGCGCCGAGACGCTGGCGCGCCACGGCATCACCGCGGTCGCGGCCGCGGAGCGCAATCCGAACGATCCGACGAGCTGGGGCAAGGTCGGCCGCAACGAGAGCTGCCCCTGCGGCTCAGGCAAGAAATACAAGCACTGCCACGGGCGGTTCGCGTAGGCGTCTGTAGGGTGGGCAAAACCGCCCGCGCTTACGTCACGTGAGCAACAGCACGGCGGGCGATTTTGCCCACCCTACCAACCGCGACTTTGCAGATTTTCTGATCAGCGCCAAGCGCCGAAGCGGTTCTCGAAGCCGTTCGACGGCACTGTCGGCGCTGCACCGTTCAGCAGATCGTTGATGTTCTCCGGCTTGCTCGGCACGGCGCTCGCCTCCTGCCGCACCGCGACAGGCTTGGAAGAGGCGCTCGCGAGCTGCGGCTCGGCTTTCGGCTGCTCGGGTTTCTTGGCGGCCACCACGGTCGGCGCCGGCTTGGGCGTGGCCGCTGGCTTCGACTTTGGCGCGCTTGCCTCGGGCTTATCTTTGCTCGGAGCGGCAGGCTGGTCCTCGCTCTTCGAGCCAAACAGGTTGCTGAAGAAGCCGCCGATCCCGCCCGAGGTCGGCGCGGCCGAGGCGACCTGCACCGACGAGGAGGGCGCCGATGAGGAAGACGAGCGCGCCGCCGGCGCGGCCGCGGGCTTCGACTCGGTGGAGGCGAGGCTCATCGTGCCTGCAAACGGATTGCTGAACGGCGTGCTGCCGGTGGTCTCGCGCGCCGGCTCCGGCGGGTTGACGTGGGCGGGGATCGTACCCGCCGCGGTCTTGATCGTCGCGCCGGGGCCGCCGTTGTTCTTCACGGCCGCGAGGAAGGTCGGGTTCATGCCGCCGTCGACGCCCATCTTGACCGGCGCGGCGGGCACGCCGCCGTTGATCAGCTCGGCGGTCTTGATGTCGTCGCGGCGCTGCTTCTCGTTCACCGCGGCGACGATGTCTTCCGGCACCTTGTAGGCCGGGCAGCGGTCGGACGCGCTGAACTTGGATGACGTGTCGGCGTTGAACACGTAACGCCGCTCGCAGACATCGACCTTGGGCTCGAGGTGCGTGACCTCGAAGTGGTCGTAACCCTGCTTGATCATCTTCCAGAACGCCATGTGCGGCGAATTGCGGTGCTTGGCCATGTTGGCCGGCGTCATCCGGAACGGATAGGCCTGGATCTGGAACGATTTCTGGCCGCCGAAGAACGACTCGCGGGCGAGCGCGTAGATCTCTCCGATCTGTTCGTCGGTCATGGCGTAGCAGCCGCGCGACGAGCAGTCGCCGTGGATCATGAGAAATCCGCCGGTGCGCCCATTGGCGCGATCATACGCATTCGGAAAGCCGGTATTGATCGCGAGATAGTAGTTGGAATTCGGATTCATCAGCCCGGGGGTGATGGTGTAGAAGCCCTCCGGCGCCTGGCGGTCGCCTTCCTTGATCTTGGGTCCGAGGTCGCCCGACCAGCGACAGATCGGATAGGTCTTGAGCAGCGCAAAGCGGCCGGTCTTGTCCTCTTTCCAGACCTCGAGCTCCGCCTCCTGCTTGAAGATGCGCACGAGGATCGGAGATTCCTTCTCCATGTTCTTGTTTTCGATGTCGGCGACCATGCGGTCGGAGAGCGGCTGCAGGTGGCGGCCGCCGACCGACGGCGTGCCCTCCGTGTTGCAGCCGGCAAGCGCCATCGCCGCCGCAATCGCAGCGGACGCCAGGAGCGTGCGCACCAAAGGCCGACGATTCAAACCTGGAACTCCCCCGAACAGGCTTCCCCACAAGAAGGCTTCCCCTGAAGCCTTCATTCCCTCGACAAGCCTTTCCCTGCCCAATGGTTACCCCGAAGGAACTTCCGCCGCAAGGCGGCGGGGTCGCCCGGTTGAGCACGCCGATGGTGAATGAAGGGTAAATTTCGTCGGGCCCGAAGAGGCCCAAATCCCCCACATCCCCCTACCGGTAACGGTAGCAAAGCAGAGGCTAGGAGAAGACTGAGGTAAGATCAGGGCAAAAACGGAGAAACCCACAGGCCAGGATTCTTTTGGGAAACAAACGCTTACTGGAGGTTGTTCCGCCCCAAAAAGGGACTTTTGCCTTACCTAGCTACCTGCTAGCGGACCCAGTTACCCCAGCGCCCGCCCGATCGCCAGGAACTTTTCGCGCCGCTGCCGGCGGACGGTCTCGCGGTCGAGCCAGGCGAGCTCGGTCAGCGCGCTGGCGATCGCCTCCCCAGTCGACGCGATCGCCCCCGCGGGGTCGCGGTGGGCGCCGCCGGGGGGCTCGGTGACGATCTGGTCGATGACCCCGAATCGCACCATGTCCTCGGCCGTGATCTTCATGCCGGTCGCCGCGTCCTGCGCTTTGGCAGTATCCCGCCAGAGGATGGACGCCGCGCCCTCCGGCGAGATCACGCTGTAGATCGCATGCTCCAGCATCAAGACGCGGTTGGCGGTGGCGATGGCGATGGCGCCGCCGGAACCGCCCTCGCCGATGATGACGGCGACGTTCGGCACCCCGAGCTCGAGACAGGCATCGGTCGAACGCGCGATCGCCTCGGCCTGGCCACGTTCCTCCGCGCCGATGCCGGGATAGGCGCCGGCGGTGTCGACCAGCGACAGCACCGGAATGCCGAAACGGTCGGCCATCTGCATCAGCCGCTCCGCCTTGCGATAGCCTTCCGGCCGCGCCATGCCGAAATTGTGCTTGAGGCGGCTCTCGGTGGTGGAGCCCTTCTCATGTCCGATGACGCAGATGCTTTCGCCGCGGAAGCGGCCGAAGCCGCCGACGATCGCATCGTCGTCGCCGAACTTGCGGTCGCCGGAGAGCGAGACGAAATCGGTAATCAGGGCGCCCACATAGTCGAGGCAATGCGGCCGCTCGGGATGGCGGGCCACCTGCGTCTTTTGCCAGGGCGTGAGCGTCGCATAGAGGTCCTTCAGCGCCTGCGCCGCCTTGGCCTCGAGGCGGGAAATCTCCTCGCCGATGGCGGCGGCGCTGTCGCCGGTCTCGAGTGCGCGCAGCTCCTCGGCCTTGGCCTCCAGCTCGGCCACCGGCTTCTCGAAGTCGAGATAGCTGCGCATCAATCGGTCAGGTGCCAGCATGTGGTTCCGTCATCATCGGTGCGCATGGGGTCAAGGTCCTGCTGCTCATGGCACCGCCTGGTCATATGAGCTGATGTATATGCCGTACCGACATCTTAGCCCAGAGCGAAGCCGCCGGAGGAGCCGGGACCTCGCGCTCAGCGCGTCTCCGGCATGCCGTAGCGCGTGTATTCTTCGGCGATGTCGGCCTGCAGCGCCTTGGCCGCCGTGATGTCGGCTTCGCCGGCGGGATCCTCGTTGCGCAATCGCGCCAGCCCGCGGCCGTAGAGCGCGAAGGGGAGCTTCGGGTCGACCCGCAACGCCGCTTCGTAGTCGGACACCGCGGCATCGTAGTTGGTCATCTTCAGGAAGATGAAGCCGCGGCTGTCGTGGGTCGAGGCATTGCCCGGCATCAGGCGCAGCGCCTCGTTGCAGTCGGCGAGCGCCTGTTTGAGGATTCCGACCACTGCGCGCGCCCAGCAGCGGTTGTCGAAGGCGGCGGCGAAATCCGCCTTGAGCTTGATGGCGTGGTTGTAGTCGTCGATGGCGGAAGCGTACTGGTTCTTGCCGAGATAGGCGTTGCCGCGGTTGAAATGGGCCTCCGCCGATTCCTTGAGCTTGATCGCCTGGTCATAGTCGGCAATGGCGCGGTCGTAATCGCCCTTGTGGTCGTAGGCGACGCCGCGATTGTTGAAGGCGGCGGCGAATTTCGGGTTGACCTTGATCGCCTGGGCATAGTCGGCGATGGCGCGGTCGTGGTCGCCCTTGAGCCGGTAGGCGACGCCGCGCTGATTGAACACCTCCGCGAGCTTGTCACCCTTCTCGCGTCCGCCCTTGATCACGGCGGAGCAGCCGTCGAGTCGCTGCACGACCGTCGCGCCGTCCTCGCCATCGCACCAGCGGCGGTCCTGCAGCGTCTGTGCGGGCGCGATCGAGCCCGCAAACAACGGCAAGAAGACCGAGAAGAGGACCAAGCGGACGCTCGCGGACAAGAGCCGCTTCGCTCGACCAAGACGCATCGGAAACTGCTCCCGCTTCGACGCAAAAGCCATGAGGCTAGATCATACCACCGCGCCGGAACGGGACCTTAAATATGTGTCGTAGAAATGTCGGTCAATGCACGTTGGCACGGCTATTTCGCCAAAGGGACGCGAACGTCGGAACCGGAACACTGGGCCGGGCCTCAGTAGTTCCCTCCATCAGAATTGGGGTTATCCCGGATACCTCCTGCTCGCTCAGGGGGCTAATTGCCCCGCATGGCTAGAAGGCCAATCACCGGGTCGCGGTGAATAAATCCGGCAAGCCCGTTGCGCGTGGCGAGGATGCTCGCCCCGTTCCGCGCAAAGGCCGAGAAGCCGGGTTCAGCGAACCTTCACCGACGCCGACACGAGTCGGCCACGCACCGATCATCCGTGACCCATTCGTCCAAGAGGAGGCTGATCATGGCCGTAAATCTCGTCGCTCTCGTCACGCAATTCCTGACGCCGGATATGATGGCAAGGATTGCGTCTGCCCTCGGTCTCGACCCGAGTGCTGCGCAAAAGGCGATCGGTGGTTCCATTCCAGCGATCCTTGCAGGAATGGCCGGCATTGCCTCGAAGCCTGGCGGTCCGCAGCAACTCTCCAACGCTGTGGCGCAACAGCCGCCGGGTATCCTCGACAACCTGATGAACGTCGTCGGCGGTGCCGGGCAGAAGGCATTCGTCGACAACGGAGCAAGCACGCTGTCGTCGCTGCTCGGCGGCGGCACGATGAGCGCCCTCGCGAGCGCCATCGGCAAGTTCGCCGGCATCAGCGGCACCGCCAGCAACTCGCTCATCGGCATGCTCGGCCCCGTGGTTCTGGGCGTGCTGGGCAAACAGCAGCGCAGTGGCGGCCTCGACGCCAATGGGCTGGCGTCGCTGCTGACCTCGCAAAAGGACCAGATCGCCGCTGCGCTTCCGTCCGGCCTGGCCAACCAACTCTCCGGCACCGGGCTCATGGATGCGCTGGACCGCGGCGCTGCGGCCGTGCGCGGCAGGGTCGGCGAGGCCGCCGATCGCGCATCTGCCGGCGTCAGTCAGGCAGGCTACGCGATGAGCAACGCGGCGTCCGCTCATGCGTCGAGAAGCATGGGGTCGAATTGGCCGTTGTGGCTGCTGGCCTTTGCCGTACTTGCCGGCATCGTCTGGTATCTGGCCGCACGCGACAGCAGTGAACAGGTGGCGGAGCAAACAGCCCCGCCGGCCACGCAGCCGGCCCCGACCCCGGCGCCGCGTGCGGCCGCCACGCCGACGCGCGATCAGACCGTGGGCTTGGGCACGCCGAGTCTCATGGTCGGCGGAGTGAACCTCACCGACCAGGTAAACGCCTCGGTCGCCGGTCTGCGGACGACGCTGGCGGGCATTACCGACGCCGCGTCGGCGGAAGCCGCGATACCCAAGATTCGTGAGGCGAAAGTCCAACTCGACCGGGTGAGCACACTCGCGGAACAGCTGCCGCCCGACGGCAAACGTGCGCTCGCAAGACTGATCGCGGCCGCCATGCCTGCGATCAACAGCGCGTGCGACAGGGTCCTGGCGATGCCCGGAGTCGCGAGCGTCGCGCAGCCTGCGGTCAATGAGCTTCGTGGGCGACTCAACTCGCTTGCATCGGCCTGATGCAGACTTGTTGCGCCGACCGCTTAAGCGGTCGGCGCTCTTTCATTCCTCGCCCAGCGGGTGCAGGTCGCGGACCAGGCTCTTGAGCCGCTCCTCCAGCACGTGGGTATAGATCTGCGTCGTCGAGATGTCGGCGTGGCCGAGCAACGTCTGCACCACGCGCAGGTCCGCGCCGTTGTGCAGGAGATGGCTGGCGAAGGCGTGACGCAGCACATGCGGGCTCACCTGCGCGGCGCGCAGTCCCGCGCCCTCCGCCAGCGCCTTGAGCTCGCGCGCGAAATGCTGGCGCGTCAGGTGGCCTGCCTCGCTGAAGGAGGGAAACAGCCATTTCGATTGCTGGTAGCGGCCCGCCTCGGCGAGCAGCGTGCGATAGTCGCGCATCGCGGTCCTGGCCGCCTCGTTGAGCGGCACCAGGCGTTCCTTGTTGCCTTTGCCGCGCACGGCGATCATGTGCGCATTGCGCTCGGCCGCCGAGATCGGCAGCGTGACGAGCTCGGAGACCCGCAACCCGGTGGCGTAGAGCACCTCGATCAGGCAGGCGAGCCGCGCCGCGCGCAGCCGCTCGAGCCTCGGCCGTTCGCCGTTGTCGAGGTCGGCGCGCGCCGCCGCCAGCAGCCGGTCGACCTCGGCGATGCTGAGCACCTTGGGCAGCGCACGGCCGCGCTTGGGGCCTTCGATGACCGCCGACGGGTCGTCGCCGCGGCGTCCTTCCGCATAGAGGAAGCGATAGAGCTGGCGAATGGCGGAGAGCCGCCGCGCCACCGACGACGCGGCAAAGCCGCGCTTGCGCAGCGAGCCGAGATAGCTGCGCAGGTCGTCCGTCGAGGCAGCGGCGACGGTGCGGTGCCGTCTGCCCAATTCCGTGCACAGGTCGGCGAGGTCGCGGGCATAGGCGGCAAGCGTGTTCTTGGCGCCGCCGCGTTCGGCCGCCACCATGTCGAGGAAGAGCTCGATCAGGGCCTGGTCGGAATTCTTGCCCTTCGGGGCCATCGCGCTGGGCTTCGCTGAGGGCGACTCGGTTAAGGCCGAGGATACGCGCGGAGCATTTTCCGGAAAAGTGGAGAGCGGTCTCCGTCGGAAAATACGACGACCAACAGCGCTAGGGCTGCTGCTTGGCAAACTTGTCCGGCGGAATCGAAACGGTGATCTCGCGCGGCTTGGGGTCGAACCAGGTGGCGAGCAGGAACATGCCGCCATAGGCCAAGGCGGCCACGACGCCGATCAAGGTCAGGAAACGGAACAGGCTCGGCATGACTAACCCCTCTGCCGGCAACCTTGCGGAAAAGAATGGAAAAACTAGGACATGGCAGATTGGACGCCGCGACTAGGAACATGGCGGCGGCCGCCATGGCAAGGGCATCGGTCGCAACCATCCCCAGAAGATGGTTAATAAGGCGCCCGCAACCAGTCTTGTGCTAGCAAGTGGTTGTGTTGGAAGAGAAACCGCCTAAAACGCTGTGGCGAGCATGAAAGGACTGGCGAATATGCCGCATGGCACGGCGCACGAGGTCGCAGTGCGGCCGGAAGCCGCCATCGTGGCGGCGCTCGGCAAGCGCTCGGTCGTGCTCGTGGGCATGATGGGGGCGGGCAAGTCGTCGATCGGCCGGCGCGTGGCGCTGCGGCTCAGCATTCCGTTCGTCGATGCCGATGCAGAGATCGAGAAGGCCGCCGGCATGACCATTCCCGATATTTTCGCCACCCGCGGGGAGGCGGAGTTTCGCGCCGGCGAAGCGCGCGTGATCGCCCGGCTGCTCGAAAGCGCGCCGCAGGTGCTGGCGACCGGCGGCGGCGCGTTCATGAACCCGGATACCCGCGCGGTCATTTCAGTGAAGGGCATCTCGGTCTGGCTCAAGGCCGAGTTCGATGTGCTGATGAAGCGCATCAAGCGGCGTCACGACCGGCCACTGCTCAAGACCGAGGACCCGGGCGCGACGCTGCGCAAGCTGATGGAGGAGCGCTATCCGGTCTATGCGCTCGCCGATCTCACCGTGCAGTCACGCGAGGTGCTGCACGAGAGGATCGTCGACGAGATCGTAAGCGCGCTCGCCTGCCGGATGGGATTAACCGTCACACTGCCGGGTGCGTCCGCCGAAGGAGCCGACGCCAGCGCCGAGGGAGACATCGCGCCATGACCGCGCCGTTGCGTCCGGGCGATCCGATCATCGTCAATGTCGCGCTCGGCGAGCGCAGCTACGACATCGCCATCGGCCGCGGGCAGCTGAACACGCTCGGGCAGAGGATCGCCGCGCTGCGGTCGGGCGCCAAGGCGGCCATCGTCACCGACGAGACCGTCGCGCGCCATCATCTCGCAGCGACCGAAGCGGCGCTCGCCGAGGCCGGCGTCGCGGCCACGTCGGTGACCGTGCCGGCGGGCGAAAGCTCGAAGAGCTTTCCGAGGCTCGAAACCGTCTGCGAGGCGCTGATCGCCGCCCGCATCGAGCGCGCCGATCTCGTGGTGGCGCTCGGCGGCGGTGTGGTGGGGGATCTCGCCGGTTTTGCCGCCGCCGTGGTCCGCCGCGGCCTCGATTACGTGCAGGTGCCGACCACGCTGCTGGCGCAGGTCGATTCGTCGGTCGGCGGAAAGACCGCGATCGATTCGCGTCAAGGCAAGAACCTGATCGGCGCGTTCCACCAGCCGGTGCTGGTGGTCGCCGACACGGCCTTGCTCGATACGCTGCCGGCGCGCGAGTTCCGCGCCGGCTATGCCGAGGTCGCCAAGTATGGGCTGCTTGGGGACGCCGCGTTCTTCGCCTGGCTGGAGGCGAACTGGCAGGACCTGTTCGCGGGCGGGCCGGCGCGCGAGCACGCGATCGCGGTGAGCTGCCGCATGAAGGCGGCCATCGTCGGCCGCGACGAACGCGAGACCGGTGAGCGCGCGCTGCTCAATCTCGGCCACACCTTCGGGCACGCGTTCGAGGCCGCGGCCGGCTTCTCCAGCCGATTGCTGCACGGCGAGGCGATCGCGCTCGGCATGTCGCTCGCCTTCGAATTCTCGGCGCGGCGCGCGCTGCTGCCGCGCGCCGAGGCCGAGCGCGTCACGCGCCACCTGGCGGCGGTCGGCCTGCCGACCCGCGTCTCCAAGGTCTCCGGCGGTGTGCCGGATGCCGATCGGCTGATGGAGCTCATCGCCCAGGACAAGAAGGTCAAGCGCGGCACGCTGACGTTTATCCTGGTGCGCGGCGTCGGGGCGAGCTTCATCGCGCCCGGTGTCGACGCGTCTGAGGTTCGTGCCTTCCTGATCGAGAAGCTCGCCGAGCGATGACTGCCTACGATTGGTTCGCCCTGGTGGCAGTTCTGATCTGCCTCGTCCTCTCCTTCTTCTTCGCGGGGAGCGAGACCGCGCTGACCGCGTCCTCGCGCGCCAGCATGCACCGGCTGGAGAAGCAGGGAAACCGGCGCGCGGCGCTGGTCAACCGCCTGGTCGCGGCACGCGAGCGCATGATCGGGGCACTACTGTTCGGCAACAACGCGGTCAACATCGCCGCCTCCGCGCTTGCGACCGGCGTGCTGCTGAGCTGGTTCGGCGAGGTCGGCGTGATATATGCCACCGTGGTGATGACCGTCGTGATCGTGGTGTTCGCGGAGGTGTTGCCGAAGACGGCGGCCTTCAACGCGCCGGACCGTGTCGCGCTTTTCGTCGCGCGCCCGATCGATTGGACAGTGCGGGTGCTCGCCCCCGTGCTGATCGCCGTCGAGTGGGTGGTGAAATGGGTGTTGCGGCTGATCGGCATGAAGGTCGGCGAAAGCGAATCGATCCTGTCGCCGCACGAGGAGCTGCGGGGCGCCGTCGATCTCCTGCACCGGGAGGGCAGCGTCGAACGGCTCGACCGCGACATGTTCAGCGGCCTCCTCGACCTGCCCGACCTCACCGTCTCCGACGTGATGATCCATCGCACCGAGATGGTGACGGTCTGTGCCGACGATCCGCCCGAGGAGGTGGTCAAGGCAGTGCTGGAAGCCGACGTCACGCGCATTCCGCTGTGGAAGGAAAGGCCCGAGAACATCATCGGCATCCTGCACGTCAAGGATCTCCTGCGCGTGATCCGGACGTCGGGCGGTGACACGGCCACCATCGATGTCCCGGCGATTGCGCGGCCGCCCTGGTTCGTGCCCGACATTCGTCCGCTCTCCGAGCAGCTCAAGGCCTTCCGCCGGCGCAAGACCCCGCTCGCGCTGGTGGTCGACGAGTACGGCGAGGTCATGGGCCTGGTCACGCTCGAGGACATTCTGGAGGAGATCGTCGGCGACATCACCGATGAGCACGACGTCGCGGTGCCGGGCGTGCGGCCGCAGCCTGACGGCTCGGTCAATGTCGACGGCGGCGTGCCGATCCGCGACCTCAATCGTGCCATGGAATGGAACCTGCCCGACGACGAGGCCACCACCATCGCCGGGCTGGTGATCCACGAGGCGCGCTCGATCCCCGAGCCGGGCCAGACCTTCACCTTCCACGGCTTCCGCTTCCGGGTGCTGCGCCGCGAGCGCAATCGCATCACGGCGCTGCGGATCACGCCGCTCGCGCGCAAGCCGATGGCGAAGGCGGGATGACGAGCCGACTTTGGCTTCAACGTGTCCTGAGAGCGTGGCGGCAGCCTTGACCGCAATACAAAGAGCCAATACAAAGCCCAGATAGGGACGGCATAAATTTCTATAGCAAATACAATGTGTTGGTAGCCTGCGGTGGGTCCGCCGTGCGCGTCATTTTATGTGCCGCCGATGGAATGAGAGGGGAGATTCCACGCGGGCGCTGAAAATCCTAGTCGGGTTGCTCACAAGGGATCTGAGTCATGAGGTGCTCGATCGGTCTGGCGGTCATGCGGTTCCTGCTCACTGTGACGACGGCCATAGCGCTTTCCGGTGCGGCGCCAGCCCAGGATCGCGTGGCGCTCGTCATCGGCAACACCAAATACGTCAGCGCACCCGTCGTGCCTAATGCGGTCAACGATGCCCGCGTCATGGCGCGGGCACTCCGCGAGATCGGTTTTGTGGTGACCGACGGGTTCGATCTCGTCCGCGACAACATGGAACGCCAGATTCGCGAATTCCTGCACAGGTCAGAGAGCGCCCGCGTGGTGTTGTTCTTCTACGCCGGTCACGGCCTGCAGGTCGATGGCCGCAACTATCTGCTCCCGGTCAATGCCAGGCTGCAGACCGCGAGTGACGTCGGCTTCGAGACGGTCGGGCTCGACAATGTCCTGGAAAACCTCGATGGCGCGTCGCGCGCCAACATCATCATCCTGGATGCATGCCGCAACAATCCGTTTGCGCAAGCCCTGTCTCGGTCTGGAGTGGCGCGATCCGTCACGGCGCTGTCGGGTCTTGCCGGCTATTCCAGCCTCGGAACCGGCACCCTGATTGCATTTTCGACTGCACCGGGCGCGGTGGCGCTCGACGGCAGCGGCTCCAACAGCCCGTTTACTCGTGCTCTGGCCCGTCACGTGCGCACGCCAGCGCTTGAGGTGCGGCAGATGCTCACCCGCGTCCGCGCCGACGTCGCGGCCGAAACCGGCGGCAAGCAAATCCCCTGGGACAATTCCGCACTGCTCGGCGACGTCTATCTGGCGGGTCTTGGCAAGCCGCCAGGCGCCGACATTTCCCCTGCAACCCCGGCGCCTGTCGCCGAGGACCTGGTTTGGGAGGCCATCAAGGATTCGCGCGTAGCCGCGGTGTTCGAGGAGTTCGTGAAAAAATTTCCCACGAGTCCGCATGCCGGCGAGGCGCGGCGACGCGCTGATGAACTGAAAAAAAGCGAAGTCGCCATGCTGCCGCCGGCGGGCGGCGCACAGATCGGCAACCTCATGAATACGCCCGCCAACGCTCCGATCGCATCGTTCACGCGCCACAATGGCGGCTGGTCGGTGGCCTTCTCCTTCGCCGACCCGGTCACCGGGATTTCCTGGCGTCTCGGGGAAGCCGGCATTTTTCGCGAGACCGGCTTCATCGATGCGTTCGATCCCCGCACCCGCAGACGCATGCCCAATCCGGTAGTTCAACTCGATGCGGATCAGCCGGCCACCACGATCTACGTGCGCTACGTTGACGGCAACGGCAGCCTGCAAGGCCCTTTCCCCATCCGTTTCGAGCCGGCTGGAGCGCTTGAACGCGAACAGCGCAAAATTCTCGAGATGACTGCCGGCAGCTGGCTTTCCTTCCGACAGTACAACGGCCTGCTCCTCTATTACACGCATCTGATGTCCTACCGGTGCGCCATCCGGCAGCTCCGCATCGGAATAGACTCCACGATCCCAGACAAGGTGATCGCGATGCCCCCGTGCAATGAAAGGGACCCGATGGCCATTCCGGCCGATGCGCAGCCCTATCTCAAGGTGCCGCCCGCGACCGCATTGGTATCGGTGGAGCTCACCTTTCGGGACGGCAGCGTGTCGGAGGTGAAGACGTTCCGGCGATAGTCAGGCGAGAGAGACGAGGAGGTTGTCCATGCAAACGCCGAGGTTGCTCGCGATCCCGGTCGTCCTGTGCTGCGGGCTTGGAGTGGCCGCGGCTCAGCCCGCTGGCGTCGTCACGGAGGGTAGTCCCGACACGATGATAGGCGGCAAGCCGGCGGCGCGCGTGGGCGATGGCGCCGCAAGCGGTGCTCCGGTGGTGGAAGGCTCGCCCAATGTTTTCATCAATGGACGCCCAGCCGCAATCGCGGGCGGGAGAAACGGGTGTGGCGGCGTCGTAGTCGGCGGATCGTCGAATGTCTTCATCAATGGCAGGCCGGCCGCGCGCGCCGGTGATCCGACCAGCGATTGTAAGGGGCGTTGACCGCAGGGCGGGGCCACGCTGAACCGGTCTTATCGGACGTGCTGCCTTAGTGATAGGCTTTGCGGGCTCCCGGGACGCTTCGTCCGATGTGCGAGTCATAGGGGAACCATGCGCCATTTCATCTCGATCGCGCTGCTCGCGGCGATGCCCGCCGTTGCGGCAGCAGCTGACAATCCCGACTGGGCCTATCCGGTGACGCCACGGCCGGAGCCACACGACAATCTCGTGCTCAAGCAGGTGCCTGGCAGCGACAAGGCCTACACCCAGGCGCAGATCGACGATCCCTTCAATCCGCCGGACTGGTTTCCCGACGAGCATCCGCCGATGCCGCCGGCGGTGGCGCAGGGCACCAAGCCGGCGGCGCGCGCCTGCGCGCAGTGCCACCTGCCGAGCGGGGACGGCCATCCGGAATCCTCGAGCCTCGCGGGGCTGCCGGTGCGCTACCTGATGCAGCAGATGGCGGCGTTCAAGAACGGCCACCGCAAGGGCGTGCGCGCGACGACCATGGTCACCATCGCGCAGGCGATCTCCGACGAAGACGCGCTCGCCGCCAGCGGATACTTCGCCTCGCTCAAGCCCGGCATCTTCACCAAGGTGGTCGAAACCGACACGGTGCCGAAGAGCTATGTCGGCGCCGGCGGGATGCGCTTCGCAGAGCCCGACGGCGGCAAGGAGCCGTTCGGCAACCGCATCATCGTGTTGCCGCAGGACGAGGCGCGCGCGAAGCTGCGCGACCCGCATTCCGGCTTCATCGACTACGTGCCGGTTGGCAGCATCGAAAAGGGCGAGGCGCTGGTCAAAACCGGTGGCGGCGGCAAGACCACTCCCTGCATCATGTGCCATGGGCAGAACCTCAAGGGCCTCGGCGACTGGCCGTCGATCGCGGGACGCCCGCCCACCTATATCGTCCGCCAGCTCAACGACATGCAGAGCGGCGCGCGCTCCGGCGACAGTATGACGCTGATGAAGGCTGTGGTCGAAAGGCTGACGCTCGACGATATGATCGCGATCGCCGCCTATCTCGGCTCGCGCGAGCCGTAGCGACGAAGGCGACGACGTAAGACCGGCAAGGCCCGCCAGAAGGCCTCCGGACAAGGGAGGTGTCGATGGGGTCCGTCAGCGCCCGCGCGCTGCGGTTAGTCGCATCCGCCGCTGCGTCGATCATGATTGCCATCGGACCCGCGCCGGCGGCGGACAGGTTGAAGCTCGCGGTCGGCCAGTGCGGCAACTGGGATTCCTCGCCTGTGGAGCTCGGCATCCGCACCGGCGCCTATGCCAAACACGGGCTGGAGATCGAGGCGCTGTGCACGCAAGGGACCGGTGAGACCCAGCAGGCTGTCATCGCCGGCAGCGCCGATATCGGGATCGGCATCGGCACCCTCGGTGCGCTCGGCGCCTTCGGCAAGGGCGCGCCGATCCGCATCGTGTCGGGCAGCGCCACCGGCAACGCCGATTTCTGGATCGTGAAGGCGGACTCGCCGCTGAAAGGCATCGCGGACGCGACCGCCGCCCACTCCGTCGCCTATTCCACCAATGGCTCCTCCACCCACAGCGTGGTGCTCGGCTATGTCAGGGAGCTCGGCCTCAAGGCGAAGCCGACCGCGACCGGCGGTCCCGCCGCCACCATCACGCTGCTGATGTCGGGGCAGGTGGATATCGGCTGGTCGTCGCCGCCGCTCGGCTTCGACCTGCTCGACGAGGGCAAGATCCGCATCTTCGCGCGTGCCAACGACGTGCCGAGCCTGCGCGGCCAGACCGTGCGCGTGAACATCGCCAACGCGGAGAGCCTCAAGGCCCAACGCGCCGCCCACGTCCGCTTCATGCAGGCGTTCCGCGAGACCATCGACTGGATGTATTCCGACCCGCAGGCGCTCGACATGTATGCCGCCTACCGCAAGACCTCGGTCGCCAACGCCAAGCGCATGCGCGACGAGTTCTTCCCGAAGAGCGCAATCGACCCCGACACCGTCAAGGGCATGGACCAGCTCCTGGTCGAGGCGGTGAATTTCAAATATCTGCCGAAGCCGCTGACGCCGAACGAGCTCGCCGAGCTCGTGCAGGTGCCGCTGCGGTGATCACTCAAAGCGGGGATAGCGAACCTCATGACATCGTTTCTTCGGATGCGCACGCTGGCGCTCAGCGCCGTGCTCGCTGTCGGTCTCGTCGTGGCCGCCTCGGCGCAGACCTATCCAAGCCGGCCGATCCGCATGATCGCGCCGTTCCCGGCGGGCGGCCTCGTGGACGTGTTGGCGCGCGCGGTCGGCGATGAGCTGACGAAGTCGCTCGGGCAGCCCGTCATCGTCGAGAACCGGCCGGGCGCCGGCGGCAATATCGGTGCCGACATCGTGGCCCGGGCCGAGCCAGACGGCTACACGCTGCTGATGACCTCGCCTGGTATTCAGAGCATCAACGAGTTTCTCTACAAGAGCATGCCGTTCGAGCCCGACAAGGCATTCCTGCCGATCTCGCTCGTCGCCGACATGCCGATGCTGGTGGTGCTGCATCCCAAGGTCGGCGTGAAGACGCTCGACGGTCTCATCGCCCACGCGCGCGCCAATCCCGGCACGCTCAATTTCGGATCGGCGGGCATCGGTACCACCGGCCACCTCGGACAGGCGCTGCTCACCCACGTCGCCAATATCAAGGTGACGCACATTCCCTATCGCGGGGCGGCGCCGTCGGTGACCGACTTGATCGGCGGCCGGATCGACGGCGTCGTCGACAATCCGCCGACGGTGATCGAGCACATTCGCGCCGGCACCATCATCCCGCTGGCGGTGGCGGCGAAGGAGCGGCTCGCCCTGCTGCCCGATATTCCCGCCGCGACCGAAGCCGGCCTGCCGGACTGGCAGGCCTCGTCGTGGTTCGGCGTGGTAGCGCCGGCCGGGACATCACCCGAGATCGTCAAGCGGCTGCATGCGGAGATCGCCCAGGCGGTGCAGGCGCCGTCGATGCAGCGCTTCACGTCGCAGTCCGGCGCCCGCATGGTCGGCAATACGCCGGCGGAATTCGCCAGGCTGATCGTCGACGAACGGAAGAAATGGGGCGAGATCGTCAGGGCCGCCAATATTTCGGCGGAGTAGGGCTCTTCCGACTCAAGTGTGGCTTTCACCCGGCGCCGAGGCGTGAATTGCCAGTGCGTGCACGCCTCCCTTGAGTTCACCTGAAAGTGTCTCGTTGACCATGCGATGGCGCTCGAGCCGGCTCTTCCCTTTGAAGGCCGGCGCCACGATATAAACCCTGAAATGGGTCTCGCCGCCCGGTCGGTGGCCGGCATGCCCGACGTGTTGATGGGATTCATCGACGACGTCGAGCCTTTCAGGGGCGAAAGCTGCCGTCAACTTCTTCATGATGAGATCGCGGGTTGCCATGACGTCCGCTTACCCGGAGCGGCGTGTGGCGGTCAATGCAGGAATTCGACAGCGAAGCTGACGGGAAATTGCGCAATCGCGCTTTGTCAAGTCTTGCAGGTGTCATCACAGAGCGCGCATACTTATCGGCTATGAAAAACGACTCACCCCTTTTCGACCGCATCAGGGTCAAGCCCGACAAGGATCGTCGGCTGCGCGCCCAATGCCCGGCCTGTGAATGGCCGAGCTGCACGGCGCCCGCGACCCATCGCGCGCCGAAGGGGCGTCTGCGCGAAAAAGAATATTGGCGCTTCTGCCTCGACCACGTGCGTGAGTACAACCACACCTACAATTTCTTCGCCGGCATGAGCGCCGACGACATCGCCCGCTATCAGCGCGAGGCGGTCATCGGCCATCGTCCGACCTGGAAGATGGGCATGAACGGCGGACGGCCGACGTCGCGCTCGCATTCCTCGCGCTTTCGTCCGGAATTCGGCGGCGCCGACGATCCGTTCGGCGTGTTCCAGGAGATAGGCGGTACTGCGAGCAGGCCGGAGGCGCGCGCGGTGCGCAACGCCGAGCGCAAGGCGCTCGATACGCTCGGGCTCGAAGCCGATGCCTCGCCGCAGGAAGCCAAGGCCCGGTTCAAGGCGCTGGTGAAACGTCACCATCCCGACGCCAATGGCGGCGACCGCTCGTCCGAGGACAAGCTGCGCGAGATCATCCAGGCCTACAATTATCTCAAGTCGACCGGCTTCCGCTGAGCCCGAATTAGCACGATCGCCGCGGCGGCGATCTCCAGCAGCATGCAGAGCACGAGCGAGGCGGTGTAGTCACCGGTGACGTCCCGAATGACGCCGAGCAGCCCCGGACCGGACGCGTAGGTGAACTGGCCGATCGCGGTCGACAGGCCGACCAGCATGCCGAACGACGCCGGCTCGAACTCGCGCTGAATGATCAGCGCGGGCAGCGAGATCAGGTTGCCGGCGCCCAGGCCGAACACCGCGCAGGCCACAAACAGCGCGGCGATATCCGTGGTCTGCGTCATAAGCAAGAGCGCTACGACCTGGGCCGCCAGCAACAGCGCGGTCGCGCGGCGCAGGTCGAGACGCAGCGCGAGCGCGCCCAGGACGATCCGCCCGATCACCGCCGCGATGGTCAATACCGCCACGGCCAGTCCCGCCCGAGTGCGGCCCATAGCCGGCTCGAGCAAGGGGATCTGGTGCACAAGGAAACCGACCTGGGCCGTCAGCGCCATGGCGAATGGCGCCGCCACGCTCCAGAACATGAGACTGCGCAGCGCGCCACGCCGCGTCCATTGCGCCGGTGCGGAAGCGATGCCTGTGCCCGAGCCGCCGCGCACCGGTGGCCGGCCGACCCAGATGGCGATGCTCGGGATGAGAACGGCCGCCATGATGATGGCGGCCTCGACCATGGCGCTGGCAAATCCGACGGCGGCGATCGCTATCACCAGCGCCGGCGCGATCAGGATGCCGCCGGAGCTCGCCCCGTTGAGGGCCAAGCTGATCGCGAGCGGGCGCTGACGGTCGAACCAGAGGCCGAGAATATTTGTAATGGCGCCGACATGCATTGCCGCCGATCCCACCGCCATCACCAGATAGACCGCGTAGAGCTGCCAGAGCGCGGTCACGAAAGCGATCATCATGACGGCGCTGCCGAGAAAGCACGTGCCGATCAGCAGCACCCGCCGCGGCCCCAGCCGGGCGATCGCATCGCTGATGAAGATCACCAGCGTGGCAGTGAGCAGGTAGTAGGCGGTGGCGGCGCCGGAGATCTGCGAGGCCGACCAGCCGTGCAGGCGCCGCAGCTCCACCAGATAGATGCCGTGGCTGTAGAGACCAAATCCCCAGCAGCAGGTTGCCACCACGAAGCAGACCGCCACCACCCGCCAGCCTGGGTAGCGCGGCGAAGCTTCGTCGTCGGCCACGGTCGGGGAGGGTTGGGCGGACGAAAACATGCGCATCATGCCTTGGCGGCGCAGACCTCGATCTCGAGCAGAAATTCCGGCCGCACCAGCCCCGGCGCGATCAGCAGCAGCGACGCCGGCCGCGCGCTCCCGAGATAGCGGGCGCGCACCTGCGCATAGGCGGGAATGTCGGCGGGGTGCAAGAGATATTGCGTCAGCTTGACGATGTCGTTCACCGACATGTCGGCCCGCTTCAGCATGGCGACGATATGGCTCCATGCCAGCTCGGCCTGGCCGTCGATGTCCGGCGGCACGGTGCCGTCGAGCGCGAGGCCGGGCGTGCCGGCGGTCATCAGCCAGCGCGCGTTGGCCGGGACTTCGACGGCGTCGCCGTAGGTGCCGATCTGCCGGGCGACGCCGAGGTCGTGCATCGTGTTGGTCATGATCTAGGGCTCCTGTGTGATTGGTCTGTGCAACAGCACGATCGCGGCCGCGGCCAGGTCGAGCAGCGCGCAGAGCGCCAGCGCGGCCGCATAGCCGCCGGTCATGTCGCGGATGATGCCGAGCAGGCCCGGGCCGAGCGCGTAGGTGAACTGTCCGATGGCCGTCGACAGCGCGATCAGCATGCCGAACGCCCGTGCGTCGAACTCGCGCTGGATGATGAGGGCAGGGAAGGTGATGAGATTGCCGATCGAGAAGCCGAATACGGCGCAGGCCATGAACAGCGCCGCGGGTTCCTTTGTTTGCGTCATCAGGAGCAGCGCGGCCGCCTGGCTCGCCAGCGAAACGGCTGACGCCGCGCGCTGATTGAGGCGATCGATCACCGTCCCGAGTGCCAGCCGCCCGAGGATCGACATAGCGACGGTGAGCGCGACCGCCGCCGCCGCTTGCGATCGCCCGATCGCCGGCTCCAGAAACGCGATCTGGTGCACGAGGAAGCCGACCTGCGCCAGCAACGCGAGCGCGAACGGCGCGGTCACGGTCCAGAACCTGAAGCTGCGCATCGCCATCGGCCGGGTCCAACTCGTGGTCTCGCCGCGGGCGCCCGATGCGCAATGCGTCGCTCATGCGGTTCCCGGATCCACGCCAGCGTGACCGGAATGAGGATCGCGAGCATCACGATGCCGGCGATGATCATCGCCGCTGCGAAGCCGCGCGCATGGATGAGCGCGGTGAGCGCCGGAATGATCAGGACGCCGCCGGCGCTGGCGCCGGTCAGCGCGAGGCTGATGGCGAAGCCGCGCCGGCGGTCGAACCAGAGGCCGAGAATGTTGGTGATCGCGCCGACGCTCATCGCTGCCCAGCCGAACGACATGACGAGATAGACCGCCAACAGCTGCCAGGGCGTGCGGATCATTCCGATGAGCGTGATCGACGCGCCGAAGCATCCGATGCCGAACAGGACGAACGTCCGCAGCCCGAGCCGGCGGATGGCGTCGTTGACGAACACGACCAGCAACGCGCTGAACAGGTAATAGACGGTCGTCGCGCCGGAGATCAGCGAGGCCGGCCAGCCGTTCAATCGGGCGAGCTCGCTGAGATAAATCCCGTGGCCGTAGAAACCGAAGCCCCAGCAGAAGATCGCCAGCACGAAGCAGGCGAAGGTCACGCGCCACCCGGCGTAGTGCACGGACGCCTCGTCCGCCCGGCCCGGCAGGATGTCGAATTGCACCGTCATGACTTGAACTCCGGCATCAGGGCGTTCACGCCCGTCTTCACCTAAGGTGACGGCCCCCGCACCTCGGCAACGCCTGTCTTGCCATATTGACGTCCCGATATAGTTCGGGAAATATCAAACTATGAAAGAAGGGCCCGACATCTCGATCATTGCCGCGCTGATCGGCAATCCCGCCAGCGCCAACATGCTGATGGCGCTCATGGCCGGGCCGGCGCTGACCGCGACCGAGCTTGCGCAGGAGGCGGGCCTGACGCTGTCGACGGCAAGCGGGCATCTCGCCAAGCTCGAAGCGGCGGCATTGGTCACGGTCGAGCGCCAGGGGCGGCATCGCTATTTCCGTCTCGCCGATCCCGATGTGGTGACCGCGCTCGAGGGCCTGATGCCGGTGGCGGCGCGCGCTGGTCACCTGCGCATCCGCACTGGCCCACGCGATCCAGAGTTGCGCCTTGCGCGGTCCTGCTATGACCATCTTGCAGGCGACCTGGCGGTGAAGATGCTCGATCGCTTCCTCAAGCGTCGGCTGCTGACCCGGCGCGGCGATGTCGTGCAGGTGACCGAGGGCGGCCGGCGCTTTTTCGGCCGGCACGGCATCGATCTCATGGCGCTCGAACGCAGCCGGCGCCCGCTCTGCCGGCCCTGCCTCGATTGGAGCGAGCGCCGCAGCCACTTGGGCGGAGCGCTGGGTGGGGCCCTGTTCGACTGGATCGTGGCGCAGGGCTGGGCTGCTCGCGAAAAGCGCACGCGGATCGTCCGTTTTTCCGCGGTCGGTGCGCGCAACATGACCGCGTGGTTCTCGGGATAGCCCCGGCAGCGGCGCGGGTTCGATGTTGCCGCTTTATTGATCGATAGTTATTTGAAATCGCGTGATTTTTGACCGGCGACGAGTGGCTTTCGCAGGCCAACGGCTTTCTGCTAAGTTCCCCGCCGAATCCGAAACCGCATTCAATCGACCGAAACGGGTCTCGGTCGCGTCCGAGGCCACGGAGGATCAATGACCGCCGCCACGCAACAAGAAGTCGCCAACCTCCCCGACATGAAGGTGTCGGTCCGCCAGGTCTTCGGCTTCGACAGCGACATGGAAGTACCGGCCTATTCGGAGGCGGATGAGCACGTCCCCGACATCGATACCGACTACCGCTTCGACAAGCCGACCACGCTCGCCATCCTCGCGGGCTTCGCCAAGAACCGGCGCGTCATCGTCACCGGCTATCACGGCACCGGCAAGTCGACGCACGTCGAGCAGGTCGCCGCCCGGCTCAACTGGCCGTGCGTGCGCGTCAATCTCGACAGCCACATCAGCCGTATCGATCTGATCGGCAAGGACGCCATCGTCATCCGCGACGGCATGCAGGTGACCGAGTTCCGCGACGGCATCCTGCCGTGGGCCTATCAGCACAATGTCGCGCTCTGCTTCGACGAGTACGACGCCGGCCGTCCGGACGTCATGTTCGTGATCCAGCGCGTTCTGGAGTCCTCGGGCCGGCTCACGCTGCTCGACCAGAGTCGCGTGATCAGGCCGCATCCCGCGTTCCGCCTGTTCGCCACCGCCAACACGGTCGGCCTCGGCGACACGTCCGGGCTCTATCACGGGACCCAGCAGATCAACCAGGCGCAGATGGACCGCTGGTCGATCGTCACGACGCTCAACTACCTGCCGCACGACAACGAGGTCGAGATCGTGCTCGCCAAGGCCAAGCACTATCGCACCGACCAGGGGCGCGACATCGTCAACAAGATGGTGCGCGTCGCCGACCTCACGCGCAACGCCTTCATGAACGGCGATCTCTCGACCGTAATGAGCCCGCGCACCGTGATCACCTGGGCGGAGAACGCCGACATCTTCAAGGATATCGGGTTCGCGTTCAGGCTCACCTTCGTCAACAAGTGCGACGAGCTCGAGCGGCCGATCGTGGCGGAGTTCTATCAGCGCTGCTTCGGAACCGAGCTGCCGGAATCGTCGGTGAACGTGGCGCTGAGCTGAGCCAAGGACTTTGCCCGCGCGGTTACCGCTCGGGTCAACGAAGGTCACGATGTCGTCGAACATCAAGCCGAGGGGGCCGTCGAAGGAATCCCCGACCGAGCCGTTCAAGCGGGCGGTCACGGGCTGCCTGCGCGCGATCGCGCGCAAGCCCGAGCTCGAGGTCTCGTTCGCGGCCGAGCGGCCCGGCATGGTCGGCGGCAAGGCGCGGCTGCCCGAGCCGCCGCGCAAGCTCAGCGGGCCGGAAGCGGCGATCGTGCGCGGTCACGCCGACTCGATCGCGCTCAAGCTCGCCTGTCATGACCCGATGGTGCATCGCAAGCTGGTGCCGGGCGGCCAGCAGGCGCGCGCGGTGTTCGATGCAGTCGAGCAGGCCCGCGTCGAGGCGATCGGCGCGCGCCGCATGTCCGGCGTGGCCAGCAACCTCTCGGCCATGCTCGACGATCGCTTCCACCGCGGCAAGTTTGACGAGGTCACGGACCGCGCGGATGCGCCGATCGAGGAGGCGGTGGCGCTGATCGTGCGCGAGCGGCTCACCGGCCAGGCGCCGCCGCCGGCGGCCAAGAAGGTGGTGGAGCTGTGGCGCCCGGTGATCGAGGATCGCGCCGGCCGCGATCTCGATCGGCTCGAGCGTCTCATCGAAAATCAGGCCCGTTTCGGCGACGTCATCCACGATCTGCTCGACGCGCTCGACATGGGCGAGGACCGCTCGACCGAGTCGGACGAGGAGGAAGGCGAGGAGGGCGAGCAGGACCGCCGCAAGGAGGAATCGGGCGAGGATGGCCAGGGGGCGGACTCCGAGGACACGCAGACGCGCGTCGACGAAGCCGACACCTCGGGCGAGGACATGTCGGATTCGACTGCCGAGGCCGCCGAGGCGCTCTCCGCCGAGATGGCCGACGATGCCGAGATGGGCGATTCGGAGGCGCCAGCCGAGCCGCGCCGCCCGCGCCGCCATGGCCAGAACGAGCCCCGTGGTCCTGACTACCGGCCGTTCATCACCAAGCACGACGAGACCGTGGCGGCCGAGGAGCTGTGCGAGCCCGAGGAGCTCGACCGGCTGCGCGGCTATCTCGACAAGCAGCTCTCGCACCTGCAGGGCGTGGTGGCGCGGCTCGCCAACCGTCTGCAGCGCCGGCTGATGGCGCAGCAGAATCGCGCCTGGGAGTTCGACCTCGAGGAGGGGCTGCTCGATCCGGCGCGGCTCTCGCGCATCGTGGTCGACCCGCTCCACCCGCTGTCGTTCAAGCGCGAGAAGGACACTACCTTCCGCGATACCGTGGTGACGCTGCTGCTCGACAATTCCGGCTCGATGCGCGGACGCCCGATCACGGTGGCGGCGACCTGCGCCGATATCCTCGCGCGCACGCTCGAGCGCTGCGGCGTGAAGGTCGAGATTCTCGGCTTCACCACGCGTGCCTGGAAGGGCGGCAGCTCGCGCGAAGCCTGGCTCGCCGCCGGCAAACCCGCCAATCCGGGCCGCCTCAACGACCTGCGCCACATCATCTACAAGGCGGCAGACGCGCCTTGGCGGCGCGCGCGCAAGAATCTCGGCCTGATGATGCGTGAGGGCCTGCTCAAGGAGAACATCGACGGCGAGGCGCTCGACTGGGCGCACAAGCGTCTGCTGGCGCGCAGCGAGCAGCGCAAGATCCTGATGATGATCTCCGACGGTGCGCCGGTCGACGATTCCACGCTGTCGGTCAATCCCGGCAACTACCTCGAACGTCACCTGCGCTGGGTGATCGAGGACATCGAGACACGCTCGCCGGTGGAGCTGATCGCCATCGGGATCGGACACGACGTCACGCGCTACTACCGCCGCGCGGTCACCATCGTCGATGCCGAGGAGCTGGGCGGCGCCATGACCGAGAAGCTCGCCGAACTGTTCGACGAGGAGCACCAGGTCGAGCCGCCGCGGCGCACGCGCAGGCTCAACGCGTGAGCGACCGCTCTCGACGTCGCGGTCTCGCATGGTTGAATAGACGCACGATTGCCGCGCTGCTCGTCGTCCTGCCGCTGATCACGGCCATTCCCGGTAATGCGCAGACGCAGGCGGTCGCCGATCCGCCGGTCGCGATCCAGGTCACCGCCCAGCCGATCGCTGCCTTCGACATCCGCGATCCGTCACGGCGCCAATTCGGGCTGCTCGAATTCCAGGGCGGCCTGGTGCTGCGCTCGTCCCACCGGAAATTCGGTGGCGTCTCGGCCATTCGCGTCGGCGCCGACGGAGCGCGTTTCATCGCGCTGACCGACAAGGGCTGGTGGTTCCGCGGTCGCATCGTCTACGACGGCACGCGTCCGGAAGGCATCGCCGACGCAGAGATGGCGCCGATCCTCGGCGCCGACGGCAAGCCGCTCGCCGCCGGCGACTGGTACGACACGGAATCGATCGCGGAGGACGGCGGCACGCTCTATGTCGGGATCGAGCGCGTCCACCAGATCATGCGCTTCAACTACGGCAGAGACGGCCTGCTCGCCCGCGGCCAGCCGATCGCGGTGCCGCCGGGCCTGCGCGCGCTCCCGGCCAACAAAGGGCTCGAAGCGCTGGTCTTCGTTCCGAAGGGCTTTGCGCTCGCCGGCAGCCTCATCGCGATTTCGGAACGCGGTCTCGACAAGTCCGGCAACATCCTGGCCTTCCTCATCGGCGGACCCAGCCCCGGAGGCTTCACGGTCAAGCGCAGCTCGAGCTACGACATCAGCGATGCCGCGCTGCTGCCCGGCGGGGACCTCTTGCTGCTGGAGCGCAAATTCAGCTGGACCAGCGGGCTTGCCGTGCGCATGCGGCGGGTCGCCCTGGGCGACATCAGGCCGGGAGCGGTGGTCGACGGAGTGGTGCTGTTCGAGGCCGATCTCGGCTACGAGATCGACAACATGGAAGGCTTGAGCGTCCACCGCGGCGCCGGCGGCGAGATCGTGCTGACGCTCATTTCCGACGACAATTTCTCGGTGCTTCAGCGCACGCTGCTGCTGCAGTTCACGCTCGCGGAGCCGTAATCCCGCTCGCGCATGTCCCGGAAAAGTGGGTACCGGTTTTCCGAAAAGGACATGCGCCAATCAGGATCAGGCCGCGGCGCGCTTCTTCTTGATCTGCCGCTTGAGCTCGAGCGCCCTGACGGAGAGCTCGTCGTCCTTCGCCTGCATGAGGAAGGCGTCGAGGCCGCCGCGGTGGTCGACGGTCTTGAGGGCGTTCGCTGACACGCGCAGCTTGACCGAGCGTCCGAGCGCGTCCGAGATCATGGTGACGTTGAGCAGGTTGGGCAGGAAGCGCCGCTTGGTCTTGATGTTGGAGTGGCTGACCTTGTGGCCGACCTGGGCGCCCTTGCCGGTCAATTCGCATCGCCGCGACATTGAGAAACCTCTGAATTTCCTGAACGAGTTGGCCGGATCGGGACCTGCGCAATGGGCAGGATGGCCCGTCCGCCTAACGGTTTTTTCCTAAGTCGGCGGGACCTATAGTCAGCGCGGGAAATGTCGTCAAGCCGCGCCCCCGGGCCCGGTTCGGGGGCGCCAAATCACACAATGGACTCATTCGGCGGCGAAGGGGCGAGGGGCGACGTTTCCGAACCCGCCTTGATCGGGCCAAGATGCGGGCGTCAAAAGGTTACTGGAAATCATCCGTCGCGGCGGGGTCGCGCCGCGCCGGCACGGGACACTAGCCACGGGTCCGTGATTTCAATAGTAAGTGGGTGCGCCGGCGGGATTGCGTAGCATGTGTAAAGCCGCACGATTGCATACGCAACGCAGCACAAAGGGTGCCGCGACAGGGGACTGGACGTCGTGAATTCTCACCGCCTCGCTCGTTACGCGTTTGTTCTGAGCACGGTTGCGCTCGCGCTGACGATGGCGGATGCCCGGCAGGGCCCAGGCTTTGCGCAAGGCAAGCTTGATGCCCGCTATACCGTCACCCTCGGCGGCCTGCCGATCGGCCGGGGCTCCTGGGTGATCGACATCACCGACGATCATTTCAGCGCCGCGGCGAGCGGCGCGACCGCCGGCGTGATGCGGGTGTTCGCCAGCGGCCAGGGGCAGAGTGCCGCGCGCGGGGGCGTCTCCGGCGGGCAGCTCATCCCGTCGACCTACGCCTCCAGCATCGTCACCGACCAGAAGTTCGACGAAGTGCGCATGGTGATCAGCTCCGGCACGGTGAAGGAGTTCGTCGCCGATCCGCCGAGCATTCCGAGCCCTGATCGCGTCCCCCTCACCGAAGCGCACCGGCGCGGCGTGTCCGATCCCATGACGGCGTCGCTGATGCGCGTTCCCGGCAACGGCGATACCGTGGTGCCACAGGCTTGCCAGCGCACGCTGTCGATCTTCGACGGCCGCATGCGCTACGACCTCAAGCTCGCTTTCAAGCGGCTCGATCAGGTGAGGACGGAGAAGGGCTATCAAGGCCCGGCCGTCGTCTGCGCCGTCTATTTCTCCCCGATCGCGGGGCACATTCCCGATCGCGCTGCGCTTCGGTATCTCATGGACCTGCGCGACATCGAGCTTTGGCTCGCACCGATCGCAGGCACGCGCGTGATGGTTCCCTATCGCGTCTCGGTTCCCACTCCGATCGGGGTCGGGATCATGCAGGCGACCCAGTTCGTCTCGATCCCGCAGCCGGGCAAGGCCGCCAAGACGCAGTAGCCGCGCTGCGCGGACGGATCTGGCGACGACGATCCCCGAAATTCAGCGAGCAGCACCTGTGTTAACAGACATGCGCCTCGGCGAAAGCCGTTTCGGCGGCCTTTTTACTCGATTTTGTATCGCGTTTTAGCATTGCTACGAGATGTGGCCGTGAACAAATTTCGACGGCTGCGAGTCAGCGATTCGGGCGCGATTCGTTCCAGACTCGTTCCACAGCTTAAACACAGGGCGCACGCTCCGCCGTGTCTGTCGCATTGTGGTACAATTGCTCTCAGGGGAAGGTCGGCCGAGATATTCCATCTCCGGAGCACTTTGTCCGGCGATGTGCCGGCCGACGCACGCCGGATCGAGGACCCCAAGCCCGCGCACACGCGTTCGGTTAGGCGAGAGCGTTCTTTAGCACCGCGTTCCGATGTCGCGCGGCTCGACGAACTTCCGCAGGAGTGCACAGCGGCAGGGGCAATTATCGCGCGAACTACTCGCCTACCGGGTCGAATGGGCGTTTGCCGGACATGCCGGAAGACGTTATGTTCCGTCCCCGGCGAAATGCACGCGCGGCTCGCGGCACTGCTGGAACGGATGACAAAATATGACCGCGCGGCTCGGCCTGTTATCCGCTATCCTTGCGATGTCGCCGCGCACGCCGCGGAATGATCGCTAGCATCCAGCAGCAGCAACATCAGTTATCGCCCGGTTTTCGATCGTCGATGCCCATTTCCTTCTCTTCTCCGAGCAACCGCGACTCCGGCGCCCGCGGCGCCGGCGTCACCGCCGTGCTCGGGCCGACCAATACCGGCAAGACCCATCTCGCCATCGAGCGCATGCTCGGGCATTCGTCCGGCATCATCGGGTTGCCGCTGCGGCTGTTGGCGCGCGAGGTCTACAACAAGGTCGCGGAGCGCGCCGGCGCCGACGCAGTCGCGCTCATCACCGGCGAGGAGAAAATCAAGCCGCCGAATCCGCGGTTCTGGGTGTCGACGGTCGAGGCCATGCCGCGCGACCTCGATGTCGCCTTCCTCGCCATCGACGAGGTGCAGCTCGCTGCCGATCTCGATCGCGGGCACGTGTTCACCGATCGCATCCTCAACCGCCGCGGACGCGAGGAGACGCTGGTGCTGGGCGCGCAGACCGTGCGTCCGATGGTCGAGCGGCTCTTGCCCGGCGCCCATGTCCTGACCAGGCCGCGGCTCTCGCAGCTCTCGTTCTCAGGTGAAAAGAAGATCACGCGGCTGCCGCGTCGCTCCGCCGTCGTGGCGTTCTCGGTCGAGGAGGTCTACTCGATCGCCGAGTTGATCCGTCGCCAGCGCGGCGGCGCCGCCGTGGTGCTGGGTGCGCTCTCGCCGCGCACGCGCAACGCCCAGGTCGATCTCTACCAGTCCGGCGATGTCGAATATCTGGTAGCGACCGACGCCATCGGCATGGGGCTCAACCTCGATGTCGATCACGTTGCCTTCGCATCGGATCGCAAGTTCGACGGCTACCAGTTCCGCAAGCTCAACCCGGCCGAGCTCGCGCAGATCGCCGGCCGAGCCGGCCGCGCCACCCGCAACGGCAGCTTCGGCACCACCGGGCGCTGTCCGCCGTTCGAGACCGAGTTGGCGCAGGCGCTCGAGAGCCATTCGTTCGAGCCGATCAAGATGCTGCAATGGCGCAACACCGCGCTCGACTTCTCCTCGATCGGCGCACTGCAGGCGTCGCTGGCGGAGACCCCGAAGGAAGCTGGCCTCACCCGCGCGCCGATCGCCGAGGACATCCTGGTGCTGGAGCACGCCGCGCGCGACGACGAGATCCGTGCGCTGGCGACCACGCGCGCCGCGGTCGAGCGGCTGTGGGACGTCTGCCAGGTTCCCGACTATCGCAAGATCTCGCCCGCCACCCACGCCGAGCTCGCCACCACGCTCTACGGCTTCCTCATGCGCGAGGGCACGATCCCCATCGACTGGTTCGCCCGCCGCATCGAGGAGGCCGATCACACCGACGGCGATATCGACACGCTGTCGAACCGCATTGCCCACGTTCGCACCTGGACGTTTGCCGCCAACCGTCCGGACTGGCTCGCCGATCCCGAGCACTGGCAGGGCGTCACCCGCGCGGTCGAGGACAAGCTCTCGGACGCCTTGCACGAGCGGTTGACCGAGCGTTTCGTCGATCGGCGCACCAGCGTGCTGATGCGCCGGCTGCGCGAGAACACGGTGCTCGAGACCGACATCGGCAAGACCGGCGAGGTCGTGGTCGAAGGCCACGCCATCGGGCGGCTCGACGGCTTCATGTTCACGCCGGAATCCTCGACCGCGGGCTCGGACGCCAAGGCGCTCGCCGGCGCTGCGCAGAAGGCGCTGGCGGGCGAGATCGATGCCCGCGCTACGCGGCTTGCGCACGCGGCCGACGGGCAATTCGTGCTGGCCACCGATGGAACGATCCGCTGGCTCGGCCAACCGGTCGGCCGGCTGGTCGCCGCCGAGGAGGCGCTCAAGCCGCGCGTGCGTATTATCGCCGATGGGCACCTCACCGGCGCGCCGCGTGACGGCGTGCAGGCGCGGCTCGATCTGTGGCTCAAGTCGCATATCGAGCGCTTGCTGGAGGCGCTGTTCCGCCTTGCCGCCGGCGAGGACGTCACCGGCATCGCCCGCGGGGTCGCATTCCAGCTCACCGAGGCCTTCGGCGTGCTCGATCGCGCCAAAGTCGCCGAGGAAGTGAAGGGGCTCGACCAGGCGGCGCGCGCGACACTGCGCAAATATGGCGTGCGCTTCGGCGCCTATCACATCTACGTGCCGGCGCTGCTCAAGCCGGCGCCGCGAGTCCTCGCGACGCAGCTCTGGGCGCTCAAGCATGCCGGCGCGGAAACGAAGGGGCTCGAAGCGATCGAGCAGCTCGCCGGCAGCGGCCGCACCTCGATCGCGGCCGACAAGGACATTGCCAAGTCGCTCTACCGCATCGCCGGCTATCGCGTCTGCGGCGAGCGGGCGGTGCGCGTCGATATCCTGGAACGGCTCGCCGATCTCATCCGCCCGGCACTCGCCTGGCGCGCCGGCGCGCCCGGCCCGGTGCCGCCGGGCGCCATCGACGGCTTTGGCTTCACCGTCACGGTCGGCATGACGTCGCTCGCGGGCTGCTCGGGCGAGGATTTCGCCTCGGTCCTGCGCTCGCTCGGCTATCGCATGGAAAAGCGACGCAAGCCGCCCGCGGCGCCGGAACCGGTGCCGGCACCGCTCGACGCCGCTGCTGCCGAAGCGCCGACACCGGAGGCGACCACGTCGCCGGCAGAGTCGAGCGATGCGGCTGCGCCGCCCACGCTCGCGGCCGAAGGCGAGCCGCCGGCTGCGGCCGTCATCGAAGCCGACGCGGCGGCGCCGATCGTGACGCCGTCCGAGCCGGCCGAACTGGCCGAGCCGGCTGCGCCCGCGCCGATGCCCGCCGAGCCGGCAGAGGCGGCGATCACTGCGGTTGAATCACCGACGCTCGCCGTCGCCGAGCAGGCTGAGCCGGTTGCGGAGAGCAAGGATGCCACGCCGGCGGAGCCATCGCCGCCTGAGCTGCCGGCAGCGGTCGCGGCAACGGCGGCGCCGGCGCCGGAGGACATGATCGAGGTCTGGCGGCCGGGCCGCCGCGATGATCATCCGCGCAAGCCCCGCCATGAGCGCGCCCCGCGCCAGCGCCGGCCGCAGCGGCCGGCGGCGGCCCAGCCGTCCGCCGCTCCCGATGCCGCGGCGGCGGTCAGCGCCGACGGCGCCAGCGCACCGGTGGCCGCTGTCGCCGAGGCGTCGCCCGCGTCCGAGGAGCGCGAAGGCGGTCATGAGGGCCGTCGCCGTCACGGGCGTCACGGTCGTGCGGATGGCAATGAGGGCGGCGAGCGCCGTCAGCGTGCGGATCGTCCCGACCGCGGACGGCGTCCTGACCGCAGCGATCGCGGCGACCGCCCGCAACGCGAGGACCGACCGCCACGCGGCGACCGGCCCGATCGTGCCGCGCGTGGCGACCGTCCGGATCGTGATCCGGACCTGCGGGCGAAATACATCAAAGGGCGCGGCGAGGGCAGGGACCGCCGCGACCGCCAGCCCGATCCGAACTCGCCGTTCGCCAAGCTCGCGGCGCTCAAGGAGCAGCTGGAGGCGAGCTCCAAGGAGCCGCGGTAGGGCATTGGCCGCAGAGGTGGAGACCGGTTTTCCGCAGAGAATGTGACCGGCGCCGGATCAGCTTTGGATCGTCAACGCATCGACAAATGGCTGTGGCACGCGCGGGTGGTGCGCACGCGCCAGGCGGCAGCCTCGCTTGCCGCATCCGGTCATGTGCGCGTCAACGGCCAGCGTGTCGAGGCGCCAAGCCGCGCGGTGCGCCCGGGCGACGTGGTGACGGTGGCGCTCGATCGTGCCGTGCGTGTGCTCAAGGTCTGCGGCTTTGCCGAACGCCGCGGCTCGGCCGACGACGCCCGCGCGCTGTGCGAGGACCTCGAGCCCCGGCCCGGACGGCCGGACGAGCACGCGCCGCCGCCGCCGGCCGCGCGCGAGGCGGGCGCCGGCCGCCCGACCAAGCATGACCGGCGCGCCATCCGGCGCTTCACCGGAGAAGACGACATCTGAAGCGCAGTCAGAAGCGGCGCAGCCGAGCCATCGCGTAGGAATCGACGAACGCGCCGTCGCGGAAAGCGTCGGCCCGTCGCGCCTGTTGGGAAGATGACGGCACGTCAATTCAGCGCGCGAAGTCCTCCACCGGCCCGCCGAAGCGGGTCATGGTCTGGCGGACGAGGTGCACGGTGCCGTTCATGGCGCGCCCGATATCACGGCTGCCGTGGGTTGCAAATGAGATTGCGCTCGTCGGCTGGTAGGAGTTGCAAAAAAGACGCCGCGGTGCGGGTGGTGAAATGGCATGCGCCACGCCAACTCTTGCTTGCCATGGACGCTTGCGCTACTCAGCCCACGCCTCCGGAGAGTTTAGGAATGACTTACGTCGTCGTCGAAAGTTGCATTAAGTGCAAATACATGGACTGCGTCGAGGTGTGCCCCGTGGATTGCTTCTACGAGGGTGAGAACATGCTCGTCATCCATCCCGACGAATGCATCGATTGCGGGGTTTGCGAGCCGGAATGCCCGGTTGACGCGATCAAGCCCGATACCGAGCCGGCGCTGGAGAAGTTCCTGAAACTGAACGCGGATTTCGCAAAGATCTGGCCCAATATCACGACCAAGAAAGAGCCGCCGGCGGACGGCAAGGAATGGGAGGATGTGCCCAACAAGCTCGAGCAGCATTTCTCCGCCAACCCTGGAACTGGGGATTAAGGGTTTTCGTTAACCAACAGTGATGAAAATGTAATGCCGAAATGGCCGAAATCGGCCTTTTATTGCGCCGTAAGGCTTTGATTTCTGCCAAAAATGTGATATATATCTTGAAAATGAGCAAAACGCCCCGACCCGAGCCGCTCCCCCGTGGGGGAGCATTATTTTTCGGGTCGTTTCCGAGGAACCGTCAACTAGGGACGTGAGATCCACGCAAACCGCCGTGGCAGGAAAAACGCGCCATCGGTCGAAGAAAGCCACCGCCTTGACCCGGCGGACGAAAAAGACCTCAACCGGCGACCGCCGGAGGGCATCGCAGGCTCCCCGCGCGGCGACGCGTCGTGGAACCCCCGTGGCCAAGACACCCGTCCGCCGCAAGCCGGACGAAGGAGCTCCCCCTGGAATGAGCAGCAAGAAGACGACCCAGCGCCAAGGTTTCAAGACCAACGAGTTCATCGTCTATCCGTCCCACGGCGTAGGCCAGATCGTGGCGATCGAGGAACAAGAGGTCGCGGGCGCCAAGCTCGAGCTCTTCGTCATCAACTTCGTCAAGGACAAGATGACGCTGCGGGTCCCGACCGCGAAGATCGTGTCCGTCGGCATGCGCAAGCTGGCCGAGCCGCCGCTGGTCAAGCGGGCGATAGAGACGCTCAAGGGCCGTGCCCGTGTCAAGCGCACCATGTGGTCGCGCCGCGCGCAGGAGTACGAGGCCAAGATCAATTCGGGCGACATCGTCGCGATCGCCGAGGTGGTGCGCGACCTGTTCCGCTCGGACACGCAGCCGGAGCAGTCCTATTCCGAGCGGCAGCTCTATGAGGCTGCGCTCGATCGCCTCTCGCGCGAGATCTCGGCGGTGCAGCGCATCACCGAGACCGAAGCGGTCAAGGAGATCGAGGCCGCGCTCGCCAAGGGACCCCGCCGTGGTCCTAAGCCGACCGAAGGCGAGCCGGAAGGCGACGACGAGGTGGTAGAGGAAGAGGCGGCGTAAGCCGTTACCGTTCTCTCCAACGTATTTCGAAAGCCCTGCGGAAACGCCGGGCTTTTTTGTGTCATTTCCATACCTCCGGCCGCCGGCACACGGTGCGAGCAGTAACCCTCTCACAGCAAAGGGGAAAAGTTCCGGGGAATGTTGCGGTATAGCCATAATTACGCTCGGTTTCTACAGAGGATGGAGACCATCGGGGACTATGGCGTGGGGAGACATGCGGTCGGGGCAGGCTAGGCGTTCGGGGACAATTCAACCAACTGCGAGAATTCCGACTAAGCGCCGCTCCGTCCGTCGACGGACGAGCAACGGCCTAGTCGTGTGCTTGGCCATCCTGGGACTGGCCGGCATAGGCGGCCTCGCGGCCGGCGTGTCGGCCCGGACCGGCTTGATGCCGGGATCGTCGGGCGGCTCCAGCATCGTCGCTGCCACCTTTGCCGACCTGCCGGCATCCGACATCGTCAATCTCCGCTTTCCGAACGACTGGACCGAGTCCGCCGCGCTCGCCGACGAGACTCCCAAGGTGCTGGCATTCGCCGGTGACGGCGGCACCTTCACGCTGTTCAGCCCGCGGCCGCTCTATCCCATCCCGGACGCCAATGCGCCGACGGCCTACGCGCCAGCAGCCGAGGCGCCGGTGGCGCCCCCCTGGGCCGAGGCGCCGGTGGGCGAGGCCGCAAAAGCGAAGCCGGTGGGGCAGCCCAAGATTGCGCTCGCGTCAGCCTCCAGCAAGCCGGTCACGTTGTCCTCCAAGCCGGCGGGGCGCCCGAACGCTGTGCTCAACGATTCGCAGATCGCCAGTATCAAGAAGCGGCTCAACCTGAGGCCGGATCAGGAGCGCTATTGGCCCGCGGTCGAGGCCGAGCTGCGCAAGATGGAATACAAGAAGGACAAGACGCCGGGCACGCGCACGGCGCAGATCGACATGACCAAGGTTGACGTCGAGGGGCTCAAGTCCGCGGGATTCCCGCTGGTGATGAGCTTCAACGACGAGCAGCGCCGCGAGCTCAAGTCGCTTGCCCATCTGCTCGGGCTCGAAAGCGTGATGTCGAGCCTCTGATCTTCGCGCATCGTACGGTTACGAAAGCCCGGCCATCGTGCCGGGCTTTTTGCTTGTGCAACCGCTCGACCGGCGTCGGCTAGTGCGGCGGATTTGACGCTCCTACCAGTGTTGCTGCGAGTCCTTCGTTGGAACGTCAAATCCAAAGCCACACTAGAATCATAAAGTTGCCAGTGTCCCTTTGGATCCGACGTTCGTAAAGGTGCCTGCTCCAAAAGGATACGAACGTCGGAACCGGGACACCGGTATCCCCGCGCATTCGAAGCGGGCTACAATTCCCGCCGATCGGCCATAGAACAAGAAGGAGACGGACAATGGAGATGAGCGTCAAGGTGGGCGCGGCCGGCGGCACTCAGCAGCCGAAAGCCGAACCGCGGACGATCGCCCGCGGCGCCAATTCAAGCGACCTCGACGCCTGGCTGGAGAAGGTCGAAGCGCTGGGCGAGCTCAAGCGCATCACCGCCGAGGTCGACCCCGATCTCGAAGCCGCCACCATCACCTATCTCGTCGGCAGCGAGAAGTCGCCCGCGCTGCTGTTCGAGAACATCAAGGGCCATCCCGGCCACAAGGCGCTCTACAACATGATCGGCTGCAATCTCTCGCGGTTCTGCCTGATGATCGGCGAGCAGCCCGTCGACCATCCGCTCAAGGCGGTGCAGATCCTGCAGCAGAAGCTCGGACGCAAGATGCCGCCCAAGGAGGTGCCGGCGGCGCAGGCGATCTGCAACCAGAACATCGTCGAGGGCGACAACATCGACATCCGCATCTTTCCGGCGCAGCGGATGTGGCCGCTCGACGGCGGCATGTATCTCGGCACCGGCGACGCAGTCGTCACCAAGTGTCCGGAGACCGGCCGCATCAATGTCGGCACCTACCGCATGATGATCAAGGGGCCGCGCGAGGTCGGCGTCTATACGTCGCCCGGCAAGGACGCCACCATCGACCGCGAGAAGTGGTGGAAGCTCGGCAAGCCGATGCCGATCGCCGCCGCCTATGGCATCGATCCGCTGCTGTTCCTGGTGGCCGCCACCAGCCTGCCGAAGACCGAATGCGAGTACGACTATTACTCCGGAATCAACGGCGCTCCGATCGAGGTCTTCACCAGCGATCTCACGGGTCTGCCGCTGCCGGCGCGGGCGGAAATCGTGCTCGAAGGCTTCCTCTATCCCGACGAGACCTTCGCCGAAGGGCCATTCGGCGAGTTCACCGGCTATTACGGGCGGCCGAGCGGTGCTACGCCCTATATGCGGGTCGAACGCGTGCGGTATCGCGACAATCCGACCCTGACCTGCGCGCTGATGGCGGACGGCGCCGCCAACGAGGCCGGGCTGTTCTGGGCGGCGCTGCGCTCCGCCGGCATCTGGGCCGATCTGCAGAAGCTCGGTGTACCGGGCATTCAGGGCGTCTGGTCGATCCCGGAAGCGGCCGGGTGGGGCATCACCGTGGTCTCGATCAAGCAGATGTATGCCGGGCACGCGCCACAGGTGATGGCGCTCGCCGCGCAATGCACCGCCGGCGCCTATTTCGGCAAATACGTGATCGTGGTCGATGAGGACGTCGATCCGACCAACGTCAACCAGGTGCTGTGGGCGATGGCGACGCGCTCACGCCCGGCGCAGTCGATCGACATCCTGCGCGAGACCTGGAGCACCTACCTCGATCCGA
>Ga0126382_10000047_pt1 | contig 35506 bp, 34 predicted proteins | sample PanSoiMetPlot_30_FD_92548 | JGI IMG/M metagenome (GOLD analysis project Ga0126382, IMG submission 92548) | Tropical forest soil microbial communities from Panama - MetaG Plot_30 | ecosystem: Environmental > Terrestrial > Soil > Tropical forest > Bulk soil | place: Panama | collected 2016-02-17
GACGAGCCGGCGTTCACCCAGCCGCTGATGTACAAGGCGATCCGCAACCATCCCACAACCAGCGAGATCTACGGCAAGAAGCTCATCGCCGAGAACGTCGTCACCGACGGCGAAGTCGAGAAGATGCGCGCCGACTGGCGCGCGCGGCTCGATGCCGAGCTCGAGGCCAGCCAGGGCTACAAGCCCAACAGCGCCGACTGGCTCGACGGCCGCTGGGCCGGCATGAAGGCGGCGCGCGACGCCGATGACCCGCGCCGCGGCAAGACCGGCGTGGCGTTGAGCGCGCTGAAAGCGATCGGCGACAAGATCACCGTGATCCCGCAGGGCTTCCACGCCCACCGCACCATCCAGCGCTTCCTGGAGAACCGCCGCCACGCGATCGAGACCGGGGCGGGCATCGACTGGGCCACAGGCGAGGCGCTGGCGTTCTGCTCGCTGCTGATGGAGGGCCACCCGGTGCGGCTCTCGGGCCAGGACAGCGAGCGCGGCACCTTCTCGCAGCGTCATTCCGTGCTGGTCGATCAGGAGAACGAAGACCGCTACACCCCGTTCAACCACCTGGGCGACCGGCCCGACGGCAAGCCGCAGGCCCGCTTCGAGGTTGTCAACTCGATGCTCTCGGAGGAGGCCGTGCTCGGCTTCGAATACGGCTATACGCTGGCCGAGCCCAATGCGCTGACTCTGTGGGAGGCGCAGTTCGGCGACTTCGCCAATGGCGCGCAGGTCGTGTTCGATCAGTTCATCTCCTCGGGCGAACGCAAGTGGCTGCGCATGTCCGGCCTGGTCTGCCTGCTCCCGCACGGCTACGAAGGGCAGGGGCCGGAGCACTCCTCGGCGCGGCTCGAGCGCTATCTGCAGATGTGCGCCGAGGACAACATGCAGGTCGCGAACTGCACCACGCCGGCCAACTACTTCCACATCCTGCGCCGGCAGCTTCACCGCGACATCAGGAAGCCGCTGATTCTGATGACGCCGAAGAGCCTGCTTCGTCACAAGCGCGCGGTGTCGCGGCTCGAGGAGATGGGGCCGGACACCACGTTCCACCGCCTGCTCTGGGACGATGCGCAGCTGCTGCCGGACGAGAAGATCAAGCTCGTCCCCGACAACAAGATCCGCCGCGTGGTGATGTGCTCGGGCAAGGTCTATTACGATCTCTACGAGGAGCGCGAGAAACGCGGCATCGACGACATCTACCTGCTGCGGGTCGAGCAGCTCTATCCGGTGCCGTTGAAGGCGCTGGTGCAGGAACTCGGCCGCTTCAAGAAGGCCGAGTTCACGTGGTGCCAGGAGGAGCCGCGCAACATGGGCGCGTTCAACTTCCTGGAGCCGTATCTGGAATGGGTGCTCGAGCAGATCGGCGCCAAAGACAAGCGGCCGGCCTATGCCGGGCGCGCCGCGTCGGCGGCGACCGCCACCGGCCAGATGGCGCAGCACCTCAAGCAGCTCAAGGCGCTGCTCGACGAGGCGCTGGGATAAGGCCGGTCAGGGAACACCGACATGACTGAAATTCGCGTCCCCACCCTCGGTGAATCCGTGACCGAGGCGACCATCGGCAAGTGGTTCAAGAAGCCGGGCGATCCGGTCGCGGTAGACGAGCCGCTGGTCGAGCTTGAGACCGACAAGGTCACGATCGAGGTGCCGGCGCCCGCCGCCGGCGTGCTCGGCGAGATCGCCGCCAAGGACGGCGAGACCGTCGCGGTCGGCGCCCTGCTCGGCCAGATCAAGGACGGCGCCGCTGCACCCGCGGCGGCGAAAGCGCCTGCGCCAGCGGCCGAGAAGCCGGCGCCGTCACCAGCACCTGCACCCGCCCCCGCGAAGGCGCCCGCCGCCGACATGCCGCTCGCACCGTCGGTGCGCAAGCTCTCCGCCGAGAGCGGGGTCGATGCTTCGACCGTCCCCGGCTCCGGCAAGGACGGCCGCGTCACCAAGGGCGACATGCTGGCGGCGATCGAGCGCGCCGCGGCGGCGCCGACGCCGGTTGCCCAGCCCGCCGCCGCCGTGCAGGTGCGCGCGCCCTCGCCCGCCGATGATGCCGCGCGCGAGGAGCGCGTGAAGATGACGCGGCTGCGCGCCACCATCGCGCGCCGACTCAAGGAGGCGCAGAACACAGCCGCCATGCTCACGACCTTCAACGAGGTGGACATGAGCGCCGTGATGCATCTGCGCGGCCAGTACAAGGATCTGTTCGAGAAGAAGCACGGTGTGAAGCTCGGCTTCATGGGCTTCTTCGTGAAGGCTTGCGTGCAGGCGCTGAAGGAGATTCCCGCCGTCAACGCCGAGATCGACGGCGGCGACATCATCTACAAGAACTACTACCACATCGGCATCGCGGTCGGCACCGACAAGGGCCTGGTCGTTCCGGTGGTGCGCGACTGCGATCAGAAATCGCTGGCGCAGATCGAGAAGGAGATCGCCGGCTACGGCCGCCGGGCGCGCGAGGGCGCGCTCAAGATCGAGGAGATGCAGGGCGGCACCTTCACCATCACCAACGGCGGCGTCTACGGCTCGCTGATGTCGACGCCGATCCTGAACGCGCCGCAGTCGGGCATCCTCGGCATGCACAAGATCCAGGAGCGGCCGATGGTGGTCGCCGGCAAGATCGAGCCGCGGCCGATGATGTATCTCGCGCTCAGCTACGACCACCGCATCGTCGACGGCCGCGAGGCGGTGACGTTCCTGGTGCGGGTGAAAGAGGTGCTGGAGGATCCGGCCCGGCTGGTGGTGGACCTGTAACTCATGCCCTACGATCTCGTCGTCATCGGTTCCGGCCCCGGCGGCTATGTCTGCGCCATCCGCGCGGCACAGCTCGGCTTGAAGGTGGCCGTGGTGGAGAAGGACAAGACCTTCGGCGGCACCTGCCTCAATATCGGCTGCATCCCGTCGAAGGCGTTGCTGCATGCCTCCGAGCAGTTCGAGGAGGCCGGCCACGCGCTCGAGAAGATGGGCATCAAGGTCGGCACGCCCAAGCTCGATCTCGCCGCCATGATGAAATTCAAGGACGAGGGCGTCGACGGCAACGTCAAGGGCGTCGCCTTCCTGTTCAAGAAGAACAAGATCGACAGCTTTCAGGGCATCGGCCGCGTCGCCGCGCCCGGCAAGGTCGAGGTGAAGTCGGGCAACGGCAAGAGCGAGACGCTGGATGCCAAGGCGATCGTCATTGCCACCGGATCGGACGTGGCGCGCTTGCGCGGCATCGAAATCGACGAGAAGCGCATCGTGTCGTCCACAGGCGCGCTCAAGCTGGACAAGGTGCCGGAACGCCTGCTGGTGATCGGCGCCGGCGTGATCGGGCTCGAGCTCGGCTCAGTGTGGCGGCGCTTGGGCGCACAGGTCACCGTGGTCGAGTTCCTGGACCGCATCCTGCCCGGAATCGACAACGAGGTCGCGCGCCAATCGCAGCGATTGCTTGAGAAGCAGGGCATCAAGTTCAAGCTGGCCTCGAAGGTGACCGGCGTCGATGCGGTGGGCAAGAAGCTCAAGGCCTCGATCGAGCCTGCTTCGGGTGGCGCGGTGGAGACGATCGACGCCGACGTCGTGCTGGTCTCGGTCGGCCGTGTGCCCTTCACCGAGGGGCTCGGGCTCGAAGAGGCCGGCGTGAAGAAGGACAACAAGGGCCGCGTCATCGTCGATGCGCGCTACGCCACGAACGTGCCGGGCATCTACGCGATCGGCGACGTGATCGCCGGGCCGATGCTCGCGCACAAGGCCGAGGACGAGGGCGTCGCGGTGGCCGAGGTCCTCGCCGGCCAGGCCGGGCACGTGAACTACGACGTGATCCCGAACGTGGTCTACACCTTTCCGGAGATCGCCTCGGTCGGCAAGAGCGAGGAGGAGCTCAAGGACGCCGGCGTCGCCTACAACGCTGGTAAGTTTCCCTTCACCGCCAATGGCCGCGCCAAGGCCAACCAGCAGACCGACGGCTTCGTGAAGATTCTTGCCGACGCGAAATCCGATCGTGTGCTCGGCGTGCACATCGTCGGCTCCGATGCCGGCAACATGATCGCGGAGGCGGCGGTCGCGATGGAGTTCGGCGCGGCGTCCGAGGATATCGCCCGCACCTGCCACGCCCATCCGACGCTGCCCGAGGCGGTGAAGGAGGCGGCGCTCGCCGTCAACAAGCGCGCTATTCACATGTAAGCGCGCGGCGGCCGCGCTTACTGCGGCGTGGCAACGCTACTTCGACTTCTTCGGTGACGGCGCAAAATACGCCAGCGACGCAGTCGTCGGGGCAACCGATACGCGCGCCCCCGCATTCGGCGAAATCGGCTCCAGATATGCATTGAGGGCAAACAGGCCGACGGTCAAAGCAGTGCCGACCGTGATGAAATAGCGAAAAAGCGGCATGACATCCGTCTCAAGATGCACCCCGCCCGTCAGCGATTCCCTACGCGCATACTACCCGCCTCGATGGTAGAAAGGAAGGCGGACCTACAAAATGTTGACTATAGCCGTTCGCTATCGACATCCCTTAGATTGATCTTATTTTCAGCGCCGCCTTGCCCTAGGTAAGAAGCATGCGCCGCCTGCTCCGCCCGCTGCTGGTCCTGCTCGCGCTTGTGTTCCTGTTCGAGGCGTGGCTGTGGACGCATCTGGCGCCAATCGTCGCCTGGGTGGTGGCGCGCATTCCGCTGCGTGCGATCAAGGCGAGCGTCGCGGCGTGGATCGAGCGGCTGCCGCCAGCGGCCACGCTGGTCGTGTTCCTCGTGCCGGTCGTGCTGCTCTTGCCGCTCAAGTTCCTCGGTCTCTGGATGCTGGCGCACGGCTACTGGCTGGGCTCGCTCGCGGTGCTCGCGCTCGCCAAGGCGGTGAGCCTTGGCGTCACCGCCTTCATCTTCGACCTGACGCGGCCGAAGCTGCTGCAACTCGTCTGGTTCCGCCGGCTGTACGAGCGCGTGATGGTGTGGCTCATCTGGGCGCACGAGCTGGTCGACCCGATCAAACGCCGGCTCGAGACTACCTTGCGCATGTTCTCGCCCAAACGCGCGAGCCGCACGCTGCGGCTGCTCGCGCGCATTCGTCGCCGCATGCAGGCGCCGGACCCCGCGGAGTGACGGGTGTCAGTGAGTGCCGCTGGCCTTGAACAGGTGCTCGAGCCAATGGATCGCGTCATGCGGCGCATTCGGTGCGAACAGGCCGAAGGCCGTGAACATCAAGCCGATGAGGCCGACCCCGATCGCAGCCCAGACCAGCGCCACCATGCCGGTAATGACCGCGGCTGACGCTAGCACGATCCCGATCTGAAAGGCGGCCGATCCGAACTCGTAATTGTGATAGCGCGCCAGATGGGTGTCGCGCTCGTGCTCATATTTCTCGGCCTGTGCCCGCAATTCCTTGCGGCCGTCCTTCTCCTGCGGGTCGGACTCGTAGCGCGCGACCGTCTTCATCCAGTCGTCGGCCTGCTTGAGCATCGCCGCCTTCTTGGTTTCGTCGGTCACCGAGGCGGCCTCGACCTGCAACCCCTGCGCAGCGGTGCGCAGCGTGGTCTGCCGTATGGTCTTGGCCTGGAAGAAGTTCCAGGTATCCGAGGCCTTGATGTTGAACGAGATGCCTTCGGTCTGCGACGCCTTGCCCAGCGTCTCGGAGAAGGCCAGGAACAACGCAATCACGGAGATGAGCAGCGCGATCTTCTTGTTCATGTTGTCGGCAAGCCCCTTGCCCTTGCCGCCGCCGTGACCGTGCTCTTCGTGCTCGATCTGATGCTCGACCTCGTGCTGGACCGCGTGCACGCCGTGACTCATGACCATCCTCCCTGGCTTGGCTGAGACGACGATGTAGCGAACCCCCCGGCTTTCGCAAGGGGGCCGAACCGGGCACACATTTCGGCGCGGATGCGGGCCGCCGCGCGTGTCATATGCTCGTCATGACATCCGGATGGGCGGTATCGCGCTCAGTGCAGCAGGCCGCGCTCGCGCAGCAGCTTGAGGAAGGTCTCCTGCGTTTCCGCCGTCATGGATTGCATGCGCGGCAGCACGGTGGCGAATGCTTCCGGCAATATGGTGGGCATCGCCCGCAGCATCTTCGCGCCGGTTGGGCTGCTGTAGAAGGCTGCGAGCACCCGCATGTCTTCGGCGGTGAGATGGCGCGCGTAGATCGCCGGGACGTCCTTCACGATCTCGGACAGGCGGGCAAGGCGGATGCGCTCAAACTCCCGCCGCAACTCCGCGAGGGTGGCGGCATCGATGCTCGGCTTCTGCGCGCGTAAGGCGTTTTCGATCCCGGGCCACGCGGTTTCCACGGCCTGCGCGTTGAGTGCAACGAAACCGTGGGCAAACAACTGCGTGAACAAGGCCTGCGCCGCCTCCATCGTCTCGGCGGAAGCCGCGTTTTGAGCACGCACGGCGGTGGGCAAAAAATTTGCCGCCGTCAGGGCGGCGGCGAAAACAGAAATGTACAGGCGTCGCATGTGGCATCTCCGGGCGTAATCGCCCGCGAAACTATCATGCCGTCGATGTCCTGCAATGGTCCTGCTGCGAGCGCGGAAGCTCGCGCTCACGCCCGCGGGTGGGTGGCGCGATAGACCTCGAGCAGCCGTTCGGTATCCACCGCGGTGTAGATCTGCGTGGTCGACAGGGAGGCGTGGCCGAGCAGCTCCTGGATCGCGCGCAGGTCGCCGCCGCGCACCAGAAGATGCGTCGCGAACGAATGGCGCAGCGCGTGCGGCGTCGCGGTCTCGGGCAGGCCGAGCGCGCCGCGCAGCCGCGCCATCGCGAGCTGCACTATACGTGGCGAAAGCGGACCGCCCTTGGCGCCGACGAACAGCGGCCCGTCGGCGGGAAGATCGTAAGGGCAGAGCGCGACGTATTCGGCGACGAGGTTGAGGACCTGCGGCAGCACCGGCACCATGCGCGCCTTGTTGCCCTTGCCCGTCACCGTGACGGCGTCGCCGCGTCCGGGCGCGGGGATGTCCTTGCGGGTGAGGCCGAGCGCCTCGGAGATGCGCAGGCCCGAGCCGTAGAGCAGGGCGAGCACGGCGGCGTCGCGGGCGAGAATCCAGGGCTCGCGCTCCTCGCCGGCGCGCAGGTCGGTGTCGGCGATGCGCTTGGCGGTTGCGATGGTGAGCGGTTTCGGCAAAGTCTTTGCGAGCTTCGGCGCGCGCACCGCGCCGAGCGCGCCGACCTTGCCTTTGCCGTTGCGTTCGAGGAACCTCGCAAACGAGCGCGCGCCCGCCAGCATGCGCATCAACGACCGGCTGCTGATGTCGTCGGCGCGCCGCGCCGCCATGAAGGCGCGCACGTCGAGCGGCTTGAGCTGCGCCAACGCCTTGAGCGTCACCCGGCGGCCGAGATGCTCGCAGAGGAAAGCGAGGAACTGGCGGACGTCGCGCCCATAGGCCTCGACCGTCTTCGGCGACATCCGCCGTTCGGCGGAGAGGTATTCGAGCCAGCGCACGAGCTCGGCCGCCATATCGCCGGCGGCAGAAGGCAGATCGGGCTCGTTCGGCTTCTTCGGCATCGGGACCGGAAAACAGAGTGGGTGTTTTGTGAACGATACTCCCGCTTTCTTACGCTTTAGCTAAACGTTTGCCGTTACTCCGGATAGCGCCGTAGCGGCTCCGGCATGTTCGCCGGTAGCGCGGTCCGCGTGGCGTTCATGACAATGGCCAGGAAATTGTAATAGCCGATCACGCCCAGCAGATCGATCACGCCCTGCTCCCCGAACTTGGCCGCAGCGCGGGCATAGGTCGTGTCGCTGACGCGCCTGAGACGGAGGATCTCGGTCGCCATGTCGTAGGCGATCTCCTCGTCCTCGGCCAAACCGGCGGGCCGCCGGCCGTCCGCGATGGCATCGGCGATCTCGCGGCGAAGGCCGGCCTTCAGCGCGGCCGGATAGTGCGCCTGCCATTCGTATTGCTGCGTCCATTCCCGCGCCGTGATGATGATCACCATCTCGTTGATGCGCGGTTCCAGCACGCTCTTGAAGCGCAGATAGTCGCCCATGGCTTTCGCGCGCAGCATCACTTCCGGGCTGCGAATCAGCGGCACGAACGGTCCCCGGATCTGGTAACCACGGCCCTCGGCGAAGGTCTCCGCGGCCTTCTTCTGGGCCTCGGTGAGCTTGTCCGCGGGGATCGGCGGCATCCGGTCCTGTGCCTGGAGTGGCGAAACGAGGACAACGGACATCGCGACGAGGATAGCAGCGCGCGCCATATCCATGGGTTCCTCCGATGTTTTTGTGCGCGATCGAGCTTAGGCTATCGTAAGGCCCGTTTCGAGCGAATCGATCGTCGTCATGCGTCCCAAGACATTGCCTTTATCACCGGCCGCCGCAACGTTCGTTGACGTCCTGGTACCGGTCGCGCTCGATCACACCTATTCCTATCGGGTGCCGGCCGATCTCCATCTTGCCCCGGGAGACTTGGTCTCTGTCCCCTTGGGCGCGCGCGAGGCGACCGGCGTGGTCTGGGCCGACGACGTCGAGGTCAGGCCCGGTCTGCACAACCGCATGAAGGACGTTGGGGAGAAGCTCGACGTTCCGCCGCTCAAGGCGGAATTGCGCAACTTCGTGGACTGGATGTCGGGCTATACGCTGGTGCCGCGCGGCATGGTGCTGCGCATGGCGCTGCGCATGGGCGAGCATCTCGGACCGGCGCGCGAGCGCGTCGGCGTGCGGCTCGCCGGGCCGGCGCCCAAGCGGATGACCGCCGCCCGGGGGCGGGTGCTGGCGCTGCTGGCCGATGGGCTGGCGCGCGGTAAGGGCGAGGTCGTGCACGAGGCCGGTGTTTCGGCCGGCGTCATCGACGGGCTGGTCGACGAGGGCGCGCTGGAAAGCTTGGTGCTGCCGCCGGAGCCGGTGGCGCGCGCCCCCGATCCCGATTTTGCGTCGCCCGACTTCACCCGGGCGCAGCGCGCGGCGGCCGATGCCCTGCGCGCGAGCGTGGCCGAGGGCGGCTACGGCGTCACGCTGATCGACGGCGTTACCGGCTCGGGCAAGACCCAGGTCTATTTCGAGGCGGTGAGCGAGGTCATCCGTCGCGGCAAGCAAGCGCTGGTGCTGCTGCCCGAGATTGCGCTCACCACGCAGTTCCTCGACCGCTTCGCCGAGCGCTTCGGCGTGCGGCCGGCCGAGTGGCATTCCCAGCTTTCGCCGCGCCTGCGCGCGCGCACCTGGGCCGGCGTCGCCGCTGGCGAGGTGAGCGTGATCGTGGGCGCGCGCTCGGCGCTGTTCCTGCCCTATGCCGCGCTTGGGCTCATCATCGTCGATGAGGAGCACGATCCCGCCTACAAGCAGGAGGACGGCGCGCGCTACAACGCCCGCGACATGGCGGTGGTGCGCGCCCGCTCGGCCGACATACCGATCGTGCTGGTGTCGGCCACGCCCGCGGTCGAGACCGAGGTGAATGCGCGGCGCGGGCGCTACGCTCGCCTGCACCTGCCGGAGCGCTTCGGCGGGGCGCATCTGCCCGGCATCGAGCCCATAGACCTTCGCGCGGAAGGCCCGCCGCGCGGACGTTTCATCGCGCCGCGGCTCGCCGAGGCGGTCAAGACCGCGATCGAGCGCGGCGAGCAGGCGCTGCTCTTTCTCAATCGCCGCGGCTTTGCGCCGCTCACGCTTTGCCGGCAATGCGGGTTTCGGCTCGCCTGTCCGAATTGCGATGCCTGGCTGGTCGATCACCGTTTCCGTCGGCGGCTGGTCTGCCACCATTGCGGCTTCTCGATGCCGCCGCCGGCGCAGTGCCCGCAATGCCAGGCGACGGAGTCGTTCGTCGCTGTCGGCCCCGGCGTCGAGCGGCTGGAGCAGGAGGCGGTGGAGCTGTTTCCCGAGAGCCGCATCCTGGTGCTCTCGAGCGACCTCGTCGAATCGGTGGAGCGGCTGCGCGCGGAGCTCGACGACGTCGCCGAAGGCCGCTTCGACATCATCATCGGCACGCAGCTTGTCGCCAAGGGGCACCATTTTCCCAAGCTCAATCTCGTGGGCGTGGTCGACGCCGATCTCGGCCTTGCCAACGGCGATCCGCGCGCGGCCGAGCGCACCTTTCAATTGCTGCATCAGGTGATCGGCCGAGCGGGGCGCGAGGAAGGCCGCGGCATCGGCTATCTGCAGACCCACCAGCCCGAGCACCCGGTGATGCGGGCGCTGATCGCCGCCGACCGCGATGCGTTCTATTCGAGTGAGATCGAGCTGCGGGAGAAGACGCAGTACCCGCCGTTCGGACGGCTCGCGAGCCTGCTGGTCTCGGCCGGTGAGCGGCCGGCGGCCGAAGGCTTCGCCCGCCGTCTCGCCGCCGCGGCGCCACGCACCGCCGAGGTGCGCGTGCTCGGGCCGGCGGAAGCGCCGCTCGCCGTCGTGCGCGGGCGTCACCGCTTCCGGCTACTGGTGAAGTCCGCGCGCGGCTTCGACCTATCCGCCTACCTGCGCGAATGGCTCGCCGCCGCACCCAAGCCCAAGGGCAACATCAAGCTCGAGGTCGACGTCGACCCGCAGAGCTTTTTGTGACGCCGGGAGCGGCGCTACTTCCGCATGCATAGTCCGACGATGGCGCCACCCTCGCACTTGGCGGAACGCCCCTCGCTGACGCTCGGCGTCCCGCTGCCGCTGCACAGCGCCGACACCAGCACCTCGCCGTCGTTGCATGCAATGGCGGCTGCGTCCTGAACCAGCCGTAGGTTGGCGGCGCCGGCGGGCCCAGCGGCTCCAGGTGGTCCCGCGGGTCCCGCAGCGCCGGCCGAGCCAGGCTCGCCACGATCGCCCTTGGGGCCTTGGGCGCCGGCGGGCCCCTGTTGCCCGACCGCGCCGGCCGGGCCGATTGCGCCAATTGCACCGACCGCGCCTGCTGGTCCCTGCGCACCGGCGGGTCCCCGCGCGCCCACCGGACCTTCCGCTCCGGCCGGACCGGCGGGCCCTCGCGGGCCCTCGAAGCAGCCGGTCAACAGCAGCGCTGCCGCGCAGGCGACGAGCAGTCTGGCTTTTCTCATGATGATTGCCTCCCAGGTAGGTCTCATGAAGCTTGCAGCCGTGTGCTTGCAATCGTCAAGACACGCGTCGTCGCGGCGTAGATTTCGCATGGCCGTCGCATTTCACAAGGCGAGAGCGTACGACCAGCGATCTCGCTCGGTTCCATCGCCTAGGCTCCGCACCTGTCTTGCCGGTGCAATCGCGCGAGCGCATGCTGGCCAGGCAGCAAGACGTCAGTCATGACGCCCAAACATCAGGGAGGACTACATGCAACCGATCGCAGTCGGCTTTGCTTTCTTGGGCCTGTTGCTCGCAGGCACGACGGCCCTGGCGCAAGCGCCGAGCTGGACTCCGCCGGCCGAAGCCACGCGCTGTCCGTCGAAATGGGGCGCGGGCGATGAGCGCGGCGCCGGCAACCACATGAAGCCGCAGACGGTGCTCAACGCGGTCAAATTGATCAAGACCGGAGAGGTCATCGAGATCGGCCACGTGCTCAGCGGGAACATTCCGTTCTCTGGGCCGCGCCGCTTCGACGTGCATGTCAAGCGCACCTTCATGAATCCGCAGTCCAACAATCGCGGCAGCAACGAGGAGATGGTGATTTCCGAGATCGGCCAGGTGGGCACCCAGTTCGACGGCTTCGCCCACCAGACCCATGGCAACAGCCTCTACAACTGCTTCAAGGTGGATGAGGTCGGGACCCGCAGCGGCTTCACCAAGCTTGGCATCCATAATGTCGGCGCGCTGTTCACGCGCGGAGTTCTCATCGACGTGGCCGGCTTCAAGGGCGTCGAGATGCTCGGCGACAATTACGAGATCACGGTCGAGGACATCGAAGGTGCGCTCAAGAAGCAGAACGTGGCGATCCAGGCCGGCGACGCTGTCATCATCCATACCGGCTGGGGCAAGCTGTGGGGCAAGGACAACGCACGCTTCGCCAAGACCTGCCCTGGCATCGGGGTAAAGGCGGCGCAGTGGCTGCTCGCCAAGGATCCGATGCTGCTGGGCTCCGACAACTGGCCGGTCGAAGTGGCGCCCAATCCCGATCCGCAGATCTCACTGCCGGTGCACCAGCTCGCGCTCGTCGTGAATGGCGTGCACCTCCTGGAGAACCTCAAGCTCGACGAGCTGGCGGCCAAGCAGGTCTACGAGTTCGCCTTCATCATCCAGCCCTTGAAGATCCAGGGCGGCACCGGCTCGACCGTGGCGCCGATCGCGGTGAGATAACGCACATGTCCATGGCTCCGCCGGCAGGATGGCCGCCGGCGGAGATCACGCCATCCAAGCCAAGCGTCGTTACGCTCAGGGAGCGCGCGGACCGGCGGACAAATACCAGTCGTAGATCTGCTCGCCGGTCCAGAACAGGACATCCGGCTTTTTGCGGATGACCTCGAAGATCTTGCGGAAATATTTCAGGCGATGCGGCGCACCCATGATGTAGGGATGGATCACGATCGCCATCACCCGCGCCGAATCCGCCGCGTCGGCATGGATCTGTTCGAACTGATCGATGGCGCGCTCGAAATATTCCGAAGCCTTGTGATGCTGGATCAGCATCATGGCCACGTCGTTGCATTCCTGCGTATAGGGCACGTTGAGGATCGGCTTGGTGCGCGTTTTCAGCCAGACCGGCTGGTCGTCGATCACCCAGTCGGCGACGTAGTGGTAGCCTTCCTCGACCAAGAGATCAGGGGTTTCCCACGTCTCCGTCAGTCCCGGACCGAGCCATCCGCGCGGAGGCTTGCCGGTTGCCTTGACGACGGCCTCGCGCATCTTGCGGATGTCGTCGCGCTCATTGGGCACCTTCTGCATGTTCCGTTGCGTGAAGCCGTGGCCGATGAATTCCCATTTGCGCTCAATCGCCGCCCGCACGATCGGCGGAAAGGCCTCGATGGCGCAGCCGTTGATCGCCAGTGTGCCGGGGATGGCGAACTCGTCGAACACCTTGAGCATGCGCCAGAACCCGACCCGGTTGCCGTATTCGTGCCAGGCCCAGTTGGGGATGTCGGGGCTCGGCGAGCCGCCGGCCGGTGGCGTGATGACGGTGCGCGGCATCGGCTGGGTCGGGTCCCATTCCTCGACGTTCACGATCACCCACACCGCCATGCGGGCGTTGTTCGGCAGCTTGAGCGGCGCGCGCTCGGTGATCGCCGAATAGTCGATGCGATCGGTCGGCAGCATGCGCTGGCCGGCCGGCTTGTCTGCTCCCGCGGAATGCTGGTCGTTCATCGTCAGCCCTCGCATGTGCTCTGAATGACGGTTGCGCCGCCCGAAATGAATTATGCACGGTCACGCCTAGCTCGTCTTCGCCGCCGGCCGGTGCAGGCTGAGCGCGAGGCCGAGTGCCGTCAGTGTGATCGAGCAGGCGCCGACGGGCACGAATGCCACCCAGGCTTGTCCCGTCAGATCCCACAGGGCGCCGCAGATGACCGGGAGGATGACGGCGAAGGCAAAGCTGATGGTGAACATTCCCGCCGATATCCGGTGCACGTCGCCGGGCGGGCTCAGCGCCGGCAGCAGCGCCAGCGTCACCACGAAGGTGACCGACAGGGAGAAACCGGTCAGCGCCGCGGCGACCACGATCCCGATGCCGTCTGCCGACAGCATGCAGATCACGCCGGCGAGCGGAGCCAGCCCGAATACCAGATATGGCCACGCCCGCTGCTGCACGCGCTCGGCCGTTACCAGCAGCAAGGTCGATGCGATGAGCTGGCTGCCGTTCAGCCAACCCAAGGCCGTACCGATCAGGTCGGCGCGGCCGATGCCGGCGAGGTAATCCGGCAAGAAGGCATTGATGCAGTAGTAGACCGCATTGTTGCAGCCGAACGTGAGCCCGAGGAGCCAGATCAGGGGATTGGTCCAGTCCGGCCACCAGCGATGCCCGCTGGCGCCCGCTGCGCGGCTCGGGCGGGGGACTTTCGGAGCAAGCATGACGAACAGCAGCGCGGTGAACAGAACCGGCGCCGCCCACGTAACGAGGTCGAGCCGCCAGCTTTGGCCCAGCAGAGGCAACACGAGTGCAATGGTGAGCGTTGGACCGAGCGCGATACCGACCATGATGCCGTTGGTAGCGACGGCGGTTCCGAGGCCGATGCGATGCGGGAGCCATGCGTGCACCAGCGTCGGCACCGCTGGCTGCACGATGGCGATGCCGAAGCCCATCACGGCCGTGGCGAGGTAGAGCAGCCAGATGTTCGGCGCCGCGCCGCGGCTGGCCGCTGCCAGCGCCGTGACAAACAGCCCGGTGATCAAGGTGAACGTCGCGCCCCAGCGCGCGATGAACAGCGAGCCGGGCACGGCTGCGAGCGACCAGGCAACGAGCGGCAACCCGATCAGGAGCCCGACCTCGGTCTCGCTCATGCGCAATTCGTCGCGGATCAGCGGCAGCACCGGCGGCACGGCCAGGATGGTGATGCGCATCGCCATCCCGGCGAGCCAGAGCAGGCACAGCAATTCCAGGAGGCGGCCGGCGGATGGCCTGCCGCCGGTGGGGTGGGAAAGTTGCATCAGGACCCGGCAGTTGAACTTGGCGGATAGCCTATGGGACGCGCCCGGATGGGGCAAACTACTGTTCGATCGGCGCGGTCTCCGAAGTGTGCGCATTGGGCGCGAGCAGCACGCAGGCGGCGGCCGCGAGAATGAGCGCAAAGCCGATGATGTCGGGAACCGTCGGCCGTTCCCCCAACAGCAGCATAGATGCGACGACGCCCACGACCGGAACGCTCAAGATGCCGAGCGACGCGGTGGTCGCCGGCAGCCGCCGCACGATATCGAACCACATGAGATAGGCGAGCCCGGAGCCGACCACCCCTGAAAAGACCAGCGCACACAGCGCGGGCGCGTGAATTGGCGACAGATGCGGCGTGCCTTCGACGACGACCAGCCCGGCGATCGTGACAACCAGCGCGACCACGACCTGCCATGCCGCGATCGCGATCGGATCGGCCTCGATCCGCGCCCATTTCAGATAGACCGTGCCGGCGGCCCAGCTCACGGCGCTTGCGACCGCAAGCGCCAGGCCGACAAGATCGTTCGATCCGATCAGTGGATAGACCAGCACGGCCAATCCCACGGCGCAGAGCAGGAGCGAAATCCCGCGCGGCCTGTTGAGCCGTTCGCCGAGGATGACGTGCGCGAACAGCGCCGCCCAGATCGGCATCGTGTAGGTGAGGACCGTGACCCGCGAGGTCGTGGTCACGAGTTGCGCGAAAGCGGAGAACAGCGTGAGCGACGCCACGTTCAGGCAACCGGCAATGACGAGGTGGAGGGGCGCGGCGGCGCCGCCGATCCGCAGGCTGCGACGTTGCAGCAGCGCCAGCGCGAACAATGTCAGGGTCGCGAGGGCCGAGGTGCCGGTGCGCATGCTGAACGGCGGGATGTCCTCGAGCGCGATTTTCATCGCCGGCCACGACAGGCCCCACGCCAGGCTGACCGTCACCAGCAAGAGCCGGGCGGTAGCGTCTGCGCTGGCATGTGAAGCGGAGGGGGACACGATCGACCGACGGAGTTGAAGGGCGGACAGATAGGAAGGCGAGGGGATCGCCTGTGTAACACCGGTGCTGCGTGCCGGCCCATGGGTCGGAAACGGCAAAAATGCCCGGTCTGCCCGGGTGATCGGTCGTGTTGCACCGCAGTTGACGGTGTGTTAGCAAGCCGCGCGATTTCCGTGGCGTTCCAGGGCGCGCCGGTGTCCTCCGCGGAGATGCAAAGTCCCATTGAATTTCAATGGCTTGGCGCCCATCCTCCCGCGGCGGTGCCGAGCCTGCGGAATTGCCCGAAAGAGTAAATCGACGTGGCAGGAGAAGGCGCAATCGTTTCCGGCATGGCGGGTCGCTACGCCACCGCTTTGTTCGAGCTGGCGCTCGAAGAGAACGCCATCGATGCGGTGCAGGCCGATCTCGAGCGGTTCGATGCCCTGGTGGCCGAGAACGCCGATCTCCGTCGCCTCGTGCGCAGCCCCGTATTCGGAGCCGACGAGCAGGCCAAGGCGCTCAAGGCTGTGCTCGCCGCCGCCGGCATCGTCGGGTTGTCCGCCAGATTCCTCGAGCTGGTGGCGTGGAACCGGCGGCTGTTCGCCGTGCGCGACATGATCCGCGACTACCGGCAGCTCGTCGCCCGCCACAAGGGCGAGGTGACGGCGGAGGTCACGCTCGCGGAGCAGCCGAGCGAGGCGCATCTCGCCGCGATCAAGGATGCGCTTGCGACGGTCACCAAGAAGGACGTGCAGGTCGACGTGAAGGTCGATCCCGCGATCATCGGCGGCCTCGTGGTCAAGCTCGGCTCCCGCATGGTCGATAGTTCGCTCCGCACCAAGCTCAATGCGATCAAGCATGCGATGAAAGAGGTTTCTTGATGGACATCCGCGCCGCCGAGATTTCAGCAATCCTCAAAGAGCAGATCAAGAATTTCGGCCAGGAGGCCGAGGTCTCCGAGGTTGGCCAGGTGCTGTCGGTCGGTGACGGCATCGCCCGCGTCTACGGCCTCGACAACGTGCAGGCCGGCGAGATGGTCGAGTTCGAGAACGGCGTGCGCGGCATGGCGCTCAATCTCGAGACCGACAACGTCGGCATCGTGATCTTCGGCGAGGACCGCGAGATCAAGGAAGGGCAAACCGTCAAGCGCACGCGCGCCATTGTGGACGTGCCGGTCGGCAAGGGCCTGCTCGGCCGCGTGGTTGACGCGCTCGGCAATCCGATCGACGGCAAAGGCCCGATCCAGGCGAGCGAGCGCCGCCGCGTCGACGTCAAGGCGCCCGGCATCATCCCGCGCAAATCCGTGCATGAGCCCATGGCCACCGGCCTGAAGGCGATCGATGCGCTGATCCCGATCGGCCGCGGCCAGCGCGAGCTGATCATCGGTGACCGCCAGACCGGCAAGACCGCGATCGCGCTCGACACCATCCTCAACCAGAAACCGCTCAACGCCACGGGCGACGAGAAGATCAAGCTCTACTGCGTCTATGTCGCGATCGGGCAGAAGCGCTCGACGGTGGTGCAGTTCGCCAAGGTGCTGGAGGAGAACGGCGCCCTCGACTATTCGATCATCATCGCCGCGACCGCCTCCGATCCCGCGCCGATGCAGTACCTGGCGCCGTTTTCCGGTTGCACCATGGGCGAGTATTTCCGCGACAACGGCATGCACGCCGTGATCATCTACGACGATCTCTCCAAGCAGGCTGTCGCCTATCGCCAGATGTCGCTGCTGCTGCGCCGCCCGCCCGGCCGCGAAGCCTATCCCGGTGACGTGTTCTACCTGCATTCGCGGCTGCTCGAGCGCGCCGCCAAGATGAACGATGCCAACAAGGCCGGCTCGCTGACCGCGCTGCCGGTGATCGAGACGCAGGCCAACGACGTGTCGGCCTACATCCCGACCAACGTGATCTCGATTACCGACGGCCAGATCTTCCTGGAGACCGACCTGTTCTACCAGGGCATCCGCCCGGCGGTGAACGTCGGCCTCTCGGTGTCGCGGGTGGGCTCCTCGGCGCAGACCAAGGCGATGAAGAAGGTCGCCGGCCGCATCAAGGGAGAGTTGGCGCAGTATCGTGAGATGGCGGCGTTCGCCCAGTTCGGCTCCGACCTCGACGCCACCACCCAGCGCCTGCTCAATCGCGGCTCGCGGCTGACCGAGCTGCTCAAGCAACCGCAGTTCTCGCCGCTCAAGATGGAGGAGCAGGTCGTCGTCATCTATGCCGGCGTCAACGGCTACCTCGATCCCATCCCGGTCAACCGGGTGAAGGCATTCGAGGAGGGTCTGCTCGGAGTGATGCGCAGCAAGCATGCCGGCATCCTCGACGCCATCCGTGACAGCAGGGACCTCGACGACGCCACCGCCGGCAAGCTCAAGGCCGCGGTCGAAGAATACGCGAAGACGTTCGCTTGATGATGCCGCGCCACCCCGCCACGCCCCAGACGACGGCACCCTGACATGGCCAGCCTCAAGGACATGCGCGTGCGCATCGCCGCCACCAAGGCGACGCAAAAGATAACCAAGGCCATGCAGATGGTCGCGGCCTCCAAGCTGCGCCGCGCGCAGGCGGCGGCTGAAGCGGCGCGGCCCTATGCCGAGCGCATGGGCAAGGTGCTCGGCAATATCGCGGCTGCAGTCGGTGACCTCGGCTCGGCGCCGCGATTGCTCGCCGGCACCGGCAGCGACCGGGTGCATCTGCTCGTGGTCTGCACCGCCGAGCGCGGGCTTTGCGGTCCATTCAACTCGGCGATCGTGCGGCTTGCGCGCGATCGCGCCAATGCGCTCCTTGGCGAGGGCAAGGAGATCAAGATTTTCTGCGTCGGCCGCAAAGGCTACGAGCAACTGCGCCGCCTGTACGAAAAGCACATCATCGAGCACATCGAGCTGCGCGCCGTGCGCACGCTCGGCTTTCAGAACGCCGAGCAGATCGGCGACAAGATCGTGCGACTCTACGAGGAAGGCGCGTTCGACGTCGCCACGCTGTTCTTCTCCCGCTTCAAGTCGGTCATGGCGCAGCTGCCGACCGCGCAGCAGATCATCCCGCCCGTGTTCGAGGGTGGCGGCAACGGCAACGGCGCGGCCTACGAATACGAGCCCGATGAGGACGAGATTCTCGCCGAGCTTCTTCCTCGCAACATTTCCGTGCAAATTTTCCGCGCGCTCCTCGAGAATGCCGCTTCGTTCTACGGTGCGCAGATGACGGCGATGGACAACGCCACCCGCAATGCCGGCGAAATGATCCGCAAGCAGACGCTGACCTACAACCGTACCCGCCAGGCGATGATCACCAAGGAGCTGATCGAGATCATCTCCGGCGCCGAGGCGGTGTGAGCCCGGCGCGGCGCCCCCTCATGTCTTCGAGCTAACAAGGACCAGCTATGGCCAATCCAGTCGGACACATCACCCAGGTCATCGGCGCCGTCGTCGACGTGCAGTTCGAAGGGCACCTGCCCGCCATTCTCAACGCGCTTGAGACGGACAACCAGGGCAATCGCCTGGTGCTCGAGGTCGCTCAGCATCTCGGTGAATCGACGGTGCGCACCGTCGCGATGGATACCAGCGAAGGCCTGGTGCGCGGCCAGGAGGTCACCGACACCGGCAAGCCGATCGCCGTGCCCGTCGGCGACGGGACGCTCGGGCGCATCATCAACGTGGTGGGCGACCCGGTCGACGAGGCCGGCCCGGTTCCCTTCAAGGAGACGCGCCCGATCCACGCGCCCGCGCCCGCCTACACCGACCAGTCGCCGGAATCCGAGATTCTCATCACCGGCATCAAAGTGGTGGACCTGCTGGCGCCCTATGCCAAGGGCGGCAAGATCGGCCTGTTCGGCGGCGCCGGCGTCGGCAAGACCGTGATCATCATGGAGCTGATCAACAACGTCGCCAAGGCGCACGGCGGCTATTCGGTGTTCGCGGGCGTGGGCGAGCGCACCCGCGAGGGTAACGATCTCTACCACGAGATGATCGAATCCGGCGTCAACAAGGACCCGAAGAAGAACAACGGCTCCGCCGCCGGGTCGAAATGCGCGCTGGTCTACGGCCAGATGAACGAGCCGCCCGGCGCGCGCGCCCGCGTCGGCCTCTCCGGCCTGACCGTGGCGGAATATTTCCGCGACCAGGGCCAGGACGTGCTGTTCTTCGTGGACAACATCTTCCGCTTCACCCAGGCCGGCTCGGAAGTGTCGGCGCTGCTCGGCCGCATTCCCTCGGCAGTGGGCTATCAGCCGACGTTGGCGACCGACATGGGCGCGCTGCAGGAGCGCATCACCACCACCACGAAGGGCTCGGTCACCTCGGTGCAGGCGATCTACGTGCCCGCCGACGACCTCACCGACCCGGCGCCCGCGACCTCGTTTGCGCACCTTGACGCCACCACCGTGCTGTCGCGCTCGATTGCGGAGAAGGGCATCTATCCCGCGGTCGATCCGCTCGATTCCACCTCGCGCATGCTCTCACCCTTGATCGTCGGCGACGAGCACTACGCCGTTGCCCGCCAAGTCCAGCAAATCCTCCAACGCTATAAGGCACTGCAGGACATCATCGCCATCCTGGGCATGGACGAGCTCTCGGAAGAGGACAAGCTGACCGTCGCGCGCGCGCGCAAGATCGAGCGCTTCCTGTCGCAGCCGTTCCACGTCGCCGAGGTCTTCACCGGGTCGCCCGGCGTGTTCGTCGAGCTCGCCGACACCATCCGCGGCTTCAAGGGGCTGTGTGAAGGCAAGTACGATTACCTGCCGGAGGCCGCCTTCTACATGGTCGGCACCATCGAGCAGGCGGTGGAGAAGGGCAAGAAGCTCGCGGCCGAAGCGGCGTAGCGGAACCTCATCATGGCCACCTTCCACTTCGATCTCGTCGCGCCGGAAAAGCTGTTGTTCTCCGGCGAAGTCACCCAGGTCGATCTGCCCGGCACCGAGGGCGATATGGGCGTGCTCGCGCAGCACGCGCCGCTGGTCACGGCGTTGCGGCCGGGGATTCTCGTCATTCACGGCGAGGGGGCCGCGCAGCGGATCGTGGTCGACGGCGGCTTCGCGGAGGTCAGCCCGGCCGGGCTGACCGTGCTTGCCGAGCTGGCGGTGCCGGCGGACGAGTTCGACGTCGCGCTGCTTGCCGGCACAATCAAGGACACCGAGGAAGACGTCGCCGACGAGACGGACGCGTGGAAGCGCGACAAGCTCGCCCACAAGCTCGCGCAGCTCAAGGCGCTGCAGGCGGCATTGCAGTAGCCATCTTGGCCCGAATGCGGGCTACGCCCGCGCAAACCTCGCGAATTCCTTCACCACCCGTTCGTAGACTGGCCGCTTGAACGGCACCACGAGCTCGGGAAGATTCGCGAGCGGTTCCCAGCGCCAGGCGATGAATTCCGGCTCGTGGCCGCCGGCGGGGTTGGCGATGTCGATCTCGCGCTCCTTGCCGGTGAAACGCAGCGCGCACCATTTCTGGCGTTGCCCGCGATACTTGCCGTTCCAGGCCTCGCCCGCGATTTCCCGCGGGATGTCGTAGCTGAGCCATTCGGCGATCTCGCCGAGTCGCTTGACCGAGCGGATATTGGTCTCCTCGTAGAGCTCGCGCAGCGCCGCCGGCCAGGGATCCTCGCCGCGATCGATGCCGCCTTGCGGCATCTGCCACACATGGGTCTCGTCCACATGCTCGGGCCCGCCGATGCGGCGGCCGATGAAGACCAGCCCGTCGCGGTTGAACACGGCGGTGCCGACGCAGGGACGGTAGGGGAGGGATTCGTACTTGGGCATGACGCCTGCGGCTGACGACGGAGCAGAGGTCACAAAGAACAGATCGCGGTGGGCGTCAAGGCGGCTAGCGTGTATTCTCTGTCGTCTTTCGCGTCTCGGATGCCGGCCGCTTCGCCACCATGCTGACTGGCACCAGCAGCAGGCCGCGTGACTCGGCGGTCTTCGCCCAGTTGGCGATGCGCTCGATCGAGACCGGAAGCGTGCTCGCCATGCCCACGGCGGTGCCGCGCTCGCGCGCCAAGGTCTCCAGCCGCCCGAGCGCCCGGTCGACGTCGCTCGCCGTCGGCACCGAGTCGATGACCGCGTCGCTGCGGCCGAAGGTGAGATTGGTGGCGCCCGCGATCTGGCTCACCAGGCTGCGCTGCGAGGAGCCATCGTCAAGATAGATGAGGCCGCGCTTGCTGACTTCGCGCAGCACCGGCGCCAATGCCGGCTCGAATGAGGTGAAGCGGGCGCCCATGTAGTTGGCGATCCCCACATAGCCCTGGAACCGGCTCATCAGCCAGTGCAGGCGGTCGATGTTCTGGCTGGCCTCGAGTGACGTGAGCAGCGTCTGCGGGCCGGGATCGTTGTCGGGATAATCGAACGGCTCCATCGGCACCTGCAGCAGGATCTCGTGTCCTCCGGCGCGCGCGCGGGCGGCGAGCTCGGCGAGATTGCCGCCATAGGGCGCCAATGCCAGCGTCACCGGTCCGGGCAGCTTGCCGAGCGCGTCCGCGGTCGCGGTTCCGCCGATGCCGAGGCCGCCGACCACGATCGCGATCCGTGGCGCATTCGGCTTGCCGGGAATGGCCTTCACTGGGCGGGCATAGACGTCGGCGGGCCGCGCGCCGTCGGCCGCGACCTTCGGCAGCGGGCCGTGGCGCGACGATTCGGTGAGGCGTTGATCGACGTTGCCGGCGGCCTTGGGGTCGGGCGATCCCGGCGGCGCGGATGAGGGGATCACGATCTCCTCGCGCTTGCCGCTGGTACCGTCGATGATGGTGACGGTCTTCGAGCCGGGCGGTGCTGCCGCAGTCGCCGGAGGGACGTTCGCGGCTTGTGCCGTGGGAGGGGCGCCTGGCTCGTCCGGCTTGGCGCCGCGGACCACGGCGAAATCGGCCGTCGCCACCGCGTACGGCTCCCCGCCGAACGGCTCGTCCACGATCATCGCCCATCCCGCGAGGATGACGACGAACAGGCCCAGGATCCCGATGACCGCCTGCGGGATGATGAGCGGCAGCGTCAGCCGCCGCCTTGGCGGGCGATCCTGACCAAGCGGAGCGCTCAGATCATCCGCTACCATCCGTATAAACCCCTGCGAATCGTCAGGGTAAGCTAGCACCGGGATTCGTTAACCGTTCGTTTACCCCGATACCGGCGCCGGCCGATCCGGAAGGCCTGTTGCAATCGCGTTCGTAAAAAAAGTCGGGGCGGCCCGCAGGCCGCCCCGTGTCGCGAATGCTTTGTCGTCCGATCTCAGTTCGGCACGGCCGTCTTCGGGTTCGGCGGATAAGCCGAGTTCTTGGTGATGCCGCGGATGAGATCGAGCGCGTTGTGGAGCGCCTTGTCGTCCTTCGGATCCGGCGGGATGTAGGACTGCGAGCCGGTCTCCTCCGAGCCTTCGGCCTTGAGATGCCCCCGCAGCGAAGCCTCGCCACGGGTGTCGGTCCGCGCCTTGAGCTCCTCAGGCACGTCCTGCAGCACCTCGATGTCCGGGGAGATCCCCTTGGCCTGGATCGAGCGGCCGGACGGCGTGAAGTAGCGCGCCGTGGTCAGCCGCAGCGCGCCGTTGCCGGAGCCGAGTGGGATGATGGTCTGCACCGAGCCCTTGCCGAACGAGCGCGTGCCGATGACGGTCGCGCGCCGGTGGTCTTGCAGGGCGCCCGCCACGATCTCGGAGGCCGAGGCCGAGCCGCCGTTGATCAGCACGATCACCGGCTTCGCCTTGGTGAGGTCGCCGGCGCGCGCGTTGAAGCGCTGGGTCTCCTCGGCATTGCGGCCGCGCGTCGAGACGATCTCGCCCTTCTCCAGGAACGCGTCGGAGACCGAGATCGCCTGATCGAGCAGGCCGCCCGGATTGTTGCGCAGGTCGATGATGAAGCCCTTGAGCTTGTCGCCGGCCTGGGTGGAGAGATCGGCGATCGCCTTCTTCAGGCCCTCGGTGGTCTGCTCGTTGAACTGGCTGACGCGGATGAAGCCGACGTCGTCGCCTTCGAGCCGCGGGCGTACCGAGCGCACCCGGATGATGTCGCGGGTGATCGAGATCTCGGTCGGCTTGTCCTGGCCCTTGCGCATCACCTTGAGCTTGATCTTGGTGTTGACGGGGCCGCGCATCTTCTCGACCGCCTGGTTGAGGGTGAGGCCCTGCACCGGCTCCTCGTCGAGATGGGTGATGATGTCGTTGGCCATGATGCCGGCCTTCGCAGCCGGCGTCTCGTCGATCGGTGCCACGACCTTGATCAGCCCGTCCTCCATGGTGACCTCGATGCCGAGGCCGCCGAACTCACCGCGCGTCTGCACCTGCATGTCGCGGAAGCTCTTGGAGTCCATGTAGCTGGAATGCGGATCGAGCCCGGCCAGCATGCCGTTGATCGCCGATTCGATCAGCTTGCCGTCGTCCGGCCGCTCGACATAGTCGGCGCGCACCCGTTCGAACACGTCGCCGAACAGGCTGAGCTGTCGATAGGTGTCTGCCGCCGCCGCTTGGGCGCGCGCGCCAATGAACTCGACGCGTGGCTGGGTCGTGATCAGCGTCAGGGCAATGCCCGCCGCCGCACCGAGGAGAATCAGGGAAGTTTTGCGCATCATCCGCGAACCTTCTGGCCTTCGTTTGCGGCCCACCATGGGCCTGGATCGACGGGAACCCCGTCCTTGCGGAACTCGACATATAATACGGGTTGGGTTGTACCGCCCGCTATAGCAGCAGCCGATTGGGCTCCGCCGCCCATCGCTGCAACGGGCTCGCCCGTCACTACGAACTGCCCCAAATCAACGGATATCCGTTCCATCCCAGCGAGCAAGACATGATATCCGCCGCCGGCATTAAGGATCAAGAGTTGGCCGTAATTGCGGAAGGTTCCGGCGTACACAACCCACCCATCACACGGAGCTGTGATCTGTCCACCGGGCCGGGCGGCGATCGATAGGCCCTTTTCGGTACCTCCCACCCCGTCCGGGGCGCCAAATTCCCTGATTCGCGCCCCGCTCACCGGCAAACGCAGTGTTCCCTTGGCCGAGGCGAAGGAAACCGCCGGGCTCAGCCGTCCCGGATCCTTGAACGCGGCCGGGTTCGGCTTGCCGTCTGCCCTGCGGTCGTCCGCCGAGCGGCTGGCCGCCCGTGCGGCGCGCGACGCAGTATCGAGCCCTTGCTCCAGCTTGACGATAAGTTGATTGAGATTCTCGGCTTGGCGGGCGAGCTGCGTGGCGTGCTGGCGCTCGTCCGTCAGCGCCTTCTCCGTGTCGGCCTGGCGCTTCTGGCGCTCCTCGATGAAGAGCGAGAGGCGGTGACGCTCGCTTGCCAGCGCCAGCAGGTCGCGGGCGAGGCGATCGCGCTCCTCGCCGAGCTGCTTGCGCAGCCGCACCAGCTCGTTGAGATCGACCGCGAGCGTCTCGGCCTGCTGGCGCATCTCCGGCAGCACCGCCCCCAGCAGCATCGCGGAGCGCACGGACTGCAGCGCGTCCTCGGCGCGCAGCACGATGCCGGGCGGCGTTTGCCGCCCCATGCGCTGCAGCGCCGCCAGCACCTCGGCGATGGTGCCGCGCCGTTCTGCGAGCGATCCCCGCAGGGCCTGCTCGCGGTCGTCGAGCGGCGCGATGCGCTCCTGCGTCTGGGAGATGCGATCCTCCACGCCGGTGACGCGGGACGCGGTGTCGATGATCTGCTGATTGAACTTGCGCCGATCGTCGCCGAGCGTCTCGATCTCGCGCTTGAGCCGCGCCTCGTTCTCGACCGCCTTGCGCTGCTCGGCGCGCAACGCCTCGAGCTCCTTGTCGCGCTGCTTGAGCGTATCGAGAGTGGGAGGAGGAGGCTGGAAGGCACGGCTCGGCTCGCCGGTCAGCGCGTTCGGCGCTTGCGCCGAGGCCGCGATCAGCCCAACCGGCACCGCGGCGAATATCGCCGCGATCGCGACGATGCCTGGGCGGAGAGCGACGGCAGGTGTGGACGGCCGAGCCTGCATCATTCCGGTCTATGCAAAAACAAGTCCAGGGTCGCAATAGTTAACATGAATTGTACCGGATTAAGACTAAGGACGCGGCATTTCTCCGTTCGGCGCGGAGCGCCGGTCAGGGGCGGTGGTAAGGGTGTCCGGCCAGGATCGTGACGGCGCGATAAAGCTGCTCCAGCAGCATGATTCGCACCAGTTGATGCGGCCAGGTGGCTGCGCCGAAGGCGATGGCGAGGCTCGCCTTGGCCCGCAGGCTGGGCGCCAGCCCGTCGGCGGCGCCGATCATGAACACCACGGCAGGCCGGTCCTGGCTCCGCCAGCCCTGCAACCTCCCGGCGAAGGCCGAGCTGCTTACGCTCTCACCGCGTTCGTCCAGGATCACCGTGACTGCGCGTTCCGGAATGATATTGGCAATGGCGATCGATTCCTCCAGCATTCGCCGGGCGGCGTCGTCGGCGCGGCTTTCCCTGATCTCGACGATATCGACGGCGCTCAGGCCGGCGCTGCGGCCGGCATCGGCCGCGCGCTTCCGATAGCGCTCGGCAAGCTCACGCTCCGGACCTTGCTTCAGCCGGCCGACGGCGGCCACCACGATGCGCATGCGCAGACGATACGCATGGACCGTGCGCCGGCTCAAGCCGACTCGGGGCGTCCGGGCCCCTTAGCTCGCCCGCCGTCCATGCTGCGCCGGCGCCCACATCTTCTCGAGATTGTAGAAGGCGCGGACTTCCGGCCGGAACACATGAACGATGACGTCACCCGCGTCGATCAGCACCCAGTCGCAATGGGGCATGCCTTCGACCCGCACGCCGGGCACGCCGGCATCCGCGAGGTCTTCCAGCACGTGATCCGCGACCGCGCCGACATGGCGGTTGGACCTGCCGGAGGTCACGACCATGGCATCGGCGATCGTGGATTTGTCGGTGAGATCGATGGTGACTGTGTCCTCGGCCTTCATGTCGTCAAGGCACGCGAGGACCAGGCGAAGAATCTCCTCGGCGTTTGGACGCACCTTGGTGTTTGGATTCACCTTGGTGGGACGCACCTTGGAGATGGGGTCGGCGGCGCGGTGGGCGCCGGCACGAGAGACTGCAGGTGTTGGCAGGGTTCCTTTCCTTTCGCTTCCTTTCACTGCACGACCGTCCGCGCGAAGCAGACACAACGACCTAAGATAGGCACGGCCGGTTAACGGTTTCAACCGGTTGCCGTTCCGCAATCCTCATACTGTTGCCCTTTGGCATCGATTTTATGACGGGCGGCGCGCAGGGCGGTGGACGACAGCGGCGATTTCAGGCCGTGGAGGTAGACCCAGGCGGGCGGCGCGCGGTCCGGCAGCGACTTGGCGGCGCTCTCCGGGATGCGGGCGCGCGCCAGCGCCTGGCCGGCGGCGCTGCCGTTGGCATAGAGGCTCGGGCCTAGGCGGTCGATCACCGCGATCGGCACCATGGCCGCAATACCCCGCCATTTCTGCCAGCGATGAAAGCTGCGCAGATTGTCGGCGCCCATGATCCAGACGAAGCGCACGCCGGGGCAATGCCGGCGCAGATACGCGATGGTCTCGTAGGTGTAGCGGGTGCCGATCTGCGCCTCGAGGCCGGTGACGTCGATGCGGGGGTGGCGCGCCAGCGCCTCGGCAGCGACAATACGGTCGGCAAGCGGCGCGAGCCCGCGGGTATCCTTGAGTGGATTGCCCGGGGTCACCAGCCACCAGACCCGGTCGAGGTCGAGCCGCTTCATGGCCAGCAGGCAGGCGCCGAGATGGGCGTCGTGCGGCGGGTCGAAGGTGCCGCCGAACAGGCCGATTCGCATCCCGGGGGCGTGCGGCGGAAGGCGCACGTTGCCGCGAATTCGGGGCGCTCCCTCTGCCGCGGAAGGCGCGCCTGCCCGTGCTCCCTCCCCCGGGGAGGCGTCGGGAGGGCGGTCATTGTCTGGCGCACGCATCACATACGTCACGGATTGCAGACCGGCGGATGAGCGCTCACGGCCTGATCTGTCCCGAGCCGCGCACGCGATACTTGAAGCTGGTGAGTTGCTCGACACCGACCGGGCCGCGGGCGTGAAAACGGCCGGTGGCGATGCCGATCTCGGCGCCGAACCCGAACTCGCCGCCGTCGGCGAACTGGGTCGAGGCGTTGTGCAGCACGATCGCGGAATCGACCTCGCGCAGGAATTTCTCCGCCGCCGCACCGTCTTCCGTGATGATCGAATCGGTATGGTGGGAGCCGTAGCGCTCGATATGCCCGATCGCGGCGTCGACGCCGTCGACCACCTTGGCGGCGATGACCGCGTCGAGATATTCGGTCGACCAGTCCTCCTCGCTCGCCGGCTTCACGCGCGGATCGGCCGCGCGCGCGGCCTCGTCGCCGCGCACCTCGCAGCCGGCCTCGAGCAAGGTCGTGATCAACGGCTTGAGGTGCGTCGCCGCCGCGGCGCGGTCCACCAGCAGCGTTTCAGCCGCGCCGCAGACGCCGGTGCGCCGCATCTTGGCATTGAGCGCGATCGTCTTGGCCATGTCGAGCTTGGCCGCCTTGTCCACGTAGACGTGGCAGATGCCCTCGAGATGGGCGAAGACCGGCACGCGCGCCTCCGCCTGCACGCGCGCGACCAGGGTCTTGCCGCCGCGCGGGACAATGACGTCGATCGCACCGTCGAGCCCGCCCAGCATCATGCCGACCGCGGCCCGGTCGCGCGTCGGCACCAGCGCGATCGCGGCTTCCGGCAGCGCCGCCGCCTGCAAGCCCTCGGTCAGCGCGGCAAGGATGGCGCGGTTCGATCGCTGGCTCTCCGAGCCGCCGCGTAGGATCGCGGCATTGCCGGCCTTCAGGCAGAGTGCGGCGGCATCGGCGGTCACGTTCGGACGGCTCTCGTAGATGATGCCGACGGTGCCGAGCGGCACCCGCACGCGCTCAATGGTCATGCCGTTCGGGCGGGTCCAGCGCTCGGTCACCTCGCCGACCGGATCGGTGAGCGCGCGCACCACGTCGAGCGCCTCGGCCATGGCGGCGATGCGTTTGTCGTCGAGCGCCAGCCGGTCGAGGAATGCCGTGGTCGCGCCGGATGCCTTGGCCTCCGCCAGGTCCTGGGCGTTGGCCGCGAGGATGGCGGCCTTGTGCTTGCGGATCGCCGCCGCCATCGCCGTGAGCGCATCGTCCTTCTGCGCGGTGCCCGCCAGCGCGAGCACGCGCGCGGCCGCCTTGGCGCGGCGGCCGATGTCGTGCATCAGGCCGGCCACGTCGGTCGTGCTCTCGACGGTCTTGAGCGGGGCGGTCATGGCGTAATCCATCTTCTGAGCATTACTCCTAGCATGTCCGCCCGGGGCGTGCGAGGCCGCCCCGTGTTGCCCGCATACCAGTGGTGAATGTAATGAGACTCTGGTGCCCCGAACCCGAAGCAAATTGCTTGCGAACTTCGAAAATCGGGACGCTCGTGGGCAAAAGGGGCGGACGATGAAGCTCAAGGATCAGGTGGCGATTGTCACTGGCGCCGGGCGCAATATCGGCGAGGAGATCGCCAGGCTGTTCGCCGCCGAGGGTGCCAAGGTCGCCGTCGTCGATCTCGACACGCCCCGTGGCGAGCGGGTCGTGGAGGCGATCAAGGCCGCGGGCGGCGAGGCTGCACTGTTCACCGCCGACGTCTCCAAGGGCACCGACGTTGCGGCGCTGGTCAAGGCGGTGGTGGAGCGCTTCGGGCGGATCGATGTTCTGGTCAACAACGTCGCGATCTCCGACAACAAGCACATCTTCGATCTCAGCGAGGAGGAATGGGACCGCGTGCTGGCGGTGACGCTCAAGAGCCAGTTCCTCATGGCGCAGCACGTCGGCCGGCAGATGGCGGCGCAAGGAACCGGCGGCCGCATCGTCAACGTCGGCTCGACCTCGGGCTTCACCGGACGCAGCCGCGCCGTCGCCTATTCCGCCGCGAAAGGCGGCGTCGCCAATCTGACGCGCGCCATGGCGACGCAGCTTGCTCCACACAAGATCAGAGTGAACGCCATCGTGCCGAACAAGATCGGCTCGCCGGTCGGCAAGGACGAGTTCAATCCGACCCGGCGGGTGACCAACATGGCGGCGCGCGCGGGCCTGCCGGCGGAGGCCGCCAGAGCCGTGCTGTTCCTGGCGAGCGAGGACTCCTCGTTCGTCTATGGCGCCAATCTCTTCGTCGATGGCGGCGTCTCGGCGATGGATTTGTCGTAGCCGGTCACGCCTTCGCCTTCAGCATCGCGGCGAGCGGCTTGCCCGCATCCGCGAGCTCGGCGGCATCGACCGGCACCTTGCGCTCGATCAGCCGGCGCGCCATGGCGATGTCGCGCTGCGCGTTGATGCCCACGGCATGGGCGATGTGGGCGCCGTCGAGCTCGAACAGCAGCGTCGCGCCGACGGCGAGCGGCCGGCGCACACGCGCGCTCGGTGACGGGATCTGCCAGCCCACGCCCTGGATGTACATGTCGAATTGCTCTGACCAGAACGAGGGCGCGACGTTGTAGGCGATGTCGGCGCCGGCGGCATTGCGGCCGGCGATGGCGCCGTGCTCCTGGGCGTGACGCCAGTTCTCCAGCCGCACCGGGCCGTGCGGCCCGGGAAAGCGGGTGCAGTCGCCGGCGGCGAAGATCGCGGGATCATCCGTGCGGCCGTGGTCGTCAACGACGATGCCGTCCAGCACGGCGAGCCCCGCCGCCTTCGCCAGCGCGTCGTCGGGCGCGGCGCCGGTTCCCACCGCAATGAGGTCGGCGGTGAGCGTTTCGCCGGCGCCGGCTTCGACTGTGAGCCGGCCGTCCGGCAATGTCCGCAGCGCTGACGCCGCGGCGCCGACGCGGATATCGACGCCACGGGCGCGGTGACGCGCGTGGATGATGGCGGAGGTTTCCTCGTCGCAGACGCGCGCGAGAATGCGCGGCGCGATCTCGATCACGGTGGTCGCTACGCCAAGCTCGGCGGCGGACGCCGCCACCTCGAGCCCGATCACCCCGCCGCCGATGACCAGCAGCGATTTGCTGCGATCCAGGTGCGCCTTGAGCGCGCGCGCCTCGGCTTCGGTGCGCAGGTAATAGATGCCATGGCTGCCGGGCACGAACATCGGCAGCACGCGATTGATCGAGCCGGTGGCGAGCACGAGCGCGTCATAGCCGAGGCGCGCGCCGGACTGCGTCACCACCGCGCGCGCGGCGCGATCGATCGCCGTTACCCGCACCCCGCGCTCAAAGGCGACGCCGCCGCCGGCAACGCCGTTCGGACCGGCGATCGGCGCGTCGTGGGGCGTCGCCTTGCCGGTGAGCACGGCCTTCGACAGCGGCGGCTTCTCGTAGGGCTCGTGGTGCTCGTCGCTGAGCAGCACGACCTCGGCGGCCGCGTCCTGCTGTCTGGCCGCCAGCGCCGCCGCCACCCCGGCCGGTCCGCCGCCGACCACCACGATTCTGCGCGCCGTGCTCATGATGCTTTGCCGTCTTCACTCTGTGATTTGGGTCCGTGACCGAACCGGGCCGTTATTGACACGTCTGCGACGCTGCGCCTAGATGCGGCGGAACAACGGTCCGCGGAGCGGAACGGGCGCATTGCATGGCCAGAACGAAGGCAGCCGGCGGCAAGACTGAGATACGCGGGCGGCGCGGCCGGCTGTCCTCGGTGGCGACCGCGATCCGCCTGCTCAAGGCGTTCTCCGAGGACGAAGTCGAGATCGGCATCAGCGCGTTGGCGCGGCGGCTGGGGCTTGCGAAGAGCACGGTGCACCGGCTGGCGGTCACGCTGGTCTCCGAGGGGCTGCTGGAGCAGGACCGGGAGAACGGCAAGTACCAGCTCGGCATCGCGCTGTTCCGGCTCGGCGCGCTGGTGCGGCGGCGCATGAACGTGTCGAGCGAGGCGCGACCCTATCTCTTCGACCTGCGCGAGAAGATCAATGAAAGCGTGCACCTCGCGATCCTCGACGAGACCGAGATCATGTACGTGTACAATCTCGAGGGTACGCACGCGATCCGCATGCGCTCCGACATCGGGGTGCGCAAGCCGGCCTATTGCACGGCGGAGGGCCAGGCCATCCTGGCGTTCCAGTCCGACGACATCGTCGAGCGCGTGATCGCGGCCGGCCTCACGGCGCGTACGCCGAAGACCATCACCAGCGCGGAGAAATTCATCAAGGAGCTCGCCACCACCCGCCAGCGCGGCTGCGCCATCGAGGACGAGGAGAGCGAGCTCGGCATGATCTCGATAGCGGCGCCGATCCGCGACGATTCCGGCGACGTGGTCGCCGCCGTCGGCATCGCCGGCCCGGTGACGCGGCTGTCGAAGAAATCGATCGCGACCGTCATGCCGCACGTGATCGCCACCGCCGACCAGGTCTCGGTGCGGCTCGGCTATCGCAGGTAGTCTCTGCGGTCCGCAGGCTGAACCGTCGACCCGTCAGAGTCCAGTGCATGTCCAATCGTATCGATCTCTGCAGCACCGATGAAATCGCGCCCGGCAATGTGCTGCGGGTCGAGGCGGCGGGCCTTGCATTGGCTGTGTTCAACGTGGACGGCGAGTTCTACGTCACGGACGACCAGTGCACCCATGGTCCTGGCCTCTTGTCGGAGGGTTTCGTGGAGGGTGACGTCGTCGAGTGCAACTTCCACAATGGCCAGTTCAACATCCGCACCGGCGCGGTGGTATCGCCGCCCTGCATGGTGCCGATCAAGACCTACAAGGCCGTCGTCGAGAATGGCCGGGTCCTGATCGAGGAGGAATAGAACCGGAGACGCAAAGGGAGGGCAGCAATGAAAGTGCTTTGTACCAACGGTCTCAAGACCGTGATGCTCGACCTCGCGCCCGCGTTCGAGCGCAAGACCGGAACCAAGCTCACCATCACCTGGGGGTCGGCGAACGGGCTCATGAAAGAGCTCGACGCCGGCGCGGGTGCCGATCTCGCCATCCTCACCGCCGAGGCGATCGACGACCTGATCAAGCGCGGCAAGGTGGTCGGCGGCAGCCGCGTCGATCTTGCCCGCTCGGGCATCGGAATCGCGGTGCGCAAGGGCGGCAGGAAACCCGACATCGGCACTCCCGACGCGCTGAAGCAGGCCTTGCTCGCAGCCAAGTCGGTCGCCCATTCCAAGACCGGCATGAGCGGTATCTACTTTCCCACCGTGCTGGCGCGGCTCGGCATCGCCGACGCGATGAAGTCCAAGATCGTGATGCCGGACCCCGGGACGCCGGTCGGCGAGGTGGTGGCCAAGGGCGAGGCCGAGATCGGCGTGCAGCAGATCAGCGAGTTGCTGCCGGTCGCCGGCGTCGACGTCGTCGGGCCGCTCCCCGCGGAGCTGCAGAAGATCACGATTTTCTCCGCCGGCCTGCTCACGGCCGCGAAAGACCCCGACACCGCCAAGGCCGTGGTGAAATTCGTGGCGGCGGAGTCTCCGCCGCTGCTGAAGGGGAAGGGCCTGGAACCGGCGTAGGGGTCGGCGTAACCTTCCCGACAACAATAATCTCGTCGGGAGGACGTCATGTGGTTGAAAGCTTTTGCCGCCGGCTGCGTCGGTGCCGTTCTGATGGGAAGCGCCGTGAGTGCCGCGGAGGTCACCGTCATCGCATCCACCGCCATGCGCGAGGTGATGGACGAGCTCGTTCCCATGTTCGAGCGCGCCAGCGGCCACAAGGTCGCGATCAGCTTCCTGTCGGGCGCGGTGCTGCCGGTCAAGATGAAGGAGGGTGCGCAGGCCGACGTGGTCGTGACCACGCCCACGACCATCGACGACCTCGTGGCGGCGGGCAAAGTGGCGGCCAATACCCGCGTCGATTTCGTGCGCTCCGGCGCCGGCGTCGCGGTACGCTCCGGTGCGCCCAAGCCCGATGTGAGCACGCCCGAAGCGTTCAAGAACGCGCTGCTCGCCGCCAAGTCGGTGGGCTACAGCCAGGGCCCAAGCGGCGTGCATTTCATGAGCGTGCTGACGCAGCTCGGCATCGCCGATCAGGTCAAGGCCAAGGGCGTGGTGCCGCCCCTCGGCCAGCGCGTGGGCGCGCTGGTTGCCAAGGGCGAGGCCGAGATCGGCGTGCAGCAGATCACCGAACTGTTGCAGATCCCCGGAATCGATTTCGTGGCGCCGTTGCCGAAGGAGCTGCAGGCCAACATTGTCTACGCAACGGCGACGCCGACCTCGGCCAAGGAGCGGGACGGTGCGGCGGCGTTCGTCAAGTTCCTCTCGTCCGAGCCGGCGCTGCCGGTGATCAAGAAGGTCGGATTGGAGCCGATCTAGTTAGACTGCTCACCGGTGCTGGGTGACGGTATCGACCAGCGCCAGACGGCCCTTCTTCACCTCGGCGATCGCGCGTTCGAGCGCGGGCCGGATGTCCTGCGGCTTGTCGATCGGCCCTTCGCCCCAGCAACCCATGGAGCGTGCCAGCGCGGCGAAGTCGGGCTCCGGCCCGAACAGGTCCATGCCGATATGGGCCTTGGCCTCGTCGGTGCCGCGCAGCCGCGCCATGCGGATCTGGTGCTCCCAGTCGTTATAGTAGGCGCGGTTGTTGTGCATCACGACCAGCATCGGGATCTGGTACTTGGCGGCGATCCAGAGCGCGCCGGCGTCGAACATCAGATCGCCGTCGGGCTGGATGTCGACCACGATCCGCCCGGTGCCCTTGTGGGCGAGCGCGACGCCGAGCGAGATGCCGATCTGGGTCGACGTGCCGAGCTCGACGCCGGGATGGCGGTAGGGCTTGTCGAAATCCCAGAGCTTGCGCACCTGCTGCTTGAGATTGTTGGCGGTGAGCACCCAGTCCTCGTCCTTGATCACGTCCCAGACTTCGAGCGCGAGGCGTGAGAAGGTAATCGGCGAGGCGTCCCAGTTCCTGCGCGCCTCCTCCTGCCATTTCGCCCAGACCTCGTCGTGGCGTTTTCCGATAGCCACCTTGCGCTCGGCGATGCGGCGGGCGAGCTTGGCGTCCCCGGCGATGCGCTCCTTGCAGAGGCGGGTGAGCTCGGGGATGCCGAGCGCGGTGTCGCCCAGCGCCCGGATCGAGCAGGGCTGCATGCGGCAATAGTCCATCGCCCATTTGCTGATGTTGAGCTCGGCGAAGCCGATCTCGACGAAGTCGCACGACAGCGGCGTGATCTGCTCGCGCGTGCGCTTGGCGCTGTTGAGCTCGGTGAGCTGCTTTTCCCAGTCCTTGACGTCGAGGCCGACCACGAGATCGGTGTGCCGCAGCGAGTCCTTGTCCATGCTGAGGCAGAGCGGGTGCTTGTTGGGAAAGTTGAGTGCGTTGTTGACGTCCCAGACAGCGGCGCCGGCCGTCTCGGCGAGCGCGACGATGCTTTCGAAGCCGCCGGCGCGCCGTCCGGCATATTCCGCCAGCAGCATCGGGTGCTCGGCGGCGAGAAGCTTGTCGGCGATCGCAGCGATCGCCGCGGGGTCGGGCGCCAGCGGCGCCGGCGTCGCGGCGGCGCCGGCGGGCGGCAATGCCACGTCGGAGGCGAGCGGCGCCTCCTGCAGCGCGGCGTCGTAGCACATGTAGACCGGGCCTTGCGGCTGCGTGGTCATGATCGAATAGGCGCGGGCGAAGCTCTCCGGCACGCCCTCGATCGAGGTCGGCTGGTAGTCCCATTTGACGTAGTCGCGGATGGCGTTGCCCTGCACCAGCGCGGTGTGCGTCCAGTCGATGTGCGGGCGGCGCTTGGCCTCGTCCATCGGGCCGGTGGCGCCGATGATGAAGATCGGCACGCGGTCGAGATAGGCGTAGTAGATCGCCATGCAGGCATGCAGCAGGCCGACCAGGTCGTGCAGGATCACCGCCATCGGCTTGCCGGTCGCCTTGGCGTAGCCGTGCGCGATCTGTACGGCGATCTCCTCGTGCTGGCACAGCATCATCGGCGGCTCGTTGCCGCCGTAATTGACCAGCGAGTCGTGCAGGCCGCGGAAGCTGGCGCCGGGATTGAGCGTGATGTGGGGGAAGCCGTAGCGCTTGATCAGGTCGACGATGACGTCGGACTGCCAGCCGCGGTAGTTCTTGTTGACCGTGGGCTGCGAGCGCCCCGCCTGTTCCTGCATCGACGCGCCCCTTTCGATCAACCTAGTGCCGAATGAATTCTGCGGCCTTGTCCGCGAGCGCCTTGGGCGTCTGCAGGATATCCTTGACCAGCTTCTCGACGTCGGCGCCGGAGACCGGATTGATCTCGAGCTGCGACTTCTCGGCGTCGGAGAGAAAATCGGGATCCTTCATCGTGTCCATGAACGCCTTGCGCAGCGCCTCGGCGCGGTCCTTGGGCACGTTCGGCGGCGCGAGGTAGGGC
>Ga0126382_10000048_pt1 | contig 35457 bp, 27 predicted proteins | sample PanSoiMetPlot_30_FD_92548 | JGI IMG/M metagenome (GOLD analysis project Ga0126382, IMG submission 92548) | Tropical forest soil microbial communities from Panama - MetaG Plot_30 | ecosystem: Environmental > Terrestrial > Soil > Tropical forest > Bulk soil | place: Panama | collected 2016-02-17
GCCCGACGGCAAGATCTATGCAATTATGGACTTGTTAGGCCTGGGAGCGATCGCACTCTCTCCTCTTGATGGTCATCTCGTATGGAGCAACCCGGGTAATCCGCGCTTGGCTGAATATGGTCAGAGCGGGCTTGAGCTCGTCTTTGGCTCCCGTTTCCCAGGCACACAGCCCGACCAGTTCTATTTCACTTGCGACAACTTTACGACCGACGTCTATGGACATCTATATGCATTCAGCTTGGACGGTAGTCAGAGGTGGACGGCTTCGCTCGGTGGCATCAGTAATCCTCCTCAAATAGCAGTCGCACCCAACGGAAATATCAGCCTGGGCGTGGCGGCTTATGCCGCTTCAAACGGTTCGGTACTTTGGAGCGCTTATTCTCAACTAAGCAGTGGCAGCGACCTTCCTCCCGATGTAGGCCCGGACGGCAGGGTTTACGTCATTGCGCAATATCAGAGCACACTGGCCGCTTTAAACGGCCAAACCGGATCTGTCTCGTGGCGAGTGCCTGGCGTTAGTTTTGAGGAAGGACCAGTAGTAAGTCCCCTTAATGACGTAATCGTAACTGGCGGTCGAGACAATTATGGTTTACCGGGTTATTTCAAAGCTTTCAGCACGAGCGGGCAGCTACTCTGGCAGATAGACCTACCCGGCGAACCTTATCCTGGAATGTTCGAATTCCCGTTCGAGCGAGGCCGATTTAGCACCGATGGAACGACCGTTTATATGGGCACAACCGTTTCAGGTGAGCCCGCAGATAATCTGCACTGCTATCTTTATGCTATTCAGACGGCGCAGGCGGCAACTTGCTCATACACCATCAATCCGCTGAACAGCTCTTTCACCGCCAGCGGAGGAGAAGGCAGTTTGAACGTGACGGCACCAGGCGGCTGCAGTTGGACGGCAACAAGCAATTCAAGTTGGATAGACATCGTTACGGCCCCAGAGAGCACCGGGAACGGCACGGTGTTCTATGTCGTAAGAGAAAACTATGGCAGCACACGCACTGGCAGTCTTGCGATTGCCGGACAAACGTTTACAGTGAATCAATCCGGTGCCAGTGCAACCTGTACCTTTACGATTTCTCCGACAACCAAGACTTTCTCCAGGGGCGGAGGTGCAGATAGCGTCAATGTCACGACTGGAACGGGGTGCAGTTGGTCCGCAATCAGTAACACAAGCTGGGTAAGCATCACTTCTGGCGTCAGCACGACTGGCAATGGCGTTACAACGTATTCAGTGTCGGCCAACAATAGCGGCGCCGCGCGCGTAGGAACTATGTTGATAGCTGGGAAGACCTTTACCGTGAAGCAGAAGCCACGATAACCGATGAGGGCCGGCCAGCTTTCTATCGAACTTGCGTTCGTTTCGGACCGTCGGGGTTGATAACAAATCTAACCAACCGTACGTTGGCGGATCGCGTCAACGTACGGCTCTTCTGTTGACCTCTCTAACCGAACTTCGCCACCACCACAACCACCACGATCATACTCCCACCTGACCATACTATCGGGCCACATTTGCCCTTGTTACAATAGGGCTTCCCGAGGACAGCAACATAACGAGGTAATAACCACTGCAAGTAGATCTTAGTATCGATCAAGGTATTTCATGTAAACCTGAAACCGAGTAGGAGAACCTCATGACAAGCGACCATGGAACTGCGACAAATCGGAAGATACAGGTACTGAGAATGATTTCTACCGTCCTTTTGCTTTTCGTGCTGGCCGGCGTCAGCAAAGCTCAGCAAGTGATTCCGTTGTATGCCGGAGCTGCGCCCGGGTCTGAAAAGTGGACGCAAAAGGAGAGAGAATATTTCTCAACTGTCTTTAACACCCAGGTCGTCACGAACGTCACGCAACCGACGCTGACTGCTTATCTCCCGTCAAAGGGCAGCGCCAATGGTACAGCGGTCGTCGTCTGCCCGGGCGGCGGGTTCTTTGCCCTCTCAATCAACAGCGAAGGTGCTGACGTAGCCAGATGGCTCGCGGCTCGTGGAGTTGCAGCGTTCGTTCTGAAGTATCGCCTTGTCCAGACCGGAGAAGACGGGACCAAAGAGATGGTGGCTAAAATTACAGACCAAAAGAAGTTCGATGAAGTGATTGCTCCAGTTGTTCCCCTTGCTGTCGCCGATGGCTTGGCGGCCGTGAGTTACGTGCGCAATCACGCCATCGAGTTTGGCGTGTCGCCGGAGCGTGTTGGAATCATCGGCTTCTCGGCGGGCGGGACGGTCTCGACTTCGGTAGCGTTTCGGTATTCGGCAGAAAACCGTCCGGCTTTCGTCGGATCTATCTATACATACATGGGTGCAGTGAAAGCGGCGGATGTGCCGAAGGACGCTCCGCCAATATTCGTAGCTGCGGCCACTAACGATGGACTCGCACCTGACAGCGTCAGCCTTTACAGCAAGTGGCTTGCGGCAGGTAAGCCGGCGGAAATCCACATCTATTCAAAAGGAGGACACGGCTTCGGTATGCGGAAACAGAACCTGCCTTCAGATCAATGGATTGAGCGATTCGGTGAATGGCTCAATGTTCAGGGACTTCTCAAACCAATTAGTTGAGAGTTCAAGAAATGCATTTTGGCGGCTAATTTCCTCTTGTAATCGTTCGTGCGCCCACTCCTGTCGGCGCGCACTCACCAATCATACATCTTGGTTGAATTGAAGCTCGTTAGCGGATTCGGATCGCCGGTCGTCCAAACGTGCTTGCTCTCGTCTCCTCGTGCTCAATGACTTTCTCATCTACGGTCTGAATCTGCTTTTCCACGTCTGAACGTGAGCGACACTCTGCTTTGCCGACACCATAATCCACTCTGAAGTAGTCCGTAAACTGGGGTGAGACCGTGCTCTCTTCCAGTTCCGCTCACACGTACAGGAGGAACCTGATGAGATTCAAAAAGAAGAGACTGGTGTGCCTAATCAGCCTTCTGATAGGGCACCTGATCTTGTCATTTGGTGCGAGCGCGACGCTCGCGCAAACTGAGACCGGCCAGATCACCATAAGAGCCACCGATCCGCAGGGAGCGGTCGTGGCTGGTGCTACAGTTAAGATCAAGTCAGAAACGACAAACGCTGAGAGGACCGCCACGACACGCGAGGACGGCATTGCGACCATCACCAACCTGCAGCCTGGCGTCTACGAGATAACGGTCACCGGCAGTGGCTTCGCGCCGTACAAGCAGCAAGCCCAGGTGACGGTTGGCGGGAGGCTCAATGTTGAAGCATTGCTTTCAGCCACCGCAAGGGGCGAGAGCATTACTGTGGTCGCCGGTGAGGGCGGCATTGAAGTCAACACGAAAACCCAGGAACTCTCCGATGTCGTATCACAAAAACAAATCACCGAGCTCCCGACGCTCACGCGTAATCCGTACGACCTTGTTGGGCTTTCGGGCAACGTATCCGAAGGTGATTCTGCGAACATGGCCATGCGCGGAACGGGTTTTTCGATCAACGGGCAGCGATCTGCAAGTACCAACATCCTGCTCGACGGCGGCGAGAATGTGGACTTGTTCACTGCAGTGGTTGGACAGAGCGTGCCGCTCGACGCTGTTCAGGAATTTCGCGTCATTACCAGCAACTTTTCCGCTGAGTACGGACGTGCAACCGGCGGCATCGTCAACGTCGCTACCAAGGCAGGATCCAACAGCTTCCATGGCTCGCTTTACGAGTTCAATCGCGTCTCGGCACTCGCGTCCAACAGTTTTGACCGCAACGCGAACGGGCTTGAAAAGAGCGTTTTCACGCGTAATCAGTTCGGCTACTCAGTCGGCGGTCGAATAATCAAAGACAAACTGTTCTTCTTCAGCAGCACCGAATGGACTCGCATACGCAGTGCGGGAGAAGTAATCAGTCTGGTTCCGACACCGGAGCTGCTTGCTAGATCGAACGTAAACACACAGAACTACTTCAACGCGTTCAAGCTAGTAGCTCCTATTAACGGACCCGTTCACACGGTGGCTGAAACTCTTGCAAACTTCGGCTTACCTGCAACTGGTGCGTTCGGGAGTCTTCCTGGGAACCTGCCGGCATTCGGTGAGGTTCGGGCAACGCGGGCGGCCGACTTCGGAGCAGGCGCTCCGGTGAATGACTGGCAGACCGTGAACCGGCTCGATTACAACTGGAGCGACAAGACACAGATTTATATTCGAAGTGTGAACGAAGAAGGAGTGAACCCGGATGGGACAGTCAGCTTCAGCCCATACGAGGGGTTCAACACCGGGAACAAGACTTCGGATCAAAACTACCTCGGTAACGTAACGCACGCCTTTTCCTCTAATCTGGTTTCACAAACAAAGGTGGTGTTCAATCGCTTGAGAAACGGCGATAACCCGCTCGGCCAGCAACCTCTTTTGCCGACGTTGTACTTTACCGATCAGGGAGTGCTGTCGGCGTTCGGTAAGTTCTTCCGTTTCCCCGGCTATCTGCCGACCACGCCGGGTAGTGGCATTCCCTTCGGTGGACCACAGAACTTCCTGCAGGCTTATGAGGATATGAACTGGACGCGCGGTAACCACACTCTGCGGTTTGGCGGACAGTATGTTCACATTCGAGACAACCGCACGTTCGGCGCTTATGCGTACGCTTCGGCGGTGCTCGGATTGAACGCGCCGTCGGCGTTGAACAATCTGGTAAACGGCTTGCTTCGACGGTTCACAGTGGCGGCATTCCCGCAAGGAAAATTCCCCTGCCACAACGACGTGAACACTGGCGCAACTATCGTTACCCCGGATTGCACGCTGACCACGCCGCTGACTGAACCAAATTTCAGCCGGAGCAATCGCTACCACGAGTGGGCGACGTACTTCAACGACTCGTGGAAGATAAAGCCAAGGCTCACGCTCAACCTCGGAGTACGTTACGAATATTACGGCGTTCAGCATAACGCGAAGCAGGAGCTCGACTCTAATTTCTATCCTGGCGACGGCGCCAATCGGTTCGAGCAGATTGCGAATGGTCAGATCCTGCTGGCGAAGGATAGTCCAATCGGGAAACTGTGGAAGGTAGATCCGAACAACTTCGCTCCCCGTCTTGGTATCGCCTGGGACGTATTCGGCGACGGGAAGACGAGTCTGCGGGGCGGCTACGGGATGGCTTACGAGCGAAACTTCGGAAACGTCACGTTCAACGTCATTCAGAATCCGCCTAACAATGCAACGATTCAGTTCAATGCCGGCACCGACGTTCCCAGCATCCCAATCACGCTTGACAACCTGGGTCCTTTGGCCGGCAGCGGGGTACAAAAGCCATTCACCCGCGTGAGCTTGCGCGCGGTTGATCCCAATGTTGTTAACGCCTATGCGCACTTCTGGAGCGCCGCTTTCGAGCGACAGCTCAGCGCAACCTCGATTGCTTCCATTGAGTACACGGGATCAGCGGGCCGAAACCTGTACTCTATTGCTAACATTAATCGTTCAGGTTCTGAAAATGTCTACCTTGGGAAGGGGCCTGTAGGAGATCCGTTTGACTTCGGTCGCGATATCGGGCTCGGTAGACTAAACAACAACGGCGCTGCAGCCATAAACTTCAGAGGCAGTGACGGCCGCTCAAATTACCACGCGCTGATCCTTGCGTATGACAACTCGAGGGTGCGCGATTGGGGTCTGCGGATTGGAGCGCGCTACACCTATGCCTTTAACAAGGACAACCTCAGCACGACGTTCAGCGAGGATCAGAACGGCAACTTTAACCTCGGATACCTCGATCCGTTCAACCCGAATCTTGACTACGGCTGGTCAAACAACGACATTCGTCACCGGTTCGTGGCGAATTTCACCTGGGACATCCCGGCGCCGAAGACAGCCACGGGATGGATGCAACACCTTGTCGGCGGGTGGGAGCTGAACGGGATATTCGTCGCCAGGAGTGGAGCGCCATTCAGCGTTTTCGACTGTACATTCTCAGTGAACGTCTGCAGCCGGGCGATACTGAGTAACGCTGTCAATCTCACTGGCAACGTCAATCATGATGCAATCGGTGTTGCGGATACGCCGAATCGCTACAAGTACATTGATTTGAGCAGCCTCACTCCGGGTGAATTCGTCGACGTCACCGGACAGGCGGAATTCCCTCCCTTCCCGTCGAACATGTCCAAACGGAACCAGTTCCGCGGGGCGGGTTTCTGGAACATAGATGCTGCTGTGTTCAAGAACTTCCAGATCACTGAAGGTAAGCGAATTCAGATTCGCTTTGAAACCTACAACACATTAAACCACGCCAACTTGTTTATTACGGGTGGCGAGGCGGAGGTAAACACCGGCTACGTTCCGGCTTTCTTCGACGGGCGCCGTAACGTTCAGATCGCGGGCAAGTTCATCTTCTAACTTCAGTGTGCCCAGGGGGAGCATCGGCTCCCCCTTTTCAGCTTTCTCTACGCCCTTGTCACCTTTCCAATGGAGCTCCGCAGGACTGATTGACTCGACAGAGTCAAAACGATGACCGAGCTTAAGAGTAACAATATTGTTCTTCTAATATTGTCCCGGCGTTTAGAGAATTTTGGCCGCCTTTGAAGCTCCTAAGGATCCTTCATTTGCGCTGTTGCTCGAGCGAGTCGCTGCAGACATAGAGCAGGCCGTTTTGGTCTTCAATGAAGTGAAGCTGGCCGGCTTCGACAAGCTGATAAATCTCCCGGGCGCTCAGTCGTGCCATAATCGCCGCGTCATTTGCGGCGACCATACGCATTTGCTTGCGACACACCGGGCAATGGACAAGGAGGGCAGTGTGCGTACGTAAGGCGACAGCTTCTTCGATCTCCAGACTGATTTCCGTCTTTCTTTTCGTCACCACAAACCGCCTCGGTCTAGACTTCCCGCTTGCTCCACAGTAGAATAGCGCAGCCTTGAAGGCGGTCATTTAGTCCAAAAACCCTCAAAGCCGCGCACCGGAGCTGACCATACAGAATTGGACATCGAGCTGTCGTTCTCAAAAGGTTCGCAAAAGGTTCTCAAAAGGTTCACAGGGTTATGGCAAAGCAAATCAACCACTTCTACGAATTTGGCTCAGTCAGGCTGGATGAGACCAACCGACTTCTCTACAAGAATGGCGTGCAGCTATCCGTGCAGCCGCGCGTGATCGAAACTCTTTTAGTCCTCGTCAAGAACCCTCATGCCATCGTTGACAAGGAGACGATTCTGGATGCGGTGTGGCCAGACGCGGCCGTTGAAGAAGGAGGACTGAAGCGAAATATCTCTCTGCTCAGGAAAGCCCTCGGCGAAGAAGGCCGATACATAGAGACTCTGCCCAAGCGCGGCTATCGATTCACTGCCGACGTGAAACAAAACTGGGAAGAGATTCCTGGTTACACGGCTGAGCGCTCGGCTTCTGAGCTTTTAGTCCAACGACGCGCCAGTCTCCGAATCACGCAAGAAGAGGAAGTAAACGATTCAGGCTCTTCTTTCGATGATGTTCAATTCAAGACTGCCGCCGAAGCGTCAGTCCCGCAAATCAGGAAGCTGTCGCGTCGTCGAACGTTAACCGTGTCAGCGGCGGCAGTCGTCGTCGTGATCGCAACCGTCGGCTTCTGGTGGACCGCGAGCAAGCCCGAGCCGGCGACAGTAAAATCGATCGCCGTTTTGCCATTCAAAAGTCTCGCATCACGCAGCGACGATGAGCTCTTGAGTGTTGGACTGGCCGACGCACTGATCACTCGAATGAGCAGCATCAAAGGGTTGAGCATTCGTCCGACAAGTGTCGTGATGAAGTTCTCAAACAAGGAAGAGGATTCAATCCTTGCTGGACAGACGCTGGGCGTCGATGCGGTTCTCGAGGGAAGCATTTATCGAACAGATGATCGCATGCGCATCATGACCCGGCTGTTGCGCGTGAAAGACCAATCGGCGATCTGGGCTGGACAGTTCGATGAAAAAGCGGAAGATTTCCTCTCGATTCAGAACGCCCTTGCACATCAGATCGTAAGCTCCCTCACATTGAATTTGAGCAGCGCAGAGAAGGACGCATTAGCGAAGCGATACACCGAAAACGCCGACGCGTATCATCTTTACCTTACAGGTCGCTACCACTGGAACAAGAGGAGCAAAGATGCGGGGGCGAAAGCGGAAACCTTATTCCGGCAGGCTATCGACAAAGACCCGGGTTTCGCGCTTGCATACCTCGGGTTGGCCGACACTTTGATAATGGGCAGCGTCTATCAGGAGTCATGGGTAGCGATAGAAAAAGCGCTGGAGCTGGATGATAGGCTCGGCGAAGCCTATGCCTCACGTGGCTTTTGGAAAATGTTTAAAGGGTGGCTATGGGACGAAGCGGACGCTGACTTCAGGCGTTCAATAGAACTCAATCCGGGTTATGGAACGGCGCATCAGTGGTATGCCACTTTGCTGGCAATCCGGGGGCGGCTCGAGGAGGCGAAGGCAGAGATGACGAGGGCCCTCGAGATCGATCCGATGTCTCACAACTTCATCGCAGACATGGGACAAATGTATTATTTCGCGCGCCAGTATGATGAAGCGGAAAGCTATTGCCGGAAGGCTCTGGAAGTGTATCCGGACTTCCTTAATGCGCATATATACCTTTCAGACACTCTTCTGAAGGCCGGCGATAAAGACCGGGCCTTCGATGAGGAAATGAACGCTGCCAGAATTCATTCCGCAACCTCCAGGGGTGCAGAAGACAAAATCGATGAAGCGATCGAGTCCGCAAGGGAAGTTTACCGGCAGTCAAATTATGAAGGATATTGGAAGACAAACCTCGAACGGCTGCTCAATAGAACTGCCGACGGGTTTTCTTATTACGCATTGGTCAAGTCTTATACCCGGCTGGGCGAGAAAGAAAAGGCGCTCGACGCGCTGGAAAAGTCCTGGGAGAACCGCGAGTTCATGCTGCCGTTTGCAAATGTGGACCCGTTGTTTGACTCATTGCGGTCGGAGCCGCGGTTTCGGGAAGTATTTCGTCGTATCGGCTTGAGGTCCTGATTCAGCGACGTTCGAATTACTGAACTGGCCGCACTCTTAGGCGGTTTCACTGCACTGATCAACTGGTTTGACTGCGAACCGACGCCATTACTACGTGAGCTGTGATAAACAGAACGAACAGATTGCGGCAAGGCTATATCTCTCGAACTAATCATAAATGAGTGTCGATCTCGAAAAATTAAGTAGCGCGGTCGAATTCCTCCTCACTCAAAAACAGTTCCTTGAGACAATTCAGCAATTGAGCGAGGAGATCAATAATTCGGAAGAAGCTTTCGTCTGGTCTGTAATAGACCTAAGTTCAATATCGACCGACCTGCCTGAAGATATCCGGTCAAGTTGGATTTTCGTCTTAAAGAAAGATATTTCGTCCGGGTGTCACTATCATCCCAACAGTATCCAACATATGGCTACAATCAAGGGTCAGGGGATTTCGAGAATAGCAGGCGAGTACAGCCGTATGGTCCAGTTCGGACCATCAAACGATTCAACTGAAGACAAGTGGCTTGTGATAGATAAAGGGGTCCCTCACGAGTTCTTTCCAGAAAAGGAAAATATGGTAGTTGTCTCCTTTCACACCTGCCAGGCAAGCGAGCTAAAAGAAGTTGATTGCGAGACGGGCGAAATGCGAGTTTATGTAGGATAGGCGCGCCCCAAATTTGCTGAGAAACCTTCCTCTTCGGACATTACCGAAAGATTACCCTACCGTTACCACAACTTTATGACTTTCTTGAGGGCTCAGGAGTATGCTCCTCGCCTGACGAAAGTATGTACTGGTGAATTCTGAATAAAAATAAAAAGGGAGAATCTTAATGAAACGTTATTCGTCTATCATAAGCGTTAGTCTGATACTCGGATTAGTGGCATTCAGTGCGTTAACAGTGCTCGCGGTTGAACGACCCTTCCATCTCGTAGAGCACGGCAAAGTGACAGTAACTCCACGGGACGCAACTGGAACCGTTCTTGACCTGGTCGCTGATGGAATAGGAGCCGCAACACATCTTGGCCTTTTTACCTTGCATCGCGAGGCGGTGCTTACATCAGGCTCAGGTGGGCCGGTATTTGATGTGAGAGGAGAGGCCACGCTGACATCGGCCAACGGGGAGCAGCTCCGATCTACGATCACAGGCACTGTTGACTTGTCCACCGGTCACGCCGATTTGATTTACGAGTGGACTGGCGGCAGCAAGGGGCGGTTTGAGAATGCGACTGGCACTACCACCTGGTCAGTCGATGTTGCGAATGGTGAGTACGACGCCGTCGCGAACGGTTCAATTAAATATTGAAAATTCGGGCGCGCTCGGTTGCTTGATAATGCAACAGGCGCGCCCCCATCGCCAAAACCGATAGCATTACAGCTACCGACATTCTATTTCGCGGACCGTAAATGCCAATCAAGTCTGGATTCGATAAATGAAAATGAAATGCCCGATAATTGCATCAGGCCTGCGTCCACGAAAGCTGACATAGAGGTCGTGGTTCTTAAAACAAAACCCTTGTAAGCAGCTGACGCTGATTGCATAAACTCCACTGGGTGGGTTCCTTAATACTTCGGAAATGCTCTCGCTTTTGTCGCGACCATAAGGGAAACCAGGAAGCTGTTCGTAAGAGAGGCCATATGCCCTGGGGTCGGCGGTTCCCATATAGCCCAATTTCACTGAAGCAATGTTCTCGCGGTTCATAAATTCTCGCAGCCCGATGAGATCCTGTCCCCAATCTAAGTTAGAGTCGCCCAGGAGCCTATGTCCGCCGCCAGGCCCACCCACAAGTTCATTGAAATAAGCAAGGTAGTGCGGATAGATGATCGTCGAACCAATGACCAGCCAGAGTACGGCCAGGCTTACTGCCCAGGGTAGTATCTGTTTGGGCTTCCACTGAATAGCTGCCAGTCGTCCCGCGAAAATAAAAAGGAAGGGCAAGATCGGAAGCAGATGACGATAACCGATATTAAAGGGACTCAAGAGACCTGCCCCGAAGAAGATGATCACGGGTAACAGGAGTAACAAACCCTTTCGCCAGGTCCGACGGCGCGAGGAATAGAGCAGGCTGCAACCAGTCAACAGGATGACCGGTAGCGGAGTCTTTACCGCGAAAGCGACAGGGAGTTAGTACCACCATCCTTTATCGGAATAGGATTCCAGCAGGAAGCCTGTCTTACCACTATCAATCATCTGGTCTAAGTCTCGATTAGAACCAACAATCGCACAAATTGTTTGAAGCGTCCGCGGTGTACTAATGGCCTCGACAGTCAATGCTGCTGAACGACAAGGAATAATTAGCCAGGACTCAAAGGGTCTTAAGGAACGCGACAAGTGACTTTCGATCCTCCAATGAAAGATCGAGGCCGAACTTGTGGCCTGGGACCGCTCTCGTCTTCACTCTGTATCCAAGAAACCCGGTCGGAGTGTAATCGTCTCTCAACCGGAGCGGATCGAACCAATCTTCGAGAGTTGCCACCGATCCGTTATGTTCGAACGGTCCTCGATACCAGACCCCTTTTAACGAAGGTACTTTGTAATAGCCGGTCCCTCGCCGCGTCTTGAGCGTTGACGTTGAGTCGGTGTGCACGGAGATCGACATAACGTCGTCCTGCTTGAGCCGTTCATCGGTTACCTGGAATCCATCAGCGGGAGTCAACTTGTTATTGGTGTATAGCGGTGGCGTGTGGCACAATGCGCAGCCCTGCTCCTCGAATACCTGCTTGCCTCTCGAGGCGAGCGCATCGAATTTGTTTGGATTTGGAGGAGGCTTTAGGGAATACAAAAATAAGGCGAGGGCATAAAGCTGCTCGTCACTGTACCGGCTCTCTTTCGACGGATCGCGCAATTCGCCGCGCGGCCTGAAATCACCGTAACTCGACAAAAAGTCCGCACCCTGGTTGAGCGCGGCGTAGCGCATCAAGTCTCCGACAGTCCGATGACGAACAAGACCTGATAAATCGAGATAACGTCTGTCCTTTACTCCGATCAAATCTGGAATGCGAGCCGGATAGAAACCGCTGCTTCCTTGTCTCGCGCAAACGCCGACAGGGATCGCCTCCATCACCGACGCTATTTCCTCAATCGTCATTCGGTCTGGCTGTGAGTTAGGATCATTCTGAAGCCATGGCGCCGCATAGCTCCGCCGCATAAAGCTGCGCAGGTCCTTGAGCAACTTATCTTTGACCTTATCGTCCTTTGCGTTTGCGAATTCTATTTTGGTTTCGTATCCGAATGCGCGATCGTCGGGAAAGTTGCCTTGCGCACCTTTGATCACGCTACCGTCCGGCATCACTCGGCTGTGGCACATAGCGCAAGACAAAATACCGAGCTCAACCTTACCCTTCTCCCTTATCACGTATTTCATGTTAGGAAGGATGCCGTCTTTGGTGGTAAGGACGCGGTTCTTGTCGAACCAACCGGTGCGTTTGATTTCTGAGAACAACGTCCCTGACGATTCAAACTCTATTGGCGCATCAAAGACCAGTTCACCTGCTTTGATCCAGTCCTCCTGCGTTTTTGAAATCGATGAATCAAAAACGATCTCGGGCTGCTGGGCCTTGAGAAAGTCAGCGTACCCTGCGGGTTCCCTATCAGGACGATAGACCGGATAGCTCTTGTAAATTGGTCGTACAGGTATCCGGTAATAGTATTCGGACGAGATGTGTCGTGGAGAGGCAGCGGCGTGAGCCAATGGAAGCTCGAGAGATTCCATTGCCTGATCATCCCACGTCCTGGGGATCACTGCCGACCAGGCTTTTTGATCCCGCGCCACTTGTCCCCCAATGGATGCCGTGACCGCGGTCAGGGCAAAAGAGATGGCGATTAGCCTTGTTATGGTCCAGCGCTGCATATCACCTCCACACGGACGATTCATAACTTTTATGAGTTGCCGCGTCAATTCCGATTCGCACGCCGCCCGAACCGTTCTCGCCGAACAACATGAAAGCTTCGGGATGGAGACTGAGTCCGCCCTCGCGTTTCAGCTTATCTACTTCGCCTTCAATGCAACCCGTTGATAGGGTTCCGGTCGCGTTGTTTAGAGAGTTCTGTACTCGACCGTGCTACTGCGCTCAGACGACGAAGGAATAAACTAAGTTCTTCCGAGTCTCGGACCACGATTGTGACAGAATGCGAGTGAGGCAGGGACTCGCCTTGATTAGTCGGTTCGCAGAGTTGTCTTCATTAAATCAACTGGTGTATAAGGCGAATGGAATAATTCCTGATTTCTAACAAGCCAAGCCAGCTGGTTGACTGGCGAGCTTCAACGATAGACCAGTACCCGATGGCGGACAAGATGACCCGATAAGCCGTCGATATCGAACTGGAAATATCGAGTCACGTCCGCTTGCGATCCTCAGACAGCAGGGGCATGAGAATGCTCGGTGCCCTATCTAAACACATACTGATCGGCCTTCGCATCGCGGCGACTCTAGCGTTGCTGCATTGTGTTTCTGCGTTTATGCGGGCTGAGCAGTTGCCAATAAGGACTTATAGCACCGCCGACGGTCTTGGAAGCACTTTCATCATTAGGATTGTACGAGACACTAAAGGCTTCCTTTGGTTTTGCACCAGGGACGGCCTGAGCCGATTCGATGGTCACCGATTCGTCACCTACACAATGGAGCACGGGCTGCCAACTCCGACAATTAATAATCTGCTGGAGACTCGCGATGGTGGCTACTGGATCGCGACCAACGGTGGCGGCGCTTGTCGATTCCATCCGAGAGGCCGCGATCCCAGTGCCACAACGGCGGACGAGTCTTCTCACAGACGCGATACGAGCGATGGGCAAAAAAACCTGTTCACTACCTATCCGGTCGGAAGTGACGCGAGAACAAACAACGTCAACATCCTGTATGAAGATCAGTTTGGGCAGGTCTGGGCCGGGACTGACGGGGGTCTGTTCCGAATGGAGGAGGAAGGTGGTACGAAAGTATTTCGCCGGGTCGAGATTGGATTGCCGTCGCATCCAGATCATCTGGCAGTAGTCTCAGCGCTGATTGAAGATCGACAGGGCACTCTGTGGATAGGAACCATCGAGGGCGTGACTCGTCGCTCGCCCGATGGCCGGATGACCCACTACACCCTTACATCGTCGCTGGGCCGGAGCCAGGTGATGGCACTACTGGCAGACGGGGAGGGTAGATTGTGGATCGGCCATGCCGGTGCAGGACTAATTGACGTGCCTATCCCCGATTTCGCACGGCCGAACGAAGAAAGAATGTCAGACAAACACTCCGAATTCCCCATTCCACCATCGGCACGCCACCACGCCATGGCTGACTTGTTATCGAATCGAGTACTCGCTTTGCACCAGACTGCTGACGGACATGTTTGGATCGGTACACATGGGGGTCTTGAGGAGTTCGACGGCAATCGGTTGCGAAGCTACACGTCGGCCCAGGGGTTGAGCGGAAACCAGATCAGGACTCTGGCCGAGGACCTGGACGGTAATCTTTGGATGGGTTCTCAGAATGGAGCGATGAAACTGACCGTTAAAGGGTTCGCGAGCTATGGTACGGCCGACGGCCTGGGAGCTACTCCAGTGCATTCCATCTACGAAGATACGACCGGCGATGTCTATGCTATAAGCGGCAATTGGTTTGTCAATCGCTTCGATGGCAATGGTTTCGCCGCGATTCAGGCGCATCTGCCGGACGATGCCACCTCTCGATGGGCTTCTCCTGTTGGCTTCCTTGATCGCGCCGGCGGATGGTGGATGCTCACCACGAACGGACTTCACCGATTTAAGAATGTCAGGAGCATCGAACAGCTTGAGTACGCTCGTCCTGAGGCCGTCTATACGACTCGTGACGGGCTAACTGGTAATCTCATCTTCCATCTCTTTGAGGACTCGGGTGGCAACGTCTGGATAAGCTCCGGTTCTGCTGGTCGGTACGGCGGGCTGACGAAATGGGAGCGACGGACTGGAAAACTGACGCCATACCCCGAAGCAGATGGGGTATTGGGATCACATTTGCCGACGGCGTTCTGCGAGGACCGATCAGGCAACCTTTGGATTGGATTCTCTGAGGGCGGTCTGGCGCGCTATACCGCAGGGGGTTTTAGACTGTTTGGAACGGGTGACGGTTTGCCTGCAGGGGCGATAACGATGCTCTACCTCGATCGCGTCGGTCGGCTCTGGATTGCCACTGGTCAGAGCGGACTGGCGCACCTTGATGACCCCATTGCGGAACAGCCGCGCTTCGTTGCGCTTTCGACTTCTGACGGGTTGTCGAGCAATAACATCAGGTGTGTTACCGAGGATCAGTGGGGCCAGATCTATCTAGGCACTGTGCGCGGCGTTGACAAGCTAAATCTTGAAACTGGCCGGATCAGACACTATTCGACAGCCGATGGACTGATCGGTGATTTTGTCACGTCCGCTCTACGCGATCGGAGAGGCTGTCTTTGGTTCGGAACGATGAAGGGGCTATCACGGCTTGTCCCGGAACTTGAAGGTCCGCGGTCGGCGCCACCCATTTTGATTGGTGGGCTGCGCATCGCAGGTGTCCGGCACCCGGTTTCCGAATTGGGCGAGACCGAACTCTCCGGTTTGGAACTTGGACCGAATCAGAACCAGCTTCAAATTGATTTCTTCGGTCTCGATTTTTCAATGGGCGAAGCGCTTCGGTATCAAGTTAAGCTTGGCGGAGGAGATACTGAGTGGAGTGCGCCGACTGATCAGCGTACGGTGAATTATGCCAGCCTCTCGCCGGGAGCCTATCGCTTCATGGTGCGGGCCGTCAGTGCCGAAGGTGCCGTCAGCGCAATGCCAGCGACTATCGCATTCAGGATTCTCCCGCCTGTCTGGCGGCAATCCTGGTTTCTTACGGTATTTGCGCTTTTAATCGGGTTAGCAGCTTATGCGATTCATCGTTATCGCACAGCTCGCCTCCTGGAGCTCGAAAGAGTGAGAACCCACATTGCCGCCGACCTGCACGATGACATTGGCTCGAGCCTGTCGCAGGTTTCGGTACTCAGCGAAGTAGCTCGCCAGCAAATAAGCAAAGATGATGCGCCCGCTCTGGAGCCGCTCTCGAGGATTTCCCGAATTTCGATTGAGTCAATGGAAGCGATGAGCGATATCGTCTGGGCGGTTAACCCTCAGAAGGATCACGTTTTCGATCTGACCCAACGTATGAGAAGACTGGCTGGAGATATCTTCACTTCTCGCGAGATTGAGTTTAACTTTGTAGCGCCTCTCGACGGTCAGAACAAGAAAATAGAACCGGAAACCCGACGCCAGGTTTTTCTGATTTTTAAAGAAGGCGTCAATAACATTGTGCGTCATGCATCGTGCACAAAAACGGAGATCGAGTTGCGAATCGAGGCTGGATGGCTCGTGTTAAACCTGAGAGACAACGGAACAGGGTTTGAGCCTCAACGTGATAACGAAGGGAACGGACTTGAAAGTATGCGTGCACGTACGAAGAGATTGGGCGGGAGGTTAGACGTAACCTCGCCTCGTGGAGAGGGCACGGCTTTAGCGCTTAGAGTTCCTTTTGACGGGCGTGGCAGGCGTAGAGGCAGAAAGGAAAAGTGAAGTACGGGAAGACAATTCACCTTGCTCGGCCTGTGAGGCGTTAAATTTTATCTTAACGCACCCGCCTGAACGGGCGGGTGACTCACCGAATGCTCTGGCGTAAGCTGTACAACCAGGCCTAACTAATTTGAGGAGAACCGTGTCGGACAAAGCTCCAGCGTCAGAGAGGTACGGATCCGCGAAATCAATCGTCATCAAGGTAGCCATAATCGAGGATCAGCGCGATCTGCGAGAAGGATTACAGATGCTGATCAACGGAACTGTAGGGTACCAGTGCACTGGAAACTATCGCTCGATGGAAGACGCGCTATATCATATAGGCAGTCAATTGCCTGACGTCGTCCTCGTTGATATCGGGCTGCCGAAGATGCAGGGGGACGAGGGGATTCGAATTCTGAAAGAGCGCTATCCAAAGTTGCTCCTGGTTGCTCTAACTGTTTATGACGACGACGATCAGATTTTCAGCGCCCTCTGCGCAGGAGCATCCGGGTATTTGTTAAAGAGGACACCGCCCTCCGAGCTACTGGAAAGCCTCAGAGAAGTGATGAGTGGGGGAGCGCCGATGTCGCCGGAAGTGGCTAGCCGCGTCGTAGCGCTGTTTCGCGAGTTCCACCCGCCTCAGCAGGCCAACTATCACCTTACACCAACTGAGACTCAGTTGCTTAAACTGCTGGTCCAGGGTCACCACTATAAGACGGCTGCGGCCGCGTTGGACATCAGCGTTAATACAGTGAAGTTTCACCTTCAGAACATCTATCAGAAGCTCCAAGTCCACTCCAAGAGTGAGGCCGTGGCGAAAGCTCTACGCAGCAGACTCGCTGACTCTTAGCCTCAAGAAATCCTAATTGTCGAATTTGTCGAACGAACTAATCGCCCGCCCAAATGGGCAGTTGGCAGGTCGGGCTCATGGCAGTACCCCTCGTGCCGCGACCAAAACCCTCCTGGTTCGTAAGTGTTTTTCGGTTCGAATTACTCGTTACTGCGAATGCAGCGATGCGTGAAGCATTGTCAAGAGGGTTAGCCCTGATCGCAAGAGCCCCCTTTAAAAGGGAGTGAAGATGAAGAGCATGTTCAATTCAAGTTCAGTGAGCGGCGTCGTTATGGCGCTTTTCATGTCAATCTTCTCACTGTTCGGGATCGCTCCCTTAGTAAGCGCCGCTATGAGCTCTTTGTTAGGGATCGTCCATTCGGGATCTAAGGTCGGGTACCCAGCGACTGCTGCCGCGAGGTTTTCGGATTGGTCTGCTCCCGTCAATTTAGGCCCCGTAGTCAATTCAGCGTTCCTCGAGTTCGGACCCGCTTATCGAAGGACGGGCTGAGCCTGTATTTCGGTTCCGGCCGAACCCCCGGCTTCGGTAGTCAGGACATCTGGGTTTCTCAGCGGGCGAGCGTCGAGGATCCGTGGGGCCCACCGGTAAACCTGGGGCCGATCGTCAACACAGCGGCGTCTGAGAGCGTTCCAAGCTTTTCGCGCGACGGGCACTGGATGTTCTTCAATAGCGACCGCCGCGGAGGCTTCGGGCTCGTGGACATTTGGGCTTCCTACCGCGCTCACACCCACGACAATTTCGAATGTGAGGCGCCCGTAAACCTGGGACCCAACATTAACACTGCGACAAACGATGCGCTCCAAGTTTCTTCGAGAATGACGGGGGCCCATAGCTCCAACCCCTAACCCCCAACCCCCAACCCCCAACCCCTAACTTCCAAGGATTTGCACTACCAATACAGAGTTCAAATGAAGCGGCGAGCGCGAAATCGCGATGGGGGGACGCCCCACTCTTTGCGGAAGGCGTTTGTGAAGTGGCTGTGGTCTGAAAACCCAAGCTCAAGCGCGAGGTCCGTCAAATCCCGCTGACCTTTTGCCAGCCGCTCCGCGGCCATCGAAGCTCGAAGTCGGCTGACGTAACGGCGCAGGCTCATTCCAGTTGTTTGATGAAACAACCGCGACAAATGAAACGGTGAACAGTTGAGATCATCGGCGAGCTCTCTCAAGCTCGGCAAAGTGGCGATACGTTCGTTAACCGTGACCTTCACTGACTCACAAAGCTCGTACCGCCGGCGCATCGCGCCAAATGTCAACGGTTTCGTTTGCCGGATTCTCTCTAGCGATTCATAGGCTGAGCGTAGCGCCACATGCGCCAATTCCGAGAGAGCATCTTCCAGTGACAACAGCGACGCTTGTCGGCGCACGAGTCCCAGAAGCTCATAATGAAGCCAAGCCGCACGATTCGAGCACGGTGCGTAACCGATTCGAAACGGCGCTTCGAGCCGCTCGGCATCGCGCGGTGAGTGAACCGCAACCAGATCGGGAGCAATCGTCGCGTCGATTGTCAGAATCGTGCAGTCATCGCCTCCAGGGATCGGATGGGAGTATCTATACGGCTCGGACTTGTTGAAGAAGAGAATGTGGTTCGGATCAGCAACGAAATTCTCGCGGCGATGAGTTCGACCAAACACGCCTCGACGAACAAACACGATGCTATGCGTGGGATTAGGTTCCTCGGGTCCAGCGCGTTCAACACCAGCGGAACAACGGAAATCCACTGCCGAAATCCCGTGCGACTCAACCAGCGTGCGCCGCGTGTGTTGCGAAAATGGCTCATTTCTTGCCGAGTAACTCACGTTTTCAAGCAGTCTAAACTTCACGCGTTAATTCATTCAAGCACATTCGGCTGATTCTGTGGTTTAGCGTATGTGATTAAAGTGAGACTTAACTTTTTTCTAATCCCACCAACGCGCAGTTGGTGGGATTATCGACGGAGGCTCGCGACGCTCTTCGTAGGCTGAGTGTGAACCATCCACCAACAGCGAGACTGTGTGAAAAGTCCTAAATCCCACCCACGGCACGTTGGTGGGGTTAGCGAGAAGTTAGTCTCAGTTTTAATCACAACCGTCGTTAGCCCATCATATGTCCTAATTAGCACGTGAAATGTCCGCTTTCAGCAAGGTAAATCCTTGTCAGCAGGATCGATGAAGGTCTACTTACAAGACGCGGTCCTGGACTGCCGACCGAGCAAGAACTTTCAAGCGCACACATTGCGTCATGCATTAGTCTTCTTGCATTCACTCGAGGAGGACTCGTGCGATGACCCAGTTAATCAAACAAGCCCGACTTTCCATTGTGACCTTGTCGACAATCAGCGCTGTTTTCCTTGCGATTGCAAGCAGTAACGTGAATGCGGACCGGCATAAGAACGATCCAAGTCAGGCGATGATCGCGGTGCTTTCCGCCTCAAGCGCACATCCTTCACTTGGCGACGAAGCACGGACGTTCGATCGCCTGATCGGGACCTGGGATTGCGACTACGGCTTTTACGGTCAAGACGGCAGCGTCAGCCATATAGCCGGCGAGCTCAAGTTCGGATGGGTTCTCGACGGGCGAGCGATTCAGGACATCTGGATCGCGTACCCACAGAGTGGCTCGAAGGAAAGAAGTATCGGCACCTCCGTTCGCTTCTTTGACAGTAGGACCAAACTCTGGCGAGTCATATTCGTGAGCCCCGCTTACGGCGCGCTTGTTACAGTGCAAGGCGGACTGGAGGGGAATCGAATCGTTCTGCGTGGTGACGATGACCAGGGCTCGATGCTGCGCTGGTCTTTCAACGACATTCAGGCGAACTCATTTGTATGGCGCGGAGAGAAATCGCGCGATAGCGGAAAGACCTGGCGACTCGAAGAGGAGCACCGCATGACTCGCCGTTCAACCCAGTCTCCTGGAACGGAGATGATTCGCGAGTTGGCCGCAGGAGGTGCTCACGCTAGTCTGGGTGCGCAGGCACAGATCTTCGATCGCTTCGTCGGCGCCTGGGATCTGGATTGCGATTTCTACGGCGAAGGTGGCAAGACCACTCATTTCCAGGGTTCGTGGGTTTTTGGCTGGGTGCTTGATGGCCGCGTCATGCAAGATGTTCTGATCGACGGTGACGCACAGTCGCGTCGCGGAACTACCGTGCGATTCTACGATGCAAAGCTCAAAGAATGGCGCATCGTGTGGATACCGCCGCTGAGCGGGAACGTCATCACGCTCAAGGGCGGTGCAGTTGGAGACCGCATCGTACTTCTGGGCCGCGACGTCAACGGCTCAATGCTGCGGTGGTCATTCAACGACATTCAAGCCGACTCGTTTCTGTGGCGCGGCGAAAGTTCTTCTGATGAAGGCAAGACCTGGCGCACCGAACAGGTGATGCGGCTTAAAAAACGCCGATCGGTTTGAGGGGGCTGTCCAAATGTGCTCTTTCGCGTCCGAACGCGAGCGACATTCTCGGGCGATCACTCACATGATCTGTCAGTGGCGGAAATAACGAGCGAGACTTAGGAGGCAGTATGAATAAGAAACTTCAGCCATTGACCTTGGTCTTAGTCTTATTCGGGCTGATTGGAGCATCTGGTACGCTAGCGGTGGAAAGATCCAACAGCGCGATCGCTTTCCAGCAACTCGCAACACTTGTTGGAGAGTGGAAAGGCGAGAAGGACGGAGCGGAAATCAGGCTCATTTATACGTTGACCGCGAACGGCAGCGCGCTGATGGAGGAGTTTCGACCTGACAAGGGACCGGTGATGATTACGATGTTCACAGTAGACGGAGACCATCTCCTCGCAACTCATTACTGTAGCGCGGGAAATCAGCCGAACATGGCGTCCGGGCCAATAACCGATCCGCAAACAAAACGAATCGCGTTTTCCTTAGTTCGAGTAACCGGATTGAAGACCCCCGACGACTGGCACAACACCGGATTAACGGTGATCCTGGAAGACAAGAACCATCTGACACAGGAATGGACTTATCTTTACAAAGGCGAGACGGGGAAAACCGTGTTTCGTTTCACGCGGTAGTCCTGGCTCCACATTTGAAGTTCATTACGAACAGACGGACCCCGTTCAGGATTACTGGCCAGACTTACGACACTCCAGTTTGCTAGCCGCTATCGCCAAAGCCGCGGCGCTGCGGCTTGCCCACTGCGAGCCAAGGCATGCCGCGGTAGGAATCCGCCACCACCCAAGCGCCGGCCGTCAACGCCCAGGAGACGACGAACTCGCTCCATTGGGAGGCGTCCGTGGCACGCCGCTACGATCGGGACCCACACAAGTAGCGTGAACAGGCCCAGCTCCAACACAACAGCAGCCCAAACCAGGAGATAGATGAGCAACCCGCGGGAAGCGAGGGCGGCTCGCGGTGCCAGAGTAATCCTATGCCAGATCCCAGGAGATCAAGGCGCAGAGATAAGCCAGTCCCTCGCGCGCGGGGACACCTTTGGGCACCCCTGTCCATCTCGGGGTGAAATCGCCCTTGATCAGGCCCAAGATTCCGAGTGCGATCATGGTCGCCGCGAAGATCGCATGGCCCACGCTTGCGGCGTGCATCGCCCTCGCTCCGGTGCTATTCCATTTGATTCGATCCACTTCGCCGGGCTTGCGCAACACCAGCTACCCCCGCACCTCGCAGTTCTTCCAACATACGCTTCAGCAACCACAACAGTCGCTCACATTTGGGCGCGAAAGCGCATGTTTGAACCCGAATCATGTTTGCCGTGCGTGCCGTTATAATATCGGTATCTCCGTGGACTGCGTCGGAGGCCAGGCAAAGATTGGTTCAATAATGGCTCGATAGTTATGAAACAAACCATCCCACACATCGCGCTTGTCGTTGCCTTGGTGGTCGTATCGCTGGGCGGTGTCGTAAGGCAGCAAACGACCGAAGGCGGATCAAAGCTTCCTCCCGAGGTTAAAGCCGCTCTCCAAACCATTACAAGTGAGGATCTGCTTCAGCACATCAAGATTCTTGCCTCAGACGAATTCGAAGGCCGCACACCAGGAACCAAAGGTGAACAGCTTACGGTCAACTACCTCGTCGACAAGTTTAAGCACTTCGGTCTCAAAGCCGGCAATACCGATGGCACTTATATCCAAAAGGTCCCACTCGTCGGTATCACGTCGGAGTCTACCGCTTCGTTTGCTGTTGGCCGAAAGAAGATAGACCTGCGATCTCCGGATGATTACGTGGTCATCTCGCCCCGGTTCACACCCGAAGTCACAGTGAAGGACTCCGACATCGTGTTTGTTGGTTATGGTATTGTCGCGCCGGAGTATGGATGGGACGACTATAAAGGGACGGTGATGAGCGGCAAGACGCTGCTGATGCTCTCAGGCGAACCGGATATCCAGGATCCAGCGGATCCGACAAAGTTGGACGAAAAGATGTTCAAAGGTCGCGCAATGACCCGCTATGCTTTGGGTGGCTACAAGTCGGATCTCGCCGCTGAGCTGGGAGCGTCGGCCGTGATCATCGTGCATGCGAACAAACTAGGTGCATACCCGTATGCGAGTCTCGTTGGCGAACTAAGCCGCGAACGCGTTTACCTTAAGGAGTCGGAAAAGAACATAAAGCCCGTTGCGGCTTCGTCGTTCATCACTGTGGACGGAGCGAAGCGTTTGATTTCAGCAGGTGGCCAGGACTTGGAGACTCTACATCGAGCAGCACTGAGCAAGGACTTTCGACCTGTGACCCTCGATGTCAAGGCGAGCTTCCATCTCAAAAACAGGTTGCGTGAGTTCGAGTCCCGCAATGTCATCGCTCTGTGCGACGGCTCGGACGCCAATCTGCGCCGCGAATACGTGATTTACACTGCGCATTGGGATCATTTGGGGCGTGATGAGAAATTAACCGGTGATCAGATATTCAACGGCGCGGTCGATAATGCCTCGGGCACGGCCGCACTGCTGGAAATTGCTAATGCCTTCATGAGGCTTGCGCCACCGCCCAAGCGCTCGATCCTATTCCTCGCAACAACGGCGGAAGAAGCGGGGCTGCTCGGCGCGAAGTACTACACCAGTCGGCCACTTTACCCGCTCAGCACGACGCTTGCTGACATTAACATGGATATCTTCTTTCCGTTTGGACGATCCCGGGACATACTGAGCGTGAGCTATGGCTATAGTACGCTAGATGAGATACTCAGTGAGGCCGCACTGACGCAAGGACGCACTGTAAAGCCTGACTTTTTCCCGCAAGCGGGCAGCTTCTATCGATCTGATCAGTTCGCATTCGCTCAAGCAGGCGTGCCGGTCCTCTATGCTTCTTCAGGCCTGGAGATCATCGGCAAGCCACCTGGTTATGCGTTGGGGAAGCTGCTTGAGTGGAACTCGAAGTATTATCACAAGGTCTCGGATGAAGTTAGGCCGGAGTGGGATCTCTCAGGTACAGTCGAAGATCTGAGGCTGCTCTTCACAGTGGGCTACCGCGTGGCGCAGGCAGATCGCTATCCCGAATGGAAGCCGGCTGCGGAATTTAAGAGGCGGCATGAACACAATCCTGTGAATAGAAAGAAATAAGTTACAAGCAACGCTCTGATAAACTTATCTCCCCTGTGGTGCCTCTTAGAAGCCATGGTTGCTCCCTTGTGCCGCAATTTGCCCTTATCTGAAGTCGGTCAAAAGCACGGCGTCAGTACGGAAGTCCCCGCGCGCAATTGCAAGGCTCTTTCCGTCCGGTGACCAGTCAAGCCAGTTTGTATAACCAGACATGAACCTGGTAAGTCGGCGCGGCGGGTTCCCGTCAATGGGCTGTACCCATACGTTATAGGAGTCCTTCAGATCAATATAGGTCAAGCCCTTGCCGTCGCGCGTCCACCGGCACAATCCGCGATAGAAGTCGTAGAAGGTCGCAATTGGTTCGCTTGCGCCGACAGCCGTGACAATAGTCTGCCACGGTCTTTCACTCTGCCCGTTGTAGACGTAGTAAGCGACAAAGCTCCCGTCCGGCGAAAGGTTTGCGCGACTCGTTTCCAGCCCCACATCTATCGCGTCGCCGCCTGCGGCCGACACTTTCTTTATTGAAGCTTTTGGGGAGGCCCAATCCGAATAGATGATCCATTCCCCCTCGACAGTGTAACTCGGATTCATCTCCCCCTTCCCAAACGTGAATTGTTTGGCATTCTGCCCATCGATATCCATCACCCAGATGTTTCGGTATCCTGTGCGATCAGAGACAAACGCGATATGTGATCCATCGGGCGAAATGCAAGGCTGCGCATTCCATCGCCCGGCGTTAAGGGTTAACTGCACTTGATTTTTGCCATTCGCATCGATGCGCCATAAGTCGAACCGGCCATCCTGCTCGGCTGAGTAGACGATGTTCCCTCGCGGACCCCAACACAAACCGTGAGCGCCATCTTGACTGCTGATTCCAAATGTCAGTTGTTTAGCTCGCCGTTCATCCTCTTCGGGGAGCACCCAAATATGAGAAACGTTCTCCGATCTCTCAGCTAGCAGCATCCGCCCGTCGGAGGTCACGCTTATGCGGTTGTACCTGTTCAGATCATTGGTTACTCGGCGCACCTCGCCTGCGGGATACGAAACATTCCAGACCTGCGGGGAGCTACCCGCGTCGGTGTCGGCGGTGACTATCAGGCCCGTCGCGTCGGCAAGCCAGGCGACGCTTCCTACCTCAGTCCACGTGGTGTTCCCCAGGCGGTTTTCGGCTCCGCCTTCGAACGCTTCGATCAGTACTTGTCCTTCGGGAGCGCCGGCGACGCACACGAGTGAGTTTCCGTTCGGGGACCATGCGGGACCACAATTCCACATTTCGAGATACTCTGGTGACTTGCGCGCGGTGATTCTCTGTTCCTCGCCGCTGTTTATGGTTGCGGCCACCAGCACGCTCTCTGAGTTAGTTGAGTCGAGACGTACGAATGCAATTCTCTTGTCGTCGGGCGAAATCGCAACGCCACTCCAGACGTTTGAAGCTATCTTGCGGGGGACGCCGCCCAATACCGGCAACTGGTAAACCGTAGCGACTCCCTTCTCTTGCCTCTCGTAGAAAACATAGTTGCCGGAATGCGAAAAGACTGCGCTGAATAGCATAGCGTCGGTGGGCGCGGTGATCTGAGTGGCGCTGCCGGTGTCCACCTGCTGAATCCAGAGACTGTACTGACCGGAGTCTGTCAGCGTGTACGCGATGTACTTGCCGTCCGGTGAAATAGCGGGATGGACAACCTTGCCGGTATCTGTGATGCGGCGAATCTTCATCCTCTGAAACGGCTCTCGTTGATCGCCCACATCTTGCGCAGCTGACGACGGCTTGACGGTGGCAGAACGGTAGAGAACAACCGAGGCTGCCGCGAGTCCACAGATGATCAGCGAGAGCGCCGCGAGCAATCCCTTGTTGCGATGTGAGAGCGCCCGCGACTCAGCGGCGGTCCCTCCGTCCGTGGTCGTTAGCGCGCCCGCCCCGTCCGATACTTCATTCACGTCAACCGCGAAACGGTATCCACGCTTTGGAACTGTCTCTATGTACTTCGCTCCACCCGGATCGCAGCCAAAAACCTTTCTGAGGAGGTATACGTTCTGCGAGAGATTCGACTCCTCCACGACGGCCTCCGGCCAAATGGCGCCCAGCAACTGATCTTTCTCGAGGACTCGGCCGTGGTTCTCAACCAGCATCAGTAGCAAGTCAAATGTCTTGGGTTGCAACTGTATCGGCTCATCGCCGCGAAACAGCATTCGCTCGGACGTATCAACTCGAAATGACCCGAAGGCGAAAATTCTTTGTTTGCCGCTTCTTGGGACCATCCTGAGAACTTCTTGAGAAAGAATTGAACGCCGCTTGAAGACGAGATCGGCCGTCTGGGCCCAATATCGCCCGCGACTCAGCCGCTGCGGCTGGCACCAGGTGGCGCAAGTTTAACACCACGATTGGTCGGGATCCAAACTCAGCGTCATCTGAAAATAACGACAAGGAGGTTCTTACAAATGCAACGTATCAACCCGATTTGCAAATTGATTTGTATTGCGTTGCTGGCGCTGGGAAGTGGGACTCAACCAGTCGCCGCGCAAAATGCAACGTCCGCAAAGGCTCGGGACGAGCAGGCAATCCGCAGTCTGATTCAGCAGGAAAACGAGGGCAAACGAGTCATCAAATACACCGACGAGGCGATCTTCGTTTCAGGAGCCTATCCTCGCCCGGCAATCGGAGCTAAGCAAGTCGAGACGATGTCTCGCGAAGTGAGCAGTAAGCGAAGCAATGAATCGAGGTCCGCCGAGACCGTCAGATTGGTGCTCTCGAAGTCGCGCGACCTCGCCTACGAGTTCGGTAATTTTAAGCTGAGCTTTGACGACTCAGATGGGAAGAAGATCAACTTCGCTGGTTCCTACCTTCGCGTGTGGCGGAAGGTCGACGGCGAATGGAAGGTAGACGCGTTCTTCGCAAGACCAAACCGAGACGTTCAGTGACCTCGATTGCATACACAGACAGAGATCACCGTTGTGAGGCAGTCTAAAGAAATGATGCGGCAAGCCCTGGATTAGTCCGGGCATCTGGCGGCGATCGAGTTTTCTTGAAGCCCTCTCTACAGTCTGGGATCGCAGCAGCTTACTTGATCGCGATGGGCTAATAAAGAAAGAAGGGGGCGTGAAAACCATGAATCGCACGAAGCTTCTTATGGTTCCGACAGTTCTGTTCGGGCTGCTCACATTCAATCCGGGCACGGCAGTCAGATCGTCTTCGCTGCCAGTGGCCCTGTCGGTTCCTTTTGCCGCACTCAATGACCTAACCCACGGCGTGGCCGGAGATGAACTGTTCGTTTTCGTCGCTCAACCGCAAGCGGCCAAGGTTACAGTTCTGAATCGATTCACCGGCATAGAGGTCGGCGAAGTTCCGGCGCCGCCTGGTGGCTTCAGGCTTCCGTTCACTCTTCGCGTGCCGCAGTCAGGGAAGCTTGTCGTTCTCGATTCAGGCGGATTTCCGAACCCCGCTATCCCGTCGATTCCCGTTGTCTACGACTACAGCTATGCGGGAAGCCTCGTGCATCACTCCTTCCACGCTGAGATGACACGCGCGGTCAGCTTCGCGGGGCTGCCTCTGGTTTTTACCGAAGACGTAGAGATCTTGCCTGACGGTCGCTATGTCGTCTCGGAGTCGGTTTTGGGCGGACTGTGGGTGATTCACTCCGACGGAAGCATTGCGCCGGGAATCACGCCAGCGAGTTTTGCGCCGCAGGATGCGATTCCGGGGCTTGGTCCCGGATTCCTGCCGCAGGTCGAAGTCGGCGGCATTCCATTCGCCATTGCGGGAAACTTCGGGCCGGGCGTCGGCTCGATGGCTGATCACGACGGGTTCCTTTACTTCGGTAACACCGCCCTCGGTGGTGTGCGCCGAGTTCCCGTCGCCAGCCTAGAAGATCCGACGCGACTGCCGCACGAGCGTGGGGCGGACATCGAGGTGGTCTCGCCGAAGCCCGCGGGCGTGACTGCGGAGGTGATCAAAGGGCTGACCTTCAATCGCTGGCGTCCGGACGATCACCGGCTTGTTGCGGCGGATCCCTTCAGCCTGCGTTTGATCCGCATTAACATTCAGACGGGCCAACGCGAAGTGATTGCCGCGGACCCCTTGTTGTTCAACTTTCCCGTGGCGGCGCAATTCCTTCCGCCCGCAGCAGGCATTCAATCTCTCGTTGTCGTATCGGACCAGGAGCACCGCCTCGCGGCGATCAACGCGGCGATCTCAACGGACATTCTTCAACTGCCGTTCATCGCAACGAAGGTCGTGTTTCTTCGATAAATAGGCGATCGCATTAATGGAGAGGAAACAATGAAGAGAACTCTCGTTATGATATTGGTGATCGCGGCGGCTGTAATAGTCAGCGCTCAGAAGAATAATCAGCCCCCAAAGCAAGATGGTAAGACCGAGCAGGAGATCAGGGCACTTCGTAGTGAACTGATAGAAGCTCACAAAAGTCGTGATCGAGCCGCGCTCGAACGTATCATCGCCGATGGCTTCATCTTTATTCACTCCACCAGCAACTGGGAGACCAGGCAAGAGTACATAGACAATGCTGCAGCCGGTGCCCTATCGTCGCAGCGGCGGGAGTTGGAGTTCGAAGGGCTGGATGTAGAACTACGCGCCTATGAAGGGCACACCGCAATGGTCAGTAGTCGCGGCATCATTCGCGACAGGGGCCAGAACACTGAGAACCGTCTTCGAGGCGTGGACGTTTATGCGAAGATCGACGGGCGTTGGCGATGGCTCTTGCACCAGTCGACGAGGTTAGCGCCGCGGCCCAAGGGGGCGACGATCGATCCGCGCATTTACGAAGCCTATGTCGGGCGGTATGAAATCAGCGCCAGTCGAACGTTCACTGTTCTGAAAGAAGGCGAAGGATTGAAAGCCCTGACGACCGGACGCGCGACAGGTGCCTTGATTCCGAAATCCGAGACAGAGTTCACATGGTTCAACGCGGAGATGAATGTGCCCGGAGTCACAGAGGTCAGTTTCTTAAAAGACGCGAGCGGTCGAGTAACTCATGCCGTTTTCCGTCGTGACGGACAGGAAGTTTGGCGAGCCAAGAGGGTCCATTGATGCGTCAGCTACTTAGCCCATGGCAATCTCCGCGACTACAGCGCGATCTCTAGATGACCCCTGGAGGATTCGAACGCCCAATGGAAGGGCGGACCATCAGTCATTACAACATCCTGCGCAAGCTGGGTGCTGGCGGGATGGGAGAAGTGCGTTCACTGCCGTTTTTAGGATGAAGGCTTTGCCGCGATGAGGTACAACCGGTTTGCCGTGGCTAGATAAAGCGCATCGCCGACTAGGGCCGGTCGCGAATAGAGCGGCGCATCCATCTCGATCTCCGCAAGCAATTCCTTTCGCCGTCCGGCACGAAGAACCGTCATGTATCCTGCAACGTTACCAACGTAAAGCCGATCGCCTGCCAGCAGGAAGCATCCCCAGATGGCATCGTTCGTCTCGTGCTTCCAGACCTCGACGCCGGTTGCCGCGTCCAGACAATGAACCGTTCCGCCCAGGTCTCCAACGTACAGGAGACCGTCCTTCACGATGGGCGTTCCCACCACGCGGCCGACCTCGCGAGAAGTCCAGAGGAGCCTGCTCTCGGTGACGTCTCCCTGGCCGTTGGGACTGATCGCATGAATCAACGAAGGTCCATTGCCGTGCAGCGGATCCATCCCCATAGCAACGAAGGCGCGGCCGTCGGCAAACACCGGTGAAGCAATGATAGAGCTGCGCGAAAGGACTCCGGGCCGCGGAAGCCAGCGGGCGTCTTTCGGATTGCCGTCAAATCGCCAGACTTCGTGACCCGACGCCGCGTCGTAGGCGCGCAGCCAGCCATCTCCTCCGCCGAAGAGCACCTGCGTTCGCCCGTTGACGTTCGCCGCCGCGGGGCTGGACCACTGGCCGTGCAGCACCTGCTCGCCCGCGCCGATGGCCCGCCAGACCACTTCGCCCGTGCGCTTGTCCACCGCGATCAGACTTGGGGCGCGGGGCGATGGAACGCGCGTGTGGCCTTCGTTCTGGCCGTTTGAGGTGCTGACCATCAGCAGATCCCCCACGGCTAACACTTCGCTGTTGGTGGCTTCATGCGGAAAGACACCCAGGCGGCACATGTCCAGCTCCCAGATGATGTCGGCTGCAGTCTCGTCCTTGAAGAGCTCTTCCCGATACGGACCATTGTTTTCACCATCGCGAAAACCCTTTGTGTCGAGGCAACGGAATTGGCACTCCGCCGTGACATAGTACAACCGGTCACCTTCCACATACGGTGCGCTTGTAGTCGAAGGCAGCAGGAACTCTCGCAGGCCTCGCTCCACTCGCGGGGCCACGTCCTGCCAAAGAAACTTGCCATCGGTGGCCCGAAAGGACATGAGCACGCCGCAATCTTCCTGGTAGTTGGGGTTCATGTGTCTGGAGTTGTCAGTGCCTACATAAACCGCATCGCCGGCAACAACGGGACGGCCATACGTTTCGTTTCCCAACTCGGCACTCCAGACGATGTTCCGCCCATTTGTGGTATCCCAGTCAACCGGAGGATTGCCCGTTTGATCCACCGTCGTCTGGGGTTGCGGTGCGACGGAAGGCGCGGCTGAAAGCGATGAGACAACGGGCTCTCCAGATTTGACGCCAGCGATTCGATTTAACGCCCACTCAGCTTCGCTACGGAGTGACGGATCGTTTGCGGCGGCCCTTAGCGCCTCCCGTGCAGTCACTGCCTCTGGCCCGATGCTTCCCAGCGCCCCAGCCGCGCAGATGCGCACATAGAGGAATTCATCCTTCAGAGCTTTGATCAACTGCGGCACTGCGGACTGCGCGGCCGGGCCGATGCTTGCGAGGGCCTCACACGCCGCCCAACGAACGCCGGGAATCGGATCGCTCACGGCTCTGGCGAGCTCCCTGGTCGCCGCGCTCGCCTTCGGACCGATCGACGCCAGGGCCTCCGCCGCGTAGATCCGCACGTATGGATTCTCGAGCGAGAGAGTCTTGACCAGGGCGTCTACCGAAGGACTGGCCCTCTTGCCCAAAGCGCCCAGCGCGCGTGCAGCATCCCCCGCGACCCTCGCATCCTTGTCTCTCAATGTTCGTCTCAACGCCGGTTGAATCCGTTCTGTATCGGGTGCCAGATCAATCAAGGCATCAACGGCGCTGCGCCGGAATGAGACCCGCTGATGCCCGAGCAGATCCACTAGCAACGGCATGGCCGGCGGACCGATTCGCCGGATGATTTCAAAAGTCTCCCGGTGCAGGTTTTCATTCCGACTGTTCAGGAATCGCCTCAGCAAAGGCAGCGAACGCGGCGCCATTTGGACCAGGGCGTCTTCAGCATCTGCCCGGACCTTCGGGTCGTTGGCCGTCACGCGATTCGCCCAGTCACGCACCGAGGACGAGTTCCTGGAAAGATCCGAACCCTTGGCTTGGCGGGTCTGGGGGAGTGAACGCTTGGTTTGAGCGGGTGCTGGTACCAGCAGAGTACAGACTAGTGTGCAGATGAACAAGCGTCGCATGATCGCAAGCAAAACGGACGAAAGAGTCAAGCCGCTTGACGGTCGCCCTAGGAAGCGACACCCGACGACCGGGCGCTGCCAGCTTACACTCCTCTTATCCGACATTCTATAGATAGTCCGGTGAATTGAGAAACTCAGACTGGTTCAGGTTGTTATGGTCGTGGCGAAATATCCTAGCTGGGTAAAAATCTAGTCGATTACTTTAAGGCTGATTGACTGTGGCCCGAATATCATCTGCGGTTATCAGAAGATCGTTGTGAATTAGTTTTGTGTTGATATTGTCTTCGATCATTAACCTGTCCCGGTGCGCGTCGGCAAGTCTCCCTGCGGGGTCGCTCTGTTGTAGTCGAACGATACTGTAAGGCGGCGGGAACGGATCGCGTGGCTCGGTCTTTCCAGTTAATGCCTTTTCAACTCCGAGTCCCATCGCCTCCAGCACCTTAAATGTGCCTCTGGAGAAACGCTCCAGTGCGGTCCCTTCACCTCTTTCCAGTTGTAACAGCTGATCGATTGCCTGGCGCTCCAGGGCCTGAAGTTGTTGGCGTTTTGAGGAGAGCGCGACTATCTCTTCTGGCAGCGTTTGGAATTTCAGTAGCCGCACTCTCGCGCAGGTTTCATCAAGCAAGTCTAATGAACGATCTGGCTGTTTTCGATCTGGTAGATACTCGAGAGAAATATCTGTCGCCGCTTCAAGTGCTTCATCGGTTATGCCTAAGAGATGGTGCATCTCCAGCCGCCGCCTTCGGGCTCGAAGAATTTCTAAGGTTTGCTCACGATCTAATTCTGCAACCCGGACTGGCTGAAACCTGCGCTCGAGCGCGGCATCAGCGCGGATATATCGGCCATATTCATACTCGGTAGTTGCCCCGATCACCCGAATGTGGCCACTCGCAAGCGCGGGCTTAAGCATGTTTGCCGCGTCCATCGGCGCTCCGAGGGCCGAGCCCGCTCCAATCAGATTATGCAACTCATCGATAAATAGAATGACATTATTGTTTTCGCTAACAGCTTCGATGAGAGACCTGAGCCTCTTTTCATACTGCCCGCGAAAGCTTGTCCCGGAAATCAGATCGATATGGCTGAGCGAGAGAATGTGTACATCCAGAAGGGAAGAGGGCACCTGACGGGCGGCTATGAGTTGCGCCAATCCTTCAACAACCGCGGTCTTACCAACCCCAGCTTCGCCGATGAGTACTGGATTATTTTTAGATTGTCGGAGCAATGTTGTGATTACGCGTTCGATGGCGGCATCACGACAGCGGACCGGCTCTAGTTCGTCGCGAAGCGCGGCTCTCGTCAAGTCGCGTGTGAGGCTTTCCAGCGAATTTCTGGTGGAGAATAAGAGTTCCAGTTCCCTCAATATCGATCTCCCTAACGGTCATTATAAGGCACTTGAGAATTAGATGCTCTATGGGTGTTTGGACGGTGATTTGGCGTGTAGAGTCACTCAGATGCCAGTGCTTCCGCACGGATCTGATCGCAAAATCTTCGCGAATCTCTGCGTCTTTCGCGACTCTGCGGTGAAGCTCCCGTATTGAGAAATCAACACGGAGACGCCGGGTGCGCAGAGGTACGCAGAGGGTTTTTCTGACAGTCTCCGTGATAAGGCCGCAACAGCAAACGCGCAAAACGTACGAAAGATCGGCCGGAGTTTTAAGGGTTTATTCCTTTGACCCAGCGATTGAACCAATTTAGATTTCGGGTCAGCATATCGAGCTGAAGCTTCGGTTCCATTATCAGATGTCCCTGCCGTGGATAGATCGCAAATTCGACCGGAACGCCTGTTTCTTTGAGCATTATGTAAAGCTCCTGGGCCTGGGGGATTGGGACTCGATCATCCTTCTCACCGTGCTGGATCAGAGTGGGAGTTTTCACATTAGTCGCGAAAAACATCGCGGAGCTTTTTTTATAGGTCTCCAGATCGCTCCACGGCTTGCCTCCGAAATAAGCTTCCAACGCGACCGGTATGTCAGTCTGTCCGTAGAAGCTATGAACGTTCGTAATGCCAGCGCCGACCGAAGCCGCCTTGAATCTGTTGGTCTGTGAGTTCACCCACGAGGTCATATAACCGCCGTAGCTCCATCCCATAATGCCGAGCTTGTCTGGATCCGCAATGCCTTGCTTAACAAGGTAGTCTATGCCCGACATGATGTCCTGGTAATCACCATGGCCCCAGTCCTTAAAGTTAGCCATCCTGAACTTCTCACCGTAGCCAGTGCTGCCCCTCGGGTTGGGACACAACACTGCATAACCCTGGGCGGCAAACACCTGAATCGGATACGGCTCGGCCTGAACTGGAATCGGCGCGGACGCAAGCTGTGGAGTGAATGATAACTTGAAGGCTCCTGCTGGACCGCCATGCACATAGGTTAGCAGCGGGTACTTCTTGCCGGCTGCAAATCCAACAGGCTTGATCAGCAGCCCTTCTATGTCGCTTCCATCGTTGCTCTTCCAGCGGATCACTTCGGTTGCGCCGAAGGCCAACTCTCCCAGTTGTGGGTTCGTGTTTGTAAGCTTTGCCGGCTCGAAGCGCGACGTGGGTGACAGATAAACCTCGGCAGCTGAGGTCGCGCTCTGCGCCAGGAATGCCATCTGCGTTGAATCTTTCGAGAAGCTAAATCCGCCAAAGACTTGCTCGCCGGAACTGATCGCCTTAACCTCGCCGGATTTCGAGATGTAGAACAACTGCTGGGTGACACCACGACCGGCGGTGAAATAGAGGCCCTTGCCATCGGCCGCCCAATCGAATGATTGAATACCGTCGTCGAAACTCTTGCTGATGACACGTGGCGTTCCGCCCGTGGAAGGAACAAGGCACAAGAATGTTTGTGCGTTAAACCCAGTCACTCCATTGCTGGAATTAAACGCAAGTTCATTTCCATCGGGTGACCATTGCGGAGAGCTGTCGGCACCGTTGCGTTCGACCAGCTTTCTGATCTGGCCGCCTTCGACTGCTATGACAGATATGTCGGTATTGTTGCGGTCCCTGATCCTGGGAGTCGGCTGGGTTGAATAAGCGATCTGCTTGCCATCAGGCGACCAGCAGAAGTCGTCGACAGTTTGATTCCCGCTTGTGAGTTGTTTCGTTTGTTTGGCGGCGACGTCTAACAGATACACATGGGTCCACTTATAGTCCTGATCAACTACTCGGACATCGTCGTGTTCCTTAATCTTTTTAGTTTCTTCGTCGGTGGGACCATCCGGCACAATCATCGCGATCTTCTGACCGACGGGTGACCATTCGAACCCTGCGACGCCAGTCTTGACCTCGGTGACCTCGCTTGCCTCACCACCTTCAATGTCGATCAGCCAGATCTGAGGCTTGCCATCGCGATCGGATATGAAAGCGATCCGCTTCCCATCGGGCGACCATCGAGGCGTGTCATCCCGCTTTGGACCATTGGTGAGCTTGACTGGCGTCCCGCCTCGGGAGGCCACCAGCCATATGTCCGAGTTGTAGTTGCTCTCTTTAAGATTGGGCTCGGTGATGACGTAAAGGATCCTGGAGCCGTCCGGCGAAATGCGAACGTCAACTACCGTCTTGAGTTTCATGATGTCATCAATAGTGAAAGGCTTCTTATTTTGCGCCGAGTAAGTCCTGGGCAACGCTCCGGCAATTACCAGCGACAACGCCAAACCCGCTAATGTTCCAGATAGAGAGATCTTAGCTTTCATGACACATCTCCTTTGGACGGCTTGTTACGAGTGAGAGCAATTTACGGCGGACCCGTCGGGCGCGTTCTCAACACTGGCGGTATTCCCGGATATCCCAAACCCGCTCTTTCCAGGCCTCGGCGGGCCGTTCATCGAAGCGGTCCCATCCGGGCTCTTTTATTCCGAAGGTCAGCTTCTGGTGACGCTGTTTAAGGGGTTCCCATTCCTGTTAGGCTCGTCGGAGGTTCGCGCGATTGATTCGCAGACCGGCGCCCAATCCTCATTTATTCCAGGGCTCACTACGGCCGTTGACGTTGCTCAATTCAGAGAAGGCGGCGACACACATTTCTTAGTGCTCCAACACGCATCTGAATTTACCCTTCCGCCGTTCGAATCATCGGGGCTTCTGCTGCGATTCGAAACTCCCGGCGGTTCTCCGACCATCATGCCGGCTGCCTGGATCCCCCTACTGACTGCCTGAATCACCCTACTTCGATGTTGATAGACGAGAAGACCGGCACTATTTACGTGACCGATCTGGTCGGCGGACGAATAGTCAC
>Ga0126382_10000049_pt1 | contig 35387 bp, 32 predicted proteins | sample PanSoiMetPlot_30_FD_92548 | JGI IMG/M metagenome (GOLD analysis project Ga0126382, IMG submission 92548) | Tropical forest soil microbial communities from Panama - MetaG Plot_30 | ecosystem: Environmental > Terrestrial > Soil > Tropical forest > Bulk soil | place: Panama | collected 2016-02-17
CCTCGATGAAACGGCCTTCAGTAAAGCCAGCTTGGCGGATGAGCTGTTCGAAATGCGCACGATCAAACTGGCCGTTAGGACCGCGGAAAGACGGATCAGCGGTAATACGCTGCGCGATATCATCGTTCGCCAAGCCCAGCTGTAGTTTCTTCGCCTGCTCATCGAGGGCTGCTTCGGCAATCAGTTGCCCAAGTAGCTGCCGGTCGAGGCCGCGAGCGCGCGCTTCATCCGGGGTAATCGGGCGGCCTACCTGACGCCCCAACTGCTGCAGACGGTCATTGTAAAAATGGCGGAACTGCTCGATCGAAATCTCTGTGCCGCCAATGGCCGCTACCGCGTTCCGGCCAAAGCCGCGGAAAATGTCCCCGATCCCCCAAATCGCGAAGCTGATAACGAGGAAGCCCATAACAACGGCCATAAGGCCCTTGCCGAGCCAGGTTGCAGAGGCTTTGTGGAGACCGCGAAGCATACGCGCTTTTTTTCGTAACTTTTGATGACTGGTTGAGCGGATGCCCGCGCCTGTCTAGCTCAAGCAAGGCGGGCGCACCATAGTGATCGACCAACTCCTTGCAACTGAACAAAGATTGGCTTGTCGCCAAGCCTCTGGCATTAACTAGGCGGGTCTGATAACCGCACGCGCAAGAGGATTTTTAATGGCGGCCAACATAATTCCACTGGTCGCGGGTAACTGGAAAATGAACGGGCGTGCTGCCTCGCGCGGCGAGCTCACCAAGATCATAGCCGGGGCGAAAGCGCTCACCGGCAAAGCCGATCTGATAGTTTGTCCGCCCGCAACCTTGATCGCGAGCTTTTCCTCCGCGGCGCAGGGTTCGGGCGTGACTATTGGCGGTCAAGACTGTCACGCCGAAGCTTCTGGTGCGCACACGGGTGATATTTCGGCGGAAATGTTGGCGGATGCAGGCGCCGGCGCTGTGATCGTGGGGCATTCGGAGCGACGGAAAGACCACCACGAGACAGATGCACAAGTGCGCGCGAAGGCCAAGGCGGCATGGCGTGCAGGTTTGATCGCTATTGTCTGCATTGGCGAGCAGCGTGCCGAGCGAGAAGCCGGGAACACGCTGGAAGTGGTTGGGCGGCAGCTCGGAGGGTCCCTGCCGGACGGTGCCACCGCTGAAAAGCTGGTGATCGCCTATGAGCCGGTGTGGGCGATCGGCACCGGTCTTACGCCTACGCCAGGGGACGTCGCCGAAGTGCATGCTTTCCTCCGCAACCGGCTAACACAGCGCTTTCACGCGGGGGGCAAGCGCATGCGCGTCCTCTACGGCGGTTCAGTTAAGCCCGCCAATGCCAAAGAGCTGCTCACGGTCCCGGAAGTGAACGGGGCCTTGGTCGGAGGGGCCGCCCTCAAGGTCGAAGATTTCCTCGGTATTGCTTCGATTTACCGATAGCGCGCCAAGGGTGGAAAAAGCCGGCTCGATCGTGTAGAGACCGCGGCGAATTCCTATTTGGACCACATAGCGCCGCGTGGGCGGAAGCCCGGCGAGGCGTGGTTTGAACGGAAATTGGACTGATGCAGCACGTAATAATCGTGATCCACTTGATGTTGGTGCTTGCTCTGATTGGGGTCGTGCTTTTACAGCGCTCCGAAGGAGGCGGGCTGGGGATCGGTTCGACCGGTGGTTTCATGACTAGCAGGGGCACCGCCAACGTACTCACTAGGGCGACTGCAATCTTGGCGGCGCTGTTCTTCGCGACCAGCTTGATGCTGTCGATCCTGGCCGGGATGAACCGCAAGCCGACCTCAATCCTGGAAGGCGGCCAGAGCGCACCGCCTGCGCCCGGTGCGCCAAAGCCGCTCGGTGATGGAGGCGGCGGCTTGCTCAATCAGTTGCAGGGCGCACCGCCGCCGGCGGCGCCGGCGGCCCCATCCGGGCCGTCAGGGCCACAGGTGCCGCAGTCGAAATGAATGGCGACGAAGGGCCGGGAAATTCCGGCCCTTCAGCGTTATAGGGACGCTTCGGATGGATCATTGGGAGCGAACGGAAATAGACGTGCAAACAAAGTTCCAAACATTTGGAAAATCAAAAACTTGTCGAGCTACGCACAGCGCAGAATGGATCTGCTTTTCGGGCTCGTCGAATCGATTCGCGGGGGTTAAAGAGTAGGTCCCATGGCGCGGTACATTTTCATCACCGGCGGCGTGGTTTCGTCACTCGGTAAGGGTCTAGCATCCGCAGCACTTGGCGCGCTGTTACAGGCGCGCGGCTACAAGGTCCGCTTACGCAAGCTGGATCCGTATCTCAACGTAGATCCCGGAACGATGTCCCCCTACCAGCATGGGGAGGTGTTCGTCACTGATGACGGGGCCGAAACGGATCTCGACCTCGGTCATTACGAGCGGTTTACCGGTCGTCCTGCCACGCGCCACGACAACATAACCACCGGCCGCATTTATCAGGACATACTCGCGCGGGAACGACGTGGCGACTATCTCGGTGCCACAATTCAGGTGATCCCGCACGTCACTAACGCCATCAAGGATTTCGTACGAGAGGGTAATGAAGGTTTCGACTTCGTGCTGTGCGAGATTGGCGGCACTGTGGGTGACATTGAAGGATTGCCGTTCTTTGAGGCGATCCGCCAATTGGGAAATGATCTGTCGCGCCGACACGCGCTTTTCATTCATCTCACACTAATGCCGTTCATTCCGAGCGCAGGCGAGCTCAAGACAAAGCCGACCCAGCACTCGGTGAAGGAACTACGATCGATCGGCATCCAACCAGATATTCTGCTTTGCCGTACCGATCGGCCGATCCCGGAAAGCGAGCGGCGCAAGCTGGCACTTTTCTGTAACGTCCGCGAAAGTGCGGTGATCGAAGCCCGCGACGTCGATAACATCTACGCGGTGCCGGAGGCCTATTCGGCCGAGGGGCTGGAGAACGAAGTGCTAGCCGCCTTTGGGATTCAGCCGCGGCAGGCTCCCGATCTTGATCGTTGGCGTCTGATCAATCAACGCATCCGCAACCCGGAAGGCGACGTTACGATTGCCATTGTCGGTAAGTACACCGGCATGAAAGACGCTTACAAATCACTGATCGAAGCACTCTCGCACGGCGGCATTGCTAACAAGGTAAAGGTCAATCTCGATTGGATCGAGTCGGAAGTGTTCGAGAACGAAGATCCGACGCCATTTCTCGAGCACGTAAACGGCATCCTCGTTCCCGGAGGATTCGGCCAGCGTGGTGCGGAAGGCAAGATCAAAGCGGCGCAATTCGCACGCGAGCGCCATGTCCCTTATTTCGGTATTTGTTTCGGGATGCAGATGGCGGTGCTGGAGGCCGCGCGCAATCTGTGCGGCATCGAAAACGCCAATTCCACTGAGTTCGGCGCGACATCGGAGCCTGTGGTCGGTCTCATGACCGAGTGGCTGAAAGGCAATCAGTTGCAGAAGCGCAGTGCGAGCGGAGATCTCGGTGGCTCCATGCGGCTCGGTGCTTACGATGCGATACTCACGCGGGGCAGTCGGGTATCGCAGATCTATGGCTCCACAGAAATTTCTGAGAGGCACCGCCATCGTTACGAGGTCAATACTGCCTACAAGGGGCGGCTTGAGCAGAGGGGCATGCACTTCTCGGGCATGTCGCCTGATGGCATCCTGCCTGAAATCATCGAATACGAGGATCATCCTTGGTTCATCGGCGTCCAGTTCCATCCCGAGCTCAAATCACGACCGTTCGAGCCGCACCCGTTGTTCTCTTCGTTCATCGGTGCAGCAGTCGAGCGAAGCCGGTTGGTTTAATGATCGCGCGCGACGGATACTGCGAACCGTGATGCCACGCGGGCTCGATCACATCGTTCATGCGGTGCGCGACCTCGATGCCGCGGCCGATCTTTATCGGCGACTTGGTTTTAATGTCGGCGCCCGCAACCGGCATCCATGGGGTACGCACAATCACATTGTTCAACTGCCTGGTTTCTTCATTGAGCTTTTGGCAGTCCCCGTCGGACAAGATCGGCGACGATGGCTTTTCCAGACCATTCGCGGCCTACAAGCGGGATTTCGTGCAGCGGCATGAGGGCCTGTCGCTGCTTATTTTGGAGTCGAAAGACCCCGATGCTGATTTTCGTGCGGCTAATATTGCAGGCTCGGACACGATGCGCTTTGAGCGTGAAGGCAAGTGCCCGGACGGTTCGACCGTGAAGGTTAGCTTCTCACTTGCTTTTGCCGATGATGCAGCAGTGCCAGAGATTCATTTCGCTACTTGCCAGCAGCGCTATCCGCAGAATTTCCGGAATTTGGCTTTCCAGAGGCACGCCACCAGCGTCACAGGAATCGCGGGCGTTGTCGTGGTTGCCGAGCAGCCCGACATGCAACGGAATTTTTTCGAGACTTTCACCGGTACAAAGACAGCCAGAATCAACGGCGGCTTCACCATTGTGACTCCGCGCGGGGAGATCGACGTGCTGAAGCCTGCTGCTTTCGTCCACCGGTTTGGCGTGACATCGCCTGACGTTTCGCTTGCCGCCCGACTTGCCGTACTCCGGTTCGCGGTTGCGGATCCAAGACTTTTGGAAGGCGTTCCCGAGCAGGCAGGCATTTCTGGACTTTTCGCTGGAAATGCCACTGTGATCGGGCCGGGGGATGCCATGGGCGCCGTGCTCGTGTTTGAGCCGGCCGCGCAGGAGTCCGGTTGACCGGGAACCATCGCCGCTTCATGGTCCGGTCCATGAGGATTTAGGGCCGTGGATCAAAAACCAAACGCCACCGTTACAGTCGGCGCCGTGCGTTTTGGCAACACGTTGCCATTGGCGCTGATTGCCGGCCCCTGTGCCCTGGAAAGCAAAGCGCATGCATTTGAAATGGCGACAGCGCTTAGGGAAATAGCCAGCCGCGTTGGCATTGGCCTTGTCTACAAGACGTCATTCGACAAGGCTAATCGCACGTCGGCCAAATCTGCACGCGGCCTTGGTCTAGAACCAGCCCTGCGGATATTTTCCGAAATTCGCGATAAGCTGAAAGTCCCGATTCTCACAGATGTCCATGATACCGAGCAGTGCGGCCAGATCGCGCCCGCGGTGGACGTCTTGCAAATTCCTGCGTTTCTTTGCCGCCAAACCGACTTGCTTATTGCAGCCGCCATAACTGGCAAGATAGTCAATGTGAAGAAGGGTCAGTTTCTCGTGCCATGGGACATGCAAAACGTTGTCGAAAAAATAACCGGCGCGGGAAATCGCAACGTGCTGGTGACAGAGCGCGGTGTATCCTTCGGCTATAACACCCTCGTTTCCGACATGCGCTCGTTGCCGATTCTCAAGCGTACGGCACAGGCACCTGTAATATTCGACGCCACCCATTCGGTGCAGCAGCCGGGTGGAAAGGGTACTTCTTCAGGTGGCGAACGCGAATTCGTGCCTGTGCTTGCGCGGGCGGCTGCGGCAGTTGGAATCGCCGGCATTTTCATCGAGACACACCACGATCCTGACAAGGCACCTTCCGATGGCCCAAATATGCTGCCGTTGAAGGAGATGGAGCCGCTTCTGCGTGCCCTGGTCGAATTCGACCGCCTAGCCAAGCGGTGAAAACGCACCCCGCCTAATTCCATGGGCCGGGTCCTTAATCTCTTGGCGTTTTTGTCGTTTTCGCGACGACACTCTTCCTGCGCTCGGTTGATCCAGTTATTCCGCAGATCGCCAAAGGTTTCAGCGATGGGCTTTTGCCTGGTGGTGATCGCGGTGCGCATGCCTTGGGCTATCGCGCTCGCAAACTTCGTGCTTCTCGGTTTCAGATTCTATCGGCGGCATGGCTGCGTTCAGATCTATGTTACGGAACTGACGCCATCCGCGCGCGGCCGACTGGAGTGCATTCTTTTCTTTTTCCTTGGCCAGGCTGTGGGGCTGTTGTGTACGGCCTCGGGTTGGACAACATCGGCGCTACGCCGGTATTGTCGCTCGTCACAGCGGTACTAACCGTTACAGGCTGGATCTGCGCTTTGCGATTGCGGCGAACAGTCGTGACGACTTAACCGCGTCCGCGGTACGGTCCGACGCCCTGATCGGGTACCCAAACATCTTTCGGCAGCTTGCCAATTTGCCAAAAAACATCGATCGGCATGCCTCCACGCGGGTACCAATAGCCGCCGATACGCAGCCATTTCGGTTTGAGCAAGGAATTCAGTTTCTTGCCAATTGCAACCGTACAATCTTCATGGAAGGCGCCATGATTGCGGAAGCTGTTCAGATAGAGCTTGAGTGACTTGGACTCGACCAAATACTGCGCAGGCAAATAATCAATCACTAAATGCGCAAAATCGGGCTGGCCTGTGATTGGGCAAAGCGTGGTGAATTCGGGCGCGGTGAAGCGCGCAATATAGTTCGTGCCGGCGTGGGGGTTGCGGACGCGATCGAGTACCGCCTTGTCAGGTGAGGTAGGGATGGGGCTGGGGCGCCCCAATTGTAATTGTTTCCTAGCCATTCACTTCGCCGGTGAAACGCTCGTGGAGAGGATGTCGCATGCTGCATGAATACTGGATGCCCCGCTTTTCCGGGTCAATAACAAGGGGTAAGCGGGACATGACAAGAGGGCCGTCGATCCTGTAGAAGCCCCGCACTAGTAACAGCGAACCCGCCCATGACCGCCATTACGGATATTGTCGGCCGCGAAATTCTTGATAGCCGCGGCAATCCGACCGTCGAGGTCGAGGTGACCCTGGAGGACGGTGCGCGAGGCCGGGCTGCCGTACCGTCGGGCGCGTCCACCGGCGCACATGAGGCAGTTGAGCTGCGCGACGGTGACAAGGCGCGATATGGGGGCAAGGGAGTGCGTAGGGCCGTAGATGCCGTTAACGGCGAGATCTTCGATGCGCTTGGCGGCATAGACGGCGAGGCCCAGACCAAGATCGACGAAACGCTGGTTACTCTCGACGGCACACCAAACAAAAGTCGGCTGGGCGCCAACGCTATCCTTGGCGTCTCGTTGGCAGTTGCCAAAGCCGCGGCTGCGTCCAGGAATGTCCCGCTTTATCGCTATGTCGGGGGCGCCACGGCGCGCACGCTGCCGGTGCCAATGATGAATATTATCAATGGCGGTGTACATGCTGATAACCCGATCGATTTCCAGGAATTTATGATTGTGCCGGCAGACGCACCGACATTTGCGGAGGGGTTGCGTGTCGGTGCGGAAATCTTCCACACGCTCAAATCACAGCTCAAGTCGGCTAACCTAGACACCAATGTTGGCGACGAGGGTGGTTTTGCACCCAACCTGAAATCGGCGGAAGCTGCGCTCGATTTCGTCATGCAAGCGATCGCAAAAGCCGGCTACAAACCGGGCGGGGACGTGATGTTGGCGCTTGATTGCGCGGCTACGGAATTTTTCAAGGACGGCATATACGTCTATGAAAGCGAAGGTAAGAAACGTTCGAGGCGAGAGCAGGCAAAGTATCTTGCCGATCTGATCGGCCGATATCCTATCGTTTCGATCGAAGATGGTATGGCGGAAGACGACTGGGAAGGTTGGAAAATTCTCACCGATCTGATCGGGAAAAAGTGTCAACTCGTTGGTGACGATCTGTTTGTCACCAACGTCACCAGGCTTGCCAAGGGCGTCAAAGACGGCATTGCCAATTCGATCCTGATCAAGGTCAATCAGATCGGCACGCTGACCGAGACGCTAGCTGCCGTCGAAATGGCGCACAAGGCAGGCTACACAGCCGTGATGTCGCATCGCTCCGGCGAAACCGAAGACTCCACTATCGCCGACCTTGCGGTGGCCACCAGCTGTGGGCAGATAAAAACCGGATCGCTTGCCCGATCCGATCGCACCGCCAAATACAACCAATTGCTCCGGATTGAGGAGGAACTTGGGCCGCAGGCGAAATACGCCGGCTGCGAGACCTTTAAATTGCGCCGATAATGTTGCGGGGATTGGCATCTTGCGGTTGACTGCCACTTCGTCGCAAATTCCACCAGAAACAGAAACCCGAGTTGCCGCGATGGACCAGACTACGACGCTTTCAGCCTATGATCGCCGCCGGGCAGCCGACCGCCTGGCGAATTTCATCGTGCAGTCGGTTGACGCTGCCCGCGCAGTCGAAAAGCCGTTCTTCCATCTCGAATTCGGTCGGGTGTTTCCAGATGACACCTACGCCCAGATTGTGGCCCTAATGCCGGAATCTGCCGACTATCGCCCTATGCACGGACGTAGCAAAGGCCACGATCTCAAAGATGGCACCCACACGCGTGTGAAAATCGATTTGTTTCCCGAATACATTCGCAACCTGCCGCTAGAGAAACGCGCGCTATGGGACGTTGTCGGTCGGGCACTTTGCAGTGAGCCCGTGAAGCAGGCCTTAATCCGAGGCCTCGCGCCTGGGCTTTCGAAGCGATTCGGGGATGAGTTTGCCAAAGTTGGTATGTATCCGATTCCGATCCTCACACGCGATATTCCCGGCTATCTCATTACACCGCACACCGATACGCATTGGAAAGGAATCACTGTCCAGCTCTACTTGCCAAAGGACGATGCCAATACCGATATCGGCACGGTCTTTCACGAGAAACTGCTCGATGGTTCCATGCCAAAGAAGACGCAGATGCGGTTTGCGCCAAACACCGGATACGCTTTTGCCGTTGGTGATGACACCTGGCATTCAGCCGACCCGGTTCACAACCGAGTGAAGACTCGCGATTCGATCTTGCTCACCTATTTCGTTGATCAGGGCCTGCTCAGGATTTTGCGAAACCGCGGCAAGAGGCTCGGCAATTTCGTTCTTAACGAAATTCGGTTTCGGATCTAGCTCGCGGAACACTACCGGCGAGAGTGTGTGTCCGTTGCTTCGATGCTGCCGGCCCGTAGGAAGAGGCGAAGTATGGGTTTAGGTTGCAGAAGCCGCGATTGCCCGCCTAGACATTTGGACGACATTCTTCGTTAGATCGATCGATGCAGTCCCAGTGGACGTCGCAGGCGCCCGTGGACACCAACGCGCACCAGCGAGCACTGGAGTAGTACTGTGCGGTCGCCGGCGCTAGATCGAGGTGCAGAAATAAAAAATAGCGACAGCGGCAAAAATCGTGCTGGTTATGGACAACCTCCGTAGCGGATGCTTTGTAATACCACCGACCATTTCGGGGGCGTGCACCGGGTATCAGCACTCCTCTTTCACTCGCTTTATTACAAGCACTAACAAGTCGGAAATTTTAAAGACGCCTTAACGGGCTTACCCTATGTTGCAGGTATGGTCACCCATCGGCGCCGTCGCACCATTTTGACCGTGCTTGGTCTCTACGTTTTCGCAGCGTTGTTCATCGGCTATTTCGCTGCCAACGCTTTCACCGGAAATCATGGTTTGCGCGCGCAGCAGGACCTCGAGCAGCAGCTTGCGGCAATGAAGTCCGAATTGGCCGAACTCAAAGCTGAGCGGGCACACTGGGAACGGCGGGTTTCACTTTTGCTCGCCGATCGGATCGACCCTGATATGCTGGACGAGCGTGCTCGCGCTTTAGTCGGCTATACCGATCCCCGCGACCTGACGCTCCTGTTAAATCCTTGGTAGAAACCGTAACCGAGCGGCGGCGGCCGCCTTGAAATTTTCGACCAAATTCAAACGGTTTTGCGCAATCCTAAGCGACAGCCTCGCGCTTTCGTCACCTCAGGATTTAAGCTATTGGGGATCAGGAAAGCCCACCGGCGCCCCGTCATAATAGCCGGACGCTTTCGCAGGGAGTGCCAATGGCGGTCGCCCAAAAAATTCCGAGCGCTGAACCCAAAGCCATTGCCGATTTCAGCAGGGAGCAGGAGCTTTCGGCTTACCGCACCATGCTGTCCATTCGCCGCTTCGAGGAGAAGGCTGGACAGATGTACGGCATGGGGCTTATTGGCGGTTTTTGCCATCTCTATATCGGCCAGGAGGCTGTCGTCGTCGGCATGCAAATGACGCTCAAGCCCGGCGACCAGGTCATTACAGGCTATCGCGACCACGGCCACATGATAGCGACGGGCATGGATCCGAAGGGAGTGATGGCCGAGCTTACCGGCCGCACGCACGGTTATTCTAAGGGCAAAGGTGGCTCCATGCATATGTTCAGCGTTGAGAAGGGCTTCTATGGTGGCCACGGCATCGTTGGCGCACAGGTCCCGCTAGGAACAGGCCTTGCCTTCGCTAATCGCTATCGCGGCAACGACAACCTTGCTGTCACGTATTTCGGCGATGGCGCTGCCAACCAAGGTCAAGTCTATGAGAGCTTCAATATGGCGGAGCTCTGGAAGCTCCCTGTCATCTACGTGATCGAGAACAATCGTTACGCCATGGGTACAGCGATCACGCGATCGTCCGCGGAAGTGAACCTGTCACGTCGTGGCTTGTCGTTTAACATTCCAGGCGATCAGGTGGATGGCATGGATGTGCGCGCAGTAAAGGCCGCAGGTGAAAAGGCTGCTCAATGGTGCCGCTCTGGCAACGGTCCGTATATTCTTGAGATGCTCACATATCGCTACCGCGGGCACTCCATGTCAGACCCGGCCAAGTATCGCACCCGCGAAGAAGTCGATGAGATCCGCACATACCATGATCCGATCGACATGGCACGACAGCGAATTATCGAAAAGAAATTCGCCAGCGAGGAGGCGCTAAAAAAGATCGACGGCGAAGTGCGAGATCAGATTAACGAGGCGGCGGAGTTCGCCACTCACGATGCAGAGCCTGACGTGTCAGAACTTTATGCCGATGTTTATCGCTGAGTTTGCGGTTGCCCCGAAAGTAATAAAGAACACATGCCCACTGACGTGCTCATGCCCGCGCTATCGCCCACGATGGAGAAGGGCAATCTTGCCAAATGGCTCAAGAAAGAGGGCGATAAGATTAAATCCGGCGACGTGATCGCGGAAATCGAAACCGACAAGGCGACGATGGAAGTCGAAGCGTCGGACGAGGGCACGCTCGGCAAGATTCTTGTACCGGAGGGTACCGCTGACGTTGCCGTGAACACGCCGATTGCTGTGATCCTCGGCGAAGGCGAGGACAAGGCTGCTATAAAGTCGACAAAGCCCCCTCAAAAGCAAAAGGCAGCTGAGTCCGCGCCGCCGGTGAAGGCCTACACACAAGAGGCCAAGGTACAGGGCACGCCGGCGCCAAACCCGGCGAAGGCGCCTGAGGCGCCGATTCCGCAGGTCGCAAGCGATCCCGACATTCCTGAAGGGGTTGAAATGATCATTATGACCATGCGCGAGGCATTGCGAGACGCCATGGCGGAGGAAATGAGGCGTGACAAGGACGTCTTCGTCATGGGCGAAGAAGTCGCCGAATATCAGGGTGCGTATAAAGTGACGCAAGGTCTTTTGCAGGAATTTGGCGCGCGGCGTGTGATCGATACTCCGATCACCGAGCATGGCTTCGCTGGCCTCGGCATCGGTGCCGCCCTCGCTGGCCTCAAGCCTGTCGTCGAGTTCATGACTTTCAATTTCGCCATGCAGGCGATGGATCAACTGATCAACTCTGCTGCAAAAACTCTCTACATGTCCGGCGGACAAATGGGTTGCCAGATCGTTTTCCGCGGGCCGAATGGTGCTGCGGCGCGCGTCGCTGCGCAGCACAGCCAGGACTACTCGGCCTGGTATTCGCACATTCCCGGTTTGAAGGTGATTGCGCCCTCAACTGCCAGCGATGCGAAAGGCTTGTTGAAAGCCGCTATCCGTGATCCCAATCCGGTGATCTTCCTCGAAAATGAAATTTTGTATGGCCATTCGTCACCGGTGCCGAAACTCGATGATTTTGTATTACCGATTGGAAAAGCAAAAATCGCGCGTTCCGGTAATGATGTAACTATCATCGCCTGGTCAATTGGGATGACGCACGCGCTCAAGGCGGCGGAAGAGCTTGCCAATGATGGCATCGACGCCGAGGTGATCGACCTGCGTACGCTCAAACCCATGGATACCGATACGATTGTGGCCTCGATCGAGAAAACTGGGCGGGCTGTAACCGTTGAGGAAGGCTGGCAACAATCCGGGGTCGGCGCTGAGATCGCCGCGCGCATTATGGAGCATGCCTTCGATTATCTCGATGCGTCGGTCGCGCGTGTGGCGGGAAAAGACGTGCCGATGCCTTATGCCGCCAATCTCGAAAAACTGGCGTTGCCCTCGGTCACCGAAGTGGTCGAGGCGGCCAAGGCCGTTTGTTACCGGTAAGCCAATCGATGCCCACCAATATCCTTATGCCGGCCCTGTCGCCCACAATGGAGAAGGGCAACCTTACGCGCTGGCTGAAGAAGGAGGGTGACAAGATTAAATCGGGCGATGTCATTGCCGAAATCGAAACCGACAAGGCAACGATGGAATACGAAGCCGTCGACGACGGCACACTCGCGCAGATCGTCGTGCCGGAAGGCACAAAGGACGTCGCGGTAAATTCTGTGATTGCCGTGTTGGCAGGCGAAGGCGAAGATGTGAAAGCAGCAGCGAGTGCAGCGAAAAGCGTGCCTCAGGCCGCCCCAAAGCCAGCGTCGGCGCCCGCACCAAAGCCTGGCGTTGGAAAGCCCGCTCCGGCGGTTGCGCCAAGTGGGCCTATAGCATCGTCAGCGGAGGCACCTGCGCAGCGAGGCGGCAACCGCATTTTCTCCTCTCCGCTCGCGCGGCGTCTCGCGAACGAAGCAGGCCTTGACCTCACTCGTGTGCAGGGTTCTGGCCCGCACGGCCGCGTGATTGCGCGCGACGTCGAGGCAGCAAAATCTGCCAAAGGCTTGCGCGCACCGGGGGTCGTACCGGCGGGTGGAGCAATAATTGGCCAGACGATGTCCGATGCGCAGGTCCGTTTGCTCTATGAGGAAGGCTCATATGAACTGGTGCCGCATGACAGCATGCGGCGTACCATCGCGCAGCGGCTTACCGCTTCCATACAAACTATCCCGCATTTCTACGAGACGATGGATTGCGATATCGGCCGGCTGACGGCCGCGCGCGAAGAGATCAATGCCACTGCGCCAAAGAACAAAGACGGCAAACCGGCATATAAGCTTTCGGTCAATGATTTCGTTATCAAGGCACTTGCGCTCGCACTCCAGCGCGTTCCTGACACGAATGTGAGCTGGACCGAGCTGGGCATGCTCAAGCACAAGCATTCCGATATCGGCGTCGCTGTGGCCTTGCCCGGAGGACTTATCACACCAATTGTGCGTCACGCCGAAACCAAATCTTTATCGGCAATTTCTAATGAGATGCGCGATCTCGCCGCACGCGCGAGAGCGCGCAAACTCAAACCGCAAGAATATCAGGGTGGCACGTCGTCTGTGTCGAACCTCGGAATGTACGGCATCAAGGATTTCACAGCGGTAATTAATCCGCCGCAATCAACGCTTTTGGCTGTCGGTGCCGGCGAAGAGCGTGCTGTGGTGCGCAACGGCCAGCTAGCCGTCGCAACCATCATGAGCGTGACGCTCTCGTGCGATCACCGTGCGGTCGATGGTGCGCTCGGTGCGGAGCTCATTCGTGAATTTAAGACCTTGATCGAGAACCCTGTCATGATGGTGGTGTGACCGCCAGACCGCGAAGCGGTTGATACGCACTTACGCCGGATCAAATCTTTTGGCCTTAAATTCGGCTTGCGCTTTTGGTGACATCAGATATTTCGCTAAGTCTTTTGCCGCTTCGGCATTTGATGCATCGGACTGTGCGCCGGAGCATCGTGAAAGCCGGACGAACATTCGATGGGGCCGACAGCTTGATTGATGCTGGTCCCTATGGGACATGGTAGGTCCAAATCGGATGACAATTGTGGAGTCCTGCGTGGCGGACACTTCCTTCGACGTCCTGATCATAGGCTCCGGCCCCGGCGGCTATGTTACCGCTATCCGTTCAGCACAACTCGGTTTTAAGACGGCGATCGTCGAGCGCGACTACCTCGGCGGCATTTGCCTGAACTGGGGTTGCATCCCGACGAAGGCGCTGCTGCGCTCTGCCGAGATCTTCAGCTACATGCAGCACGCCAAGGAATACGGTCTGAAGGCCGACAGTGCCACCTACGACGCCCAGGCTTTGGTAGCGCGCTCGCGCGCCGTGTCCAGACGCCTCAATGATGGTGTCGGGTTTTTGATGAAAAAAAACAAGGTATCAGTCATCTGGGGCGAAGCTTTGATCGACGCGCCCGACACGGTCACGGTGAAAGCGTCGATGAACGAAGCTCCAAAGGGCGTTTTGGGAGCGGGCAGCTATCAGGCCAAACACATCATCATCGCGACAGGCGCACGCCCGCGCGTGCTGCCAGGGATTGAACCCGACAAGAAGCTGGTGTGGACCTATTTCGAGGCAATGGTTCCCGATCGCGTACCAAAATCTCTGCTGGTGATTGGTTCCGGGGCTATTGGCATCGAGTTCGCTTCGTTCTATCGCACGGTCGGGTCCGAAGTGACGGTAGTCGAGGTGCTACCGCAAATTCTGCCGGCCGAGGACCATGAGATCCAGACGTTTGCGCGCAAGAGCTTCGAGAAGCAGGGCATCAAGATTCATACAAACGCAAAAGTCATAAAGCTGGACAAGAAAAGCGATAGTGTCATTACCACGGTGGAGGACGGCGGCAAAAACCAAACTATCACATTTGAACGTCTGATCTCGGCGGTGGGTGTCGTTGGTAATATCGAAAATCTCGGCTTAGGAAAACTCGGCGTGAAGACCGAACGTGGCATCATCGCCGTCGACCAATACAACAAGACAAATGTGCCGGGGATTTACGCCATTGGCGACGTCTCGGGGCCTCCCATGCTGGCGCATAAGGCCGAGCACGAAGGCATCATTTGCATCGAGGCGATCAAGGGCCTCCGCCCGCACCCGATGAACAGATTGATGATTCCCGGCTGCACCTATTGTTCGCCGCAAATTGCCTCAGTAGGGTTGACCGAGCAGGCTGCAAAAGAGAAAAACCTTGAAATTCGCGTGGGCCGTTTTCCATTCGTGGGCAATGGCAAGGCGATTGCGCTGGGTGAAGATCAGGGTCTGGTGAAAGTCATCTTTGACAAGAAAACCGGTCAATTGCTCGGCGCGCATATGGTTGGCGCGGAAGTCACGGAGCTAATCCAGGGCTTTGTAGTTGCGATGAACCTCGAGACCACCGAGGAAGAGCTGATGCATACGATTTTTCCGCATCCGACCTTGTCGGAAATGATGAAGGAAGCGGTGCTAGATGCGTATGGACGCGTTTTGAACGTGTAATTTAGCCCACAAGCCCAACAACCAGAACGAACTAATTATTATACTTCCGCTGGACCGCACCGTGACATGCGAGGTCTGTTGCTCCTTTAACTCAATAAATGCATTGAATACGCGGATGCGGCGCTGGCGTTCGCTGATGCGGATATGCCGGAAGCCCGCGGCCTCTGAAGCGGTGGCGGAGGCAGCTTCCTGAACAGAGACTGTTTTCAGATCATCAATCGGTGAGGTCATTCAAATTCTCGAAAAGCAAACGTTCAAAAAGTATCAGCAGATATCAATTTCGTGCAGGGCAACATCATCATCGAAAACGGCCGCACATTAATCGTCGCCGAAGAAATGGACACCGAAGATAACACACTTCTTTGTTTTTCGATGCGACCAGTACGATGTTGGTGAGGGTCACAAGATGGAAGATCGTGTACAAGCCGCTCGATGAGTACCAAGAAATTTATTCTTACGGTGATCCGGTCGCTGAAATTACGGGTAAGTTCTAAACCGTGGCAGGCGGATTGATCCAGATTCGGAATATCCCGCAAAAGTGGCCGGGGATTGATCTCCTCGGCCTTATTTCTTGTCTGCTTCGCAAGAACTTCCCAAGGCCGTTTTTCTGGGAAGTAAATCAAAGTAAGTAGTCGATGCGGAAATATTTGCCGCGCAGCCCTTCGGTTGAGAAACTAAAACTTGAGGTCGTGCCTGGATTTCTGGGGAAATCTGATTACCACCACGATCGGTGCAATCCTATTGCTGCTGATCTGGCGGGCAATCCGAAGTCCCTGACAGCCTTGCGAGGAGAGGGCTCCCGCCGTAAGTAGGGGCTATGGCGGTTGTCTTTGATCTTGTGAAAAACGTGCGCCCACGCCACCCCGAAAAGGCGCACAAGCCCGATTCAGCGGTTTTGAAGAAACCTGACTGGATTCGGGTTAAAGCGCCGGTGTCGCCGGGCTATTTCGCTACGCAAAAGATTATGCGCGACAATGGTCTGCACACCGTGTGCGAGGAGGCGGGCTGTCCGAATATCGGCGAGTGCTGGGAGAGGAAACACGCAACCTTCATGATCATGGGAGACACCTGCACGCGCGCTTGCGCTTTCTGCAACGTGAAAACCGGGCTTCCTATTGCGCTTGATGACGATGAACCAGCCCGTGTCGCAGATGCGACCGCGAAGCTTGGCCTGGCCCACATTGTCGTCACCTCTGTCGATCGCGACGATCTCGCAGATGGTGGAGCGCGGCATTTCGCGGGCACCATTCGTGCCATCCGAATGCGTTGCCCGCAGACTAGCATCGAAGTTCTTACCCCAGATTTTCTGCGCAAGGAGGGCGCCCTCGAGATCGTGGTCGCAGCCCAGCCCGACGTGTTCAATCATAATCTTGAGACGGTGCCCTCGCTTTATCTCACCGTGCGTCCCGGTGCGCGGTATTTCCATTCACTGCGGTTGCTTCAACGGGTGAAAGAGCTTGACCCGACAATGTTCACCAAGTCGGGTATAATGGTTGGGCTCGGCGAAAAGCGGAACGAAGTGCTGCAGGTCATGGATGATCTTCGCTCTGCCAATGTCGATTTCCTCACCGTCGGACAATACCTCCAGCCCACCCGCAAGCACCATGAAATCAAGCGCTTCGTGCCACCTGATGAGTTCAGGGCACTAGAGAGTATTGCTTACAGCAAAGGCTTTCTGATGGTAGCCGCGTCGCCCCTCACGCGGTCGTCGTATCACGCGGGCGATGACTTTGCGCGGTTGAAAGCCGCGCGCGTCATTATCTAGCACTCGATGCCGAAATTCTCTACAAAGCGTCGCGTCCGGCACGCCGCCCCCGATATGTTTAAACTTGTAGCTGATATTGAAAAATATCCGTTATTCCTGCCCCTCTGCAGCGCACTGAAAGTAAAAAGTTGGACGGAGAAAGATGGCGTCACAATCCTGGTTGCTGATATGACAGTCGCCTACAAGATTATTCGCGAGACTTTCACGAGCCGCGTCACGCTCGACCGGTCAAGCCTGAAGATTTTTGTTGAATATCTTAACGGCCCATTCAAGCGCATGCAGAATCTCTGGACCTTCCATCGGGTCGTCGACGGTGTTTGCGACATTGAATTTTACATCGACTACGAATTGCGGAGCCGTACACTGGCGGCGCTTATGGGAGCCATGTTTGACGCTGCCTTCCGGCGTTTTGCCCTAGCATTCGAAAAACGCGCCGATGAAATTTACGGAAATCAGCAAGTTGTCTAGTAGCGCGACCTAGAGTCGCAACGCAAAGTTCCCAGCTGCGATATGGTCGAACTAGCTTTTCTCTGCCGGGAGGTGGGGCTCTTCCTTTTCCGCCAGCTCTCGAAGCATGGCCAATGCTTGCAAAACCGACTTCCGCCGGACTTTGAATCGGCCAATATCGCCATATTTGCAATCGTGCGCGATCACGCGCCCGCTGCGCGAAGCAGCACAGAAATAGACCAGCCCAATAGGCTTTCCGGGTGCCGCCCCGGTTGGCCCTGCGATTCCCGTGATCGAAATTGCGAGATCAACCGAAGCATGTGCTAGCGCGCCTTTGGCCATTTCTTCAGCGCATTCGGTACTCACCGCGCCATAGACGTCGATAGTCGCGGATGTCACGCCCAGCATTTGTTGTTTGGCCGCGTTGGAATACGCGACAAAGCCGCGATCGAGTACCAAGGATGATCCAGATATTTCGCTGAGTGTCGCCGCGACCAGCCCACCGGTGCAGGATTCCGCTGTGGCGAGAGTTAGTTTCTTACCCTTGCACAGCTCTAACAGAGCAACAGCGGCAAGGCGCAATTCTTCGTCGGCCATTAGCCTGGTCCCCAGGGCAGCCGAACTGTTGCCGTGGCATAGGCTACGATGCCTTCGCCGCGACCCGTGAAACCAAGCTTTTCACTGGTCGTCGCCTTTACCGCAACGCGTTCGACATCGATGCGCGCAAGTCTTGCGATATTGGCGCGTATAAGGTCGCGATGCGCTGCGATGCGTGGAGCTTCGCAAACAACAGTAAGATCCAGGTGAGCGATGCGCCCGCCCCGAGCTCGCACCCGTTCGACGGCAAAATCGAGAAAGCGATCGGACGACGCACCGCGCCATTGTGGGTCGGTGGGGGGGAAGTGCGCGCCTATGTCGCCATCCGAAATGGCTCCAAGGACTGCATCCGTGAGCGCATGAAGTGCGACATCGGCGTCAGAATGCCCTGTCAGTGCCTTGTCGTTTGGAATACGGATCCCGCCAACGGTTACATGGTTGCCGGACCCGAATGCGTGCACGTCGATTCCGAAGCCGGTACGTACATCGCCGAGTGGAATAAATTGTTGGGCTTCGGCGAGAAGGAAATCTTCCGGGGTGGTGAGCTTGATGTTGCCGGGCTCACCCTGAAATACCCCCACTTTCATCCCGGCCCATTCGGCGAGCGCGGAGTCGTCGGTAAAATCGTTATACCCTTGCATAGCCGCGCGCCGATGTGCCTCAAGCAGGGCGGGGAACGCAAATCCTTGTGGCGTTTGCACCAGCCGGATGGTAGTGCGATCGACAGTTGCTTCGATGCGGCCAGTGGCATCGATGCGCTTGACGGTATCGGTTACCGGTAACGCCGGGATCGCCGCCCCGATTTTCTCGGCGGCTTCGATTGCGCGCGCGATGAGGCTTGCGCTGGCAAAGGGTCTAGCTGCGTCATGGACAAGTACAATATCGGGACGCCGTGGTGCCAGCGCTTCGAGGCCGGCGCGCACCGAGGCTTGGCGTGTGGTACCGCCCGATACCGGTGTAAGAACATCCATGCTGCCGATCAGCGTACTCGCGAGACTCAGATCGTCCTGCCGTATAACGGGCTGTATTAAAGTGACCTTGGGAGCGCCGACGAAGGCCGATAGGGCGTGCTCGAGCAGGGTGTGACCGGCGATGCGCCGGAATTGCTTGGGCAGATCGCCTCCGGCACGCAGGCCTTGCCCAGCGGCCACAACGACAGCTGCAACAAGCGCCATTTTCTACTCCTCGATGCATGTTTGCTTTACCGCGTTCTTGATGTTGCGGAAACGCACTAACGCCGGCTCGTTTAAGAATAAAATCCTTTTGCACTGCAACGCTTGCGCTGCGAAGCGAAATGTCTAATCTATGAGCAGAGAAAGGTGCAGCCTAAATGATAGGCAGGCTGTCGATGCCAGCCAATATTGGTTACTTCCTGGGGTCTTCGCTGGGCTTAGCATCCGTTGTCGTGCCGAACCGCGTCGCTTTGGCCCCAATATCCGTCATTACCGACGCACCGGCCCGCCCTCTGACCAAGAAGCTCGGCACGGGATTGGTCGTGTCGGAGATGACAGCGTGCGCCGGCTTGGTCCGTGCCGAGCGCGATGCAAATGCTCGTAGCGAGGGCTTTGGCACAGGCATCCATATCGTGCAACTCGCAGTACCGATGCTGTCATGATTGGTCGCGTGGCGCAGTGGCGACCCTGGCTACCACGCCAAGTTGCGAGGTATATCGCAACCGGCATCAGCATTGGCGCGCCGGCGCTTTGCGAACAATTCAATCTGGTCGATTCGCTTTATGACGAAATGCTCAATCACCACGGCGCTCCGCTCGACCGTCGCCGTGCCCGCAAGCATCTCGGCTGGGCGTTCGATGCCGCGGTGGCCACAGTGCTTAAGCACCACCGCGGCCGCGTTCTGACCCCTGAAGAGCCAGTGTGCGCGGGCCGTCTTCTGGCGGAGGCCTATCACGATTTCTCATTAGGGGCTGCAGCATGACGCGAGCGCAGGCTCTATCAGCACACGTCAATGCGCCCGCAGACGCAATACTGAATGCGCTGCCACATCCAGTGATCATGGTATCCCTCGACGGAAAGATCGCTGACGCGAACGTGGCCGCCGAGCAATTCTTTGACGCTTCGACCTCACTGCTTCGTCGGCACATGCTGCGTGAATTGGTACCGTTTGGTTCTCCCTTGCTTACGTTGATCGAACAAGTGCGACAACGCGGATCGGCGGTCAATGAATATAAGGTCGATCTGGCAACTCCCCGCAATCCGGGGGAGCGGCTGGTCGACCTCTACGTGGGGCCACTGCCGGAATATCCAGAACATGTCGTGGTAATGCTCCAGGAGCGAACCATCGCAGACAAGATGGATCGCCAGCTTACGCATCGGGGGGCAGCGCGTTCAGTCATTGCGTTGGCGGCCATGCTCGCTCACGAAATAAAAAATCCGCTGTCCGGTATACGGGGCGCCGCACAACTACTCGAGCAATCGGCCGCCGACGAAGATCGACCATTCACCAAGCTGATCTGTGAGGAAACCGACCGCATAGTGAAGCTAGTCGACCGTATGGAGGTGTTCGCGGACGAGCGTCCTATCGACCGTGAACCTGTAAATATTCACCTCGTGCTGGATCACGTAAAGCGACTGGCGCAATCGGGCTTCGGCAGACAAATCAAATTTACTGAAGAGTACGATCCATCGTTGCCGCCGGTTCTCGCGAACCGCGATCAACTCGTTCAAGTTTTTCTCAACCTCCTCAAGAACGCCGCCGAAGCTATCGGCGAAGCTGCGGACGATGGCGAAATCCAGCTTACCACGGCGTTCCGCCCTGGTGTGCGGCTCTCTGTACCCGGCAGCAAGGCGCGCGTTTCGCTGCCTCTCGAATTCTGCGTGAAAGACAATGGACCTGGTGTCCCTGAAGAACTGATGCCGCATTTGTTCGATCCGTTTGTCACGACAAAGCAAAGCGGCAGCGGTCTGGGCCTCGCTCTGGTGGCTAAGATCGTGAATGATCACGGCGGCATCGTCGAATGTGAATCACAGCCGCGGCGGACCATCTTCCGCGTGCTCATGCCCATATACAGCGGTGACGGCGAAATAATTGACGACGCTCCGCCGGTTCGAAATCGGTGAGAAAACATATGGCGATGGGAAGCATCCTAATTGCCGATGACGATGCTGCGATCCGCACCGTGCTTAATCAAGCCCTATCCCGCGCCGGATATGAGGTTCGCTCAACGGGCAATGCCGCAACTCTATGGCGCTGGGTCACCCAAGGCGACGGCGACCTTGTCATTACCGACGTCGTAATGCCTGACGAAAATGCCTTTGACCTCATTCCGCGCATTCGCAAGGCGCGTCCCGATCTGCCCATTGTCGTTATGAGTGCGCAAAATACTTTCATGACCGCAATTCGCGCTTCCGAGCGCGGCGCGTATGAATATCTACCAAAGCCTTTCGACCTTAAGGAGCTCATCGCCATTGTTGGCCGCGCGTTGTTGGAACCGAAAGATCCGCGATCGACAAACACCAGAACTGAGGAGTTTGAAGGCATCCCGTTAGTTGGTCGCTCTCCGGCAATGCAAGAAATCTACCGCGTACTGGCTCGGTTAATGCAGACTGATCTGACGGTAATGATTTCGGGCGAGTCAGGCACGGGCAAGGAATTGGTAGCACGTGCTTTGCACGACTATGGCAAACGCCGCACAGGCGGATTTGTCGCAATCAACATGGCGGCAATTCCGCGCGATTTGATTGAATCCGAATTGTTTGGACATGAGAAGGGCGCATTTACTGGCGCCAACACACGCAGTGCCGGTCGTTTCGAACAGGCGGAGGGTGGTACGCTTTTTCTTGATGAGATCGGGGACATGCCCATGGAGGCACAGACGCGGTTGTTACGCGTGCTGCAGCAGGGCGAGTACACGACAGTGGGAGGCCGAACGCCCATCAAGAGCGACGTGCGTATCATCGCCGCAACGAACAAAGACCTTCGGCTGCTGATCCAGCAAGGTCTGTTTCGGGAAGATTTATTCTTCAGGCTGAATGTTGTACCCTTACGATTGCCGCCGCTGCGCGAGCGCACTGAAGATATTTCGGATCTCATTCGCCATTTCTTCGCGCAAGCCCAGCGCGAGGGTTTGCCGCCTAAGCAGATCGACCAGTTGGCGCTCGATCGCCTTAAGCGGTATCGCTGGCCCGGCAATGTTCGCGAACTTGAGAATTTGGCCCGCCGGCTGGCTGCACTCTATCCGCAGGAAACCATCACCATTGCGGTGATCGAGGCCGAATTGGCGCAACCGACGCTCCCGGTAGGTAGTGAGGAATCGCATGGGGACGACAACCTGAGTGGTGCCGTTGAACGGTATCTCGCCGCATATTTTGCAGGATTCGACGAGGGCTTACCGCCCGCGGGGCTTTACCATCGAATCCTAAGGGAGGTCGAATTTCCGTTGTTGACCGCGGCCCTGGCGGCCACACGCGGTAATCAAATCCGCGCTGCGGATTTGCTCGGTCTTAACCGCAATACCTTGCGCAAGAAAATCCGCGATCTCGATATTCAGGTTTTCCGGGGCGGTCACTGACCCACTGGCAACTGAATTTCAGCCTTTGCGCCGCGGAAACGTCGCAATTCGGCAACATTGTTGTATAAAAGCATCAATAACGGGGAGCGCCCGAGCCTCGTGGTACGTTCGTCCAGGTGGCGGCCGCTTTCCAATTTTATTCGCAAGGGGCTATGACCGTCGAACAGGCCGCTACTGCCGAGGCAGCACTTGCCGGCGCACCCGCGAAATGGGGAGAATCCCGCATTGTCGGGCCGATCGTGGTCGGCCTGGCACTACTATCCGCCTTCGTCACTTTCATTGTCCTCGCCGATCTTACGCCTGTTTCACCGACCCATAATGTCGTCGTAACGCTACTGCTTGTGAACGCCGCGACGGTGGTGCTGCTGCTTGGCATCATCGTGCGGGAAGTTTGGCAAGTCGTTCAGGCGCGGCGCAGCGGACGTGCCGCTGCGCGGCTGCATGTGCGAATCATTGGGCTGTTTTCCATCATTGCTGCTGCTCCGGCGGTCATGGTGGCGATCGTTGCGAGCGTCACACTCGATCGCGGCCTTGACCGGCTTTTTTCTACACGCACGCGCTCAGCGATTGAGAACTCGCTTATCGTGGCAGAAGCTTACCTGCGCGATAATGCCCAGAGCGTGCGATCAGACATCATGCTTATGGCCTTCGATATCGCGCGGACCAAAACCCTTTTTGACCAGGACCCCGACAAGCTGCGTCAGTTTCTGACCTTCCAAGCTTCGGTCAGAGGCTTGGGCGCCGCGATCGTGATCGACAAAGATCTTAATGTCGTAGCCCGCGCCACCATTAATACCAATCAGACTTTCGCATTACCGCCGCGCGATGCATTGTTTCACATCACCGTCAAGGAACCGCAGATTGTCTTGTTGCCGGATGCCAATTATGTCGCCGCAGTCATCAAAGTCGACCAATACATCGACCATTATCTCTATGTAACGCGATTGCTTGATCCACGTGTCGTGCCGCAATTGCAGGCGACACGTGCAAGCGTCACCGAATACGCGGCGCTCGAGGCGCGACGCATCGGGGTGCAGGTCGCCTTCGCGCTCATGTATACCGTAATCGCATTAATCGTACTCCTTTCAGCGGTCTGGATTGGTTTTAATTTTGCGAACCGTCTGGTGGCGCCAATCCGTCGCCTTATCGGCGCTGCGAACGCTGTATCAACCGGAAATCTTTATGTGCAAGTTCCCGTTCGTCAGGCTGAGGGCGATCTCGCGCATCTCGGCGAGACATTCAATCGCATGACTCAGGAATTGCGCACGCAGCGCGATGACATCATGCATGCACGCGATGTTATCGACAGCCGTCGTCGTTTCACCGAGGCTGTACTCGCGGGCGCCAGCGCGGGTGTCATCGGCGTAGACAGCAAAGGCAATGTCACCATCCTAAACCGGTCCGCTGAAAAGGTGATCGGTTGCACTGAAAACGAGGCACTAGGCCAACCGCTGATTGATGTGCTGCCCGAACTTGCGGGCACCATGGCGGCGGTTCAATCGGGCGCTCCCGCACAGGATCAGATCACCATCAGCCGCAACCGTCGTGAACGCAATTTATCAGTCCGTGTCACGAGTGAGCAGTCCGGCGATTCCGATCGCGGTTATGTCGTGACGCTTGACGATATTACTGAATTGGTGGCCGCCCAACGTACATCGGCGTGGGCTGACGTCGCGCGGCGTATCGCCCATGAAATCAAAAATCCGCTTACGCCTATCCAACTTTCGGCAGAGCGTCTGCGTCGTAAATACGGAAAAATGATTGGCGATGATCGCGCAGTATTCGAACAGTGCACTGACACAATCGTTCGGCAAGTCGATGATATAAGGCGGATGGTCGACGAGTTCTCTCATTTCGCGCGCATGCCGAAGCCTGTGCTCGCCGCCGAAGACCTTGCCGACGCCATCCGACAGACCGTGTTCCTGATGCGTGTCGGCAATTCTGAAATCAACATCAACGTCGATATTCGCGAAGACCCGATGCCGGCCCGGTTTGATCGACGTCTGATTTCACAAGCACTTACTAACATCATCAAGAATGCTGCAGAGGCAATTGCGGCGGTGCCTCCAAACGAGCTCGGTAAGGGCCTGATTCAAGTGTACGCCGCACGGGATGGGGGCGACGTTGTAATTGATGTCGTGGACAACGGTGTTGGCTTACCCAAGGAAAATCGAAGCCGACTGCTTGAGCCCTATGTCACAACGCGCGAAAAGGGCACCGGGCTTGGCCTCGCGATCGTCGGGCGCATTGTCGAAGAGCATGGCGGCAGCATCGAGTTGCGCGACGCCGCCGACAAGATTCCTGGCCAGCGCGGCGCCTGGGTGCGTGTGCGGTTCGCTGCTGCCGGCAAAGTTGATAACGCTGAATCTGAAAAGCCAAAGGTTACAAGTGAGTAACAGATGCCTGCGGAAATTTTGATAGTCGACGATGAGGCCGATATCCGCGATCTGGTGGCCGGTATCCTCCAGGACGAAGGCTACAGCACGCGCACCGCGCGCAACAGCGATGATGCGCTAACTGCGATTGCGATGCGCAGACCAAATCTGGTTTTTCTCGATATCTGGCTGCAGGGAAGCAAGCTTGACGGTCTGCAATTGCTTGACACTGTCAAACAGGAGCAGCCCGAACTTCCCGTCGTGATGATATCCGGTCACGGCAACATCGAAACCGCCGTGGCCGCGATCAAACATGGTGCATATGATTTCATTGAAAAGCCGTTCAAGGCCGATCGGCTGGTTTTGGTCGCCGACCGCGCGCTGGAGAACTCACGGCTTAAACGTGAAGTTAAACAGCTTAAGCAACTGTCGCCGTTGCCGTCGACACTGGTCGGCCATTCCCCAGCGGTCGGACAATTGCGTCAAGCCATCGAACGCGTGGCTCCGACCAATAGCCGCGTTTTGGTGGTCGGGCCATCAGGGGCAGGCAAGGAGCTTGCCGCGCGAACGCTTCATCAGTTATCGGGACGTGTGAATGGTCCTTTTGTCGTCATTAACGCGGCTGCCATTACCCCTGAACGAATGGAAACCGAGCTTTTCGGCGTCGATCAATCCAATGGTTCGGAGGGGCGCAAGCCGGGAGCCCTCGAAGAGGCACACGGCGGTACGCTCTTCATCGACGACATTGCCGACCTACCGCGCGAAACCCAAAATAGGATCTTGCGTGTTCTCGTGGATCAGACATTTCAACGGGTCGGCGGAAGTACCAAGATCTCGGTCGATGTCCGTATTGTTTCATCAACGGCACGCAATCTGGAAGTGCTTATTACCGAAGGTAAATTTCGCGAGGATCTCTATCACAGGCTTGCGGTCGTTCCGATCCGAGTGCCGCCTCTAGCGGAACGCCGCGAAGATATCCCCGATCTTGTTGACTACTTCATGGATCAGATTTCGGTGGCGACCGGCCTGCCGAAGCGGCGTATTGGCGAGGACGCCATGGCGGTCCTCCAATCCCACAATTGGCCCGGCAATGTGAGGCAGCTGCGCAATAACATCGAGCGACTCATGATACTTGCAGGCGGAGATCCGGAGGCGGTGATGAATGCCAGCATGCTCCCACCGGATGTCGGCTCGATGGTGCCAAGTATGCCGAACGGCAACGGAGGCGAGCAATTGATGGGCCTGCCCCTGCGCGATGCACGTGAAGTATTTGAGCGTGAGTATCTGGTCGCGCAGATCAGCCGCTTCGGCGGCAACATATCACGGACCGCTGAATTCGTCGGCATGGAGCGATCCGCTTTACATCGCAAGCTCAAAGCGCTCGGAATCGACTAGCTTTTATGTCGCGCGTTGCCTACGTCAATGGCCGCTATTTGCCGCTGAACGACGCCAAAATCTCAGTCGAGGACCGTGGCTACCAATTTGCCGACGGTGTGTATGAAGTTTGCGAGGTGAGGGGAGGTTGTCTGGTCGATGAACGACGCCACATGGCGCGTCTCGACCGGTCGCTTGGCGAGCTGAATATAGCGCGTCCGATATCGCCCGCTGCGCTGGCTGTCGTGCTGCGCGAAACAATTCGTCGCAACCGGGTGCGCGATGGCATTGTTTACGTTCAGGTCACGCGTGGCGTGGCGCGACGGGATTTTCCGTTTCCATCTGTGGAAACGCGCCCGTCTTTGGTCGTAACTGCACGCAGCAACGATATCGAGCGCCTTCAACAAATCGCGACCGAAGGAATAACCGTTATCACCGTACCTGACATCCGCTGGAAGCGTGTGGACATCAAATCGGTGGCGTTGTTGCCGAACGTATTGGCGAAACAGTCGGCACGCGAGCGGGGCGCACGTGAGGCCTGGCTGGTCGACGCCCACGGCCGCGTCACGGAGGGCGCGTCTTCGAACGCCTGGATCGTAAGCCGCGAAGGCAGGTTGATTACGCATCCGGTCGGTCATGAAATCTTGTCCGGGATCACACGTTCAGTCGTGATCGACGCGATTAAGGCACAGGGACTATCCTTTGAGGAACGATCCTTTGCGGTCGACGAAGCCTATGCCGCGCGCGAAGCCTTCATTACGTCGGCCAGCCAGACTGTGTTGCCGGTTATCAGTATTAACGGCCGTCCGATCGGCAATGGCTCTCCAGGATGGATCGCAACAGGGCTGCGGCGCGACTATCACCGCTATGCCGAAATCAGCGAATAGCCATCGGACTCCCATTCCACCCGACACCCTAGTGCAGTCAACCGCCAAAAATTCCTTTGATTTCTGCATGTTAACGCCGCACACGCGAACTTGTGCTTGCGCCGGAAGGATAGCTGCCATCTAATAGTGGTCTCCCGGGCCTCGCACTGCTTTGCGAGGGGCAAAGCGGCGCATGCTCTGAATGCGCATGCGGAAGGACTTGGGCAAAGAAGGTCTCGCGCACTAGATGCGAGCAAAAATGGAAGAACGGCAATGGCAGCCGATCGTGCGCAAAATCTGCAAGACACCTTTCTCAATCACGTCCGCAAAAGCAAAATACCACTCACCATTTTCCTGGTGAACGGAGTCAAATTGCAGGGCGTTGTGACCTGGTTTGATAACTTCTGCGTGCTGCTGCGGCGGGATGGACATTCCCAGCTCGTCTACAAGCATGCGATCTCGACCATCATGCCGGGGCACCCGATCCAACTCTTTGAAGGAGCCGACGAGCCACCGGCCGGAGATAAAGTCTGATTGGAAGTACGCCGTCGTGATCAACGCGCCGATCTACTGAGCTCGGGCACACCTGGCGTCGAGATTGGCCGGGCGATTGTAATTGAGCCGTGGCGCAAAAATCCACCGCGTAAAGGCGGGATTCGTTCAACCGTGGACGCGCGGACACCCGAAGCGCGCCTTGAAGAGACCGTCGGTCTTGCCCGTGCTATGAATTTGACTGTTGTCGAGGCTGGACTGGTGACGCTCAGCAGCATTCGGCCCGCGACATACATCGGCAAGGGCAAGGTCGATGAAATCGCTGGACTAGCGAAAAGCCTGTCGGCATCCATCGTGGTTATGGATTGCCCGGTTTCGCCGGTTCAGCAACGCAATTTGGAGAAGGCTTGGAACACGAAAGTCATTGACCGTACAGGCTTGATTCTAGAAATTTTTGGGCGGCGCGCACGTACGCGTGAGGGTGCGTTACAGGTTGAATTGGCACATCTCACCTATCAGAAGAGTCGGTTAGTGCGCTCTTGGACCCATCTTGAGCGCCAGCGCGGTGGGTTCGGATTTATCGGGGGCCCAGGCGAGACTCAAATCGAGGCGGATCGGCGCGTGATCGAGGAGCGCATCGCGCGCATCGAAGTCGAACTCGACAAGGTAAAGCGTACACGCAAGCTGCATCGCGATAGCCGCAAACGCGTGCCTTATCCGATTGTTGCCCTGGTCGGATATACCAACGCTGGCAAATCAACGCTTTTCAACCGTATGACCGCGGCAAGCGTGTTGTCGACTGACATGCTGTTCGCCACACTCGATCCAACGCTGCGCGCGGTTGAATTGCCGCACGGTGCGAGGATTATCCTGTCGGATACCGTAGGATTTATCTCAGATCTTCCTACCATGTTGGTGGCAGCCTTTCGCGCGACATTGGAAGAAGTAATAGAAGCGGATGTGATCTTGCACGTACGCGACATCTCGCACGAAGATTCCGAGGCGCAATTACTCGATGTCGGAAGAGTTCTCAGTGAGTTGGGTATCGCCGCGACAGACAAGCGCATAATTGAGGTCTGGAACAAGATCGACCAATTTGACAGTACGGGCCGGGAACGAGCGCTCAACCTCGGTGGACGCCAGATAACAGAAAAATGATCGGTTTCGGAGCTGACCGGTGAGGGGATCAATCACCTTATCGACGCGATCGAAGCGCGTTTGAGCGAAAGCCGCATGACGCTTGAAATCTCGATAGACCCCGCCGATGGTGCTGGCTTGAGCTGGCTCTATCGCCACTCAGAGGTCCTGTTAAAGGACATACGTGACGATGGCCGGCTTGCGGTGACGGTGCGTGCTGACCCCGATAATGCAGCGCGGGTGCGCGCCAAGTTCAGCTTCTGAATCTATTTCTCCGCCGCCTTCGCCTCGTTCCACAATTCGTCCATTTCAGCCAGACTTGCACTTTTTGGAGTTTTTCCACGCTTCGCCAACTTGCCCTCAATCGCCGTGAAGCGCCGCTCGAATTTGAGATTGGTTTCACGCAGGACGCCTTCGGGATCAGCACCGAGATGGCGGGCGAGGTTCACGACAGCGAATAGAAGATCGCCGACTTCTGCTGTCATCCGGTTCTTGTTACTGCGATCGAGCTCTGCTTCGATTTCGTCCGCTTCCTCCCGGATCTTGGCAAGGACAACTCTCGGATTGTTCCAGTCGAACCCGACGCGCCCGGCCTTATTCTGCAGCTTCAAGGCGCGGGTTAACGCCGGCAGGGCAACGGGTATCCCAGCCAAGGTCCCGGCTGGCGCCTCGCCAACATGTTCGACTTTTTCCTGAACCTTAATGCGCTCCCACAGGCCTTCAACTGCTGTGGCAGTTTTGCCGTCGGCGTCGCCAAACACGTGCGGATGTCGACGAATGAGCTTAGTGGTAATAGTTTCGACCACGTCAGCAAAATCGAAGGCGCCTTGCTCCTGTGCCATTCGGGCATGGAAAACGACCTGCAACAGGAGGTCGCCAAGCTCGTCCTTCAGGCCCGACAGATCGCCACGCGCAATCGCGTCGGCAACCTCATAGGCTTCTTCGAGCGTGTACGGGGCGATGGTGCGAAAATTCTGCTCCAGGTCCCACGGGCAGCCACTACCTGGTGTCCGGAGCGCCGCCATAATCTCGATCAGGCGGGAGATGTCACGGGAGGGCTTCACCGGGGGCCGGGTTATAGCCATTGAAGTGCAGGGGCCGATTGCGCGACCGTAGCAAAGCCTTTCTGAAGCTGCGACCACGGCCAGAGGATTCGCATAAGACATATTATGGAATATTACTGACGAAATGTCTCGTGTCACGACCGCATCAAACGCGAGCAAGGAATTTATATAAGTCGATATTCAATCGAGTGGCACGAATGGCGCTACGTCGCTCTAAAACGTTGCAAAGCTCATCTGGTCGTAAGCCGGCTCTATGGCCGCTGGCAATTGCGCGCATAAGGCCGCATAGTCCATGTCGGTGTGCATATTGGTGAGGATTGCGCGCTTTGGTTTGATCCTGGCGATCCAGTCCAACGCCTCATCGAGATTGAAATGGCTTGGGTGCGGGCTTTTGCGGAGCGCATCGACAATCCAAACGTCGAGGCCGGCGAGTGCAGCGATGCTTTCTTCAGGCAGGCCCTTGATGTCGGCCGAGTAGGCGACGTTGCCAAACCGGAAGCCGAGGGAAGGGATATCGCCGTGATCCTGCAAGACAGGCAGTGCCTCCACTGAGCCACCCTGCCCCTCGATCGTGACGCGCTTGCCCGCCACCAGGCGTCTTTCGGTGGCAATGGGAGGATATTCGCTGCCGGGCGGTGTCATAAAACAGTATCCAAAGCGGGCATGCAACGCACGCGAAGTGGGTTCGTCGAGATAGACGTCTACACGGCGGCGCTTGTGAACAAACAGGGGCCGTAAATCATCTATGCCGTGAGTATGGTCGGCGTGCTCGTGCGTGATCAGTACGCCGTCGAGCCAGTCGACCTCGGCGTCGAGCAGTTGCATGCGAAGATCCGGCGAGCAGTCGACCAGCACGCGTGTCCGGCGCCCCAGCGCGTTCCTGCGTTCGACCAACAGTGAGCAGCGCCGCCGCCGGTTCTTTGGATTGTCGGGATCGCACGAACCCCAGCCCAACGCGACCCGCGGGACACCCATGGACGAGCCGCAGCCCAAAATAGTGAAGGTTAGCGTCATGCGTCCAACACGCGTGGCACCTTGCTGAACAGCCGGAAGAAATTCTCCGTCGTCCGCCGCGTAATTTCGTCGGCAGAAACGCCGCGCGTATCCGCCAAAACTTTAGCGATTTCGGCAACGTAGGCGGGTTCGTTGCGTTTTCCCCGGTATGGAAGTGGCGCGAGATATGGCGCATCGGTCTCGACCATAATGCGGTCGGCTGGAAGCGCAGCTGCAACCTCGCGCAACGCATCCGAATTCTTGAAGGTCAAAATACCCGTGAACGACACATAGTGCCCCAGGTCGATGGCCGCGAAAGCCAGATCGCGAGAGCCGGTGAAACAATGCAACACAGCTGGGAAGGCCCCTTTCCCGCTTTCCTCGCGCAAGATCTGCGCCATGTCAGCATCGCAGTCACGCGAATGGATCACCAACGGCAAACGGGTCTCGCGCGCGGCTGCGATGTGCTGTCGGAAACTCGCAGCCTGTGCATTGTGCGGGCTGTTGTTTCGGAAATAGTCAAGCCCGGCTTCGCCGATCGCCACGATTTTCGGGTGCTTCGCTAGATCCACCAAAACTTGTGCGTCTATGTCGCGTTCTTCATCGGCGTAGTGTGGGTGGGTGCCGATTGAACAAAAGACTTCAGGAAACTTTTCAGCGATGGCGAGCACCTGTGCGTGCCTTTTTACACGCGTCGAGATGGTCACTATGCGGCCGACGCCGGCAGAGCGAGCACGTACGATGATCGCATCAAGCTCGGCGGAAAGGTCGGGGAAATCTAGATGGCAATGGCTGTCGACAAGCATTGCTTCAGCAACAATTCGGTTCGCAACGGCGTGAGATCGGCGGTCTGAAACGCCCCATTTGCGGGCTGTTGGTAGCGACTGGCTCACGCCATGGTCAAGGTTTCTGGAACTTGGAGTGCAGCCACCATTGTGGATCCTAAAATGAGGTTGAGGACTTGTTTGCCGTCCATCTTCCAGAGGACACGAAACAACGCTGAAGAAACTGGCTCTGGTGAAGGCCGGATGTCGACGAGACGGAAACATGGGCGGACCGGCGGGCGAAAGTGGTCCAAAGAGGCCGTAAGATCGCATAACGGGACGCGGATACCCGCCTCGCCTGCCTTTTCCCGACTGAAATCTCAGTCCTTGCCTTCCGTTTCGACGTAACGCGGAAACACAGGAGATGGTGACGGCAAGGTAACGCCTGCTTTGATCCTCGACGCCGGTTTAAGCACATCGAAACTGCGCTCGTTCGACTCAACCGCGAGAAGGTCAAGCAATTTGGACGCCGAGTTCGGAACGAACGGCTGCGCCAGAATAGCAACCTGACGCAGGATCTCCGCCGTCACGTAGAGAATGGTCCCCTGTCGTTTCGGATCGCTTTTCGCCAGTGCCCAGGGTGCCTCCGATGCAAAGTAACGGTTAGCATCGGCCACGACTGCCCAAACGCAATTGAGTATCTGGTGAAGCTGTTGGGTCTTCATAAATTCGCGCGCCGCACCGATCATCGCGTCCGCGGCCGCAAGGATGGTCTTGTCACTCGCGCTCAAAGCACCTGGCTCCGGCAATTTGCCACCGCATGCCTTGCCGATCATTGACAGCGAGCGCTGTGCCAGATTTCCCAGATCGTTAGCCAGATCCGCATTGATACGATTGACGATGGCCTTATGACTATAGCTACCATCCTGGCCGAACGGCACCTCGCGAAGGAAAAAATAACGGAGTTGATCGACACCATAGGTGTCAGCCATTGTGAAGGGGTCGATCACATTGCCGACCGACTTTGACATTTTCTCCCCGCGATTGAACAGAAAGCCGTGCGAGAAAATTCGCTGCGGCACTTCGATATCGGCCGACATCAGGAAGGCCGGCCAGTAGACCGCGTGAAAGCGCACGATGTCCTTGCCGATGACGTGAAGCGACGCCGGCCAGTAGCGTTTGAACTTCTGGCTTCCAGTGTCGGGAAAACCGACCCCGGTGATGTAATTGGTTAGGGCGTCCACCCACACATACATGATGTGCCCATCGCTTCCGGGCACCCGGATGCCCCAGTCGAAGGTCGTGCGCGAGATCGACAGGTCCTGCAAGCCACCGCATACGAAGCTCGCGACCTCGTTTAAGCGCTCCTTCGGCAGCACGAAATTCGGCCGCTCATAGAGTTTCAACAATTTGTCCTGATAAGCGGACAGCTTGAAGAAATAGCTTGCTTCTTCCACCCACTCAACCGGTGTTCCGGTCTTTGCAACGACACGCACCTTCTGTTCATTCAGGTGCGTCTCGTTCTCCGCGTAGTAAGCCTCATCGCGCACCGAGTACCAGCCGGCGTATTTGCCGAGATAGATGTCGCCGTTCTGTTCCATCCGCTGCCAGATTGCCTCGGATGAACGGTGATGGCGGTCTTCCGTGGTGTGGATGAAGTCGTCGTTCGAGCAATTCATCCGCTTCACCATTGACTCGAAACGCGGCACGTTGCGATTCAGCAGTTGACGCGGCGTCAGTCCCTCCTGGGCCGCGGTCTGCTGAATCTTCTGCCCGTGCTCGTCGGTGCCGGTGAGGAAATACACGTCGTAGCCATCGAGCCTCATGAAACGCGCGATGGCATCGGTAGCTATCGCTTCATAGGCGTGGCCAATATGCGGCGGGCCATTCGGATATGAGATCGCAGTTGTGACGTAAAAAGGCGTCTTAGCCTGCATTTCTTGCGTTCGTTCAAAGACGTGGATGGCCGGGAGAGCCCGGCCATGACAAGTTTGGGATTAGGTATCAACCACAAGGGATCGCAGCAAGCAAGGGAATGCGGCTGCGGGCGCTCCGCGGGCGACCCTCTGGCTACCGGCAGCGTCCTTCCTACCAAATCCGATCTTCTGCGATCTTCCGGTGTAGCAGTGACCGCCCTTGGCTGGCCCCTTCCGTCAGCTCTTCATCGGCGGATAGTCGCGGGAGAACACTGGCTGAGTCAGGAACTCCTTCGGATCCATGGTCCAGAACTGGCTGACCTTGTTATAGGTCTTGACGGTCCTGTTGACCATCTTGCCGCCATGCTTTTCCGCGCGGCGCATGTACACGTCAATGACGGCGTTGCCGTAATCGTCGAAGCTCAAAGGTCCGCGCGGCGTGTCGGTGAGAGTGACGGTGCGCACGGCTTTGACGAGCTCGTCGGCATTGTCAGACTTGCCGCTGGTTTTGGCCAGCGCCCCCTCGATGATTTGACCATTCGCATAAAAGCACGCGGCATAATGGCCGATGCGCACGTCATCGCCGTAGTTCTTCTTCATGGCCGCGATGAAGCGCGTATTGGCTTCGCTGGCGCGATCGAGTGAATAGGGATTGGTATTTATCAAGCCGTCCGCGCTTTCGTCGTGCGCGCCGATAATCGTGTCATCAGCAACGGTGGAGCCGCCGACCAGCGGCTGCTTCATCCCGAGCCCGCGCGCCTGTTTAGTGAATTTAAGCGGGTTCGAACCAGCCAGCACCTCGCAGACCACGTCGCATTCCGGAACTTGTGCGACATAGGGCGCGTAGTCGGCGGTGTTAAGCGGGGACCATAATTTCCTCACAACCTCGCCGCCATGCTCTTCCAGGACACGCTGAAAACCCCCAACCTGTTCGTAACCGAAAGCAAAATCGTCGCCCATGCTGGTGGCACGTTTAAGTTTCATCTCATTGAGTACGTAGTCGGCGAGAGGATAGAGGCACTGAGCCGAGGTATATGACGTGCGGGTAAGGTAGGCATTGCCTTTTCTCTGCGTGACATCTTCGGCACCGGCGAAGGCCAGCGTCGGCATTTTTGCCTGCGCCAGGTAATCGACCGTCGCGAGCAGTTCGAACGCGGCAAAAGGTCCGAGCACGATGTCGACCTTGTCGCGCTCGACAATTTCCTGTGCCTTATTTTTCGCACCCGCCGGATTGCCGCCCGTGTCCGCGACAATCAGATCGATCCGTCGCCCCGACAGCGTGAAATTCTTATCTTTGAGAAACGAGCTGATGCCCTCCTCGAAATGAATGCCGCCGGCGGCAAGCGGGCCGGTTTTTACAGTGAGCAGGCCGATCTTGAGTGGCGCATTCTGTGCGATAGACGGCATAGGAAATGCGGCGACAGCAGCCGCGGAACCGGCGAGAAACTGGCGGCGATTGGTCCTATAGGTCATGGCATCCTCCCGGGAGCTTCGGCCGTTCTGGCGCAGCCGGATATTTGGACGTGATGCAGGTGCTCGAAAATTCAATCACAATACGCCGGTTAAACTAACCCCGCGCCCACTTAGCGCACACCGTTGCCTTCAATCTCCTGCTGCGGCCTCCGCCAATGCACCAAACACCGAGAAGACCAGGGGCTTACGTTCGAGATTATAGGCCTCCGCCTCCCGCGCTGCGCGATTAACCTTTTCCCAAGTTTCGGCCAGGTGCATCAACTGCCCCTTGCCTTGTAAGCCTTCTGCCAGCCGCGTCGATAACCAACCGTTGACCAGATCCATGAAGGTCTCCAGCGTTTTCGGGTCGGTGCCACCTATTGCCTCGCCGAGCGCATGGAGCGCGCTTGGATCGGGAGCGGGTAGTTGCGCAAATAACTCGAGGATCCGCTGACGCAGCGCC
>Ga0126382_10000050_pt1 | contig 35162 bp, 38 predicted proteins | sample PanSoiMetPlot_30_FD_92548 | JGI IMG/M metagenome (GOLD analysis project Ga0126382, IMG submission 92548) | Tropical forest soil microbial communities from Panama - MetaG Plot_30 | ecosystem: Environmental > Terrestrial > Soil > Tropical forest > Bulk soil | place: Panama | collected 2016-02-17
GCTTTGGATTTGACGTTCCTACAAAGGACTCGCAGCAATGCTGGTAGGAACGTCAAATCCGCCGCACCGCCGGCCCGCCCTCCGGGGGGCTATTTCGCACGGCAGTGTGTTAAATTCGATCCGGGGCGGCATTATTGTTGCGCCAATTGTGCATATCACCCTTGCCAATCCCTTTCGGATTTCAGCCCTTCACGCGGAATCGCTCGACCGCCGCTTCATCGACGTCGATTCCCAACCCCGGCCGAGCCGGCAGCGCCACCGCGCCGTCGCCGATCGGCAGAGCGCTTTCGGCGATGTCCTCGGCCAGATAGAAATGGGTCAGGCTTACGCCCCAGTCGACGGCAGGCGCGGCGCACGCGAGGTGGATGGCCGCGGCCGACGCGATGCTCGATTCGGCGATCTTCGCTGCCACGTTCACCGCAAGCCCGAGCCGCGCGCACAACAGCGCCGCTTCGAGCGCTGTGCTCATGCCGCCGAGCTTGATGAGCTTGAGCGAGACCCCGTTTACGCCGCGGTCGGCATGCGCCTCGATATCGGCGAGCGAGTGGATGCCCTCGTCGGCGCCGATCGAGGTCGGAGATACGCGCGTCAACCGCGAGATTGCATTGAGATTGTCATGAGGGAGCGGCTGCTCGACGAACATGAGGCCGGCCGCACGGGTTCCGTCCACATAGCGGCGGGCGTCGGCGAAGGTCAGGCCGCAATTGGCGTCGGCGCAGAGCGGCATCGCCGCCCCCAATGCCTGGCGCAGCGCCAGCGTCGATGCGATCTCGGCGTCGACCGGCTTGGTGCCGATCTTGAGCTTGAAGAATCCGAATCCTTCCGCGCGTTTGGCGTGGGCCTCGGCAATGTCCTGCTCGGGGGTAGGGTTGCCGAGCAGCCACATCGGCGCCACCGCGCGACGTGTTGCGCCTCCAATGAGGTCGGACAACGGAAGACCGGATGATCGGCCGGCGAGATCGAGCAGCGCCACCTCGATGGCGGAATGGGCACCGGTGTTGCCGTAGAGCGCGTGCTTGAGCTTGCGGCACACGACCGGACGCACCCAGGCGTCCTCGCCGATGAGCAGGGGGGCGAGATGGTCGCGTACGGCCGCCACGAGGCCGGCCAACGTGTCGCCGGTCATGGTGGGCGCGGAGGCCGCTTCGCCCCAGCCGACCGCACCGTCGCCCGCTTCGATGCGAACGAGGAGGTTCAGGGCGCGGCTGACAGTCACGCCCGCCATCGCCATCGGCTTCTTCAACGGCAGGGCGACCGGGATGGCATCGACGCGACGAATGAGCAAAGGCTCCCGCTCGCCGATATCCCTTGGTGCGTCAACGCGTGCTTCCATCTCACGCCTCAGCGGTGGCCGCGCACGGGCGGCATGTGAATGAACTCCCAGGGCGATGGCATCGGTCCGACCGGCACCTCGATCAGCGTCGGCAGGTCGCGGCGCTTGAACGCGCGCTTGAGCGCCGAGCGGAGTTGCTGCGGGTTGCGCGCGCGCTCGGCCTCGGCGCCAAAGCTCTGCGCATAGCGCACGAAATCGGGATTGGCGAGGTCGTTCGCGATCAGGCGGTTGCCGAACGCCTCCTCCTGGATGCGCCGGACGTTGCCGAAGGCGCCGTCGTTGAACACGACGACGGTGAGCGGAATTCGGTGGCGCACGGCGGTGGCGAGCTCGTTCGAGGTGAAGAGAAAGCCGCCGTCGCCGGAGATCGCCAGCACCGGCACGTCGGGCCGCGCGTGCTGCGCGCCGAGCGCGGTTGCGTAGCCCCAGCCGAGATTGTCCTGATAGCCGGGCGAGAGAAACGTGCGCGGCTTGTAGACCGGAAAGAGCAGCCGCGCCGCAAACCCGAGCTGCGTCACCTCATCGACGAAAATGCCATCCTCCGGCAGCTCGCTTCGGATCGCGCCGAGAAAGCCGATCTGGGGGCTCAGCTTGTCGAGGCGCGCGCGCATCTTCGCCTGCCGCTCCTCCATCTCGGTGCGCCGGGAGGGGCGCTGCTCTGCGCCGAGCGCGTCGATCAGTGCGCGCAAGATCGGCTTGGCGTCCCCGATGACCGCGCCGGCGGGCTTGGCAAAACGCTCCGGCTCGTCCGGGTCGGCATCGACGCGGATGATGGCCAAGTCCTTGTCGATACCCCAATGATTGAAGCCGTAGAACAGGCGCGAGCCGACCGCGAGCACCACGTCGGCCTCGCCCCACAATTCGCGGCCGAGCGGAAGGGTGACGCTCAGCGGATCGCGGCTGTCGAGCACGCCGCGGCCGCGGCGATAGCCGAGCACAGGTGCCTGCAACAAGCGCGACAGCTCGGTCACTTCGGCGCTGGCACCCTGGGCGCCGCCGCCGGCAACAATGAACGGCCGCTTGGCGGCGGCGAGGCGTTTGGCAGCGGCGCGGACGGCATCCTCGTCGATCGGCGGCTGCGGCGCAGCGGAGGGCAAAGCGGATGCAACGGCAGGTGCGCTACGGCCCCACACGTCGATCGCGCACTCCAAGACCGCCGGGCCGGGCCGGCCGCGATCCATCGCACGAAATGCCTCCGCCACCAGGCGTGCGGCTTCGGTCGGTTCACGGATGCGGGCCGAGTAGTCGACCAGACGGGAGATGATGCCGGCCTGGTCGCGGATCTCGTGCAGGTGACCGAGCCCACGCCCGATCGCGGCCTGCGAAATCTGCCCGATCAGCCCCAGCACCGGCGCGTTCATGCCATAGGCCGTCAGCAGCGCAGCCGCGGAATTGAGCAGTCCCGGCCCCGGCACGACCGAATAGACCTGCGGCTTTCCGGTCGCGAGCGCCGCGCCGAGCGCCATATAGGCAGCTCCCTGCTCGTGCCGGGTGTGGACTGTTCGCAGCTGGTCGCCGGCTTTGAACAGGGCGTCGAACAGGTAATCGTTGTGCACGCCCGGCAGCGCATAGACGGTCTCGACGCCATGGGCGATGAGCGCCGCGACGGTCGCTTCGCCCGTCGTCATCCGGGAGATCGCAGCGGCATGCGGCTTCTTGGGCTGTTTCGGGTTCGGCATGGGGCTCGTTTCAAAAGGGGCTGGGCGGAGTTGTGCAGATCGGCGGCAATCTGTCGAGACCACCAATGATTGAACCTTTCATCGGCTGAGATCGTCTAAATCCCGAACATGCAGAATGAACAAGAAAAGCCGCCAGTCATGATCAGGAATCTCTTCATCGTCGCCAGCACTGTCACACTCGCCTTGGTGGCCGTCGGCTCGTTGTCGTCGGCCCGGATGGCCAGTACGCAGCTCATCGCCACTGAAGGGCAGGGGGCGGCCCCCGCCGGCAGCATTTCGGAGGGCAAGGTTGTGCGCGTGCTCGAGAATGCGGGGTTTCCGCAGCCGGGGCGAATGCCGAAGATCGCGCTCGGCAGATAAGGTCGTCGTGGGCGCGCAACGCCCCGATCGCAGCCGATCGGTTTCGAGCGTCTAACCAGGGGGTGACCGGCGGGGCAATTGTAGCTCCCCCGTTCTTGACAAGCGAGCCGGTGCATGTGCCTTTCCGGCGCGGCACAAGGCTCGAATCATCGTCATGCACCGTTATCGTACTCATACCTGCGGCGCGCTCCGCGAAGGCGACATCGGCAAGGAGGCCCGGCTGTCCGGCTGGTGCCACCGTATCCGCGATCATGGCGGTTTGCTGTTCATCGACCTGCGCGACCACTATGGCATCACCCAGGTGGTTGCCGACCCCGATTCACCCTCCTTCAAGCAGGCTGAGAAGCTGCGCTCGGAATGGGTGGTGCGAATAGACGGCAAGGTGCGTAAGCGCCCCGTCGGCACCGAGAATCCGGAGCTACCGACCGGCGCGGTCGAGGTCTATATCGGCGAGATCGAGGTGCTGGGGCCCGCCGGCGAGCTGCCGATGCCCGTGTTCGGCGATCAGGAATATCCGGAGGAAATAAGGCTCAAGTACCGCTTCCTCGACCTGCGTCGCGAGAAGCTTCACCGCAACATCATGCTGCGGGGCGCGGTGATCGACTCGATCAGGCGGAGGATGAAGGAGCAGGGCTTCTTCGAATTCCAGACGCCGATCCTGACCGCCTCGAGCCCGGAGGGCGCGCGCGACTATCTGGTACCGTCGCGCATCCATCCCGGAAAGTTCTATGCGCTGCCGCAGGCGCCGCAGCAGTTCAAGCAGCTGATCATGGTGTCGGGCTTCGATCGCTATTTCCAGATCGCACCCTGCTTCCGCGACGAAGATGCGCGCGCCGACCGCTCACCAGGTGAGTTCTATCAGCTCGACCTGGAAATGAGCTTTGTCACTCAGCAGGACGTGTTCGACGCGGTCGAGCCGGTCATGCGCGGTGTGTTCGAGGAATTTTCCGGCGGCAAGCCCGTGACGCAGAAATTCCCGCTCATTCCCTACAAGGAGGCAATGCTCAAATACGGCTCCGACAAGCCGGACTTGCGCAACCCGCTGGTCATCGCGGACCTCAGCGAGGAATTCAGCGAGGCGAGCGTGACCTTCAACGCCTTCAAGAATGTCATCAAGGCAGGCGGCGTGGTGCGCGGCATTCCGGCGCCGGGCGCGGCCGCGCAGCCGCGCTCCTGGTTCGACAAGCTCAACGATTGGGCGCGCGCCGAGATGGGCGCGCCCGGGCTCGGTTACATCGTGTTCGAGGCCGACGGCGGCAAAGGCCCGATCGCCAAGTTCATCCCCGCCGACGTTCAGGCGAAAATCATGGCCAAGGCCGGCATCAAGGCCGGCGACGCGGTGTTCTTTGCGGCCGACAAGCCTGCAGGTGCGGCCAAACTTGCCGGCGCTGCGCGGACAAAAATCGGCGACGAGCTCGGCCTGATCGCCAAAGACCGGTTCGAGCTCTGCTGGATCGTGGATTTCCCGATGTATGAATGGAACGAGGAGGAGAAGAAGATCGACTTCTCCCACAATCCGTTCTCCATGCCGAACCTGGGAGTCGAGGAGTTCCTGGCCCTCGACCCCGCCGATCGCGAGAAAATTCTCGGCCTCAAGGCGATCCAGTACGACATCGTCTGCAACGGCACCGAGCTTTCGTCCGGCGCCATCCGCAATCATCGCCCCGACGTGATGCGCAAGGCTTTCGCCATCGCGGGATATCCGGAAGACGTGCTCGAGCAGAAATTCGGCGGCATGCTGCGCGCGCTGTCGCTCGGCGCGCCGCCGCACGGCGGCATTGCGCCCGGCATCGACCGCATCGTGATGCTGCTCGCCGGCGAGGAAAACCTGCGCGAGGTCGTGCTTTTCCCGATGAACCAGCGCGCCGAGGACCTGATGATGGGCGCGCCGTCCGAGGTAACGCCGAAGCAACTGCGCGAGCTGCACATCCGGCTGAGCCTGCCGGAGAAGGGCGGCGGGTAGGGTGTGTTCAAGACAAGCGACGAGCCGGCTTCAACTTCGCCGCAAAATGTCAGTCCGAATGCGAGCCTTCCTCGTTGCGGCCGCGGAAATCGATCCATCCGTCCCTGGACACGCGCCATCCCAATTTCGTGACATGGGGCCTGAGCAGAGCAACAACGCCGCGTGTGATTGGATGATTTCCGCCGCCTATTCTGGCGCGCGTGACACCGGCGATCTGATACGCAAACGCCACAAAATCGACTACGAATATGGCCCAATGCTTGCCGCCGCGGTGCCCCTCACTGACTGAACTGGAAAATGCGCACAGGTCGGCGCCATGACGCTGAAAAAAGACGTGCCCGACGATTTCGCCTTCGCGCTGGTAAAGGAGACCGTCGTAGCCGATTTTCAGCAGCGTGGCCACGAGCGCCCGATCCGGCATTTCAGGTAGAGAGCGAAGGGCGCTTTCGAAGCGGCTGCGAGGCTCGGGATGATGTATCCACCAGGCGATGTATACAGCCGCCGGACCCGCGGGTCCGGTAGCGGCCAGCAGCGAACTGGCGAGACTGATTTGGGCATCGGCCTGCGGCAGCCCGCAAAGATCGGCAAGCCACCCGATGCGGCGCAGATCGCTGGGAGTTTCGGCCGGCGTAGGTTTGCGGCTTTTCGGCATCGGCGCTCTATTGTATCATCGAACGTGAACCCAAGGCGAAAATTGGCGCATTGGTCGAGCCCGCCGCCGCGTGAGACACGCCGCCGTAGATAGAGGTTAGTGCGTGGAGATGGCACCGGTTGGTACGGCCGTGGAGGCGGGTTCGGGCCGCTGTTGGGAATCGCTTCGCGCCGCGCTGGTGGTCGCCCATCCCGGACATGAGCTGCGGGTACACCATTGGCTCGAGCGAGCGCGTCCGCTGGTGCTCGTGCTGACCGACGGCTCCGGTCATACCGATTGCTCCCGACTTCCCAAGACGACCGCCCTCATCGAGAGAGCGGGGGCTACGCCGGGGCCGATTTATGGCCGGCTCTCCGATCAAGAGCTCTATCGGGCGATCCTCGCAGGAGATGTCGACCTCTTCTCCGCGTTGGCCGACGAAATCGCCAAGGTGCTCACTCAAGCGCAGGTGGAGTACGTCGTCGGAGATGCCGTAGAGGGCGTCAACCCCGGCCACGACGTTTGCCGGCTGCTGATCAACGCGGCTCTCTCGCGGATCGAGGCGATGAACGGCTCTAGCCTGAGAAATCTCGAGTTTCTGCTCGAAGGGTCTCCCCACGACTGTCCGGCGCAAGACCGGGCGGACGCCATTGTCCTCGACCTTGGGGAGGATGCCTTCCGGCGCAAATTCGATGCGGCCCGGTCTTATCTGGAGATCGCCACCGACATCACGAGGACCATGGGCAGCCACGACCTCGACGGGTTCCGCGTCGAATGCCTCCGCCCCGTTCGTTACGGTCTGGACATCGGCCAGCGCTTCGAGCACCCGGCCATTTATGAAGCGTACGGAGAGAAGCAGGTGGCGGCAGGGATCTACCGCGAAGTCATTCGCTTCCGCGAGCATCTCGCCCCGCTGTCCGAGCGCCTCGGCGCTGTCAAGGCGCGAAGCAGCATTCCTTACGAATCGTCCTGACAATCAGTACGGGGCCCCCAGCCCTATCAGCCGTCGCAACAGACGTCCCATCTTCAAAAGTCGCGAGCGTTTCAAGAGTGTCAATTGGTTGTTGAGGTCGTGGATCAACGCCTCAAGAGATCTCCTCTCGCGTTGCATTTGATCCCTCTCTGCCGTCCATGGCCACCGGATATCGTTTGGTCGGCGCGGCAAGTACTCGTGCAGAAAACGAGCCACGGCGTGCTCATGAGCTTCCGGACTTATGTACGGCCGGCGCGCGCCGGTCAGAACCTCGGCGTAGAGGTTTTCAAAGCGATCAATGAGTTTTTCCAAGTCGGCATCGCTGCGGGCGCGCTGGGCGACGAGTGATGCGTCTTCGGGGTCGTAGCCGCCGATCTCCCGAACGCAGCGATCGACCGTAATGGGGTCGCTCAGGCAGCGCACACCGAAATTCATCGCCCGCAACTTGTCGAAATTGCGCGAAGTCACAAGCCCGGCAATACCTCGGAAGTCGCAGGCGACCACGGCGCATCCGCAGCACATGGCTTCCAGAGCGGCCCTCGCGCTGGCGAAGACAAGATCGAAATTGACCAGCTCCTGCTCGGGGTGAGCGATCTCGCGACCAGCCGCAGCGCCGAGTGCGTGGTATTCGATGCTCAGTTGCTCGCAGACGGTCCGCAGTTGCGGCACGGCCGTGGCTTTGCCAAAAGCCATTGCCCGCAGGGGCCGTTCTCTCAGTGGCTGCGGCCGCGGTGGAATGCGCCGAAGGTCGACGGCATTGTGGAGGACCGTCACCGATTTCGGGTCGATTCCTTTGGTATGAACCAGACGATCGCGACAAGCCTCGTCAACAGCAACATAAGCCGCGATCTGCGGGAAAGGGACAGGCACCTCGCCCCAATAAGTAAAGTCGTGGCAAACGTAGATTGCCGGGACATGCGGAAAGCGGATGAGCGCCTCGCCACACGGGATCGAGTGCTGCGCGTGGATGATATCGGGCGCCTCACCGAGCTTGCGAAGATCATCGATGACGGACACGCCCCGCTTGGCGATCTCCTCGGCACCCTCGCCGAGATCCGGCGAATACACGATCGGCCGGTGGCCACGGCGCAATAGTCCGACCGCCATATCTCGAGCCACCACCACCGTTCCACTCAGGTTGGTGAGCCAAAGGTTCGTGAGCAGGATCGTGAGGCGATTGTTCATTCGTCCCCGCTGGTACTTTGGCGGTCATAGCTACAAGCCATCGGCTCGCCTCTTGCCCTCGGGTAATTTGTAATCGGACCGAATTTGAAGATGATCCATATTTATGGGAAGATCACGCTATGGAGCAAGTTTTCCGGCGCGCTTATAAGGACAACATCTGGGGCGATCCGGAATCGGTGTCCGGCCCCGGGTCGGGATTGATCCGCACGGCGTCATTTCGCGACCAAATTCCTCAGCTCCTAAATGAATTGGGTGCGAGCTCATTGCTCGATGCCGGATGCGGAGACTTCAATTGGATGAAAGAGGTCTCGCTTCCCGTTGAGCAATATTACGGGATCGACATTGTACCCGAATTGGTCGCTCACACCTCGCAAAGGTACGGCGAGGTCAAACGGAGCTTCATCCATGGCGACATCCTGCGAGCTGAGCTGCCGCGCGTCGATGTCATTCTGTGTAGGGACTGCCTCGTACATTTCTCGTTCAAGGATGCTTGGATGGCTCTGCGAAATTTCAAGAGAAGTCGATCTTGCTATCTTCTTACAACGACTTTCATCGAGTTCCGGGACAATATCGAAATTGAGACGGGCGGATGGCGCCGGCTCAACTTGCAGCGACCCCCATTCAGCTTTCCCCCGCCTGAAAAGTCGATCGATGAAAAATGCCCACATCCCGGAGGGGCGGACAAGCGACTTGCGTTGTGGCGGTTGGAGGATATTCCCGTCAGAAACCGAATAGCTGACTACCTCAGCTTCATCCGCCGAAAATAGGCCTGTCGTGGCAGGGACATGCGCGAGGAGGGCCCATGGGTCATTTCCTGGGGCTACGGCGGAGCACAAGCGATAGGGTGGGTCAGGCCGAGCGTATTGAACTTCCCGGCGCTTTGGGAAACGGGCCGGCAACAAAATATCCGAATGCGGCCCGGGACCCAGCTTGCTTCGACCCCGAAATCGGCGTTGAATTTTAGAACTGCTCCAGAAGACAGGAGCCGTCGTCGAACGCTGGTTCGCATCGACGGACTCCACACGGCTCACATTGCCGACATGGACGGTGCCGGACGGGCACCAAGGGAGGGAGGAGATCATGCACGACATCGAACGACGCGCCTTCATGAAGGGCGCGGCGATCGGTGCGCTCGCCTTCACGGTGGGCGGCACCGAGGTGATGCTCACGCCGCGAGCGGCGCGGGCGCAGGGCGTTCCTTTGCGGACGCTGACCGCCGACGAGGCGGCAACGCTCGAGGCCTTGGGTGAAACGCTGGTTCCGAACGCGCGCAAGGCCGGAATCTCCCATTTCGTCGATCAGCAGATCTCGATTCCACCTGGAGAGGCGCTGCTCGAGGCCCGCATCCTCAATGTACGTCCGCCGTATGCGAACTTCTACCGCGCGGCGCTCGGGGCGGTCGATCGCGCTAGCCAGGCGCTCAATGGCGGACGCCGCTTTGCGCAGCTCAACGAAGCAGAGCAGCGCGACTTCATCGGCAACATGCGCCAGAACAAGATCGAAGGATGGCAAGGGCCAGGCGGATCGTTCGTCTATACGATTCTGCGCCTGGATGCCGTCGACGTGGTCTACGGCACCGTCGAAGGCTATGCCGATCTCGGCATCCCCTACATGGCCCACATCATGCCGACGCAGAGGTGGTGACATGGCAAACGAAAAAGTAGATGTCGTCGTCGTCGGCTCGGGCGCGTCGGGTTCCGTGTTTGCCGCCGTCATGGCGAAGGCCGGCAAGAAGGTCGTGGTGCTGGAGTCGGGGCCCGACTGGAAGCTCACCGATCTGATCAGCTCGGATTTCTGGGGACGGCGGATCAAACCCGCGGGCGCGCCGTTCGTGCTCGAAGGCAAGAACCCCTTCGGTTACGCCTACCAGGCGGGTTGGGGCGTCGGCGGCGCGGCTTTGCACCACTTCGCGAACTTCCCGCGCCTCCTACCCAACGATTTCAACATCAAGAGTGAGCACGGCCGTGCGCTCGACTGGCCGATCTCCTATTCCGATGTCGCGCCCTACTACGACAAAGTAGCGGTCGATATTGGCATCTCTGGCGATGCCAAGGCGGAGGAAATCTGGCGGCCGGCAGGGGCGCCCTATCCCATGCCGCCGATGAAGACCTTCCGCAACGGCGAAGTCTGGCTCAAGGGCTTCGAGGTGAACGGCATCCGCATGGTGCCGGCATCCGTGGCCATGAACTCCGTCGAATACAAGGGCCGGGCAGGCTGCATCTACGACGGTTGGTGCCATGTCGGCTGTCCTACCGGCGCGCTCGCCAATCCGCTCGTCACTTACCTCGGAGACGCGCGCAAGGCCGGCGCCGAGGTGCGCGCACTGTCGACCGTAACGCGCGTGCTCACGAACGCCCAGGGCGACAAGGTCACTGGTGTCGAATACTACGACGCGAAGAAGGAACGACAGGTACAGGAGGCGAGCGTAGTCGTCCTCGCCGCCTGGTCAGCGCAAAATCCGCGCATCATGCTCAACTCGGCCACCGACAAGCATGCCAAGGGGCTCGCCAATTCGAGCGGTCTCGTGGGCAAGTACATGATGTCGCACTTCAGCTCGGGGACCTGGGCGATGTTCGACGAGGACGTCCAGAACTACATGGGCACCACCGGCGCCCAGTTCATGTCCTATGACCGCAACAGCAAGACAAGCCACAAGGGCGCCTTTGGCGGCACCTTCATTAACGTCGGCTCGGCGCTCAAGGCCAGCGGCTTGGCAGGATTCGCCAATGCCCGCGCCGATCTGTTCGGGCCCGAACTGGCCGCGTTCATGAAACGCGGTGCACGCGGCCTGAGCCGCATCGGGGCGTCGGGCGAGGAGTTGCCGAACATCGAGAACCGGGTCGAGCTCGCGAGTGACAAGGACGAGTTCGGCATGCCGCTCGGCAGGATCATTCACAGCTATGACCAGGACGCAGTGGCGCTGTGGAATGCCAACTTCGAGGAGGGTCTCAAGATCGGCAAGGCCACAGGCGCCAAGGAGGTCTGGTCGGCACGCGGTAACATGCCGACCATCCATCTCATGGGCGGAACCATCATGGGCACGGCAGCTGGCAATTCAGTCACCAACAGCTATGGGCAGACCCATGAAATTCCGAACCTCTACATCGCAGGGCCCGGCATCTTCGCGACCGGAGGTGCGGTGAATCCGACCTATACGATCTTTGCCCTGTCGCTGCGCGGTGCCGAGCAACTGGCGGCGAGTTGGAGTACGGTCGCAGGGTAAGCGATCCTTGCCCTCTCCTCGCAAAACGAGGAGAGGGAAGCATGATCACTCCGGCTCAATGCCGGCCGCGCGCACGATCTCGGCGACCTGCCTGACCTGGTCCGCCACGAACGGCTTGAACTCGGCCGGCCCGTTGCCGACCGGGATGAGGCCGATCGTGGTCAGACGGTCACGGTACTCCGCCGCGGAGGTCGCCTTCCGTATTTCATCGGACAGCCGCGCCAGCACAGCAGCCGGCGTCCTCGCCGGTGCGAACATGCCGGTCCAGCTGGACAGCACCTCCATGCCCGGCACCCCGGCTTCCGCCAGTGTGGGCACGTCGGGAAGGCGCGCGAAGCGCTTGCTGCCGGTGTAGCCGATCGGGCGAATCTTCCCAGCCTCGACGAACGGCAGCGACGAGGGCGGCGTCATGAACATGACCTGGACGTCGCCCGCGATCAGCCCGCTGATGGCGGGCGCCGCGCCGCGGTAAGGGACGTGCACCATGCGCGCCTTGGTGAGCGACTTGAACAGCTCGGCCGCAAGATGAAGCCCGTTACCGACGCCAGGCGAGCCGAACGAGATCTGATTGTTGGCGCCGCGGGTGAGCGCGAGCAGCTCCGGCACCGTTCGCGCCGGCAGGCCCGGGTTGACCCCGAGGATATAGGCCTCGGTGGCGGCGATATTGCTGATCGGCTCGGAGTCGCGAACCACGTCGAACGGCATCTTCTTGTGGAAGCTCGGATTGACTGCGAACGAGCTCGACGTGACGAGCAGCGTATAGCCGTCGGCCGGCGCCTCCGCCACAGTCTGAGCGCCCACGACACCGTCGGCGCCGGCCCTGTTCTCCACCACGAAGGTTTGTCCGGTCTGGGCAGCCAGCTGCTGGCTGATGATGCGTCCGACCAGATCTGGCGTGCCTCCGGCAGCAAACGGCACGATCACGCGTACCGGCTTGCCGGGATAGGGCTGCGCGACCGCGCCGGCGCATAGCGCCCACAGCGCGGCGGCGAGGACGAGAACGCCGCGCCACCATCGAAGCCAACGCATGGACTTCTCCCTGCGGGAAGTCAGCTCGCCTTGACCCTCGGCAGGAGCTTGAGCGCGGTCTCCCGCTCGATGGCCTGCTGATCCGCCGCACTGAACCCCCAGTCAGCAATGCCCTGGTTGACCTCGGCGCCATCCCGGAAGGGAAAGTCGGTGCCGTACATCACCTGCGAGATCGACACCATCTTGAGCAGGGCTGCGATCTGGCCCGGCGTGTTGCCCTGCGCCAGCTCGTAATAGAACTTCTTGAACTCGGGCAGCGGTCCGTTCGGCAGGTGCGCGGGCTTGCGCTCCTTGGCCAGCTGGATGAAGCGGCTGGTCAGGAACGGCAGCGTGCCGCCGCTGTGGGAGAAGATCCAGCGGATGTCGGGGAATTTCGTCGCCGTGCCGCTGAAGACGATGTGCGCGATCGTGCGCGTGGAATCGGTGGCGTATTCGATCGAGCTGGGCGGTATGCCGGGCACCACGCCTCGGCAGCAGTCCGGTGTGGTGGGATGTACGTAGACCACAGCCTTGCGCCGGTTGAGCTCCTCGTAGACCGGGTCGAACGAGGGATCGCCGAGGTATTTCGGGCCGTAGCTCGTGTGCAGAGCGATGCCGTCGGCCTTCAGCACGTCGAGCGAATAGGCGATTTCGGCCAGGCTGCCCTCGACGTCCGGCGGAGAGATGATGGCGAACAATCCGAAGCGGCCGGGGTGGTCCTGGCCCATCTTGGCGCCGTATTCGTTGCATTGGCGGGCCAGACTGCGCGATTCCTCGACGTTTCCGAACCAGACGCCCGGCTGCACGACGGAGACGATGGCGGTCGCGATGCCGCTCTTGTCCATGTCCTCGAGCGATCTGGCGGGCGTCCATTGCGGCGGCCGGCCGCCGGAGCGCCGGGTGGCGAGCGCGTCGGAGTGGAACGGCGGGATGTAGTGGTGATGCACGTCGATCCGTGTCCGGGCGACGGGCGCCTGCGCCGCGGCAGGCCTGCGGCCGATCGCAGACACGCCCGTGGCGCCGAGGCCAAGCGCGGCTATGCCGCCAGCCAGGAAGTTGCGCCGCGCCGGGCTCGTCAGCGGGGCTGACGGTTCGCAGCACAGGCAACCCTGAAAGAACTTACGCGCCTTGGTACTCATCGCTTCCTCCACATTTCTCGTTTTGTGGCGCCGTGGCCGTCAATGGCGCAGCCGAGCTTAGCTTGTGTTGGCAAGGCGCGAAACCGCCCGACGGTCGCCCGCTCGCCACAGCGATCCGACAATGCGATCACTAGTGGTCCGATTCCGAAGTTCGTGAGCACTTGCAGCACATTCAGATACGAACTTCGGAATCAAAGGACCACTAGCAAAGTGAATCTAGTGCCCCCTTTGAACCCGAAGTTCGCGATCGGATTTGCCGCCCGGTGTGCGCGAACTTCGGGTTCGGGGCGCTACGATGAGAGGAATTTCTAAACCTCCGTGATGCAGAATTCGCTTGACTCCGGGGACCCGAGCCTTATGTGGGGACCAGCCGCTGTGATCTGTCCTTGCTCGGGCTGATCGAGCGGCATTCGCTTGCCTGACGCCGATTTTCGGTATTCGGGTTGGATCACTCGGTTGGGGAGGACGGCAATGCGCCAGAACGCCCTCTTGCGATCGGGGAAGGGCTTGGGAACCCCAAGCACCGCCCGAAAGAGCGCCGTCCGAAAGAAGGTTAGCCACGTCGCCGTGGTCGAATCGGCGCCCGCCCATGAGCGCGACGACCATTTCGCCGTTCGCAATGGCGTGCGGTGTGCCGGCGTGCACCTGATCATCGATCTGCACGGGGCGGAGGGTCTCAACGACATCGATCTGGTCGAGCGCACGCTGCGCCGATGCGTGGACGCGGCACAGGCCACGCTGCTGCACATCCATCTGCATCATTTCCAGCCGAACGGCGTCTCCGGCGTGGCCGTGCTGGCCGAGAGCCACATCTCGATCCATACATGGCCGGACGCGGGCTATGCGGCCCTCGACGTATTCATGTGCGGCAAGGCCAGTCCGGACGCCTGCATTCCCGTGCTGCGCGAGGCCTTCAAGGCCAAGCGCGTCGACGTGAACGAAATTTTGCGCGGGCAGGAAGCGTAATCAGAGGACGGACAGCGGGTAACGGAAGACGGAATCCGAGGCTCCATCCGTCCTCCGTCATCGGTCGTCCGATGCCCGATGGCCCAGAAGCGCTGGCTTCCCGAGACGCTGTTTGACGATCTCGGCTTCCGCATGACCTACGAGGTCGAGCGGGTTCTTTACGAGCTGCAGACCGAGCACCAGCACCTCGTCCTGTTCGAGCATCCGTTCTTCGGCAAGATGCTGATGCTCGACGGCGCGACCCAGGTCACGACCCTGGATGAGTTCGTCTACCATGAGATGATGACCCACGTGCCGATCCTCGCCCATGGCAATGCCAAGGAAGTGCTGATCGTGGGCGGCGGCGACTGCGGGATCGCTGAGGAAGTGCTCAAGCACAAGTCGGTCAAGCGCCTCACGCAGGTCGAGATCGATGCCTCGGTGGTGGAGTTTTCCAAGGAGCACTTCCCGGAATTCACCGGGCCGGTGCTCGCCGACAAGCGCTTCCACCTCGTCATCGACGACGGCATGAACTACGTGGCCGAGACCGACCGGCGCTTCGACGTCGTCATCGTCGATTCAACCGATCCGCTGGGGCCCGGCGAGGTGCTGTTCAGTGAGAAGTTCTATGCCGCTTGCAAGCGCTGCATGGCCAAAGGCGCCGTGATGGTGACGCAGAACGGCGTGCCGATCTTCCAGGCCGGCGAGCTTACCGCCAGCATCGCCAAGCTGCGCCGGCTGTTCGCCGACGGAACCTGCTATGTCGCGGCCATCCCGACCTATGTGGGCGGCCACATGGCCATGGGATTCGCGACCGACAACGTCAAACTGAGCCGAGCGTCGATCAAGACTATCGCCGATCGCTACAGGAAGGCCGGCCGCTTCGCGACCCGATACTGGACGCCCGAGGTTCACGTGGCGGCGTTTGCGTTGCCCCGCTTCATTGCCGAGAAGGTGGCGAAGGCGACGAAACGCTGATCGCGTCGGCGACCCGTTCACTCATCGATAACCATCATTCCTGTGCGCTCAGCGCACTTTGATACGCACGGTGGCTGCCCGACGCCTCCAATTGGGGAGCTGCGGCGCATGCGATTCATGCTTCCCTAACCATGACCGCGAGCGCCGGTTCCATCGGCGCGCCCGGCAGCGCCCGGCGCCCTATGCTTAAGCTTGCCTTTACGGCGGTGGGCCAACGTGACTTGGTTCCACGAGGTCGCGGTGCTTTTCCGAAGACGCAAAGAGCTGCTGGCGGTGCTGATCGGCGTGACGCTCGCGGGCGTGCCGGTGGGGGCGTTCAATCTTTGGGTCGATTGGTTCATGGAGCAGCGCGGCCGCGATGAGGTGGGCCAGCTCGCCAAACGATCGCTCATGCTGGCCGACCGGAGAGCCTCCCGTGTCGGCCAGACGCTTGCCGATCTCGCTCGCCGCGGGGTCGACGGTTGCAGCCCCGCCCAGATCGAGGCGATGCGGGAGGCGAATTTCTCGACCACGCCGATCAAGGAAATATCGGTCATCAATCCGGCCGGCAACACGGTCTGCACCGACCTCGGAATCCCACTCGGTGTCCGCCAGGTGATCTCCTCGCATCCGCTCACCGCTGACGGGGATCTGGCGATCGAGGTGCTGCGCTTCGGCGACCGCCCGGGATCGATGATCCGAATACGACGCGTGGGTGCCGGCAATGCCAATGCATTGGCCGCTGTGATGCCGACCGAGCTGTTCTTGCCGCTGACCGCCATGCAAGCGGACGGGTCGGGCATCAAGGCATTGGCGATCACGACCTGGGACGGGTATCCCATTTCCGAAGGCGGCGAGCCGCAACGCAACGCCCACAACGACAATGACCGCTTTGTCGCGACGGTCCATTCGGACCGCTATAATCTCGTCGCCACGGTCTCGCTGTCGCGCGAGCAGGTCCTCGCGAACTATGCCAATCTACGGATGGTCGGCACTATCGCCAGCAGCATCATCGCCCTGGTGATCGTCGGATTTTCCCTCACCTTCCCGGCGCGCCGGGGCATCGACCCGATTGCCGAGATCGAGCGTGCACTCAAGGCGGGTGAATTCCTGCCCTATTTCCAGCCGGTCGTCGACATCACCACCGGCAGGCTGCGGGGCGCCGAGGTGCTGATCCGTTGGCGCAAGGCCGACGGCTCGCTCGTGCTGCCGGCAGCCTTCATCCCGCTGCTCGAATCCAGCGGGCTCATCCTCAAGGTCACGCGCATGCTCATGCGTCGTGCCCGCGATCAGGTCGGCGCGGCCTACAGTGCCCGACCGGAGCTCAACATCGGCTTCAATCTCGCCGCCGCGCACTTCGCCGATGAAACCATCGTGCAGGACGTCCGCGACATTTTCGAGAATTCGTCGATCCGCCTCAATCAGGTCTCACTGGAAGTGACCGAGCGGCAGCCGCTGGAGAACCTGACCGAGACGCGCCGGATCATTGCGGCCCTGCAGGGCCTCGGCGTGAGCATCGCGATCGACGACGTCGGGACCGGCCACAGCGGCCTGTCCTACATGCTCAAGCTCGGCGTCGACATCATCAAGATCGACAAGATGTTCATCGACGCCATCGGCGCCGACCGCAACTCGGCCGCCATCATCGAGACGCTGATCGAACTCGCCCGCAATCTGCGCATGGATATCATCGCGGAAGGCGTCGAGAGCTTCGAGCAGGTTGTCTTCCTGCGCGACCTCGGCGTCCGCGCGGCGCAAGGCTACGTGTTCTCGCCGCCGCTACCTGCGAAGTCGTTCCTGCAGCTGATCGAGGCGATCGATCCCCCCTCGCAGGAATCCGATCAGCCGGCCGCCACGCCGACGAGCCGCGCCGCCGCAGCCTGAAGAGCGGAGCGGTCTTCTCCGAAACCGGTATCCGGCTTGGGGATCACACTAGGCCGCGGCCTGTTCCTTCGCGATGTCGAAGTTGAGTTCGATCAGCACGTTGTTGGGGTCGTTGACGAAGATCTGCCGGCGCGTGCTGTTGGGCACGACGTTGACACGGAATTCGACGCCCTTGCGCGCCAGGTGCTGCTTCATCGCTTCGAAGCCGCGGCTGCCGAAGGCCACGTGGTCGATGACGCCCGAATCCGGACGTTGCGGCTGGTCGGTTGGCGAGATGTCGTTGAGATGCAGGACCGGATGGCCGTCGCTGTATAGCCACGCACCAGGAAAGTCGAAGGGCGGCCGCGGGCCGTTCACGAAACCCAGCACCTCTTCATAAAAGCGCACCGTGGCGCCCAGGTCCCGGGTCGAGACATTGTAGTGGTCGAGCACACCGACGCTCATGCTCATCAGGCTTCTCCTATGCTTGTGTCGAGGAGCCTATCGTGAAAAGTGGGCTGTGACGAGCGGTCCCGGCTTGTGCTCGCCGCAATCGCGGGCGAAATTGTGGGGGTATCGACCGACGAGTCGTCACAGGACGCTGAAACATCGGAGTTGGTTCCATGGCCCACCATCACCGCCGGCGGTCGCCCGGATTGAACATCGCGGTCGCGCTCGGGGTCCTCGCGGGTATGGGGCTGCTCGACGCCCAGGCAACCGCCGTGGCGCAGCAGCGGGCGCCGTGGTGCGCTTATCTGGGCGGGCGCGACGGCGGCTACGACTGCAGCTACTACACGTTCGATCAGTGCATGGCGACGGCGAGGGGGCTCGGCAATAGCTGCGCCCCCAATCCGCGCGTGGCATTCGACCCGTATCGGCAGCCGCCGCCGCGCAAGACCCGCAAGCAGTACTACTAGCTGGCGGCGAGGGCGCCCGGGCGGTTCTGGCGCGTGCGGTAGAAGCCCAGCACGCGGCGCGCGGTGTCGGGCTGCAGCCGCGAATAGCTCGTCAGGGCCTGGTCGAGATCCTGCGCTGAGATACCGCGGTCCGCGGTCTTGAGCAGCAGGATGGCCTTGGCGGTGGTCGACGAGTAGCCGGCAAGCTTGGCGAAGATGAGCGCCATGTCGTGGCCCGGATCGAGCAGCGCGCGCTCGACGACATCGAGTTCGACGCCGCATGCCAAGGACAACGCGATCGCGGTTTCTTCGAATTTGCGCTCGCGCGCGAAACTGTAGACCTCGTTTTCGCCGAGGCGGCGGGCATGGTGCAGCTGCTCGACGCGGCTGCGCGCGGCAACGTGCTCGGGCGATACCTTGCGAGTCTCGTTGCGGATGCCGCCCACTACCTCGCCGAGCACGGTTTCCACCGCCCCGCCGGCATCGGGATGGTCGGCCGCGAGCCGATCGCGCACGGCCGCCGAGGCTTCTTGCAGGAGGCGAAGGAAGTGTTGGCGCGGGATATCCCGCCGTGCGCCGACATGCATTGCCAACGCATCGTCGCCGCTCGCCCGCTTGACCAGCATGCGAAAGCCGGCATCGGAAAAACGGGCGCCGGCATTCCTCGCGACCGAGCTCACCACCTGCCGGTCGCCGCGCGCCACCAGCACCTCGGTCACCGCCTCGCTCAGCGACTTGCGCTCGGCGATGGCGGCCAGATGCTGCTGGCTTTTGTTCGAGGCATTGGCGACGAGGTCCGCGTCGTCGAGCTGCTCGGACGTGGTCAGGATCGGACGCGCGACCTCGATGTTGTCGTCGAAGGCCAGCACGCGAACGACGCCCGACGGCGCGTTGTGCATTGGAGCTAGTCGGCTCGAGAGCTTGGCACGTGCCTTGGCCTCGATTGCCGCGATGAGCTTGAGGATGACCTCATCGAACAGGTTGATCTGGCCCGGCGTGTAGTGGCCGGCGCCTTCGACGAAGAGATCGGTGACGCGCGAGAGCATCGTGATGCGCTGCGCGTTGGTGCCGGCGGCGAGTGCGCGCTCGAGTTGGTCGATCAGCGACTGGGTCGTGCTCATGGCCGGCTTTTGGTTGCCGCCCACCATGTTCCCATAACGATGAAAAAACGCTTGCACGGCGGCTTCGGACCGATTGCGGCGCTCCCGCGCGGTTGCGAGCCGGCGGAAACGGTAAACGATCGGTGAAAAACGGCGCAGTCGCCGGGGCCGCAAAGGGAGGAAATAACGGATCGGAACAACCGAAGAAACAAAACGGGCGGCCGCGCGGGCCGCCCAGTTGGGTTTACGCCACTAGGGAGGAGCGAGACGAAGGCCCAGGCCGTCGGCCCGACCTCTGTCCGCAGCCCGTCATGCTCTCCATGTGGCTGATTCGTCAACATATTCCGTTCGCTGCGGAGGCGGAGCGGCCGCTCAAGTCGGCCTCGGCGCGCGACCCGGCTGTGCGCCCATGCGTGCCGCTACCTCCGGGGGTACGCGATAGTCCCGCAGCACGGCGCGCAGATCACGCATCCCGCATGCCTCACGCTGCACGATGAAATACCAAAGCGCGAGGCTTGCCTGCGCTACCAGCGATGCGCGCAGTTTCCGGCGTTCGGCCGATGCGTCCCCTGGCGGCTCGGCGTCGAGCTCGGCCAATGCCGCGAGCGCAGCCTCGAGCGCCCGCCCGAGCCGGCCGAGCGCGCTGGCCTTCTCCTGGGCGAGCTCGTGCTCGAGCAAGTCTGCGGGCGATTGCTTGATCTTTCGATTGGACATCGCGTCGGCTCACCTGGCTCGAACGCCATCAATCGCCGACCTTGATCATCGTGTCGAGTGCGGTCCGCGGCCTCGCTTCGCGTCCAAAAGGTCGCAGACCGTGATCGCTTGAAGGGGTCTCATGTATCGGCTCAAATGGTCATCGGCCCAAATGGTCGCGGCCGCGCTCGCGGGCTGCGGGAGGAACAGCAATGACAACGAACATGACGCCGACAAGGCAAGCATTCGTCGTTGCGCTTGGCGCGCTCGCCTTGCTCACGAGCGCGTGTGGGGGCGCATGGTCACAGGAGACTCTGAAGGTCGCGGTGCCGCAGCGCGGTGCCTGGGATGCCGGCCTGGCCGATCTCGGCCAGCGCGGGGGGATCTTCAAGAAGCACGGGCTCAACCTCGAAATTCTCTACACCCAGGCCGGCCCTGAATCGATTCAGGCATTGATCGGTGGCAGCATCGACATCGCGACCGCATCCGGCGTGTCGGCGGCTTTCGGCACGTTTGCCAAAGGCGCGCCGATCCGCATCATCGGCAGCGAGATCATCGGATCGCCGGACCTTTACTGGTACGTCCCGTCCGTGTCCGCCGTGCGAAAGGTCGAAGACTTCAACGGCAAGACGGTCGCCTATTCGTTGACCGGATCGTCGAGCCATGCCGGGCTTCTTGCCCTCATCGCCCAACATAAGCTCAGCGCCAAACCGACGTCGACCGGCAGCATCACCGCGACACTGACCCAGACCATGACCGGTCAAGTCGACGTCGGCTTCTCGGCGATCCCGTTCTTCCTCGACCAGGTGGAGGACGGCAAGATCCGCATTATCGCGACCGGCGGCGAGGTGACGTCGCTGCGAAGCCGGACCGGCCGCGTGAACCTCACCAACGTGACCACGCTGCAGAACCGCAAGGATGCGCTCGTCCGCTTCCATCGCGCCTACAAAGAGACGGTCGACTGGATGTATTCCGACCCTGCGGCGCTCAAGCACTTCAGCGACTATTCCGGGCTGCCCGAGAAGGTCGTGGTCAAGGTGCGCGAGCTGTTGCCTAAGGAGACCATGGCGCCCGATCAACTGGTCGGGGTAGACCAGATCATCTCCGAGGCGGTGGCATTGAAGTTCCTGCCGGCGCGGCTGACGGCGGAGCAGGTGAGGGAGCTGGTGCAGATCCCGAAATGACTTGTCACGCCCTCGTCAGCTGTGGACGGCCCGGTACGGGTAGCGGTCGCGGATCTGGGTGTTGAAGAATCTGCCGTGGGACTCGGCTGCAAGGAAGGCGTCATAGACTGGCGCAGGCACGCCGTCGTAGGCGTAGGTCTTGCCGGTAACGAACGTCACGAGCAAGGTCTCACCCTTCGGCTCGTACCGAATGCGGACGATCGCCGAGGAGTCTACGGCAGGCATGTGCCGTCAACGCGCGTTTTGCTACGGAGTTTCCCTCAAGAACAAGCGCGGTGCGAAAGGCGCCGCGCTTGTTGGCAAATTGCTTGCGCCGATCAAGCCAGCACTTTGTACTTCTTGAACCACGCAATCATCTGATTCCAGGCGTCGTCGGCCGCGTCCTTGCGATAGCTCGGCCGATAGTCGGCGTGGAAGCCGTGCGGCGCGCCGGGGTAGATCTTGAACTCGGCGGTCTTGCTGGCCGCCTGCAAGGCGGCCTTCAGCGCTTCGACCTGCGCCACCGGAATGCCCTGATCGGCCTCGCCGTAGAGGCCGAGCACCGGCGCCTTGATGTCCGCCGCCAGCTCGCTCGGGCTCTTCGGCCAGATCGCCTTTTGGGCAGGCGGATCGACCAGCGAGCCGTAGAAGGCGACGCCGGCCTTGAGATCCTTGTTGTGGGCTGAATATTCCCACACCGTCCGTCCGCCGCGGCAGAAGCCCATGACGCCGAGGCGGTTGGTGTCGCCGCCCTGCGACTTGGCCCAGGCGACCGTGGCATCGAGATCAGCGAGCAGTTCGGCATCCGGCTTGCTGTTGACGAGCGGCATCAATTTTGGAATTTCGGTGATCTTGGTGAGGTCTTCGCCCTTGCGGAAATAATAGTCGGGCGCGATCGCAAAGGCGCCGGCCTTGGCGAGGCGACGGGTGACGTCCTTGATGTATTCGTGCAGCCCGAAAATCTCCATCGCGACCAGGATCACCGGCGGGTTCGCGACGTTGGCCGGACGGGCGTAATAGACCGGCATGTCGCCGTCGGCGACTTTCACCTTGGCGTCGCCGGCGGTGAGGCCGGACGTGTCGGTGGTGACCACCTGGGCGCGCACCGGTCCGGCGGCGAGCGTGTAGCCGGCGGCGGCCGCCGCCGAGGCCGTCATGAAGAAGCCGCGCCGCGACAGCGGATCGACCTGTCTCGCCAGTCCTTCGATATCCGGTGCGAGCTTGGGTTGAGCTGACATGAGAAACCTCCCGTTCTGTGGTGATCCTTGCCGCGGGTCAGGGATAGACCGACCGTGTGACAGCCTGTCAACGTCCGGCGCAGCAATTTATTCCGCGCGCGGCAGCTCTTTCACGATCGCGTTGATGACGCGCGCATCCATCGGCTCGATGTCGGTCGCGAACACCGCGGCGATATGGCCGTCGCGGCCAACCAGATATTTGTGAAAATTCCAGCGTGGGGTCTCGAGCGGGCGCTCGCTGGCGGCCCATTTGTAGAAGGCATGGGGGTTCGACCCCTTCACCTGCGCCTTGGCGGCGAGCGGGAAACCGACGCCGTATTCGCCGTGCGCCGTCTTCATGATCTCGGTCGCGCCGCCCGGCTCCTGGCCGCCAAAATCGTTCGAAGGCACGCCGATGATCATCAGCCCGCGTTCGCGGTAGCGCGCCCAGAGCTGCTGCAAGCCCGCATATTGGGGAGTATAGCCGCAGAGTGAAGCGGTGTTGACCACCAGGATCGGTTTGCCGGCGTAGTCGGCGAGCTTGATGTCCGAGCCCTCGAGGGCCGCAAAAGCGAAAGCGTAGGCAGTGATGCGGCTCATGCCCGGAGCCTGTTGCATGGACAGTGTCTGCCCCAATGCGGGCGTCGCAAAGCAGGCGGACAGGAGCGCGAGAACGTGTCTGCGATCGGCGAGCATGGTTCACTCCTTGGCCGGAGATCTACCAAAAACCGCCGCAGGATACGAGTGACAAGCTCGTGTGGTCGCGGCCCTGCGCGATCCTTGCGCGCCTACTGGCCGTGGCTCACCAAGACCCGGTTGCAGGCGTTGCTGATCCGCGACCGGTTGGCCTGCAGGCACGCCAGCACTCGCATCGTGTCCGGAAGGGCCGCCTCGCAATATTTCTGCACGTCGGGGGCGCAGGCTGCCCGCTCCTCCGGCGTGCCCTGCGGCATCGGCAACGGCAGGGGCAGCGGGGGCGGAAACGGCAGGGGAGGCTGCGCAAGCGAAGGCGTTGCGCAGGCGAGGAGGGCGGCAACGAGCAACGTGACTTTGCAGGACATTATTGGCCTTTCCTGGCGACGGTCGCGACAAGGTACGGCGCCGCCGCGGCTCGTCCGCGTGTAGCACCCGGTATCAAGCTCTAGAACCACCGGCTGAGGCCAGCTGCCGCGATGATCGTGCCACGACGATCGCGCGGTCCGCAGGCCAAGGCCCCCCAAGCACCATCAGATCAGGACTATCAGATCGCCGATCCCGGCGCCATCAAGTACCGCCGCGCAGCTAGCAGCCCAAGTGGCCGAAATCGGGGCGGTATTGGCGGGCCGGGCAAGGCCCGGGTAACATCGCTATGGTGGCGCTGTGGGGGGCCGGTCGAGGGGAGGGGAAGATGACGCGCCGGGTCTCGCCCATTCTTGCCCTGCTCATGTTGCTGGCCCTGGCGCAACCAGGGCAGGCTCAGGACCGGATTCGGCTGGGCCACAACACCAACTCGGTGCGCAACATCGGCTCGCTGCCGCTGCACATCCTGATGCGTCAGGGCCTGTTCGCTCGTGAAGGCCTGGCCGTGGAGCTGGTCGGGCTTCCCGGCACCACGCATATGGTCGCCGCCCTCGATGCCGGCACGGTCGACATCACTGGCACTGCGACGCCCTATCTGATCCAGGCCGCGCTCAAGGGTTCCGACGCGGTCGCGGTCGTCGGCGGGCCCGCCAATGCGGTCTACAGCCTCATCGCCAAGCCCGAGATCACCACCGCCGCGGAGCTCACCGGCAAGCTCGTTGCAATGTCGACGCCGGCGGACACGATCTCACTATCGACGCGTCTCCTGCTGGCCAAGTACGGTGTCGGTAACGGCGACTATCGCACCAAGGAGCTCGTCGGCAGCAATTCCCGCGGCAGCTGCCTGGTCAGCGGCGAATGCGACGCCGTTCCGCTCGGCCAGCCTGACGACATCGTTCTCGTCCAGAAGGGCTTCCGCAAGCTCGGCGACTCGCTCGAGGTTCTGCCGGTCCAACAATTCAACGTGCTGGCCGCCCGGCGCGCCTGGGCGACGGCACACAAGGACACGGTGGCGCGGGTTGCGCGCGCCTATGGCGCGGCGTTCAGGTTCCTGCGTGATCCCGGCAATCGCAACGAGGTCGCCGCCCTGATCGCCGAGACCACCGGCGCGCCGATGGAGGCCGCCCGCGCCATCCTGGCGCTCTATTACGAGCCGGACCGCGGCGTCATGCCCAAGCAGGCCGAGATCAACATGGCGGGCATCGCCAAGGTGATCGACATGCTCGCCGAGACCGGTCAGATCGCCGGCCCGCTGCCGCCGGCGGAGCGCTTCGTCGATCTGCAATATCTGCAGGCCGCGGGGCTGCAGTAGCTCACAGATTGAACGCCCGCGCGGCGTTGCCGCCAAGGATCGCGTCACGGTCGGCCGGCGCGAGTTCTGCCAGATTGTCGATGAACTCGGTCGGCCGTGCGTCGCGCATCGGCGAAGGGTAGTCGGTGCCGAACAATACGCGATCGGCGCCGACCAGCCGGATCAGATCCGTCACGATCTGCGGGCTCTCGATGATACAGTCGTAATAGAAGCGTTTGAGATATACGGTCGCGGGGCGTTTGGCCTGCGCCAACTGCGGCATGCGCTCGACCGTGCGGTCGAGCCGCATGATGCCCCACGGCACATTGCCGCCGGCGCGCGGCAGCATCACCTCGAGCTTGGGGAAGGCATCGAGCACGCCGCCCAGGATGAGCGTGTAGCCGGCGATTCCGATCTCGACCGGATTGCCGAGCAGGTTGCTCAGGTAGTGCTTGCTCATGCGCTCGCCGCCGAGCGGCGCCACCGGATGGGTGAAGATCGGCCAGCCGAGCTCCTCGCACTTGGCGTAAACCGGAAAGAACGACTTCTCGTCGAGATTCTTGCCCATGACGGCGGTCGCCATCATGACGCCGCGCAAGCCCGCGAGCTTTCCCGCGCGCTCGAGCTCCTGCGACGCCAGCTCCGGATCCTGCATCGGCAGCATCGCGAGCCCGACGAAGCGTTCGGGGTATTTGCGATGCGCCGCCGAGCAGGCGTCGTTGTAGGTTTGCGCCAGCTTGAGCCCGAGTGCGGGCGGCGCCCAATACACCATCGGTGCCATCAGCGACAGCACCTGCGCGTGGATGCCGGTCTCGTCCATCGCCTTGATGCGACTTTCCAGATCGATGTAGTTGGGGCTGAACACCGCATTGATGCCGGATGCACTGAATGTGATGCCGCCGCGGTCATTGCGGCCGAGGCGGGCGCCAGCGGCTTCACCTTCCTTTTGTACCAATTCGACCCATTCCGCCGGGTACCAGTGGGTATGCGCGTCGATGACGCGGCGAGCGGCCTGCGCGGCGGTATTGCGGCGGCCGAGCAGCAGACTGCCGCCCGCCGCGGCGGCACCGATCACGAATTCGCGCTTGCTGATTGCCATATTTCCCTCCCCGAGAGCTGTTTTCCTTGTGACTTGCCTGCTGCGCCGCCCAGGCTGGGTAAATTTGCCTGCAATTTGCGCAAGCCGGAATATCTGTTTGCTCACCATTAGGGGGTAGGAGCACGCGCAGTGGTCCGCCTGCCGGCGGAGCTCGGCCGATGTCTGCGAGTCTATTTGCGGCACACCCCTCTTTCCTAAATCGAATTAGGAACCCTTTGCGTCTGACCGGCGTTCCTCGCTCAGCCTCCTCGGCGATCAATAGAGGGCTAGAGTCATTGATATTTGTCAGCATCGAGTGGTCGGGCACCCGCCGCTGATGAGATCTCGCTCAAGGTGACGCCATGGCGACATTGCGCAGAAGTCGGGACAATGTCCGACAAAGGATCGCCACCATGATTTGCTGGGCTACGCCGAGGAGAGCAACCATCCCGGCTGTTCACAGGAGAAGGAGTCCCTTCGATGTGCGACTATAGTCTGCATCACGTCGCGACCCGACCTGCCAAGATCGAGGACAAATTGGTTGCGACGAAATTCAATAATTCGATCACCCGCGGCTTCGCCGCGGTCGGCGAGCCGCATGTCGCGGTCTGCCTGCTGCCCGGCACCGAGATCGCCTTCGACGAGAATGTCGAATTCGAACCGTCGTTCGGCATCGGCATTCTGCCGAACAAGAAGATCGGTCAGCGTCTCGCGCGTTTCCGGCAGATCAATATGGACAACGCCGTGACCCATCACGACGCTTTGGAATTTCCCGATGGGCAAGTCGTGCTGTTGACCCGCCTGTGCGAGGGCCAGCGCGCGACCGTGCTGCAACTGCCGGCTTCCGCCCGTCCCGCTCCGGCGGAGGCGACGGAAGCCACGCCGCAGCTGTCCGAACCCATGCTCTCACGCTGATTGCGTCGCTTCGCCCATCAGCGTTGGCAATGTGCGCGAAACGAAGAGCCACCGGCACTACCGGTGGCTCTCTTTATTGCGAGGTGCTCCCCCTGTGACGCAGGGGCCATATGCGGAAATCTATGGGTCGGGAAACGAGACAAGCGTCTCGAACTTGTAGCCGCACGCTTCGCATTCCCACAAATGCCGCACGCGATGTCGATCCAGATACTCGGACCATTCCGGCAGAAAGATCGTCTCTCCACACTGGGCGCAGAGATTCAAAAGTCTGCCTTGGACGTGTTTTCGAGGGCTCGCAGTTCGGAGCTCCATGACGTTTCCTCCGTCATGTTCCATTGCTTCCCCTTCTCCCTGTATGGGGGCGATGGTAACGCAACCACGGCGGCAATGAAGCAGTAACCCTGACCTAACCCCGCATCGAATTTATTAAAGTCAGTGGCTCAGGCCGCTCAAGTTGAAGGCGTGCCATAAGCAACACTTTAAAGCTTCTCATGATACCAGCGCGGCGAGGGCACGCTGGGGATGGCGAGCTCCTTAGGAGGCTCCATGCCCTCGGCGCACTATGTGCATCCCGAGTTTGGTTATTTTTGTCCTACGCCGCGTGTGCGGCGCAAGATGCGTGTGCTCGTCGTCTGCATGCTGGTCGGCGGGGTCGGCTTCGTCGTGCTGCGGTCGGGCCATGATCTCACCTCTGCGCATTCGGCCGCATCCGGCGGCGCCGCGATGACGGCGCGCGCCGAATTGGTCCCGGAAGCCGCCCGGGCGTCCGGGACCGCCGCGCTCGGATTGCGACCGGCGCTGGGCCAGGGCCTCAAGACGTCATGCGAGGACGACACCTGGGCCTATCTCGACGGCAAGTGTGTCGCCGGAAAAGAGCGCAAGACGCGGGTGGTGCGTGTCCCGACCAACCGACCGGCGATTGCCACAATTCCGCTCGGGCGTGGTGGCGTCCCGATCGCCGGCGCAGCTGAGCCCGCCGCTGCTGTCACGGCGGCGGCCGACGGCCGCAAAGGCGATTTCCTGGGATCCAAGCCCGGGCAATCCGCGCTGGCCGACGCGGCGGCGGTTGCGAGCGATCCCTCCCAACAGGCGGCCGCGGCACCCAGGAAGCCGCAACGGACCGCGCACAGCCAGAGCCGCCGGCGCGAACGCGAGGTCCAGGCGCCGACACGCGGCTATGGCGGCGCGCCCGACCAGCGCTACGGCCAGTTTGGCTTTTTCGGCTTCTTCCGATAACGCAGCACGAAATTCTGCCGTCCGGCGTGACATGGGTTCGCGCGGCCGGCGGGGCGTCTTTCCATGTCCGTCGCAGTCGCTATAGTGCCGGTCGCATACAAGCGACAGGGAGACCGATATGCCTGAAATCTACGTCCACGCCGTCAAGGGCCGCACGCTCGATCAGAAGCGCGCTCTGGTGAAGGACATCACCGACGCGGTGGTGAAGAATTTCTCCGTTCCAGTCGAAGCCGTTACGGTCGAGATCGTGGAATCCGAGCCCACCGCCAAGGCGAAGGGCGGCGTTCTGTTCAGCGAAATGCGGCGATGAGCTCCGGTGAGTTTCGCACGCTTGCTTCGCCGGAAAGCGCTATGATTGTTTCGCCCAGCTCCGCTGGGCGAAACTTTTTCAGAGACTGACGGTCGCACGCAGGGGAGGGCTGCATGGGGGATCTGGACGGCAAGACCGCGCTGGTGACGGGCGCGGCGTCGGGCATCGGATTAGCCACGGTCCAGCTGTTCGCCAAACGCGGCGCCAAGGTCGCGCTCAACCATTTGCCCGACGATCCGCGCGGCCCGAAGGTGGTCGAGCAGTTGCGTGCGCAAGGTTTTGCCGTGATCGGCGCGCCGGGCGACGTATCCAAGGCCGGCGCCGCCGAAAACATGGTGCGTGACGCGATTGAAGCGCTCGGGCGGCTCGACTTCCTCGCCAACAATGCCGGCACCTCGGCGACCGTCGAGCCGATCCCGCCGAGTGAGCTCGACCGGCTGACCGAGGAGTTCTGGGCGACGATCCTCGCCACCAATCTGCTCGGCCCGTTCCGCTGCACCCGCGCGGCGGCGACGGCGCTGAAGGCCGCGGGCGGCGCGGTCTGCAACACCGCTTCGGTCGCCGGCCGCAATATGCCGGGCTCGAGCATGGCCTACGGCGCGAGCAAGGCGGGGCTCATCAGCCTGACGCAGAATCTGGCGCGCGCACTCGCGCCCGCCGCGCGCGTAAACGCCGTGGCGCCGGGCTTCGTGGATACCGAGTGGACACAGAAATGGCCGGCGGCCCGCAAGCAGGCCTCGATCGAGCGTACGCTGCTCAAGCGGGCCTGCACACCGGCCGACATCGCCGGCGCGATCGTCTTCCTCTGCGCCGACGCGAGCATGGTCACGGCGCAGACGCTGGTGGTGGACGGCGGCTACTCGTTGTAGCGCGCGTCTTCCGATCGTTTACGCGAAAGCCCCCGGTGAGCCACCGGAGGCTTTCGAACAGATCTGTCGTCGGAACCCGACGTCCTCAGCGTCTGGCAGCAGTCCTCGGAGCCGGAGCCGGCGCGCATGGCTTCCAATAGCCGAAATAGGAAGTGCCTCCTCCCCAGGTTTCGACCCAGCATTGGCTGCCCCAGTGCGCGCCGCCTTCACCGATGATCGGCGCCGCATAGTTTTGCGATTGGGGATAGTTCCAGTCCTCCGCCTTGGCCAAGTTTGACGCGAAACCTGCGCACAGCAACGCCGCGGTGGTTGCCGCGGTCAATGTGAGCTTTTTCACGGCGTATCCTTTCAACGATTCTTGATGTCGCTCCCGCAGTCAGAATGTTTCCGCGCGTTTACGCATTCAAAGAAATTTTTTAGGCGGAACCGAAAATTTTTCGTAAAACAAACTTTCCGTAAAAAATCTGCGACAACTAAATTCTCCATAAACAAGATCATTCGACCATGGCGGTCGGTGCGAATCATTTCAGCAGCAGCCGCGGCAGCCAGAGCGACAGCTCGGGAATATAGGTCACCAGTGCGAGCACGATCAGCATCGGCACGTAGAAGATCAGGATGCTGCGCGACACCGCCTCCATGCTCACACGGCCGATGGCGCAACCGACCACCATGGTCGGACCGACCGGCGGCGTGAGCAGGCCGATGCCGAGATTGAGGATCATGATGATGCCGAAATGTACGGGGTCGATCCCGAACGTTTTGATGACGGGCAGGAAGATCGGCGTGCAGATCAACAGCATCGGTGCCAGATCCATGAACGTGCCGAGCAGCAGCAGGAGCACGTTCACGTAGAGCAGGAAGGTGTACTTGTCGCTCGAGATCGCCACGAAGAACTCCGTGGCCTTGGCCGGAATCTGCATGATAGCCATCATGTAGCCGAAGGCGATCGAGAACCCGATCATGATCATCACCATGCCGACCGTGCGCACCACGCGCGCGATCAGCTTCGGCAGCTCGCTCCATTTGCAGTCGCGGTAGATGAACATCGTCACGAAGAATGCATAGACGCAGGCGACTGCCGCCGACTCAGTCGGCGTGAAGATGCCGGAAAGGATGCCGCCGAGGATGATCACGATCGTGACCAGGCCCCAGATCGCATCAATGGCGATCTTGAGCGCCTGCCGCAACGGCACCACCTCGCCCTTCGGGAACTTCTGCCGGTGGGCGATGATGAGGACGAGCACGATCAGCGACAGCCCGAGCAGCAGCGCCGGGATCACGCCGCCCATGAACAGATGCGCAACTGAAATCGTGCCGCCGGCGGCGAGCGAATAGATGATCATGTTGTGCGAGGGCGGCAGCAGCAGGGGCTGTAGCGAGCCCGAGATCGTGACGTTGACCGCGAACAGGCGCGGATAGCCGTTCCTGATCATCTGCGGGATCATCACCGAGCCGACCGCCGCGGTATCGGCGACCGACGAGCCGGAGATGCAGCCGAACATGGTCGAGGCGACGATATTGACCAGCGCCATGCCGCCGCGAATGAAGCCGACGAAGACCTTGGCGAGATTGACCAGGCGCTCGGCCATGCCGCCGACCGCCATGATCGCGCCCGCCAGGATGAAAAACGGGATCGCCAGTAGCGAGAAGCCGCTCATGCCGCCGGCGACCTTGAGCATCACGGCTTCGAGCGGGATGTCGATCCACAACGCGGCGAGAATGGCCGCGAGCCCGAGCGCATAGGCGACCGGCATGCCCAGCAGGCACAGGACCGTGAAGCCGCCGACGAGGATGAGAATGTCCATGATTGGCGTCCGCCGGTATCTACTCGGTCGAGATCTGGCTGACGGTCTCGGGCTCAGGCTCCTGGAAGAATTTCTGCGTCAGGAAACGCTCGATCACGAACAGCACGGTGAGCGCGCCGCCGAGCGGGATCGGCAGATAGGCCATTCCGGCGGTGACGATCGGGAATTCGGCGATGCTCTGGTACCAGGTGGTCTCGACCAGCCTGATGCCCCAGACCAGCATGAACAGGTTGGTGACGAGCATGCACACCTCGAGCACCCAGCCGAGCGCCGATTTCGCGGCTCCGTGCAGAAAGGCCGGCAGCACGCCGACGCCGATATGCAGATATTCCCGGTAGCAGACGACGGCGGAGAGGAACGAGAGCACGATCATCAGCAGCACAGCCATCGGCTCGGGCCACGACGCCGCGCTGTTGAGGACGTAGCGGGTGAAGACACCGTAGGGGACGATAAGAGTGATGATCACCAGACAGCTGCCGGCGACGAACAGGCAGGCATTATGGAGAGCATCCATCGCCCGGAAGTATTGCTGCTTCATCCCACCCCTCCCCAAGAACAACTAGTGTGGCGGATTTGACGTTCCTACCGGTATTTCCGCGAGTCCTTCGTAGGAACGTCAAATCCAAAGCCGCACTAGAATCGCATAGTTGCTAGTGTCCTTCGGTTCCGACGTTCGTAAAAGCACATGCTGCAAAGTGATACGAACGTCGGAACCGGGACACTAGCGAGCCGCGATCGCCCGGATCGGCCGGCTCCCGTGGGAACGGTCAGCTCGTCACTTGGTATCTTGAATGCGTTGGATCAGGTCGGCGTGCTGCTTGCCGTATTTCTCCCATACCGGCTTCACCGCCTCCTGGAAGGGCTTCTTGTCGTCGATCTTGATGATCTCGACGCCGGCCTCCTGGATCTGTTTGATCGATTTCTCCTCCATCGCATACCAGAGCTTTCGCTCGTCCTGCTGCGCCTGCTTGGCGAGCTTCATGATCAACGCCTGGTCATCCTTGCCGAGGGTGCCCCAGATCTTCTTCGAGAACACGAGGATCTCCGGGATCATCAGGTGACCGGTGAGCGAATAGTACTTGGCGTAGCGGAAATGCTGCCCAGTGGCGTAGGTCGGATAGTTGTTCTCGGCGCCGTCCACCACTCCGGTCTGCATGGCATTGACCAGTTGATCGAAGCCCATGGCCACGCCATTGCCGCCGAGCGAATTCATGGTGTCGACGAAGACCGGATTGCCCATCATCCGGATCTTCAGCCCCTTGAGATCGTCGATCGACTTGACCGGCTTCTTGCTGTTGTAGACGTGGCGGGTGCCAGCGTTCATCCAGCACAGCCCGATCAGCCCGGCGGTCGGATGGTCCGACAGCTTCTTCAGGAGCTCGTCGCCGATCGCCCCGTCGATGACCTTCTCCATGTGCGCATCGTCGCGGAACATGAAGGGCAGGTTGAAGACGTTGAGCTCCGGAACCAGCGGGCCCATTGGGCCCACGCTGATGCGCGCGATGGCGAGGGCGCCGACCTGCGCCTGCTCGATCATCTCCTTCTCGCCGCCGAGCTGCATGGAGGGGTACATCTGCACGCTGATGCGACCGCCGGTCGCGGTCTCGAGCTGCTTGCCCATCGCGAGCACCGCCTCGACGGTCGGATAACCGAGTGGATGCACGTCGGTGGCCTTGAGAACCAGTTTCTGCTGCGCAAAGGCGGGGACCCGCCACTCGCCCGCCAGCGCGCCGAGCGCGGTGACGGCGCCGAGGCCGAGCACGGTACGACGATTCATCGAATCCTCCAGGGGTTGATCGCTGTTTGGTTGTTGTCGTTGGGGCTGGCTGCCCGGACCGCGTCAGCCTAGTCGATCGTTCGGTTGATCGACCGGCCGGTGCGTGTTAGCAGTTGTCATATCATATGATGACTGGTCACCCCAAGGTGTCAAGTACGATGAGCCGGCCGACCACTAGCCTTTCGGCGAAGCAGCCGCTCGCGGCGCCGCGCTCGTTGACGGGGGAGCTCGTCGCGCGGCTGACCGACGACATCACCAGCGGCAAGATACCACCGGGCTCGCGCCTGCCGACCGAGCAGGAGATGATCGCGGCGACCGGTGTGAGCCGCACGGTGGTGCGCGAAGCGGTCGCAGCGTTGCGGGCAGAGGGACTGGTCGTCACCCGCCAGGGTGTCGGCGCGTTCGTGCCGGAGAATGCCCGCCGGCCGCTGCGCATCGACTTCGACCCGCTGGCGCCGTTGCGCACCGTCCTCGATGTCATGGAGCTGCGCACCGGGATCGAGATTGAGGCAGCTGGGCTGGCGGCGGAGCGGGCGTCTGCGGCGCAACGGCGTATCATCGTCGATTGTCTCGCTGCGATCGATGCCGCGCTCGCTCGCGGCGAAGACGGCATCCTGCAGGATTTCGCGCTTCACTGCAGCATCGCCGACGCCACCGGGAACCCGCAATTCCGGCGTTTCCTGGAGCATCTGGGGCGCTTCGTCATTCCGCGCGAGACGATTCCCGGTGGACCGGGGCTTCCGAGGCGCGCCTACAGCGAGACCTTCCAGCAGGAGCACCGCGACATCGTACAGGCCATCCGCAACGGGGCAGTGTCGCAGGCACGCGCCGCGATGCGCCGGCATCTCAACAACAGCCGCAAACGCTATCAGCGGCTCGCCGCCAAGCTCGGCGATACCTGACACTAGTGTGGCGGATTTGACGTTCCTACCAGTCTTGTCGCGAGTCCTCGTAGGAACGTCAAATCCAAAGCCACACTAGAATCACATAAGAGTTGCTGGTGTCCCCTTGGTTCCGACGTTCGTAAGAGTGCGCGCTGCAAAGTGACACGAACGTCGGAACCGGGACACTAGCCTTTCATTTTCGGACGAGTGCAGCATGCAAACGGTTCTGGTCACGGGCGCGGCAGGCGGCATCGGCACGCGGTTGCGTCAACTGCTGAAGGGCGTCTATCCCAATCTGCGGCTGAGCGACATGAAAGAGCCCGGCGACCTTGCGCGGGAAGAGATGTTCATGCGGGCCGACCTGGCCGACCTGGCGCAGGTCGAGCGCATCGTCGCCGGCGCCGACGGCATCGTGCATCTCGGCGGCTTCTCGGTCGAGGGACCCTGGGACACCATCCTGCAGTCGAACATCATCGGCTGCTACAATCTGTTCGAGGCCGCGCGCCGACACAGGGTCGAGCGGGTGGTCTTCGCCTCGTCGAACCATGCGGTCGGCTTCTATCCGCGCCAGCGCCGCATCGGGACCGACGCCGCGGTGCGACCGGATTCGCGCTATGGCGTCAGCAAGGCCTTCGGCGAGGCGCTGGCCGCGCTTTACGCCTACAAGCACGGGCTACGGGTCACCTGCATCCGCATCGGCAATTTCGGCGACGCGCCGCTCGATCGGCGCCGGCTTGCGATCTGGATCTCGCCGCCGGATCTGGTGCAGCTCATCCGCATCGGCCTCGAGCATCCCGACGTGCGCCACGAAATCTTTTTCGGCGCGTCGGACAATGCGCGGGCCTGGTGGGACAACAGCGCGGCCTTTCGGCTCGGCTATCGTCCGCAGGGGCGCGCGGAGGACTACAGCGGGCAGGCGCTCGCCGCCGACGCGAAGCTACCCCCCGATCCAGTCGGCGACTGGTACCAGGGCGGTCCGTTCTGCAGCGACGAATTCGACGACGGCATCGAGCGCGCGCCAGTGTGAGCGGTTACAGCGAACGGCCGTCGAAGGTCGTTGGCTTGAGCGCCGCGACATCGATGTCGTCGAGGCAGCGCACGTTCACCGCGACCATCTCGCCGCCCTTCGGCGTCTTCCCGCGCGAGAATGCGCCGACGCCGCATTGCGGGCAGAACAGGTGGTGGAGCGTCTTCTTGCCGAACTGGTAGTCCCTGAGGTCGTCGGAGCCGGCGCGCAATGCGAAGTGTTCTGGCGTCACGAACGTCCAGAGTGCGCCGCGCTTCTGGCAGATCGAGCAGTTGCAGGTGACGACGTTGCTGATGTCGGCCGTTACCTCGAAGCGCACCTCGCCGCAATGGCAGCCGCCGGTATAGTTCTTGGGTTCGGCCATGGTCGCCTCTATTTATCCTGAAACTCGATACGCTTGTCCGGCCGCTCGAGGTCGACGTGCAAGGCCTCACACAGCCGGTTCGAATAGTTCCACATCCCGCAGAACACCGTGAGCTCGACGATCTGCTTCTCGTTGAAGTGGCGCTGCATGGCCGCGAAGGCGTCATCGTCGTCGCGCGCCTGCATCAGCGTGACCGCCTCGGCCCAGCGGATCGCCGCC
>Ga0126382_10000051_pt1 | contig 35115 bp, 36 predicted proteins | sample PanSoiMetPlot_30_FD_92548 | JGI IMG/M metagenome (GOLD analysis project Ga0126382, IMG submission 92548) | Tropical forest soil microbial communities from Panama - MetaG Plot_30 | ecosystem: Environmental > Terrestrial > Soil > Tropical forest > Bulk soil | place: Panama | collected 2016-02-17
ATGTCCTCGGGCGAGGTGTAATTGAGCGTGCCGATCTCGTCGTTCGGGCCCCACTTGCCCCAGTTCTTGTATTTCTCTGCCGCATCGCTGAGGTCCTGGCGGGTGATCTTCTTGGACATGGGGATTCCTTTTTGTGCGAGGGCTTGTTCGGCAAAGCCTGGAGAGGTCTGTCATGTGGACGCGCGACACGGTAATTTCAGTTTATCGCGGAGCGCGCAAGGGCGATGATAGCATCAACGATAAGGTCGAGGGAGGAAGCCAAAAGCGAGATCATCGTCGGCGTCATCTCCGACACCCATGGGGTATTGCGGCCGGAGGCTATCAGCGCGCTGCGGGGCGCAGACCTGATCATTCACGCCGGCGACGTCGGGAATCCGGAGATCATCGGAGAGCTGCGCCGCCTTGCGCCCACCTTCGTGGTTCGTGGGAACATCGACAAGGCATCTTGGGCGGACGCTCTGCCGATGACGGAAGTGGTCGAGGTCGGTGGCCGTCTCTTCTATGTGCTACACGACATTTCCCAGCTGGACCTCGACCCGGCCGCCGCGGGTTTTGCCGCGGTCGTGTTCGGACACTCGCATGTACCCTCGGTCGAAACCCGTGACGGAGTTCTGTTTCTTAATCCGGGGAGCGCCGGCCCGCGCCGGTTCAAGCTGCCAATCGCGGTCGCGCGCGTCGGCGTGTCGCATGAACGACTATGTCCAGAAATTTTGACATTGCAGGCTTGACGACATCACACCGGCTCGTCACCGGGGAGCGCTCACTCCGGCAGGCCCGCCTTTCGCAGAGCATCGGCATATTTGGCAAAGTCCTCCGGCCGGCGGAACGTGCCGATACGATCCTTGAGATTGGATAGGCGCATGTCGGGATCGAGCTCAAGCGCGCGGGCGACAGCCTTCCGTGCGTCCTCCAGCCGGCCGGCGAGCGCGTTGCTGACCGCGGCGACCCGCAAGGTCGCGAGAATGTTCGGCCGCTCCCAGAACGCCTTCTCGGCCCAAGCCGACGCCTCATCGTAACGTCCGGCAAAGAAATGAGCGAATGCCGTCACGCCCTGCATCGTAAACATGAAGGGATCGAACGGGCTGAGCCGCATGGCCCGCTTGAGGTGCTCGATCGCGACATCGGGCTCGCCACCACGAAAGGCTCGCACCGTCCCGCTGGCGTACCAGGCGGCGGCCAAATTCGGATTGAGAACAAGGGCCCGATCGATGAGGGCAACAGCACCTTCGAGGTCTCCGGCGACATAGCCGAGCGCGAGCCCGCCGAACGCGAGCGCAACCGCGTCATCCTTGCCCAGCTCCGCGGCCCGCGAGGCGAGCCGCGCGGCATCGGTTACCTCCTGAGCACGGTCGGTGGTCCAGCCGTTGATCTTGCGAACGACGTAGCAGAACGCTGCCACGCCGTGCGGCGAGGCGAAATCGGGATCGAGCTCGGTCGCCTTGGCGAATAGCACCAGCGCCTCGCTCAGGGAGTCCCGGGTCATACGATGCGTGCTGGCCAGCCCACGCAGGAAGTAGTCGTAGGCATCGAGACTTTCCGTGGGCTTGCGCTTGGCCCGCTCGATTTCGGCCTGCTCGAGCTTCGGCGAAATCGCGCCGACGACGCTTGCGGTCACCTGATCCTGCAGATCAAAGATATCCTCGAGGCTGCCGTCGAAGTGATCGGCCCAGAGATGCGCGCCAGTGGTCGCATCGATGAGCTGGGCCGTGATGCGCAAGCGGCCCGCGGCCTTGCGCACACCGCCCTCGAGGACGTAGCGCACACCGAGCTCTCGGCCCACCTGCTTCACGTCCACGGCCCGGCCCTTGTATTCGAAGCTCGAATTGCGGGCGATCACGAACAGCCAGCGGATGTGACAGAGCGCAGAGATGATATCTTCGACAATGCCGTCGGCGAAATAATCCTGTTTCGGGTCATCGCTCAAGTTCTGGAACGGCAGAACCGCCATCGAAGGCTTGTCCGGCAGCGCGGGTCCTTGCTGACCCGAATCGACGAGACCAATGAGGCGATACCCGCGCCCCGGAGCGGTAACTAAGTAGCTTCGCCCGCTTGTGTCCCGGTCGAGCACCTTTCTCAACGCCGAGATCTGAACTTGAAGATTGTTTTCTTCGACCACCACCCCCGGCCAAACCTGCTCCAGCAGTTCGTCCTTGGTGACGATGTCTCCTCGCGCCGCAGCCAGCACCGATAATATGTCCCGTGCCCTGCCGCCTAACCGCACTGGAACTCCGTCGCAGGCCAGCTGCCGCTCCCTAAGGTCGAACCGGAACCGGCCAAATTTTACTTCGCCACTCATTGGAACTCACCCGACCTGCGGGATTCACAAAATTTAAGTTCCTGAACCAAGGACCTTAAGAGGGTCGTCCATTACGGTCCAGCACCGCGCCGATTCACGTCTCGCTCGGCAGTTGCAAGACTCGGCGCGACATCGTCGACAGCCAGAGCTGGCTGTCTTCGAGAGCACGAGGAGACCCACATGGGGATCTTCACTAGAAGCGGGTGCATCACTCCAAGCGCAAGCCCGCCTTCCCGTCCGCGATCCCCGCAGGTCAGCGACAAACTCCCTCCGATGCTGCAGCGCTGCGGTTATGCCGCAGCGCTCATCATCGGTCTTGCCGCGCTTCTCTTCATTCCGCCGGACAGAAACGCCGAGGACGTAGCTCGACTGGAGCGGCTCGCTCCCGGAATCGAGCGGGCGCGAGCTCTTCCTTCGGAAACCAGAGACAGCATCAATCGCCTGGTTGCTCGACAGAGCTTGCTGCTGGGCACCAGCGGTCAACTGCAGGAGATGCGACGGAAGGCGGCGATCGACCGGGTAACAAGTGCGATGCGAGCAAAGGAAAGCAGCTCGACCGGCAGAAGTATCGCGGACGCGGCCATTCAATAGACCGCGCGAGCGCCCCCATTCACAACTCGACACCGCGGACCGCGAGCAGCCCCGCGTTTTGGAAGGAACCGTCCGATGCGAAAAATCATCCCGCTTGGGATTGCTGCCGTTCTGGTGCTCGTCGCAATCGCAACTTGGGCAGCCGCCCCAACTCACTCCCACCATGGCACCAACGCCTCCGCCGCGCTCGGCAGTGTGATCACGCCGTTCGAGTTCATGAAAAATTCGAAGGATCTGCCGCATCAGCAATACGACGCCTACTGAGCGGTATTCGTCGATCGCCGAAGCAACGGCAGACGCGCGATCTCAATCATCATTAGTCCCCTGACACGGACAACCGTCGCACCGGCTGAGCCACGATGCGTGACCATGGCTGGTTGCTCGTGGGATATGCCAGTTACGTACTCTCCGCCAGTGAAGCGGCTCACAGTCTGAGAAATTCAGTGACCGCTTGCTGCCACGGAACACTGGTGCGGGACGGGCAGCGCCGGAACCCGAAATCAAAGTGGCAAACCTGGGGCGCCTTTCCGGCAATTGGAACTCTCACTTTGGACCGCGGCTCCCCGAGAGCTCAAAGATGTGATGGCGATCACAGCGCATCCCGGCGGCGTCCCTATCGTACGGATATGAGGGACGATGCTCGTCCTCCGTTCCATGCCGGGCAACGAAAAGTGCGCACGCAATCGCGATCCGAGGAATTCCGCGCTCACGCTGCTGAGTGCCGCGAGCTCGCGAACCGCATTCGCGATCCCGAGGTCAAACGCCAATATGAAGAGCTGGCTCGCCAATGGCTCGAACTTGCCGAATACGCGGAACGGCGTAGCGATTGACCGGTCCGCGCCCGACTGCCGGCTGGTTCCGGAACCGAAGCGGATGGCCGCGGGTTATGACGACATGCCTCGATCCGATAGCCCACGCGGGAGCTCGTCATGGCCAAATGTGAGACTTGCGGCAACGACTACGACAAGGCGTTTCAGGTGACGCTGAACGGCGCGACCCACACTTACGACAGCTTCGAATGTGCGATCCACGCGCTCGCGCCGACCTGCGAGAACTGTGGAATTCGCATCGTCGGTCATGGACTCGAAAAAGACGGCACGTTCTTTTGCTGCGAGCACTGCGCTGAGGTCGTTGGTGTCAGCGGGCTTCGCGATCGAATCAGCGCGGCCGCCTGACCGCGATTGCGACGACGCATCGATTGGATTGCAACGGCGAGACGGTATCCTGCCACGTCCACCGGTAAGTAAAAACCGCGGCGCGAGAAATTTCGCTCGAGCGCGCGAGACGAATGCCGCGCGCTTAAACCGATCAGCAACAATTGCGGAGCACTGTCGCGCGCATCTTCAAACGAGATGGGCAGCGCATGACCTACAGCCTCGCGGCGGCCGCAACAGCGACCGGCATGGACGAGTCGACCATCCTGAAATCGATCGAAGACGGCAAGATCGCCGCCACGAAAGACGAACTCGGCGCATGGCAGGTCGAGGCGGCCGAGCTTCATCGCACATATCCGTCCATCACCGCGCTCGATGCCGATAGCGATGCGGCGCGGTGTGCCGCTTCGGCAGCGCATGCAATGGATCTCGAAGGACAGATCGCCGACCTCATCAGGCAGGCCGGGGATCGCTTGCGACAACAGCTCGACGAGTCGCAGCACGGCCGGTCCGACACCGGGCACGACCAATTCGCAAGCCCCGCAGCGGCCACTCTCCGAAAAGCCTGAACGCCATCCGTGGTGGCGTCGAATCGCCCGCTGACAACGGGCGGCGCTGGAGCTCCCCCCACGCGATGCGCCCAGCACCGCTCACATCGAGCCGCCCCGAACGGCTCGAGAAGCACCCCGGCCGCATCCCTCATGGCGGCCGGGGTGTCTGCTTCGTACCGCCGATTCATGTCGCCCCCGCAACCCTTTCAGCCGATCGGCTGGCATGATACCTTGCTCATGCGGATGCTGACCTGATTGCAAGCCGGACTGACGCAATGCCCAATCCGGACATTCGGTCGCGCAAGCAACCGATTGCATTTGGCGCGTCGATTCCTCAGTCTCACCGGACACAAGAACCGAGGGAACGCCCATGAGGATGAGGATTGCCAATGTGATCGCGCGCGTGCTGGCCGGCTCCGCCTGCCTGCTCCTCGCTGGCGCCAGCCATGCTCAAGTCCCGGGATATCCCGAGCGACCGGTCAGGATCGTCGTGCCGTTCGCGGCCGCAGGACCGACCGACGTAGTGGCGCGCCTCATTGCTCAGAAGCTCGGAGAGAAGCTCGGCCAGCAGTTCTACATCGAGAACATGGCGGGGGCCGGTGGCAACATCGGCATGGGCGCGGTCGCCAGGGCGGCGGGCGACGGCCACACGATCCTGTTCGCGTCGTCGAGCTTCAACGTCAATCCGAGCCTCTATGCCAAGGCGCCCTACGACCCGGACAGAGACTTCACGCCGGTGACCAAGGCCGGGGGCTCCCCCAACGGGCTGTTCGTCAATCCCAGCATTCCGGCGAAATCGGTCAAAGAGCTGATCGACCTGCTCAAGGCCAATCCCGGCAAGTACACCTTCGCCTCGCCCGGCATCGGCACCACGCCGCATCTGTCGAGCGAGCTGTTCAAGCTCACCTTCGGGCTGGATTTCGCGCTGGCGCCGTTCCCGGGCGGCGGGCCGTCGATCCAGTCGGTCGTCGCCGGGCACACGCCGATCTGCATCCAGGCGATACCGCCGGCGACCCCGCTGGTGAAGGACGGCAAGCTGCGCGCGCTCGGCATCACCGCCAAGACCCGCTCGCCGGCGCTGCCCGACGTGCCGACATTCGACGAGCTCGGCATCAAAGACCAGGAAGCCGAGACCATGCAGGGCATATTCGTGCCCGCGGCGACGCCCAAGGCGATCGTCGATCTGCTGCAGTCGGAAGTGGCGCGTATCGTCCACTTACCCGATGTGAACGAGAAACTGCTGGCGATCGGCTTGGAACCTGGCGGCATGCCGTCGGCGGAATTTGCCGCCTATGTCAAAGCCGACATCGCGAAGTGGAAGAAGGTCATCGCCGACGCCAAGATCCCCCTGATCGGAGGATGACCGACGCCGGTACCAGTTGCGCACGCACGTAACGCCCGAGCTGGAGGATGGGCTTGCTTGCGGGTGCAAAGCCCATCCTCCATCGGCTCAAACGTAGGCGGAGGCCGGACGGACCATCATGTCGTGTGTTGTGTCGTTCCCCACCTTAAGCTCGGAAAGCTGCTTGCGATAGAAATCGAGCACGAACAGCCGAATGGCCGATGAGAGATTACCTTGTTGCCGCTCTGAATCGATCGCGGCTACGAGGTCGGACAACGTGACCGCACGCCCACCGGCGATCTCCTTCAACCCCCTCCAGAACGCATCCTCGAGGCTCACGCTCGTCTTGTGACCCGCGACGACGATGGAGCGCTTAACTACCGAAGACTTCATGAAGACACCCCCGTTTGTTGCACTACGGCGACATCCGAACAAAAAATCCGTGCCTCACTGTGGCCGTTAGGAAAGAAACCGCCGCCGTTGCAAAAATCACACAGGTCCGACCGCAATATAGCAAAGCGTCCTCCGAAACGGGCCAAACGCACGTCACCCTTGCTATAACACCGCCAAAGGCGCCTAAAAGCCTGTCATTGGTAGCGCGTTGTGACGCTAAGGGGATACCATCGCCATCTTGACAGTGGCGGCACGAACCACCGCTTTACCAAAATTCAAACGTTCGATTCGTGGGCGCGATCATGACCACAAGTTCCGCCAAATCCCGGCCGGCCTCCAATCCCGGATCGGGGCAGATCGGCATGGCAGCCGCGGTCTCGATCGGTATCGGCGGCATGGTCGGGGCAGGAATTTTCTCCATCCTCGGCGTCGTGGCGCATGCGGCCGGCAACGCCATGTGGATCGCTTTCGCCATCGGTGGCGTGGTGGCGCTTTTGTCCACGTATTCCTACGCCAAGCTCGGCGCCACGTTCCCTTCCGCGGGTGGCGCGGTGCATTTTCTGGTGAAGGGCTTCGGCGATGGCATCCTGGCCGGGGGCCTGAACCTGTTCATGTGGGTCGGCTACATCATCTCGCTCGCCCTCTACGCCACCGCCTTCGGCAGTTACGGCGCAACCTTCGTCGGCGGGCATTCCCCGCTGCTGGTGAAATCGCTGGCGGTCGGCTCGGTCGTATTGTTGACCTTGGTCAATGCGTTCGGCGCCAAGGTCATGGGCCGTTCCGAGACCCTCATCGTCGTGATCAAAGTGGCGATCCTCGTGCTGTTCGCCGGGGTCGGCCTGTCGTTCATCCGGCCGGGCTACCTTTCGCCCGAGCTATGGCCGCAAGCCAAGTCGGTGCTGTTCGGCGCCGGCGTGCTGTTCATCGGTTACGAAGGCTTCGGCCTGGTGACAAATGCGGCCGGCGACATGCGCAATCCGCGGACGATGCTGCCGCGGGCGCTGTATACCAGCGTGATCCTCGTCATCGCGATCTATCTCGCCGTCGCCGTGACCGTCACCGGAACGCTGTCAGACTTCGAAATCGAGCAGGCCCGGGACTATGCGCTGGCCGCAGCCGCCAAGCCGTTCCTGGGTGAATTCGGTTTCCACCTGATCGCGATCGCAGCGCTGTTCTCAACCGCGTCGGCGATCAATGCCACGCTGTTCGGCGCAGCCAACTGCTGCTACATGGTCGCCCGCGACGGGGAGTTGCCCGCCGGACTGTCGCGGACCGAATGGAAACAGGCGACGGGCGGGCTCATCCTGACCGCGGCGCTGGTGGTGCTGGTGATACTGAGCTTCGACCTCTCCGGCATCGCGATGATGGGCAGCGCGGCGTTCCTGCTGATCTACGCCGCGGTGAACGCGGGTCACCTGAGGGTGCTGCAACAGACCGGGGCGAGCGCAGCGATCGTGTGGCTGTCGCTGCTGACCTGCCTCGCCATGTTCGCGGTGCTCTGTGTTTATACCTATCAGGAGCAGCCACGGGCGATCGCTGCGCTCGTTGTCTTCGCCGCCGCGTCGTTCGCTGCCGAATGGGCCTACCGGCGGTGGACCGGGCGGAAGATCAAGGTGGATATCTAGGAGCTTCCGCAGGCAACGACCGAGACGCGGCCGCCCTAGGCCGCCTCGTCGATCCGCCTGCGATGTCGAGAGCGCTTCCACGCCGTAATCAGCAGGATCGCCCCGCAACCAATGGCGTTGCTCAGAAACAACGACGCCATGGTCCAATCCTCTTTGTTCACGACCGCATAGGCCGTTGCCGACGCGTGCGAGGCAAGGAAAAGGCCCCACGTCCCGAACGAGATCGCTTCCGCGCCGCCGCGGTCTCTGGCCGCCTTGGCGATCTGCGGGACATACGCCACGACACGAAGGCAATTGCATAGCGTGAAGGCCGTGAGCGTGATGTCTGCGAACGTCATCTCGCGGGCATCCATTTGGCCTGGAAATGTCTGTTCGGCTTGCGATCGCCAAACATCGGATAGGACAGCTGCGTCGCCTCGGCGCCGACATCGACGGGTAGTGGGTCCGGCAGGCCCACCACCCGGTGCATCGCCTACTTCGATTTGTCCGGCGGATTGACGAACGCCCGCCCGCTCGGTCCCGTGCCTCTCACCTGGATCATCACCGGCTCGCGCACTTCGACAAAATGGGCCAAGTTTGCCGGCTCGGTATAGAAGCTTCCGGCCGGCAACGCTTTCAGCGACGCTTCATCGAACTTTTCGCCGTAGCCCGTGTACCAGGTGCCGGACAGGATCGTCACCTCGCGATAGTCCGGATGCGTGTGTGGGGCGAGCTTGTATCCGGCGGGAAACTTCAAGCGGAGCGTATAGGGGCCGGGCTTGGACGGATCCCCCACCAGGTTCACTTGCTCCATGCCCGCCATCGCCAAACCGCCCTGCGACTGCCACTTCAGCTCCGAGGGCGTTAATGCCACCGCCTCCGGCTTACCCTGAGCGTGAAGCCCGTGAAAAACTGCGGAAAGTGCCAAGCAGCACAGCACGAGAGCAATTCGCCGAATGATCATGTGAAACTCCCATTTTTGGTCTTCGGCGCGCCTCTTGCGGGTCAATCGTAGGAAATACCGTTGTTGTCAGCGTGCAAACGGCGGATGCTTGCGTTGGAATTTGCAACGCAGGCAACACAGTAGGGGCCAGGTGCACGCGAGTCGCGTAGAGGGAGGCAAATGCTGCACGTCTCCGTCTTGGGCAGTCTTGCCGTTCTCGGCGGCGCACCAGAATGCGGCTGCCGCCGTCAAAAAACGCGGGCGCTGCTCGCGTATCTGGCTGTCACCGCGCGTCCCCCTACGCTCGTGCTGCATTGCTGCGATGATGCCTCCATACCATTCGAGCAAGGCCGTCTGATCGCCAACCGTATTCCCCGAGCAAGGTTTGTCGCGCTCGAAAGCCGCAACCACGTCCTGCTGCCCCGCGATCCGGCCTGGGTCAGTTTCGTCGGTGAGGTACGCCGACTTCTTCGTGAGTGCGCACCGACGACGTCGCGCGCGTAGCGAACCGGGCTGCCACCTACGGCGGAGGCCGACAACGGCTCATCGCGCGTATCGGCTGCCCGGTCCTTCATAAAGGCCGGCTGGGGCTGTCTCGCGAGCCGAGAGCACCACCACTCTCGCGCCGACCTGCGTGCGTTGATAGAGGTCCATGACATCCTGATTGATCATGCGGATGCAGCCGGACGAGACGCTGGTGCCGATGGTCCACGGTTCGACCGTGCCGTGGATGCGATAGAGCGTGTCCTTGTTGCCCTGCCACAGGTACATCGCGCGGGAGCCCAGGGGGTTGCGCGGGCCGCCCGGCACGCCGAGGCCGCTCTGCAGCTCGGTGACCTGCCGCCTGAGCTCGGGCTGACGCGCGATCATCTCCTTGGGCGGATACCAGTCCGGCCATTCCTGCTTGTCATGGATAGTCGCCACCCCCGACCAGCCGAATCCTTGACGCCCAACGCCTACGCCGTAGCGGATCGCCCGTCCGCCAGCTTGGACGAGATAAAGGAAGTGATTGGTCGCGTCGATGACGATGGTTCCGGGTTGCTCATTGGTGGGAAACGCCACGACCTTGCGCAGGAATTCCGGATCGATGTCCGACAATCTCACGGCCGGAATGGGAAAAGGTTCCCCATCGACCCGCGCGTACAGCGCCCCGTATTGCCGCATCAAGACGGGATCGACCGGCCGCGAGATCTCGCCCGGCCGGACCGGCGCCCGGTACGGACCGGGCTCGGGCTCCAGATCGGGGGCATATTCTCTGCGCGGAAACGGCAGCCCAGGCCGAAACAAAGGCTGAGGTGGCGGCGGTGGGTTGCCGAACACACGACAAGACCAGGGGAAGCGGTCGTCGCAGGCCTGGGCAAGGGTTTGCGCCGACGCGCCAATGGCCGTCAATTGGGTCGTCAATCCGCTGACGATTGCGCCGATGGCCAATACGCGACGATCCAACATTCGCGGATGATACCTTTGCCCGAAGACAAACCTTATCCTTCCTACGGACGGTATTTTTTCACACCCGGACTTGGCGAAATTTGGACTTGCCGCAGATCGAGCCGTCAGGCGATTGCAGTCATTGCCGTCCGGTCAATCGCATCACGCATGATTGAATGCGCGATCATCGCCATCGCGCTTGACGAAGCCGCTTTGGTACCATCATCCCGCCGGGCGGTAGTCAAATGCAGCTGATCACGTGAAGTTCGTTGGATTGTCTCATTGGGGACCCACTAGAGACAGAATCAACTGTGAAATCGGCGGCATCGAGTTAAGGGGGAGGCGGGCAGCGCATTGATGGAAATACGACGGAGGGACAAATGCCACAACGAATGACTCTATTCGTGACGGCCATCCTCGTCATCGTCGTCGCAGCTGTTTCATTGACAGCCCGAACGAGCATTGCTCAGCGCGCGGCCGATGAGTGCATCACCAAGCCGAATTCCACGGCACCCCAGGGCAGCCATTGGTATTATCGCCTCGATCGTGCGACCCGCAAGCAGTGCTGGTATCTGGGGGCCGAAGGGGAGAAGGTCGTACGCGCGCGGCAGGCCGGATCGCGAATGAAATCCTCGGCTCCGAAGGAGAGCCCGAAGCCGGCGGCAGTGACTCCAGACGAAACGAGGACAGCCGCAGCCGCACCTGCCAAGACGGCACCTGCCAAGACGGCACCTGCCGAGACAGCATCTGCCAAGACTGCACCCGTCGAGGCCAAGCCTGTCGAGACCGCATCTGCGGAAGCGGCGCCCGCGCCGATCGTCGTGGACGACGCGCCGGCCGGCGCGACTGACCCCGCCAACGACTTCTCGAACCGCTGGACCAATCTGCCGAAATCGGCCGACGCCCGCGAGGGCGCGCCGGCGCCGATGAGCAACAGCTATGTTGACGAGCGCTCGACGGCCGAGCCGCAGGATAGCGCGCCGTTGGCATGGCCTATCGTTCCCTCGGCCGACGTCCCGGCAAAAGGGCGAGCACCGGAGTCTTTGTTCGGCTCCGACCGCATGCTTGCGTTTCTAGCCGGTGCGTTGGGTCTCGCGGCGATTTTCGCCGGAACGATCTTCAATCTGCCCAATAGCCGTCGCTTCGCTCGGCGCGGCGGTCGCAAATATCGAGACTCGACCGCCGGCGACCACGGCGACCCCACGTTCGGTGATCCGCTTGCGGCAGCCCGCCGGGTCGATCTCGCCAGCAGCGCGGCTGCGGCGACGCACAGGGATGAGGTCGCTCCCAAGTCGGACGCGCCCAAGCGGAAAGAGCCCGGCCACGACCTCGAAGCCAGCCTGCAGCAGCTGTTGCGCGACTGGAAGCGCGCCGCGGCATAAGCGCCTCGCGATCCTGCTGTATCGACGCCGCCCGCGCCCTGCCAGGCTGGGCAGCGTCCTTGCAAAGCGTCCGATTCATCCGCGAAAATATCGACGCTGCCGATATGATCGATAGCGTCGGCTGGCCCGAGTCCCGAGCGGCGCGCTCCGGGGCTCGCAACAGCGCGCGAACACACGGCGGGGAGGACATCCATGAATCAGCTGGACCTGCAGGGCCGTCACGCCGTCGTGACTGGAGGCGCGTCGGGGCTCGGCCTCGCGATTGCCGAACGCCTGAAGGCCTCCGGCGCAGCCGTGACCGTATGGGATCTGGACGAGACCGCGGGCCGCGCGGCTGCCGCAGCGCTGTCGGGCAATTCCGTCATGGCCGACGTCAGCGATCTGGCATCAGTGGCGAGCGCCGTCGCCGCCACGCTGAAGGCCGCCCCAGCCATCGATATCCTGATAAACAATGCGGGCATCTCGGGCCCCAATGACAAACTTTGGGAATACCCGGTCGAGGAGTGGCACCGGGTCTTCGCCGTCAATGTTCACGGCGTCTTCAATTGCTGCCGCGCCGTCGTTCCGCTGATGCGTGGGCGCGGCTACGGTCGCATCGTCAACATCGCCTCGGTCGCGGGCAAGGACGGCAACCCGAATGCGTCGGCCTATAGCGCGAGCAAAGCGGCGGTTATCGGGCTGACAAAGTCGCTCGGCAAGGAGCTCGCCGACACCGCAATTCGGGTGAACTGCGTCACGCCCGCGGCCGTGAAAACACCGTTGTTCGCGCAAATGAGCCAGGCCCACATCGATTATATGCTCGGGAAAATCCCGCTCGGTCGCTTTGGTGAGCCGCACGAGGTCGCCGCCCTGGTGGCGTGGCTGGCGACGGAGGAATGCTCATTCAGTACCGGCGCGGTCTTCGACCTTTCCGGCGGACGATCGACCTATTGAAGCCGCCGCAACAGCGTGCCCTACCCCACCGCGCGTTGCGCCGGCGCTCGCCCCGCCCTCCCCCGAAGGGCCTCGCGCAAGCCTTGGTCGAGCGCGCCGATATCGAACGGCTTTTGCAGCACCACGAAACCTTGGCGGACCGCGTCGCGTGCGCTGCTGCTGTACCCGGTCGCGAGCAGCACCGGCATGGCGGGATATTGGTGGCGAATGGCGTGTCCCAGCTCCAAGCCGTTCATCCCGCCCGGCATCAGGATGTCGGAGAAAACGAGGTCGATCATCGGATCGTTGCCGAGCAGCTCCAGCGCCTCGCGGGCGGTGGTGACCTGCTTGACCACGTAACCGAGTTGCTGGAAGTAGGCGGTGGCCACCTCCGCGACCTCGGCATTGTCCTCGACGAGAAGCACCGTGCCGGCCCCCTGCGGCGCCACTTCCGGCTCATCACGCACGATCGAAGGGATCGGCGATTCATGCGTGACCGGAAGATGGATCGTGATCTCCGTGCCGCGCCCGAGCACGCTCGTGACGATCGCGGTGCCGCCGGATTGCTTGGCGAAGCCGTAGACCTGGCTCAGCCCAAGGCCGGTGCCCTTGCCGACGTCCTTGGTCGTGAAGAACGGCTCGAACACGCGCGGCAGGATGTCCGCGGGAATACCGCTCCCCGTGTCGGTTACGCGGATGGCGACGTATTCGCCGCGGAGCCCCTCCTCTATCGCCCTCCCTTCGAGCACCACCGGCTCGGCGGCGATGGTGAGCGTGCCACCGCTCGGCATCGCATCTCGGGCGTTCACCGCGAGATTGAGCAAGGCGAGCTCGAGCTCGCTCGGGTCGACCTTGACCGTACAACTCTTGTTCGGGACTACGACTTTGATGGCGATATCGCCCCGCAACGACCGGTTCAGCATGTCCTCGAGCTCGGGCAAACGCTCGGTGAGATCGATCACTGCCGGAGTAAGGGTCTGCCGGCGTGAGAACGCGAGCAGCTGGCGGGTGAGACTTTCGCCACGCTTGGTAGCGTTCGCGATCATGTCGAGCAGACGGGTGTGCTTTTCGTCGGAAAGATCCCGTCGCAGACGCTGCGCGCTGCCGGTGATGATCATCAGCAGATTGTTGAAGTCGTGTGCGACCCCGCCGGTCAATTGTCCGATCGCTTCCAGTCGCTGGGCTTGCCGCAACGCTCCCTCCGCGGCCTCGCGGCGCTCCGCCTCGTCATGCAGCCGCCGCGTGCGTTGCAGTGCCACGCCGATGATGACGAAGAGAAAGAACGTCGCAGGCAGGCCGTAGATCAGATGACTCGACATGGTCGCGAGCCATTCAGCTCGAATGGCGGATCCTTCGATCGCAGCGACGACATAAACCGGATATCCCTCGAGTTTGCTATATCCGGTCCTCCGCTCGATCGCGTCGATCTGCGACTTCGGCACCGTGTAGAGGGCTCGTTCGAGACCCTGGGAGATCGCAACTCGCATCGGGGTGCCAGTGTTGAGCACGCGCGTACGATCGCTCTGCACCGGGTAGCGCGCGAGAAACGTACCGTCCGCACGGACCAAGGCGTAAAGGCTGCCGGGACTGCGTCCGATCCTGCCGTAGAACTCCTCGAAGTATCGCGGCAATACCGCGACCGAAATAACGCCATTGAACGAACCATCGGTTGACGCCCGGCGCCTCGAAAGCGTGAAGAAGTGATTGACGATCGTTGCCGCCCAACGCGGCGTCAATGTCTCGCTGACCACGGTGCTGTCGGCACCTCTGGCATGGAGCTGAAAATAAGTCCGATCAGATACGCTCACGTTGCTGCCGATGCTGGTGAGCACGCTCGAGGCCAACGGTTTGCCATCGCGGTCGCTTATCAGGATCGCCTGAAACTGGGGCGCGGCGTCGACAATCTGCTTGAGGCGATTGTGCAGGCGTTGCTGGTCCGCGACGGTCGCGTCGTCCGTCATCCCGCGGACAACTTCCTCGACCTCGGCAATCGCCCGCTCCCCGGTCTGGAAGACCTTCAGCGCATGCTCGTGGACGATATCGAGAGACCGCTCGATCCGGTCGTCGGCGACCGCATGTTCGTGGCGATAGCTCAGCCAAGACGCGAACGCGAACAGCACGGCCGGCAGAACGACCGACGCAACCATCATCAGCTGGAGCAGGCGAACGGCCGATTGCCGGGCAGACCGCATCGTGCATCATTCAGGTTCGATGACGGCGACGATCGTCGCCCCGAACCATTCTACATCATCGTCTTCCGTCGCCGACAATCCGAAAAAATTACGATGCCACAATGCTTTATTCGGATCGATTTAAGCTAAATATGTCCGCAAATGACCAACCGTGCCGTCGATCGACTTTCTTACCTCGCATCCCGGGCGGTAGGATACCCGCAACCGCTCAGGGGATGGCCGTATGTCACTGCACATATTCCTCGCCGCCATTGTGGCGGTGTTGGGCGCCGGCATCGGCGCCGTGCCCGCGGCGGCGCAGACCGCGGCCGACCTGCAGCTCGTGCTGGCGGTCGACGCATCCGGTAGCGTCGATCAATACCGCTTCGAGCTGCAGAAGCGCGGCTATGTCGCGGCGTTCCGCCACGCGCGCGTGCTGCAGGCCATCCGCTCGGGCCCGAACCAGGCGATCGCAGTGACCATGGCGCAGTGGACCGGACCGATGATGCAGGTGCACGTCGTCGGATGGACACTGGTCGGCGACGAGGAGTCCGCGGCCGCTTTCGCCGCCGCCATCGAGCAGGCGCCGCGGCAATTGTTTGGCGGCGGCACCTCGATCAGCGGCGCCATCGACTATGCAATGACGCTGTTCCCGAAGAGCCCGTTCCGCGCACCGCGCCGCGTGATCGACATCTCCGGCGATGGTTCCAACAATCGCGGCCGTCCGGTCACGTTCGCCCGCGACGAGGCGGTCGCCGCCGGCGTCGGCATCAACGGCCTGCCGATCCTCGCGCTCGAGCCCGATCTCGACCGCTACTACCAAGACAGCGTGATCGGCGGCCCGGGCGCCTTCGTGGTCGCCGCGAAGGACTACGAGACGTTCGGCGAGGCGATCCTGAAGAAGCTCATCACCGAGATCGCCGCGAACGACAGGCAGCGCCTGCGCGTCCATGCCCGACGATGAGCGACAGGACAGTATAGATAGACTTCACCTTCGGATCAGTTTTTCGCCGTGACGCCATCGCTCCAGTCGAACTTGAAGGATGACTGCACGAACACGCCGAGGCGGCTCGTATCGAACCTTGCGGTGGCCACTCCAAAGGCTGGCGCCGCGTTAATGTAGATCTGGTCGAACGCTTCGGTCGTCCACATCGCCCAGTATCGACCGCCGACGCCGACCGTCCAGTGGTCGGTGACGAAGTACGATACAGCCGCTTCGAGCTGCACGCCGCGGCCCTTGTCGCCCCACTGCTCGAAATAGGTAGTTTCGGTTCGAAGCAGATGGTTGTCGCGCCCTTTCATCTTTACCCAGGGAAGGTAGGCAACCTCTCCACTCAAGCGCCAGCGGTCGCCCAGCATGGTTTCGCCCGCGAGACCCACACGAATGGCCTGCCACGTGGACTGCTGTTGCCCGATCAGCACCGACGTGGGGACCGTCGGGTCGAAGCAGCCGGTCCCGAATTGGGGTGGAGTTCCGATCTGTACGCAGCCGTACGTGTCGCCACGCTGATCCAGATAGTGATAGCCGACGAACGGTCCGACCTTGTAGCCCGGGCCCCGCAGCACGTTGTAGCCGATGTCTGCGGTCGCATACCCAAGCTTCCCATTTTTGTGGTCGGACAACGTGTTGCCGTAGATTGCTCCTCCAAAGCCGTTCCAATCTTCGTCGTTCATGTGACCCTTGAAGATCCCAAGCCCGATGTGGCTCTTCACGAACCAGTTCCAGGGACTGTCGAGGCGCTGGAACAGCTCGCCGGCGGGTCCTTGCAGGTCGTCGTAGGCGAGCCTGGATATCGGCGACGGCTGGGTGATGCTCCAGGCGAAGCTGCCGGTGCTGTACCAAATGCGCGTGCCGGCCTCGAATTCCCAACCTGGAGCCCAACTGGGCGGCGCCTTGTAGACCGGTCCCTTCACCGGGTACGCGGGGGCGGCCGAAGGCCAACCCGTCCACGAATCCGCTCCTAGCCTGTAGTTGAGACCGACCTTCACGTGATGAAAGTCCTGTCTCACATTGGTCGTCGACCCCGGAACGTCCTCGAGTGGCGGCACGCGCCGCACGGTCGGCGGCGTTGCAACGGTGGCGTCGGCGAATCGCAGATAGTCGTATTCGACTCTGAACGACCACGCTGGCGTCAATGCACGCTCGATTCCGCCGCCGACGGCCCCACCGGTTCTCCAGCGGCCCGCCGAAGTGGCGGGGGCGATGTCAATCGGACCGCCATTGCCGAACCCGGCATTGCCGCCCACGTGAACGTCGACGTTGTTGTGGACGAACGCGAGCCCGCCCTTCGCATAGACGAGCGTGCGGCCTTCGGGGCCGAGCGCCTGGCCGATGCGACCTGTCAGCGTGGCGGTCGCGTTCGGATGGACAAGGCAATCCGACGACAGGAAGCGAGTCGAGACCGCGAAGCAGGTATTGGTGCCGTTGGACGTTATCCCGCCCGCGTCGAGCTCGACGCCGAACACCCATGTCGAATTCGGTACTTGCCAATTGTAGCCGATCTGCCCGCCGGCAAGAAAACCGGGCGTTCTGACGTAGTCGCCGAACACCGGTGAACCATACGGATCGGAAAAATCGGTTCGGCCCGCCTGGGCGCCGAGGTGCACACCGATATAGCCACCGGTCCAGCTCCAAATCGGCGGAGGTGCTTTGCCGATCGGCATATCGGCGGCACTCACCGCATCTCCTGCAACCAACGCGACGAGCGCAACGCTTCCGAGCAAGAATTTTTTCATGACAATCCCCCTGCGATTTTCCCCATCCACCTACCAGCGGAAACGATTTAGGATTGCGGGTCTATCGGAGGACGCTTCAATCCTGTGAATTCAGCTGCTTTCAGCCACGTTGTGGCGTTTCAATCACATTGTGTGGCGAGCCCCTTCACGAGGCTCGTTGATCACGCTGTTTCTGAGGGGGTTGAAGAATCGATTGCTCGACGTCCATATGCAGGCCTCCGAGCGGACGGCCGCATCGGCCCGCTCCCACTTCGGATCCCCACGATAGGTGCACGCGTGATGATTTCGATCGACCAACGGATCGCGCAGGAACTCGGCGTCCGCGAGGAGCAGGTCGCGGCCGCGGTAGCGTTGCTCGACGGCGGTGCGACGGTTCCTTTCATTGCCCGCTATCGAAAGGAAGCGACAGGTGCGCTTGACGACGGGCAATTGCGCACCCTGGACGAGCGCCTGCGCTATTTGCGCGAGCTCGAGGAGCGGCGCAACGTCATTCTCAATTCGATCCGCGAGCAGGGCAAGCTCGACGACACCCTCGAAGCCGCAATCCGTGACGCAGACAGCAAGGGACGACTGGAAGACATCTATCTGCCGTTCAAGCCGAAGCGCCGCACCAAGGCCGAGATCGCCAAGGAGGCTGGCCTGGAGCCGCTCGCGGATCTGCTGCTGGCGCACGCGGAGAACGATCCGCAGGTCGCGGCCGCGAGCTTCGTCGATGCCGAAAAGCAAGTCGCCGATACATCTGCCGCACTGGAAGGCGCCCGCGCCATCCTGGTCGAGCGTTTTGCCGAGGACGCCGACCTGATCGGGTCGCTGCGCGAGGAGATGTGGTCGATCGGCCGTCTCTCTTCCAAGGTGCGGGACGGAAAGCAGGAGGTGGGAGCCAAGTTCGCCGACTATTTCGATTTCGCCGAGAACCTCGCAAAGGTGCCGCCCCACCGGATCCTGGCGCTGTTCCGGGCCGAAAAGGAGGAGATCCTGGATGTCGCGATCGAGCCGGAAAATCCGACGACGGCTACTGCCGGATCGAGCCCCTACGAGCTGCGGATCATGCGCCGCTTCGGCATCAGCGATCGCGGGCGCCCTGCCGACAAGTGGTTGATCGACACCGCGCGTTGGGCCTGGCGCACCAAGATCCAGGTCCATCTCGGCATCGATCTGCGGATGCGGCTGTGGAACGCGGCCGAGGAGGAATCGGTCCGGGTATTCGCCGCTAATCTGCGCGACCTCCTGCTCGCCGCTCCCGCCGGCGCCCGCGCCACCATGGGCCTCGATCCCGGCTACCGTACCGGCGTCAAGGTCGCGGTGGTCGACGCCACCGGCAAGGTGGTCGCCACCTCGGTGATCCATCCGCATGAACCGCAGCGCAAGTGGAGCGAGGCACTCGCCAACCTCGGCAAGCTGGCCAAGCAGCATAAGGTCGAACTGATCTCGATCGGCAACGGCACCGCATCGCGGGAGACGGACAAGCTCGCGACCGAGCTGGTCAAGCAGCTGCCTGACCTGAAGATGTCGAAGATCGTGGTGTCGGAGGCCGGTGCCTCGGTCTATTCCGCCTCGGCCTATGCCTCGGAGGAATTGCCGGACTTCGACGTCACCCTGCGCGGCGCCGTATCGATTGCACGGCGGCTGCAGGATCCTCTCGCCGAGCTGGTCAAGATCGACCCGAAATCGATCGGCGTCGGCCAATACCAGCATGACATCAGTGAGCACAAGCTGTCGCGCTCGCTCGATGCCGTGGTCGAGGACTGCGTGAATGCGGTGGGGGTCGACGTCAATACCGCGTCGGCACCGCTGCTAGCCCGCGTCGCGGGGATAGGGACCGGCCTGGCACAGAACATCGTACTTCACCGCGACGTCAACGGCCCCTTCCGCTCACGCAAGTCGTTGAAGGACGTGCCGCGTCTGGGGCCAAGGGCGTTCGAGCAATGCGCCGGCTTTCTGCGCATTCCCGGCGGCGCGGATCCGCTCGACGCGTCCGGCGTGCATCCAGAAACTTATCCGGTGGTCAGAAGAATCATCGCGGCGGCCGGGACCGACATAAAGGGCTTGATCGGCAACACCACGGCGCTGCGCGCGCTGTCGCCGAAGAATTTCGTCGATGACACCTTCGGCCTGCCGACCGTGACCGACATCCTGCGCGAATTGGAGAAGCCCGGCCGCGATCCGCGTCCGGCCTTCAAGGCCGCGGTGTTCGCCGATGGCGTCGAAACCCTCGACGACCTCAAGCCCGGCATGGTGCTGGAAGGCGCGGTCACCAATGTGGCGGCGTTCGGTGCATTCGTCGACATCGGGGTGCACCAGGATGGTCTCGTGCACATCTCGGCGATGTCGAAAACCTTCGTCAAGGATCCGCGCGAGGTGGTGAAGCCCGGCGACATCGTACGGGTCAAGGTGATGGACGTGGACAAGCCGCGCAAGCGCATCGCTTTGACGTTGCGGCTGGACGACGAGGTCGGAACCCGTGGCGACCGTGCCGGCACTGCCGCGCCGCGAAGTGACAGCGGCCGTGCCCAGTCGCGTGGCTCATCGCAGCGCGCGGCTCCCGCGCGACGCGAGGAACAAGGCGGCGGCGCGCTGGCCGATGCTTTGCGCCGCGCCGGTCTGACAGAGAAACGAAAGTAAGGTGCGGCGGCTAGTCTAACGGTTAGCCGATTACGCAGACACAGGCCGATGCGCCCGCAGGAAAGAGCGTATCTGGCGTACCGCCAGGGGAATCCGCTCCTTGGGCTCCTTCCAGGGGAACATGCTCACTTCGGCCTTCGGTGCGAGCATCGCGGCCTCCATGGCGACGGCGTACGGATGCGCCGGAATATCATCCGGCAGAATCAACACGGGCGTCTGGCAATTGCGCACGAAATCGCGCGTCACGGTGAAGACGAAATCGGGGTTGGTGCGGTACATCTTGTTCAGAAACTTGTCCACCGTCTCCGGCGTGATGTCGGGCCGCCGGGCGGTCAGCGCGGGGCCCCAGCCCTTCGTATTGTTCTCGTAGAACAGGTCGCGCATCTCCGGACGCGATCCGCTGGGCTGCGCCAGGACCGCCGCGACAATGCGATCGGGTGCTCGCTTCAAGAGATTCCAGATGAAGGGGCCGCCAATGCAGAAACCCAACACGAGGAACTTGTCGATACCCAGATGATCCATCACGCCGAGATGGTCATCGGTGTAGGCATCCCAGGGCCGGTCGATCTCGAGCGGTCCCGAGGACTGCCCGCCATTGGCGTTGCGCAGGTCCGCGAAGACACAGCGATATTCGCCTTTGAACTCATCGATCGCGTTGAAGGGGTCTCCGCGCTTCAGGCCGGAGATCGTCGAGTTCAATCCGCCGCCGGCAATGAGCAATAGCGGGAAACCGGAACCGGCCTCCTCGAAGTAGATACGAACGGGACCTTTCTCGTAGAACCGCCCGGCAGCCCCGCCTTGCCCGGATTGCTGCGCAAACACGTTGGGGGCTGCCGCCACCGCGGTCGCCGCGGCGCCCGTGGTGAGTACAGTGCGTCTGGTCGAGTCCATGATCGACTCCTCCCTGATCATTCTGATGGCCGGCGCGTGCGGCTCGCAGACGACAGGCTCACCGAAGCCGCGGCGGGCCTTTAGGTGTGATCGACGGTGCGCAACCCGTTGTAGCACGGGTTCTTCTGGCGACGAAGGCCAACAGGCGCCAGTATCTGCAGAATCGCAGTCCTTTCGGCCCCATCTTTCCAGTGGTTTGGCCGCACGTCTGCTCCTACCTCACGTGCCGGACCAACGCCCCAATGTCTCTTCAGGGTCGGGCGCGTCAAATTAGGACTGCTTGCAACAGTTCCGCTTATCCCCAATAGCCGACACTTGAGCGGACATCGATTTGCGCCGCTTCGGGCCGAAGGCAGCTGTGAGCAACCGCAGCCAATCCACCCTTTGCTCGATCGCCTCGTCGGCGCGCGAGAGCAGCAGAGCCGAAACTTCGAGCCCCGGCGTCACGCTCGTTGACGTGACTTGGATTGCCATACGAAAGCCACCGACTATAGGGATTCAGATAGGGAAGGTTCCACGTCGGGGGTATAGCAGTGATCCGCGCCACGGTAGTGCGTGCGCTTGTGCTGACGGCGGCTTTTGCCGCGGCGTTGACGCCGGTCACGTGCCTTGGCGAAAACATCAATCAGTTGCCGACCCGGGCAACAAAGGAATTGCCGCCCCGGGCAACAAAGGAGTTGCCGCCCGAGCTGCTCTCGCTGCTCCGACAAAAGAAGATGCAAAAACATTCACCGATCCTTGTACGCATTTTCAAGGAAGAGGCGGAGCTCGAAGTCTGGAAACAGGACATCACCGGCCGTTTCCAGATCCTCAAGATCTATCCGATCTGTCGGTGGTCGGGCGATCTTGGGCCGAAGTTGCAGGAGGGCGACCGTCAGGCTCCAGAGGGGTTCTATACAGTTACGCCCGAGTTGATGAATCCCAACTCCAACTTCTATCTTGCTATCAACACCGGCTATCCCAACAGCTTCGACAAAGCGAACAGCCGCGACGGCAGCTTGCTCATGATCCACGGCGACTGCTCGTCGAGCGGTTGCTATGCAATGACCGACGAACAGATAAGCGAGATCTATTCGCTGGCGCGCGACTCGTTTCTCGGCGGCTGGCCGTCATTCCAGGTTCAGGCCTATCCGTTCCGCTTGACGCCGGCGAATCTGGCGCGGCATCGAAATAATCCGAACTTGGCGTTCTGGAAGATGCTCAAGATCGGCAACGATCACTTCGAGACGACGCATCTCGAACCCAAGGTGGATGTGTGCAATCGCCTCTATGTATTCGATGCGCAACCTCCCCCGACTTCGCCGAATCCTCTCGTGTTCAATCCCACCGATAAATGCCCCGCCTTTGTCGTGAATCCGAAAATTGCGCGGCGGGCGCTGGAGAAACGACGCGCCGACGAGCTCGAATATGCGCAATTGCTCGAAGGCAACGTGCCAGCTGCCCCAATCTACAGCGGACTGGATGGCGGAATGAATAAGGTTTTCCTCGCACGGTTTCCGGGCAGAGTGATGCTTGCGAAAGTGCACCCGTATGCATCTTACTGGCCGCAATTGCCACCGATCCCCTGGGTCGACAACGATGGTTCGTTGACGAGTAAATGGTTTGGCACCTTGTTCTGATCGACTTGGGCGTTACGGTACACGCGGGCCGATTGCCCCGCGCTACGTTCTGCCGTTAGTGTAAGCAGTCACGCCGGCTCCCCGTCTCGGACTGCGCACTTGATATGGGTGGAAGCTTCCTACCCTTAACGACTTGCCGTTTTTGCGCGTTTCGTCATGCCGTGATTGTTTGCCAATCTGGCGAGATGCGCCTTCGCCCGGCCGCGTTTATCGGCGTATTCTTTGCCATCAATCGGCGCAACATGCGGCGGATCCCTGTCGAGATACGGTCGCCCGATCCCAAGCTCTTTTTCGTGCGCATCGATCCACGCCCACAAGATTTCACTCCACTTGCCTCGCTCCGCACGTGTCTCGCCATTCATGCTCACGAGATCGGCCGCAAGCCCATGGCCATAGCCACCGCGGCGGCTTCCGCCATGGTATGAGCTGTCCGTCGCAGCCTTGTTACCGGTTGCGATGCCTTGCCGGTAATCATCGCGGAATCCGCTGGTTATGCCAGGCGAAAGCCCTGCGTCGTCCATGGCGCGAAGCGCATGATACAGCTTCCGTTTGAACCCCCGATCCATGCCTCCGATCACGTAGTCCTTCATCGACATGCCGGCCTTCTGCGCGGCTATCGGATCCTTCCACGCGAAGTCCTCGGTGACGTACTTCGTCAGAGTTTTGACGACGGTCTTCGTCTTGCCCTTCTTCTCGACCGTCACCTTGATCCTCTCCGTTACCTTGACGGTGTCGACCTTCTGCGTCCGCTCGTACAGCGACCAGAGGTATTGGTCGATGCAGACGTCCGGCTCGAGGCACGCATCGAGAGCTTCGAACGAGCTCACGGCCGGCTTGGCGGCATTCTGCACCGGATCAGGCGTGCTCAACGACGCAAGCTGCATGGGTGTCGCGGCGGGCGGCGGCGCCGGACGAGCGTCGGGCAAAGCAGCGCTGCCGCTCCCGATATGGGGGACGGAGACAATGTCCTCGACCAGTACGGAGACAGAGCCCTCGACCAGTGCGGTTGCTTTCGGTTCGTCGATGTGCTCGGCGGTAACAGATGTCGCCGGGCTATCCTTGATCGGCGCTCCGGTGTTCTCGATGCCGCGCGAACCGAAGCCAGCAAGCCCGGCAGCACCCCAACCGGTGAGAACGACCGTTCCGCACAACGTCGCCCATACAGCAAGTCGCGGCGGGCTCTTCATCCCCCTCCCCCGCTCTGTCTCGTCGAAGGCTCCGCGTGAACCATGCTGCACAGGCAGGCTCAATTATGGTCACGCAAGGAAGAAAACCGGAGGTTGTCATTTTTCCAAAATGTGTTGCCGAAATACAACTCGGGCCTAACCGGCCGCGCAACGTCCGCATCCGACTGTGCGCTGATCGTGGCTACATCTTGCTGAGGGCCCGTCATGTGCTGGCCCCAAAGGGAACAATCTTGTTGTTGGTATCATGTCCAATGTCAGCGCGTCCCAACCATGGAATCCCGGACCTCTGGCACCAGTAACGGGCAATCTCTTCTTCGTTCATTCCGAAATCCGGTTCGTTCGAGACGATGTCGCTGCAACGGCCAAGCATGATGCCCGACACCCGCCTGATTCCGGCGTTACTGGTGATGTGAAATAGCGACCTATCAATCCGGTACATTGCCTCCCCCACCTCTTCCAACATGAGCACGTGTCCGTCGAGGTCAGGTTGCAGCGGCGTGCCAAGTATCTGACTAAGGACCGTCATGTTAAATGCTGCTGTCTTCTTCACGCGGCTGACCGTGGGCTCCAACGCCCCTGGCGACCGATCGACCATCCAGGCGAGCGCTCGCTCAACTGCTGCGTCCCCCGCGTCTCGGAGGATGTCCTGCGCCACCGGACCGTGCGCCACGGCCTCGAACCCAGCCCGATACAAGGCGGCAAGCAGCACACCGGCATCGCTATAGCCCACGTAGGTTTTTCGTCTGGACGGCTTCGTCAACCTGGACATGACCGCTTCCACCACGCGGCAGGAACCGTAACCGCCACGCGCGAACCACACCACGTCGTAGCTCTCGTCATTAGCGACGTCGAGGAAGGCCTGTGCGCGGGCTTGGTCATCGCCAGCGAAATGTCCGTGCGAAGCGAAGCACTGGGGGTGGAAGACGATCTCAGGTGTCCTGTCCGGGTACAGCGATCTGGCCAACGTCGGCACCCTCACAGCAACTTCCGGAGACATGCGCGAAGCCGGCGCGACTACGCCGATCCTGGACCTCTCTTTGTTCATCCAAGCGCCCAGCCTGCGTTGCACCTCATCGGTAACCCTTCTAGATTTCGCCAATGTCCAAGCTCGGAGATTACTTTTTTTGCGGCATTGGCGGTAGTGGCATGACCCCGCTCGCTTTGATCATCCAAGCTAGGGGCGGACTGGTTGAGGGTTCTGACCGCGCGCTTGACCAGGGGCGCAATGCCGAAAGATTTGATTTTCTGCGTGCACGTGGCGTGCTGCTCCATCCGCAGGATGGTAGTGGCGTTAGCCGGGCCGATCAGATCTTGGTCACGTCTGCTGCGGTTGAGGAGACGGTCCCCGACGTGCAAGCCGCGCGTCGTATTGGTGCCGTCGTCACCACACGCGCGAGGCTTCTTGCCGAACTCTTCAACTCTGCCAACTTAGGCGTCGGTGTCGCCGGTACGAGCGGCAAGTCCACCACGGTCGGCATGCTCGGCTGGATTCTGCACCGCGCTGGAAAGAGCCCAACGATCATGAATGGCGCGGATATGAAAAACTTCATCGATGTGGGCTCACCTTTTGCCAGCGCCAGGATTGGCGGGGGCGAGGTTTTCGTCAGTGAAGTGGACGAGAGCGACGGCTCGATTACGTTTTTTGAGCCCCGCGTCGCCGTAATGAACAACATCTCTTTGGACCATAAATCGCTGGACGAGCTGCGCACGCTTTTCCGCGGTTTCGTTGCCAAGGCGCAGACCGTGGTGCTGAATCTCGATAACGCAGAAACCGCGGCGCTTATGGTCGGTTTGAAGCCGGGGCAAGCGGTGACCTACAGTCTGGGTGCTGTGCAAGCCGACCTCGTCGCGTCTCCGCCGGTCCGGTCGCCGGCTGGAATCGCTTTCCAAGTGAAGGCGCGCGATACCGAGGAGGCCGTCCAGGTGGCCCTGAAAGTTCCAGGGCTGCATAATGTGGCCAACGCACTCGCCGCTTTGAGTGCCGCGAAGGCCTGCGGCGTAACCCTCCCAGCGGCCGCGGCCCATCTAGGCGAGTTCAGTGGTATCCGTCGGCGACTGGAGGTCGTGGGCACTGCAAATGACATAACCGTGGTCGATGATTTTGCCCACAATCCCGACAAGATATCGGCCACGCTCGAAACCATGCACGCGTTTCCCGGCCGCCTGCTGCTGATGTTTCAGCCCCATGGCTACGGCCCGATTCGCTTGATGAGGGACGCCTTAGTGGACTGCTTTGCGAGAGCGCTACAAGATGAGGACGTTCTGGTCATGTCCGAGCCCGTTTACTTCGGCGGCACGGTCAACCGCAGCGTCAGCAGCGACGATATTGTTCGCGAAATCCGACGGCGTGGCCGAAAGGCCTTTGCTTTTCCTGATCGCGCCGCCTGTGGCGACTTGTTGGTCAGACTAGCCCGTCGTGGCGATCGCATCGTGGTCATGGGCGCGCGCGACGATTCGCTTTCGCAGTTCGCACGTGAGCTCCTTCGACGGCTTGCAGTGACACAAGACAAAGGTTCGCTGCCATAGACACTTTCCAGGATTGCTAGCGCGGTATAGCCGCGCACCGAATTGAGCGGGGTGTAGCTCGTGGCTCCCCCTAATCCTTACACTTGGTTGAGGAGTTTTGGTGCCCAGGGGCGGAATTGAACCACCGACACCTGCATTTTCAGTGCAGTGCTCTACCAACTGAGCTACCTGGGCGCCGCGCCCGCCGGACGGCGGACGAAGGAGAGCGCGGGGGGTTATAGAGGGTCGATTCCCGGCTGTCCAGAACGGCCGATTCTGCTTGCGATTGGCCCTCAAGACCCCTCATCGGCGGGCTTGGAAGCCGGCACGCCGTCCTCGTCCTCCTCTTCCTTGCCCTGCACCACATAGGCCGCGCTGAGCCAGCGGTTGAGGTCGATGTCGGCGCAACGCTTGGTGCAGAACGGGCGGAACTTCTGCACGGCCGGCTTGCCGCAGATCGGGCAGGACAAGGTGCGGGGAACATCGGCGCGCTCTGACATGCAACCGATATAGGGATCGACGGACGCAGCGGTAGCTCAGACCGCGTTGAGCCATCCGAACCGGATCGGATAACCCTCGCCCGAGAGGAGCGTGACCGCCTCATAGAGCGGCAGCCCCACCACATTGCTGTAGGAGCCGACGATCTTGACGATGAAGCTGCCGGCGATGCCCTGCGCGGCATAGCCACCGGCCTTGCCGCGCCACTCGCCGGAGGCGAGATAGGCCTCGATGTCCTCCTCCGACAACCGCTTGAACCGCACGCGGGTCTCGACCAGACGCTGGCGGTAGGCTTCGTTCGGCGTCACCAGGCAGACCGCGGTGTGGACCCGATGATTGCGTCCAGAAAGCAGCCGGAGGCACTGGGCCGCTTCATCGAGCAGCTCGGCCTTGGGTAGGATGCGCCGGCCGACGGCGACGACGGTGTCGGCGGCGAGGATATAGGAGCCCTTGAGCTCTTCGTCCTCGCGGACCAGATCGAGCGCGGATTCGGCCTTGGCGCGCGCGAGCCGGTTGGCGCAGGCGCGCGGCAGCTCTCCCCGCTTCGGGGTCTCGTCGACATTGGCCGGGCGCAGCGCATCGGGCTCGATGCCGGCTTGGTTGATCAGCGTGACCCGGCGGGGCGAGCCGGACGCGAGGACAAGCTTGGGCCGGCCGATCATGGTTGTGTACGCTGCGGTTGCATGGACTGGCCGAGAATTCAGGATCACTTGAACCGATAGGTAATACGGCCCTTGCTCAGGTCGTAGGGGGTCATCTCGACCAGGACCTTGTCGCCGGCCAGCACGCGGATGCGGTTCTTGCGCATGCGACCCGCGGTATGAGCGATGATCTCGTGTTCGTTTTCGAGCTTGACCCGGAAGGTGGCGTTCGGGAGCAGCTCCGTCACGACACCGGGAAATTCCAAGAGTTCTTCCTTAGCCATCCGCTACCCAGCGAGCTTTGCAACAGGACAGGCGGACCGCCGCCGCCCCGAAGGCGCGGAAATTAGCGGAATCGCGCCCATTCGACAACTGGTCACTGTTGTTCGATGTTGCCGTGCATTTTCGTCGCACTAGAAGAGTTCGCGCGCCTCCTTCGGCGTGCCACTGGCGAAAAATCCGGTCGCGCGCCGTGGCTCCCCGTGAAGGCCGGAATTGGCGGCGCCCCAGTCCAGAGTTAAAGATGCTCTCTTCAACCTCTCACCAGACGCGGCGAAATCTTTAACTGGGAATGTAGGTCCCTTGGTCGAGAGCCCGCATCATTCCGCGGGCATCGGCCGTCTGAGGATATTCTTGGCGATCGCTGATGACCTGAAGCGTCCGCCGCGCAGCGTCCGGTGCCAACGCCAGAGTAGCGATAGCGGATTTCAGCCGAACTTGCACGTTGGAATGATCGAGTAGTGAAAGCAAGGCTCGTCTTTGATCGCCTGGACGATTTTTCAGTTCCTCCTTGACGGCGTCCATCTTGTCATAGAGGCGATTGTACTTGGCGGGCTCCAGCATCACCTCGTCCTGACGCAAGGCGATCACGACGAACAGATCGACCAATTGCGCCACCGTCATTTCCCTGAGCGCAAGGCGTTTCATGGCTGTTGAAAACCGCGACCTACAATTGTCTGGCTGGGGGGTGACATCTAACTGGGAATGTAAGTTCCTTCGCGGAGCGCCCGCATCATTCCGCGAGCATCCGCCGCCTGCGGATACTCCTGACGATCGCTGATCACCTGAAGTGTCTGCCGCGCCGCCTCCGGTGCCAGCGCCAGCGTGGCTATGGCAGATATCAACCGAACTTGGGTATTGGGATGATTAAGCAATGGAAGCAAGGCTTGCCTTTGATCTCCAGGGCGTTTCTTCAATTCCTCCTCCAACGCTTCCCGCTCGTCAAAGAGGCGATTGAATTCGGAACTATTGTAGTTGAGCATTGCCTGGTCCTGCTGAAGTCCAAGGATGATGAACCTATCAACCAATTGCGTTACGGTCATCTTGCTGAGTGAAGCGCGTTTCATGGCCTTAGAACTCCGTATTCAATCAACGCCTGCAAGCCCACACGCTGCCGCTCGCCCCAAGACTGGCCCCTCAGGTACTCGCGAGGGCAGAGTTTGCCATATGCCTGATTTTTTCTCGTATACCACGCGTTGATCTCCCAATGCTTCATTCTCGGGATGCGTACGAGATTTTCCGGGGCATCGACGATCGATCGCGGGAAGCCATCCTTTTCGGCCGATGTCTGCTCGACGATGTGGTGGATATCATATCCTTTTTTCGGCGTCGAAACTCCTTGCTGCAGTTCCTCCAAGGTCTTCGGCGGATCAAGGTAGGATTCGATGGTCGCAAGGAATTCATCGAGCCAAGCGACGCCCTCGATGACCTGTCCGGCATTTTCACGCAGCCACTTCGCGACTTCCCTCATCACGCTGGTTTCGTTCACCGGATGTAGGCGGCCGCCTGGTGGGAATTCCCGGCGGGCCCCGACGGATTGCGGCGAGTCGCATCCACTGTTCCAATTCGGCCGGCCAAGTTGTCGGCTCAATCGAGTCGGAACTGCCATCGCTTTCAACAAGCGTATGCAGTTGGCTCGCAGCAGCCTGCAGAGCGTGTCCAGCGCCACCGTCGACCCTGGTCCACTGCCCGCCGTCGGGATTGCCCGCTGGTACACGCGGCTGATTGGGATCGTAGTGCCGGCGTAAAAAAAGACTATGTAGGTAATTCAGATGATTCATCTTGTGAGCGAAGCGAAGCGCCGCGACCGAGTTGCGCAGCATGCGCTCCGAATGCGAGCGCGAATGGTCGGAAGATTGGATCATCATGATTAGCCTCAAATTCACGCACGCTGACCTCAACGGCGCATCAGGTTTTGTGGTGCTCAGAATTTCATCGAGCCGCCGCGGTGTGCGTGGAAGGACGCGGCGCAAGGCTATCCCCCGCGCCGATGCCGCTGATCGCAGCGGCCTCGAAGCGTTGGTGTCGTGAGACGCTCAGGGAATGGATGGCTTATCGACGACGTACGCCACGCATTTTCGGTAAGACGCGTAGCGGAATTCTGAAAATGTGCTGTCTTGTGGTCGAAGCGATTACTCGTTGCCGCCGCGCGCAGGAATAAAGCGCGTCCGGATCCGCTGTAGCAATTGGTCGCGCACCTCCCGATACGCGTTCATGCGCTGCTCGCGGCTGCCTTCGATTGCGGTCGGGTCGGCCGTCGGCCAATACTCGACGTCGGCGGCGAGTGTGCGCGTGAGATCGAGCGCCTTGTGGTGCGCCTCGGGCGAGAGCGTGATGATCAGATCGAAATTGAGCCCTTCCAGGTCCTCGAGCTCCTCGAAGGTCATGGGCCGGTGCGCGTAGATATCGATCCCCGCCTCGTCCATGGCCGCGACGGCGAAGGCGTCGAGTTCGCCCTTGCGCACGCCGGCCGAGCCGACATAGAGGGAACCGCCGAGCATCTGCTTGAGCAGTCCCGCCGCCATCGGCGAGCGCACGGAATTAAGCCCGCAAGCGAACAGCACCGCCTGCGGCCGCAATGCGGATGAGGCGCTCATCCCTTCCAATGCAGCACGCAGATCAGCGTGAACAGACGCCGCGCCGTGTCGAAATCGAGCTTCACCTTGCGCGCGAGCCGCTCCATCAGGATGTTCGAACCCTCGTCGTGGAGGGCGCGCCGGCCCATGTCGAGCGCCTCGATGCGGTCGGGCGTCGCCGTCCGGATCGCCGCGTAGTAGCTGTCGCAGACGGTGAAATAGTCCTTGACGATCCGGCGCAGGGGTGAGAGCGACAGCAAATGGGCCACCACCGGCGCGCCGTCGGCCCGCCTGATGTCAAACATCAGGCGGGTTCCGGTGATGCTCAGATGCAGTGCAAACGGCCCAGCCTCGTCATCGTTCGGCGCAAAGGTATTGTCCTCGAGCAGATCGTAGATCGCGACCGCGCGCTCGTGCTCGACATCGGGATTCGAGCGGCCGATCGAGTTCTCGTCCAATGTGACCGCCACGAGGCGGTCGGATCTTTTGTTGGATGGACGCTCCGGGCGGGTCATCACGGGTTAAATCGCATCGCCACCGATCGGGCGTGCGCGTCGAGCCCTTCGGCCTCACCCAACGCAATTGCGGCGGGCCCGAGCGCGCGCAGCTGATCGGGACCGCACTTGAGGATCGAGGTACGTTTCATGAAATCGAGCACGCCCAGCCCGGACGAGAAGCGTGCTGAACGAGCCGTCGGCAGCACGTGGTTCGAGCCGCCGACATAGTCGCCAATCGCCTCGGGGGTGTGGGCCCCAAGGAAGATGGCGCCGGCATTGCGAATGCGGCCCGCCAGACGCTCGGCGTCCTCGCTCTCGATCTCGAGGTGTTCCGGGGCAATGGCATCGACCAGCGGGACCGCTTCGTCGAGCGTGCCGACCAGAATGACGGCGCCGAACTCCCGCCACGAGGCGCCAGCGACCGCGGCGCGCGGCAGCGACTTGAGCTGCGCGTCGACCGCTTTCTCGACCGCGTCAGCGAGCGCGGCGTCATCGGTGATCAGGATCGACTGGGCGCTCGCGTCGTGCTCGGCCTGGGCCAGGAGATCGCTGGCGATCCAGTCGGGGTTGCCGGTCCTGTCGGCAAGGATCAACACCTCGGAGGGTCCGGCGATCATGTCGATGCCGACCTTGCCGAAGACCAGGCGCTTGGCTGCCGCGACATAAGCATTGCCGGGCCCGACGATCTTGGCGACGGGCGCGATCGTCTGCGTGCCATAGGCGAGCGCCGCCACCGCCTGGGCGCCGCCGACGCGGTAGACCTCGTCAATGCCGGCGAGTTTCGCCGCCGCCAGCACCAGCGGCACCAGCTTGCCCTCCGGCGCCGGCACCACCATGACCAGCCGCGGAACACCCGCGACCTTCGCCGGGACGGCATTCATCAGCACGGAGGATGGATAGGCGGCGGTGCCGCCCGGCACATAGAGGCCGACCGCCTCGATCGCCGTCCAGCGCGAGCCGAGTTCTACCCCGAGCGCGTCGGTGAAGCGGTCATCCGTGGGCTTTTGCCGGCGGTGATAGGCCTCGATCCGATCGCGCGCGAGCACGAGTGCATCGAGCGCCTTTCGGTCGCAGGCGGCATAGGCCATCTCGATCTCGCTGGTCGTCACCCGGAGGCCGACCTGGTCGAGATCGAGGCGGTCGAATTTCCGGGTCAGCTCGATGAGGGCCCGGTCACCACGATCTGCGACGTCCGCGATGATGGCGCGCACGGCCTGTTCGACATCGGCCGATGCCTCGCGTTTGGTCGCGAGAAAGGCGCGGAAACGCTCGGCAAAATCGGGAGCGCGGCGGTCGAGGCGGATCGGCATTGTCCTGTGCCTTTGGTCCTGTCCTAGAGCATTTTCCGGAAAAGTGGGTACCGGTTTTCCGCAGAAAATGCGACCAAGCAAGATCCAGGACCGAACGGGCAGGCTCAATGGCGGCGAGAAAGCGGGGTTTTCAGCTTCGAGCGTCGGGCACGTCGCCCGAATGGATGGGGCGCTGGGCCGCCGGCCAGGACGGCCCGAGGTCGGCGAGCTCGGCCTCCAGGCATTCGACCTCCAGCCGCAGGGCTCCCCCGCCGGAAAAGGTCAGGGTCACTACCCCGCCGGGGGCGTCGGTCTCGGAAAATTCGACCGCCAGCAGGTTGAGCACCGCATCCTTGCCGGCGGGATCGACGTTGCGGCACTTGCAGCAATTGACGCGCTCGAAGCGCAGGGCCGAGCGGCAGCGCCGCAACTCGGGTCTTGTCCCTTCGGCGGCGAGCCAATCGAAGCGGCTGAGCGCGATCACCAGGCGCTTTTCCTGTGGACGCCACATGACGTCGGCCACCTTGACCAGGGCGTCCTGCAAATGGGTTGACACGACCTCGAGGTCGTCCCGATCCAGGGCTACGAATTTCACCGGCTCCATGACGCGCGCTCCCTAGCGTCCTTCCGCGACCTCCGACATTAGGGGGTAGTTAGGAAGGGGCAAGGGCCCGCGCAAGCGGGGACAGGCCGGCCATGCGGCCCGGATCTGTTCGCCGCTAGTGTCCCGATTCCGAAGTTCGCAAGCACTTGCAGCATGCTCTTATGCGAACTTCGGGGTTCGGGGCATTAGAAGGATACGCAGGCAGGACGGACGATCACGCCGACGGACTGCTGCTTGAAGCGGGACTTGTAGGCTTCGGCGATCTCGTTAAGCCGGTTGAACTCCCCATCAACCCCCGGCAGTACGATCTGCACGATCTTGCTGGGCTCACGAATGATCTTGTTGCTGGATTTGTCCCGCCACTGGCCGGCAGCGTTGAAGACCGTGAGCCCGTCCGGAAAGCGGGGCGTGATCTCACGATCGACGAAGCGGCTCCATTCGCCTTCGCTCACGGCGATCCTGTCGCCGATCTTGCGGCCAAACATCAGCTCCGCGACCTGGGAAGGCTTTTGGCCGCCCCGACAATCCACCAACTGTGCGTGGGCGGTGCCGGCCAAACCCGACAAAAGGATCGCAATGGCCGTTGCTTGAAATTTCCGCATCGGACGTATCGCAACGAATGGCGATAGCTGCAGCTGCTACCCGCTGATGCGCTCGATCGCGGCGCCGCAGGCGGAGAGCTTGTCCTCCAGCCGCTCGAAACCGCGGTCGAGGTGATAGACGCGGTTGACCATGGTCTCGCCTTCGGCGGCAAGCGCGGCAATGACGAGCGAGACCGACGCACGCAGGTCCGTGGCCATCACGGGCGCGCCCTTGAGGGTCTCAACACCTTCGATGGTCGCGCATTCGCCGTCGAGATGGATGTGCGCGCCGAGCCGAACCAGTTCCTGCACGTGCATGAAACGGTTCTCGAAAATGGTCTCGGTGATACGAGACGTGCCCTTGGCCCGCGTCATCAGCGCCATGAGCTGGGCTTGCAGATCGGTGGGGAAGCCCGGAAACGGCGAGGTCGTCACCTCGACCGCCTTGAGCCCCGAGCCGTTGCGCGCCACGCGCACGCCGGCATTAGTGGCGTTGATATCGACACCGGCCTGCGTCAGCACGTCGAGCGCCGCCTGCAACAATTCCCCGCGCGCGTTCTCGAGCAGCACATCGCCGCCGGTCATGGCGACCGCCATGGCATAGGTGCCCGTCTCGATGCGGTCGGGAAGCACGCGGTGGCGCGCTCCGTGGAGCTTCGCAGCGCCCTCGACCACGATGCGCGACGTGCCAGCACCGGTGATCTTGGCGCCCATCTTGTTGAGGCAGTCCGCCACGTCGGTGATTTCCGGCTCGCGCGCGGCGTTCTCGATCACGGTCGTGCCGCGCGCCAGGCAAGCCGCCATCAGCGCGGTGTGGGTACCACCGACCGTCACCTTGGAAAAGCTGATCTCGCCCCCCTTGAGGCCGTTCTTGGCACGGGCGATGACATAGCCGCGATCGATCTCGATCTCGGCGCCGAGGCGTTCCAGCGCCATGATCAGGAGATCGACCGGCCGCGTACCGATGGCGCAACCGCCCGGCATCGACACCTTCGCCTGCCCCATGCGCGCGACCAGCGGCGCCACCACCCAGAAGCTCGCGCGCATCCGGGAAACCAGCTCGTAGGGCGCCGTCGTGTCGATGATGTTGGCAGCGGAGATGTGCAGCGTCTGCCCATCATATTGGGTCTCGCCGGGCCGCTTGCCGCCGACCATGATGTCGACGCCGTGATTGCCGAGGATACGCTGCAGGAGGCCGACATCGGCGAGCCGGGGGACATTGTCGAGAATGAGCGTCTCGTCGGTGAGCAGGCTCGCGATCATCAACGGCAGGGTGGCGTTCTTGGCTCCGGAAATCGGAATTGTTCCGTTGAGCCTTTGGCCGCCGTTGATACGAATCCGATCCATGCCCCCTCCCCGTGTCCGGCGATTTGCCGCGGATGCAGAACAGATCTAGGTCTGCGGCAAGTGGGCTGCGCCGAGCCTAGCGGGTCCGCTTATCCTCGGCAATTCCGGCGGAATCGTGAGGTGCGGCGGTGTGGTCCCCGGCCTCCGCGGTCGCGCGTCCTTTGGCCTGGGCCTTGCGGCGCTTGAGATTTTCCCGCAGCGCAGCGCCCAAACGCCGTTGGCGCCTCGCCTTTTCGGTGGTCTTGGGACGATTGTTCACGGGGCAAGATTACGACCGTCTACCCCTGCGCGAAAGCCGTTCGTTCGATGGTGCGCGCTTGCGCCATTACGGCCCTTGTGGCAAGGATCGCGGCACTCGCGGCCGCGTTAAGATTTCAGCAACCGGCCCGGCGCTGCCGTAGCTCAGTGGTAGAGCACCCCCTTGGTAAGGGGGAGGTCGTAAGTTCAATCCTTACCGGCAGCACCACGTCCGTTGG